>Ga0182030_10017294_pt1 | contig 13933 bp, 16 predicted proteins | sample 812S3MmetaG_FD_121299 | JGI IMG/M metagenome (GOLD analysis project Ga0182030, IMG submission 121299) | Permafrost microbial communities from Stordalen Mire, Sweden - 812S3M metaG (Illumina Assembly) | ecosystem: Environmental > Terrestrial > Soil > Wetlands > Permafrost | place: Sweden...
CCGATCGGCCAACCCCAGGAGATGCGCCCTGCGGCCGCGGCGATCCCTAGGGCCATGACGAGGAGCACCGCAATGGGTGTTGCAATCGTCGTGATCGAGGTGACGAGGTTCGTGGCGCCCGTCTCGAAGGGTGAGGTGGCTTGGGCCAACGCCCATTCGGGTGCCGCGACAGCGGCAATCAGGCAGAGCACGGCAACACCTAAGCGCGCATGACGCATCGACATCGTTCGTTTCATGGAGAGGCTCTCCCTCGTAGTCAGTGGTTGCAATGTGTCGCGAATCTTTCCTTAGAGCCTCGTCCTTGCGACGGTGCGCGGCGGATTGATGGGTCGACGGTGCTAGTCCACCATGCGAGGCGCCGTTACAGGAGTGGGTATTCGTATCGAAAGCGCCCGCGATCAGCGGCCTTTCGTGCTGCGCTTTGAGACCGAGTGCGCGCGTCCCGGTGTCTACTCTGCATTCGCTCTGAATAGACCGCGGATCGGCGCTCTTACGCTTCCCGGAAGCCTTAAGCTATTTCCCGCATCACTCTGCGACATTGCAATCGGTAACAAATGGTCGCACGATGCCAAATAACGGATTTCTGCGAGAGCATGCTGATGAGCGTAAGCAAACTGTCTTGGGGCTCGGAATCGATGGACGACTCGGTCAAGCGCGAGGCGTGGCGCACGCTCGCCGTATTGATCAGCGCGCTTCGGGTCACCCTTTACGCGGTTCTGGCGGTTCTGCGACCCTTCATCGTGGTTGCCCTGTCCGCCACCACACTCGTCGGGCTTGCGTTGTGCCTATTTTTCGCGGCCCTCGTGCATGGGTCCCACTTTCCGACCGGGCTCGTGCTGATCATGTCGGTGGTGAGCGCCGTCCTCGTGGTGGTCTTCTATGCCGTGATGGAATTGCTGTTGCCGCAATAGGAGGTGCGATCCGTCGCGCGCACGGCGCTTGGGCTGTCGACAAAAGGGACATAGGTCGTGGCGAGTTCCCAACCGATCCACCACCATCACGTCATGGCAGTTGCGACAGTTCCCCAGGGTAAGCGTGCGCCGCTCCGCCAACTCAGTGATAAGCAGAATGGCGTACTCCAAAGAAATGAGCGCGCCCGGCAAAAGCGCGCGATACACCTCGAAGGCCGCCATCAGCCGCTCTCCACAGGCAAGCCCGGGGAGCGATCGGCGCGCATCCGGCACGATCGATTCCGGGATCACCCGCATCTGCACCGCGATGTAGGCGAGCGCCACGCTTTCGCGCGCGAGCTCGAGCGATTTGGAAAAATAGGCCGGCTGAGAGGGCGACTCACCGCGATTGCGATGGGTTCGAGTGGCACTCGCGTACGAGTGACTTAAGGTCTGCACGCGATATTTGGACAGACCCGTCCACTGCATGACGGTGCCAATCCGAGCGCCATGCTCGATCATCGAGAGCGCGAGCACGTACTTGCGCCGGTCGTTCTCGTAGCGGTCATCGGAGAGGCGCATCGTGCGGCCTTGCCTTAAGGTGGGGGCGAACCCAATAGCCAACGTTCGACCGTCGACTTGAGCCAGCCCGTAGGGCGCCCTCGCGGCGCATTCTTGGGAGGAAATAATCCCTGCTGCATCCAGCGATGAATCGTGCATCGATGCTTGCCGGTCAGCTGCACCACGTCCCGCATCCACAGAATCTCGTCCAAGGTGATCACGCGCTTCAAGGGCCTGTCGCCTAAACGTCGTCTAGTCACTGGTTTGGCGGGGGTTCCGGCAGTCGCTGAATCAATCGCGAGCGACAGTTGACCCCGTGCGTCAGGGTACGGTTCGTCTACCGTGGGACCGCGGTGAGCCTTCATGGGGATGTCGGAACCAGGTGCAACCCAAGGGGTCGATATGCAACAGGATGCACCCCCTAGACGCTTTTTCGGAGCATGCGTTGGCATCGAATTGGCCGACAAACGCTGGGTCATGCCAGAAGACCTACGTACGTGGACCGCCACGCCCGATCCCCCGCACTGACCTGCAGGCATCGAAGCGTTGTCGATCGAGGTTCGGCGGTCACTTGAGGATCTCTACGCTCTAGGATCTGCGTCCAGACATCCAGCCGATGGGGCCACCGGGGCCGGATCCCGTCTGAATGGCGGCGCGCGATCTGCGCCAACTCCCCCACCCCGCGCGCCCGATACGCGGTAACGTCGGCCGCCCTGATACCGAGCAGCACGCGCGCCACGGCCGGACTCGCGTGAATGAGGTACCACGACCCCAACAGCACGGAGTGCGCAAGCGATATGGACTCCTCGATCGGCAGCCATGCGCGCCCCCGATCCGCCGACGGCGCTGCGACGGGGAGGCCGTCTGAAAGGTCCGCGAGCGCCGCATCTGCTAGGAACACCCCGCATTGGGCGGCAACTTGGCGTTCACTCGGTGTCAGGATCGCCACACGACTCCGTAGGGACTGAGGCAGTGGAAATGAGCGGACACCTGAGCGGGCACTCTCTGCGAGCGCATCGAGGAGCTGTCCATTGATTGCGGCAACGGTATTGAGAATCTCGGTGAGTACGCCGGGCTCAAAGCGTCGCCAGGCCGCGTATTCGATGCGCTGTGACGGCGAGATCACGGGCGAGTTCTACTAACCATTGCTGGAACAGCCTCCATCCGGTCACATATGCTTTATCGTGCGTTATATAGATAACACAGTTTTAGGCCAATCAGTAGACTTTTAGCGGATCTAAACTACTTCTTCTAATAAAATAACTGTTAACTGTGTTACCGTAGTGACGCATAATGTTGCATAACGCCTCAACAGGAAGTGAACCGGGGCTTCGGTGGTCCAGAGGCACGCGGATGGACGGGGTTTAAGATGGCTGCTATAGCACCAAACGGGTGGACCACGGCGAAGTCTCATGGCAAAAAATAGCGCCGGCGTGACCGCGCCCACGGGCAATCCCCTGGTTGAGGCAGTGAGCGAAGCGGTCGGCGAAGTGCTAGAGCCCCTGGCGCAGCTAGCAATGGAGATGCAGATCGGGGCGAGTGACTTCATTCGACTGATCGAACAGGCGTTTATACGGGCTGTTGAGCACGACGCGACGTTGGCGGGCAGGCCCCTTCCGGGCGCGAGCGCCGTCGCGGCTCGAAGCGGGCTTACTCGTCAGCGGGTGAGTCAACTCCGATCGAGAGGTTCCGCCGTCAAATCGCCAGGGTCCGAGCGCCAGCCCCAGACCTTGCGCATCTTGACGGCTTGGAAAGCAGACCCCAAGTTCGCCGATCATTCCGGATATCCGAAAATATTGCCCATCCGTGGTCCGGTATCATTTACCGCTTTAGTCAGGCGGCACGGATCAGGCCTTCGCGCACGATCAATTCTGAAGGAGTTAGAACGGATCAAATCGGTCCGATTGACGAAGGATGGCGCAGTCGAGATGCTCCATCGTGCCCATCTCGATGCCGCGCAAAAAGTGCAGCGCATCCGAGACTTGGGCGAATTCGGACGCGAGTTTTTGGAAACGCTCACTTACAATGTTTTGAACCCCGAGACACCGCGCTATCACCGGCGAGTGGTCGGCCTCGACATTGATCCCACCGAGGTCCCGAGACTCGTTCGAGATGCGGCCTCGCAGGCAGGGGTCTGGGGGCTCGCGTTGCAGGACGCTATTTCGGATAGCAACGTCACCGTAAAACCGGCTCCAATTGCGCAGAGAGCGACGCGGGTGAGCGGTCACTTTTTTATCTGTGAGCGGCCAAGTTCAGTGCAGGCTGCGGTATCAAAGCAACGGCCAAATCCCCCCGCCCCGGCGAAGCGACGACGGTAACGTTCTCGCTCGGAGAACTCCTAGGAATAGGTTCAAATCGGGGGCGCGATGTGGGCTGTCCCTACCCTCGCCCAATCAGCTCGGGTGAAGTAGAGGATCTATCTTAATTTCACCTTCGCAATAGGTCCCGCGAGCCCGAACGTGAAAAGAAACGGCTTGGGGGTGTCCAGAATATGCTGCTTGAACTTGGGTAGTAACGACACCACACGGTCGGCTGTCTGCTGGCCGGTCGCTTGGCCGGCGTTAAAACCGAAAGCGCCGACCCCAAATTCAAGCAAAGCGTCCTTCTCGATTTTCCGGTACCGGATCTTTCGGTCGCGAAACAGCGCAATAAATCCTTGCTGCCCGCACATCCTCAGCCAAACCTCATCAAGGCTACCTTTCGGCAGATCCTCGCCTACGCACCGGATGACGGCCCCAGCCTTTCGGAGGGCGGCAATGAGGATCTTTGAGGCGATGGATTCATCAATATAGAAGATGGGCTCATCAGGCCGCGTCACGCATTAGCTCGCAGCGGATCGCGTCCTGGATCAGCTCGCTCGGGAGATCAAGATCCTCAGCAAGAGCTTCGATCGAATCTCCCGCCTTAAATCTGTCCGCCAGGACGGCTGTCGGTGTTGCGCTCCCCTTAATAACCGGCCGCCCGAATGCGATGGTTGGGTCCATTTCTACGACCATCGAATCTTCCCCCGTTGTTCGAGTAAACGGGAAGAGCTTCGTGGGAACGTGACTTAAATCGCGCCTGATCCGTTTGAGATTCTCTCCAAACCCGGCAGTTACCATTTCTAACTGGCCGCGCTCGGTTGCGTCAATAACGCCAGTTAGCATACTTACGAAAAGGCCGATTCCATTGGTCTGGAAACTAACATCAATTAGAGGCCGCTCGACATGCAACTCCTTGCTCACGTAAGTCAGCGCCTCACGGACGCATTGGAGTGGGATGTGATGAACGCGGCGGATCGCCGTCAGAACATGCGCTTCTACAAGGTTGAGAAACGATAATCCCTCGCGGGGATCGTCGCCGTCTAGACGAATGAGCGGGTGGAACCTACGGACTTCGCCGTGAGGATCGTAGTTATCCTGCCCCAGGCACCAAGACCTTAGTGTGCTTTTTGGTAGATTCAGGTAATGCGCAGCTTCACCGAAAGGATAGGCAGGCGTTAGACGCAGCTGTTCAAGCCGGCTGGAGGCCATCCCCTTTATCCCCTCTTTGATGGTCACGCAGCGCCAATTTAGCATTGTTGGCGGCCAGACGAAACTCTTGGTTCATTTCGCTGCCTAGCCTCTGGCCTGCGCGCCCTCCGCCGCAGCCACACATGCGCGTCGATGAGCGTGGCTATCCGCTGGCGTTTCCGTTTGCGCATGCTCGCCACATCCACTAAACGATCATGTGGGCCCAACCGAATATCTAGCGCGTCAGCTCACTTAGGCAGAATACTATCTAGGAATGTAGCGCCGCCGTCCGATACGGAGCTGCTTGGCGCTTCGCCTTTCGGACACAAGCCAACAGCGCCTAAGAATCCTTTGAACCCAGGCCTCCTTGAGCGAGTGTCCCACGAGCCCCAGTGTCTTTATCACCTGTTGGGCTGTGTAGGCAGGATGTTGCTTCCATATCGCGGCTATTCGAACTCGCGTCGCGATCCGGCGATCGAGCGGCCACCGGAAGCGCTTTTGAATCTCGCCACTCCCGGCGACGCCTCGGCGAAACTTTCTAAGAATCTCCAGCGCTCGCGTCGTCCCTATTGGATGCTCGTTCCTTACAGCGGCCATGAGGCGGTCTGTAGTTAAATCAGGGTGTTCCCTCAATACTGCCCGGGCGCTCGTCCGTAACACTTCGTGAGAAACACGAGCGGGCGGAGGAAGGGGTAGTCCAAGCCTAGAGGCCATATTGCGCACCCCTATGCCACACCAACGCCCGCCCATCGGGGAAGCAATGCCGCGCTCGTTCAGTCTTTCGGCGGCACCATTGGCTGTCTTTGGCCAACCGTCTCTCTGCGACGGCTGCCGCAGCGCCCATTCGATGTGCATGCGATATGCCTCGGCCCGCTCCATCGCTGCCTTGCGCTTCGCGGCGTTAGAGAGAATTTCAAGGCGACGGCGGAATGGACCTGCCCCGCTTCGGTGGACAGTTTCTCGTCTTCTTTCTTTGATCCTCTCTCCATCAATCTTACACCCCAGGCGCAGTCTGCCGCCGTAGGCGGCAGAAGCGCTCGGTGGATTTTTTCTTCAGCCCGTCGAAAATCGACTGCATATGAAGCTCCAGGAGCGGCGATCTCGATCGACCCCTGGCGTTGGTATCCCCGCAAATTCCACGCTGCAACGGTTTTGCATTCATGATCATGCCGCAAGCCTCGCCGCGTGAGCTCGCTCGTAGTTCACCGGTGAGCGATACCCTAACGAGGAATGGCGCCGACGAGGGTTGTACCAACCTTCGATCCATTCAAAAATCGCCATCTTCGCTTCGGCTTGGCTCTTGAAGCGGCGGCGGCTCAGCAGCTCACGCTCGAGCGATGCGAAAAAACTCTCCGCCATCGCGTTGTCGTAGGCATCCCCGACCGACCCCATCGAGGGCATGACGCCTGCTTCGCGGCAACGCTTGCCGAAGGCATAGCTCGTGTACTGGCATCCGCGGTCCGAATGGTGAATCACCGCTTCCGGCCGGCGCTGCGTAATCGCCATGTTCAGCGCCGCCAGAATCAACTCGGTGCGCAAATGCGTCTCCATCGCCCAGCCCACAACACGGCGCGAATACACATCGAGCACCATCGCCAGATACAAAAACCCGCTCCAGGTCGGAATAAAGCTGATGTCGGCGACCCACAGCCGATCGGGGCCGTCGGCATAGAACTGCCGATCAACCAGATCCACAGCCGGCCGAGCACCCGAATCCACCTGCGTCGTCACCACGTAGCGCCGCAATGTAGCCCCGCGAAGACCCGCCGCTCGCATCAGCCGCGCAACACGCTTTCGTCCAACTCGGATCCCATACTCATCCGCGAGCTCGGCATGAATGTTCGGTGCCCCGTACACCTCCTTCGAGCCCCGGTGTATCGCCGCGATCTTCCCCGTCAACGCCAAGTCCGATCGAGCTCGTTCGCTCATCGGTCGGTCCACCCAGGCGTAGAATCCGCTTCTCGAAATCTGCAGCAATCGGCACATCACCCCGACCGAATGGGTGGCCTGGTTCACCTTCACGAATCCGAAGAGCGCTTCGAGGTCCCGCTCTCCGTTGCGAACCAGGCCGCGGCTTTTGAAAGAATCTCCCGCTCTTCCTTGAGCTTCCGGTTCTCCCTGCGCAACCGCGACAGCTCCTCGCGTTCCGCCGTCGTCAATCCTCCATCGCCTTTGCCGGCATCGCGCTTGTCTTGCTTCACCCACAGTGCAATCGTCCAGGGCGTCGGTCCGTACTCATCCGACAAGGACCTCGCCGTTCTGCCGCTGTGGGCCAATGCCACCATCTGCCGTTTAAACTCCGGTGTATACCGGGTACTCTTGGACGCCATCTCGAACACCTCCGTGACTAACATTGGGGTGTCCACGAAAGCGGGTCAACTCCAGAATGCTCGTGAGCGTTTCATTGGATTGTTCATCCCGCACTTCCCCTTGGCCAGCGCCAAAGCGGCTTTAACGCGTTCGGAGATCAATTTGCGCTCTTGTTCAGCGAGAGAGGCGTAAATGTGAAGGGTAAAGGAGTCACAGTCCCGGCCAAGTGCTGCAACAACAAAGTGGACCTTGTGCTCCATAAGACCTTGCCAGTACTCGACGCGCGGCGCAGCGAATCCATTCGATGCAGTTGGCCCAGCGGGGTGCGCGCCATGCAGCGATTCATCCCAGTAACCAGTTCGTAAACGATCCTCAGCGCGAGCAGCACGAGCACTAGAGCGCGATCTGCCGAGCGGCACTCACTCGCGCGATGTTCACGAACCCGGCTCGCTCAAGCATGAGACAGCAAGCCCACTTTTCTAACAGCGGCGGCTAGTTCAAGTCACCCTTGTCCCGCAGCACGTTCCCTCTGGCGGAGGAGAAGGTCCGCTGAGCCCTTGGGGATGGCGGTCATGCATGACGGTGAGTGGTACCGCCGACAGGTACTCTGTAGCTACCGCCCGACGACAAGTTGCGGTAGAGTCCACGCGTTGAGCCGGAAGTCCCATAAATGTCGAGAAGCACCTTTTGAGTAAGCCATCGAGTCGAAAGTTGGCAAGTGACGATGCCCGATCAATCGCCGGGACTCGAGCGATCCGACGAACCTGTCTAGTCCTGCGTGAGGTCGGTGCCGCAGCGAATACCGGTGCTTCGCTGCCTCAGTTGGTCGCTGCGACCCGAATGCCAAAGAGTTCTGTCCACCGGTACTTAGAGGTACTGGCGCAGGAAGGATTCCTCGAGCGAGATGCTCAATCGGGCCTGTATCGCCTTGGGGCTCGTATTGTGGCTCTCGCTATCAACGAGGCGCCGCTCCTCGTGCTACGGGCACGGCCGCATCTCGAGCGTCTCCGCGATCGATTCGACGAGACTGTTAATCTAGGGGTACTTTCCGGCGATAACATCGTCTACCTTGACATTGTCGAGAGCCCAAGAACTGTGCGCTTGGCTGCACGCATCGGTGACCGCGATATGGTTCACTCGACGGCACTCGGAAAGGCAATCGTGGCGGATCTCCCCGAAGCTGAGGTGCGGTCCCTGCTCAAGCGGTCAGGATTGCCGAGACGGACCGCGAACACCATTACACGCGCAGCCGATTTCATGACGCATTTGGAACTTGTACGAGCCCACGGATTCGCGCTCGACGACCAGGAAAATGATGTCGAAGGTCGTTGCGTGGCTGTAGCGATTCCTGGACCACGTGTTCAATACGCCATTAGCGTAAGCGGAATTACAACGCGGTTTCCAATGTCGAAGACGGCAGAAGTCGCACGCGAGATCCGCCAAATCGTCTCTGAGCTTTCCGATCAGTCGCTGCCGCCAATCAAACCTTATTCTTGATCAACGCTGCCGAACCAGGCGGGCGGGAGCGGCTCGCCTAACCAGCGGCCCGTCGTATCGCTCGCATATCATCGGTTTTGCCTGCCGCCCTAGCGCGCCAGAACTCGCCAATTTCCTCTAGACTCAGTCCTTTTGTCTCAGGCATTACCCGCCAGACGAACCAAGAGCAGGATACGCAAACAATCGCAAACACCACATACATGGCGGCCGAAGTGCCCGTTGTCTGTCGAAGCCAATCCATTGCCATTGGGAACAGCTGTGCCGTCAGGAACGATGACCCGAACAAGAATACGCACACAATGGCGAGCGCCTGGCTCCGCACCCTATTCGGGAATATCTCCGAGACGATAATCCAACTAAGCGGGGCCAGCCCGAGCGTAAAGGCGCCGGCCCCGAGCATCATTGGTACCAGCACTGACAACGCCGGCGCATGCACTGCCAGTAGCGTAGCCATCAGCAAGTGGCTGAACCCCATACCGAGCGTGCTTGCTATGAGAAGACCACGACGACTGTACCGCTGAATCAGAGGGAAAGAAATGATCGTGGCGAACAGAATCGTCAGGTAATTGGGCACAGAGGACAACACGGAGTTCGAGCCGAACGTGATTCCAGCATCGTTCAGAATCGTGGGCCCGTAAAGCAGCATCATGTTGACGCCGTTGACCTGGGAAAAGATCATTAAAATAATGCTGACTTGAAGTGGCTTGCGACAATATGACTGAAATACCTCGGAGGGTCCTGGCGGTCTGGCATTGGCGTCAGTGAGAATTTCGTCCAGCTCCTGCCGCGCCCGGTCAATGCCACTAATGCGCTTCAATACCTCGAGCGCGCGGGCGTTGTGTCCTTTCGCGGCAAGCCACCGCGGGCTCTCCGGGACAAGCAGTAGCCCGAAAATCAGGAACGCAACGGGAACACCTTGGGATGCGAACATCAGGCGCCATCCGGAGCCATAGTCAGAGATCAGATAGCTCGCCAGTACCGCTAGGTTGATGCCGATGACGCCTACCAATTGGTTTACGTTCACCAGCGGTCCGCGCAGGTGCGCTGGAGACAGCTCTGCTATGTAGATTGGACACGAGATCATTGCGAGACCAACACCCATGCCACCGACAAACCGCCAAAGCGCGAATTGCCCTATCGTGGCAGCGACTGAACACCCAATGGTAGAGGCAAGAAATGCGATGGCCGATAACATCATCGTTCGTCGGCGGCCGATAGCGTCTGCGAACCAGAGGCCGAGGAGCGGTCCGATGATCGCGCCTAGAATTGCACTGCTCGTCGCCCAGCCCGCCATCGCCGGCGACAATGCAAAATCTCGTTTAAGAAAGGGAAGAGCGCCGGCAATGATGACCAGATCGTAGCCGAACAAAAAACCACCGGCCGAAGCAACAAACGCGACGCCGGCGACGTACCGCAGGTTGTACGCTGGGGGCGATGCATCGCCGACCCGTTGCGAGCGGGCGGAGTCAGCATCGGTCAAGGGGCCGTTCAATTCGTTCCAACCTCGTTGCAAGGCGAAAAAGAGCACGGGGCCGCCCCTCCCCTCCGACGCGCTATGCCATATGCAGCAACTTCACGCCGAGGGTTAGGGGTTGTGATCCGCGATGTCAATGATACGGATAAATCTCCCTCACCAATGGTAGATCACCCCAACTCCGACCGTTCGGGGAACGATGGTGAACGCACCGGAGGTAATGTCTATCAGACCCACGTATTCATTCAACAGCGGATGAGCATTGAGGAGATTGGTGGCGAACAACGAAACGTCTGCCCCAGCCACCCGAACGCCGATACGGGCGTTGAGCTGATTGATCGACGGGTTCGTGGTTACATTTGGATCGTAGCTCTCGGTAGTCGCGTCCTCGGCTGGCACGAGCCGATTGTTGCGGCTATTGAACCGGTCCTCAAGGTACCCGTACCCGTCTAGGCCCGGCCTTAACGTTGCCTGGTACTGCAGGTTAGTGGTCAAATTCCACGGGGAAATGTCAGAGATTGCTTCTCCCGATCGAGCAAGGACCTCGCCAAAGCGCGACGTGGTAGTCGTGTAATACGCATCCGTGTACCCGACGGTCGCACCCACGCTCCAATGCTGCGTAATTAGCGCCTTCAACGAGAGGTCGAACCCGTTGCTCCGGGAATCACCGAGATTCGCAGAAACGTGCGTCGCACACGCGGGCACATGAATCGAGCTTATAATATCGTTCCACGTGATGTGGTAAACGCTGCCATCCACCGCAAGCCGTCGGTCGAACAAGAGGAGCTTTGCGCCCACCTCATAGCTCCAGAGCGTGTCCGGATTGTACGTGCTCGTGTCTCCGAGCGCGGCCAACTGGTCAGTGCAGGCCGTGGTGGTGAGGTGCACCGGAATATTGACGCCCCCGGGACGATAGCCCTTCGCAGCCGAAATATAGACGAGCGTATTGTCATCCGGTTTCCAATTTATGCCGGCTTGAGGCGCCGTGACACTATTGGAGACCGCGCCGCCAATGGTACTGGGGCCTCCGGCGACCGGTCCGTCGGAGACCGTAAGGTAGGTAGATTCCTCCTTCTCGTAGCGCACGCCGCCAACCACCGAAACGTGGCCGCCGATCTCGTATTCAGCATGTCCATAGACCGCCTTTTGCTTATCATCAAAGTACTGATCGGAGATGTAGGAATCGCCATTTACAAGGTTCTCACCCAAGTCCTGGAGAATAGTCTCTCCAGTGTACTGCAGCACCTCTTGCGGGAAGCCCAGCGCCTGCACCGTTTCGTGATCGTGCTGATGAAGATTCGAATAATAGAGGCCCAGTAACCAGATAAAGCGCTGGCTGCTGCTGGGCGATTGGAGGCGGATGTCCTGCGTAAAATTGTTCTGCGTCGTCCCTACGATCGTTGGCTCCGCATAGTTCAACGAGGTCGGGACGGGGAACCCAAACGCCGGGGGCAATACAGTCGTATAGTCATATCCCTGCGCATCTTGGCGATGCAAATTGGTTGTTATACTCGTCAGCTGGCTCCAACCGAGGTCGCCCATCAACTTAAGTGAGGGTGTATTGAAGGTATCATTGATCGGTTGAAGCAATGAACGGGTCGAGACAAAGTCGCCATTGGACGGATCCCCCGCCAGTGGATTGAAAAAATCCGCGCTATTCTGATCCCGCTTCTGGTAGAAGAATCTCGCCTCGGCTGAGAATGCATCCGCGGGCTTCCAGAGCAGCGCTGCCTGCGCGACGTACGTGTCTGCCTTGTTGACGTTCGTCTCGTTCAGTCCGCCAAAAATGCCGCTTTCGTTATCCACGTACCCACCGTCGTGGCGCGACCAGACGCTCACTCGAAACCCCAACTGGTCCGGCACTATCGGCCCCCCAAACGCGGCACCAAGCTCCGAATTGATTCCTCCTCCATCGATGGCGGATTCCTCCGCACGAGCGACTCCCGAGTAGTCCGTCAATGAGGGCTCGCGCGAGATGACTCGTATCGCGCCACCCTCTGCGCTCGCACCGAATAGCGTTCCCTGTGGACCACGCAATACCTCGACGTGATCGACATCGAATACAAGAGGAATGGCGGTCGGAACAGCTGCGTTAGCGTAGCGAGCCTGAAGCGGTGCATCATCGACATAGATGGCCGTCGTGCTCGGGCCCAAGCCGGCAACACCGCCGCCGGCGTCCTGCGAGATGCCTCGGATGGCAATCCAGTTCTCGTAGCCTACCGGCCGAAAATCCAGCCCGGGTGTTACGCTGGCGATGTCGCCAACGCTCTCCAGATGCCTCGTGTCGAGATCCGCCTGCGTAAATGCGGCGATGCTGATTGGTACGCGACTGACGCTTTCCTCGCGTCGTTGGGCGGTCACCGTGATTTCCTCCAGCCCCTGCGACGTTCCCTGCGAGTCCGTCGAAGAATCCGGGCTCGCAGCGTCCACCGCTACGCTACTAATGGAAGTCCACAGTACGAAGCAAATCACGCTCGGGACACGCACATCTATGCTCTTCATTTCATCCCTCCTCCGCTCTACTAGTCTTTTTTGTCGTCCCATCTCGTGGAACGTCGGTTGCAAACTATAATACGTGAAGCAACGGTGAACGCAAGCGCCGCACGTGGCCCACACAGGCGGTTAGATCTCGGTCCAACCGTTAAAAAAACGCGTCCCTAGAGGCCACCAATTACGTACCGCAGGCTCTACCCAGCAAGTCGAGATCCAGAATCGCGGCCGGCGGCTTGATTCACTAGTACCATAGTGTGAGATACTGATCGCATCCGGCGGGATTTCAGTCAACGCTGGAATACTGACGGCTAAATTGAGAAAACCGCTATAAAGGGAGTCCGGCGTGTCAATACTGAATGAGCAGCACTCGGAAAATTCAAGCACATTGAAATCTCGGCGTTATCACGAGTTGGCGAAGAAGCGGATTGCGGGGGGCGTAAACAGCAACGTTCGTCTTAGCGGGGCCCCACTCTGCTTCGCGAACGGCAGGGGCTCTCATCTCACCGATTTGGACGGAAACGTCTATATAGACTACGCCCTCGGAATGGGTCCCAATATTCTCGGTCACGCGCCAGCGCCCGTCATCGAAGAAGTCGTGCGTACCCTCAGCATGGGGCAGCTGTTTGCCGGACAGCACGCGCTTGAGCTGGAACTTGCGGACAAATTCTGCAGCTGCGTGAAGTCGGCCGAACTGGTGCGATTCGGCCTGAGCGGCTCCGAAATGGTCCAGGCGGCGCTGCGAGTGGCGCGGGCACACACCGGAAGGACGGAGATCATCAAGTTCGAGGGGCACTATCACGGCTGGTTCGACAACATTTTGGTGAATCTCAACGGACCCGTTGCCAACGAAGGCGATCCGTTACCGCGCCCCCATCATCTGCAATCGGCAGGGCAAGAAGCGCATGCCTCCGATGATGTGGCCGTCTTGCCATGGAACGATATTGAAGCCATTGATCGTTATGTGGGTGCGAACGCCTCCAAGATTGCCGCGATCATTATGGAACCCATGATGCTGAATACGGGCGGGATTCTGCCCGAGAAGGGCTATCTGCAGCATATTCGCCGCGTGACCCGGGCGCACAACATTGTCCTGATATTCGACGAGGTGATCACAGGGTTCCGGGTGGCTCTCGGGGGCGCTCAGGCGCTCTTTGAGGTGCAACCTGATCTGTCGGTATTTGCCAAGGCGCTCGGGGCCGGATTCCCGGTCGCCGCGC
>Ga0182030_10017295_pt1 | contig 13931 bp, 8 predicted proteins | sample 812S3MmetaG_FD_121299 | JGI IMG/M metagenome (GOLD analysis project Ga0182030, IMG submission 121299) | Permafrost microbial communities from Stordalen Mire, Sweden - 812S3M metaG (Illumina Assembly) | ecosystem: Environmental > Terrestrial > Soil > Wetlands > Permafrost | place: Sweden...
ACGTCGGCGGTCAAATCAATTGCCGGGTCGCTGAAGACCACAACAGATGTGAGGCTGGCCGCCTGCGCCGATTTGTCAATGACCAGCGTGTAACCGCCGGCCTTGGCCTTGGCGTTGATGGCGGTCTGGATGTCGTCCAGGATTTTTTCGCGCATCCGCTGGCGCTGGTTGTTCAGATCGGCCTGCGCCGTTTGCTCGTATTGGGCAATGGCCGCGCGGCGATCCTCCAATTGCTTCAGCTTGTCGGCGGCGGTCTGTTTGCGGCGGTCGCGCTCGTCGCCGGAAATGGCCGGGTCGTTCGCCTGTGTCAAAAGCTGCTGGTAATCGTCGGTGGCCTTTTGCAGATCGTCCTTCATGCTTTTGTCATCCTTGGCGAGCTGGGTGGCGCGATCCTGGATGGCGGCCTGCGCCAGTTTGGTCTTGTAATAATTGGTGAAGGTGTTGCCCAAATCCACCGTGGCAATCTTGGTTTGCGCGAGGGCGGAGCCGCTCAACAATGTCAGCAGCAGCACGGCTGGAAAGATCGAACGTAAAATAATTTTCATCGGGGGAATTAAAGCAGAATTTGCCCGCCAAGCCAAATCAAAATTCACGCGCGCGTCAAAATTTTTGCAGCCGGAAAAACAAATCGCCGCTGGTCACGGGCAGCGTGATGATCTGCAAGCCGTTGCTGAAGACGGGCGGCAGCGGCACCGGCACCAGCGTCCAGGTGTCGAATGACAGGTTGGTGTTGGACTCAAGCCGGTATTCGGGCAGATAGGCGGGTTTGGCCAGCGTGACGTTCGTTTTGCCGCAGACGATGGCCAGTGCCGGCGCAGCTTGCAGGAGCAGGATTTTGGCGAGGAACATGTCGTTCGTCCCGGTGAGGACGGTTTGATGCGCGTTGACGGTCGGGAAATTGGTCGAAGCCGTGGAGCCAACAACGTAAGCGTTGCCCGCCGGGTCGAGGGCGACGCCGAAACCGATATCATTGCCGCCGCCGCCAAGATAAGTGGAGTAAAGGAGCTTGGCGGCATTGGGGGCGAAAGCGGTGACGAACACGTCGAAGCCGCCGGAATTGGTCGCCCGCAGGAAACCGGGATTGTTGAGCGGATCGCACGGGAAATTCGTGGAGGATGTGGCGCCGACCACGAAGGCATCGCCCATCGCATCCACCGCGACGCCCTCGCCGGCATCAATGCCGAAATTGGTGCCGCCAAAGACCGCGGAATATCCGATGCTTGCGTTCGTGCCGCTCCAGGTGATCTGCGTCAGAAAGACGTTGGTCACCAGCGGATAGTAAGCGTTCAAGTTGTTGCTCAAGCCGCTGTGCAAATAGGGAATATTCGTGACCGAGTTCGGGAAATTGGTGGAGACCGTCCAGCCGGTCACGTAGGCGTTGCTGGCGGAATCCACGGCGATTTGGCTGGCGAAGTCATTGTTCGCGCCGCCGAGAAAAGTGGAATACACCAGATTGGTGCCGGACGGGGATAATTTGGCGACGAAGGCGTCGTTGGCATAATATCCGTTGTAGTTCGTGAAATTATTCAGCAAATAGCCATTGTAAAAATTTGTGCCGATGACCTGGTAGATGGAATGGACCGTCGGGAAATTCGTGGAGGCGGTATAGCCGGTCACGTAGGCGCAATTGGCGGCGTCCACGGCGATGCCTTTGCCTTCGTCAAAATTGGTGCCGCCCAGGTAGGTCGAATAAATCAGCGGTGAGCCGCCCGCGCCGATTTTGGTGACGAACGCATTGGCGTTCCAATAAACGGAATTGGGGCATTGCAGATATTTTTGCAGCGCGTTGGCGACCGGGAAATTGGTTGAATAGGTGAAGCCGGTCACATAAGCGCTGCCGGATGCATCCACCGCGATGCCGTAAGCCGCGTCCGAGCTTTCACCGCCGAGATAGGTTGAATAAATGAGATTGGACCCGCTCGGATTCAATTCCGCGACAAAGGCGTCGGCGGAATAACCCGCGTTCGGAACGGAAAAACTGCTGTTGGTTTTGTAAAGCGCGTTCTTGGTCGGAAAATCCGTCGAGTCGGTGGCGCCGGCAACATAGGCATCGCCCGCGGCATCCACGGCGAGTCCGTAGGCCGCGTCGTCGCCGCTGCCGCCCAGGTAGGTGAGGTAAATCAGATTGGTGCCGAGGCTGTCAAACTTCGCCACGAACGCGTCGCCAACCTGGCTGCCGCCATGATTGTTCGTCTGAAACGCGCCGGGCGGAACCGGCCAGTTCGTGAATTGCGTCGAGAACGTCTGCCCCGCGACATAAACAAATCCATTTGGGTCCACCGCCACCGCCAGTGCTTCCATGCCCACATTGCCGCCAAAATAAGTCGAGTAACTCAAAACCGGGTCAATCACCAGCGGCAGGCCGTGATTGTAATCGCCGATGGCGAACGCGATGGTGTCGGCGTCCAACATTTTGTAGCCGCCGCTGATTTCTTTGCGGATTCCGTTGACCGTTTGATAAATGACCGGCTTCGGCTGGCGGATTTCACTGTCGCCCAGATTCAAAACCAATTCGCCGGCGGGATTGACGGAAATGTTATCCGCGCCGTCAAAATGAATTGCGATGACGCCGGGATCCGCGTCCGGCGCGACGGTGAAATCGTATTCGAGCTGACGCTGATTGCCGTAATAGGCCAGGCTTACGCCGGGATAAAGCCGGCCGACATCCACCCGCGCGAACGTCGCCACGCCGGTCTGCCAGCGCGCCGGTTCATTGCCAACGAGGTAATTGATTTTGCCGGACATTTCCTCCGCGCCGGAAATTTCCGCCTGCGTGTTCGCGCCAACAAATTGCATCCGCACCGTCCGCGCCGCGGACATTTTGCAAAGAACAATTTGCGCCGCGCCGGGCGAAATCAGGAATTGGGAGTCGTGGCCGCGCGCGATGAATGGCGCCGGGGAATCCACCTGCCCCTGGTTGGCCTCAAAATAAAGCGGCAGCCCGGCCGGCATCATCGCCGTTTGCGCGAGAGCGGCGGTCGCGAACAGGCCCAGCCAAGCCGGGCCGGCGAGGCCGGCGAGAATTGACTTCGCAAACCGGATTTTTTTTGCGCGCGGTGTCATCTTAAAACGGGTGGGTGTATCCGACCCCAAACTGGAATTTGCCGCCGGAGCCGTTGTATTGATCATGCGAAATGGGGATGCCATAGTCCAGCCGCAACGGGCCGAGGTGTGGAATGTCCAGCCGCAAACCGAGGCCGTAGTCGTCGTCAAAATTGCCGGAGAAGGAATACGGATCCGCACCCACCACGCCGGCGTCGTAGAACAGCGCGACGCGCACGCTGGGGCCGTTGTCCTTTTCGAGAATCGGGATGCTGTATTCGAGCGAACTGAACCAGTAGCTGTCGCCGCCAATCGGCTCATTCGGAATCTGCGGATATTGAATGCTGCCGTAATTGGGGTCGCGCGGCGCGACGTTGCGAAATTTGAAACCACGCAGCGAGTAAAGGCCGCCGAGATAATAGCGGTCGTAAAACGGCACGTCGCCGCCGGTCAAGCCCTCCGCCACGCCGCCGCGTCCGTCCGCTTCCAGCACATGGCCCTTGAAAAATCCGGGGAAAAACCAAGCGGTCTTGCCCTCCAACTTGTAATAAGTCGTGTCCCCCACGCTGAATTCGGGATCCAGTTCCGTCCGCTGGCCGTGATTGGGCAGTTTGCTGCTGTTCCGCGTGTCGTAAGCGAGCGACGCCCCGAAACGTTGATACATGTGATCCCCGGTTTGTTCCAAAATGGCTTGCGGGACATTGGGTGGAAGCGGCGGGTTGGGAAAAGCTGCCGGCTGCCAACCGTGCCAGCCGCCGTTCAGGTCTATGCCAACGTCCTCAAGGGTGTAGCTGACGCTGCCGATGAGAAAATCGCTGCCCAGGGCGCGGGTCAGACTCACGCGCGCCCCGGTGCGGGTTTCGTCGTAAATATTGTTGGGGCTTTCAAAATCCAGTTGGTGCCGGTAAAAGTCCACACCGAGCGACAATTTACGGTTCATAAACCACGGCTCAATAAACGAGAGTTCATAGTCCTGCCGCTGCGTGCCCAACTGGACGAACAGGCGCAGTTTCTGGCCGCCGCCGGTGAAATATGGCGGATGGAACAAATCAAAATTGCCCTGAGAAATTTCCGCGAAACCGACGAGCGCGTCCACCGAACTGAAGCCCGCGCCCAGCGTGAATTTGCCGGTGTCCTTCTCCTGCACGTCCACGTTTAGGTTTTTGCGCCCGGCAATCGGCGGGTCGGTCGGCTCCGGCTCCATCTCCACCTTGTCAAAATAGTCCAGCCCTTCGAGGCGCTGCTGGCTGATTTTGATGCGCACCATGTCGAAGACTTCGCCCGGCGCAATGGCCAGTTCGCGGCGGATGACCTTGTCCTTCGTCTTGATGTTGCCGCGAATGCTGATCTGTTCCACGTAGGACTTCTGTCCCTCGTCAATCTGAAATTCCAGGTCTATCGTTCCCGTGTCCACGTTCGGAATGCGGGTGGCGCGCAGCGTCTGGCCGCGCTGCACGTCAATGTAACCTTTGCTGCCGTAGAAATCCTCCAGCGCCGTCAGATTCGTGCTCAAGCCGCCGGGCGTGAAGGTGTCGCCCACGTCCATCGGCAGATCGTTCGGACCGAGCTTGGCCTTCGAGTGTTGAAAGTCGTGGATGTATTGCAGCCCGGCGCGAATCGCGGCGTCATCAAAAATCTTGTTGCCGGTGAATTTGACCGAGCCGACCTTGTATTGCTTCCCTTCATAGACGAAAAACCGGAGCGCCATCGTGCTCGGCGTTGGATACTCAAATTTCACATCCTTGATTTCAAAATCCAGATAACCGTGGCTGCGGTAAAATTGCGTCAGCGCGTCCTTGTCGTCGTCAAACTCGTCCGCCTTGAACACGCCGCTGCCCGTCAGCCACGAAAACATCCAGTGCTCCCGCGTCTTGATCTGTTTGCGCAGTTCCTTCTGCGGAAACGCCTTCGCGCCGACAAATTCCACCAGCGTGACCTTGATCTTCTTGCTTTCGACAATCTGAAACGTAACCGAGGCGTGGCCCGCCGCCGCGTCAAATGTGTCAAAGACGTATTTCACCTGCGTGTCGGGATAGCCGTATTTCTCGTAGAGCTTCTTGATCTCCTGAACGTCGGTGAACAATTTCTGTTCGACCAGCGGTTCGCCGGTCTTCACCGTGATTTTTTTGCGGATCTTCGAATCGGTCAACTTTTTGTTGCCCGAAAGCTTGATGTCCGTGATCCGCAGCCGCGCCTGCACGACGAAAGTCACCACCACACCGCCATCGTCGGCCGGATCCACGGTAACGCGGATGTCGTAAAACTGGCCGGTGCCGTAGAGCGAATGCACGTCCTGCTCGGTCACGTTTGGGCGGTAGGTGTCCCCTGCCTTGAGGCTCATGTTGGCGCGGATGAATTGCTCGCTGACCGACTTGGGGCCGTTGTATTTGATGTCCACGCGGTCCACCTTCGGGCCGGCGGTCGTCTGCGGCCACGCGGCTTGCGCGCAGCCGAACAGCAGCCAGATGCCGAAAAGGCGAAGAAATAATTTCATCGCCCGTCACCCCGTTGGCACGTCTTCATCGCTGACTTTGGCTGCGCTTTCAAATCGTGTGTAAGATTTCAAGAATGTCAAATTTACGTCGCCCGTCGGACCGTTGCGCTGTTTCGCAATCAGCAGATTGACCGGCACGCCGTCCGCTTCTTCAATGTTCCCGTCGTCATCTTCGCCCGCGCTCGGTTTATACAACAAACCCACCAGGTCGGCGTCCTGTTCAATCGCGCCCGACTCGCGCAGGTCGCTCAACCGCGGCTTGCGGCTCTTGTCCCGCTCCAGCTCGCGGTTCAACTGCGACAGCACCAGCACCGGCGCCTTCAATTCCTTCGCCAGCGCCTTGAGGCCGCTGGAAATGTCCGCGATTTCCTGCTGCCGGTTTTCCTGGGACCGGCGCGCAGTAGAATGCAGGAGCTGCAAATAGTCAACCACAAACAGCTTCACGCCGTGCATTTGATGCAGCCGCCGCGCCCGCGCCCGCAACTGCAAAATCGAAAGCCCCGCCGAATCGTCAATGAACAATTTCGAGTTCGCCAGCTTCCCCGCCGCGTTCGTCAGTTTCGGGAAGTCCGACTCGCTCATGAATCCCTCGCGGATGCTCCGCAGGTTCACCCGCGCAATCGAGCACATCATGCGCATCACCAGCGCCTCCGCGCTCATTTCCAGGCTGAACACCGCCACCGGCAATTGCTGCTCCAGCACCACATTCTCGACGATGTTCATCGCCAGCGACGTTTTGCCCATGCTCGGTCGCGCCGCGATCACGATCATTTCGCTGCCGTGCAATCCGTCCGTCATCCGGTCCAAATCCGCGTAGCCCGTCGCCAGCCCCGTGAGCGTGCCCTTCCGGTTGAAGAAATTTTCAATCGTCACCACGGCCCGGCCCACCAGCTCCTTGGTCGTCAGCGCGTCGCTCTGCGAGTGCGACTCGCTGATGCGCAGCACGTCGCGCTCCACCTCGTCCAGCAGCGCATCCACGTCGCCCTCGCACTCATAAACCCGCCCGACCACCTCCGTGCAGGTCTGGATCATTTTCCGCAGCAGATATTTTTCGCGGACGATGTCGAGGTAATAGCTCAAGTTCGCCGCGCTTGGCACCGCGTCCTGAAGCTGGCTCAAATATGCGATGCCGCCCACCTGCTCCAAAAGCCGCTTGTCCTTGAGCCGCTGCTGCAACGTGATGACGTCAATCGGAATCCGGGCGTCATACATTTCAAACAATTCCGCCTGGATGGTCTGGTGCCGCAGGTCGTAGTGCGCCTCAATCCCGACGCCCTTCAATTTCTCGATGACTTCGCCGACGCATTCATTTGGCGAAAGCAACTGGCAGCCGAGCACGCCCTGCTCCATGTCCAGCGCATGGGGCGGCAGCCGGTCCAGTTTTATCGGGTCGGCTGCGGAAACATTTTTGCGCCGGCGCGCTTTCTTCAAATCCGCCGCTGCTCCAGCGGCGTCGGAAACGGAATCAATCATGCGAATACTAAAGCGGGAAACAAATCATTCAGCAAACAACACTTTCGAAATCTTAGTCACAGCTTCTTCACATACGACACGGAAAATGTGAATACGGTGAATACGTTTTCGTTGCCAGCGAGAAGATTCTCTGGAAAAGTAAAACCAGAGTGCAGGCCGAGGGCGGTTTTGGAAGCCGCCAGATTTTTGCCGGTTGCTTTGCCAGCGCAGTTGAGTTTGGACCTCAACGGTTCGCCGACAAAAATACAACTCGGCCTGCATTTGCAATTTTCTTTTAAGTTTCGCTTTTTCTCAAAGCAAATTCGCAAAAACTCGTTCGCACTTTATTCACAAAATAATCCGCCATGCGTTTTCATGTGCGGCATTACCAGATTGACCGGACGGCCGTTTTCGTTTTCAATCAGCCCGATTTCCAAAAACATGAATGCAAAACTTCTCTCTTCGCTGGCCGCGTTTTCGGCCATTGTCACCGCCGCCACATTGACCGGCTGTCACACGCCGGGTGCCGCAGGGTCGTCCTCGGCAACGCCATGCATGGCCCAGCTCGACCGCTTTACCGCCCCGGATGTGCCCGCGATGGGGCCTGCCGAAAGCGCGTCGCCCGCCGGCCAATGGACGAACGCACCCACGCCCGCCGGTCTGCCCGGCAAGGGGCTGGCGCAGCACCCGATGCTTTATGTCGGCGAGAATTTCACCAAGATGTTCCTCGTCAACGACGGCAGGGTGCTCTGGACTTACCAGACCGGCAGTCGGGACAATCCCTACGAATACGACGACGTGTGGATGCTTTCCAATGGCAACATCCTCTTCACCCGGATGCAATACGTCGCCGAAATCACGCCGGACAAAAAAGTGCTGTGGCGTTACGATTGCGACAACAGCACCGGCACCAATCACACGGAAGTCCACACCTGCCAGCCCATCGGCTTGGACCGGGTGATGTTCGTCGTGAACGGCCTGCCGCCCCGGCTGATGATTGTCAACACCAAGACCGGCGCGGTGGAGGTGAACCATGAGATTCCCAGCGCCACCGGCCAGCCGTTCAATCCCAGGAACATTCACGGGCAATTCCGCCGGGCGCGCTACACCGCGCAGGGAACGTATCTCATTTCCTACCTTGGCGACGGCAACGTCATCGAATACAACAAGAATTTTAATAAAATCTGGAGCTACCCGATCAAATCGCCGTGGGCCGCCCTCCGCCTCAAGAACGGCAACACGCTCATCACCGACGAGCAGGACAATCTCACGCGCGAGGTTAATCCCAAGGGCGAGACGGTCTGGGAATTCAAAAACACCGACCTGCCGGCGGCTTACCGGTTCGTCCAGGCACCGCAAAGCTGCGCCCGTCTGGCCAACGGCAACACCATCTTCACCTCCCGCGGCAACGCCGGCAAAGGCCCGCAGCTCGTCGAAATCACCCCGGACAAGAAAGTCATCTGGGTGCTGCAGGATTGGCAAGACCTCGGCGACGCCACCGCCGTGCAAATCCTGGACGATCCCGGCATCCCGGAAATTCCCGGCCAATCGGAACACTGACGGGCCGGAAAATCGTCCGTCATCCGCTTGAAAATCCGCGCGGGATTTTGACAACAGCCCGGCACCGGAATTTGTTGTCCATAAACATCAAAACCGTTTCGCCTTCTCCGCGGGACTTTTCATCCGTCGAAAACATTTTGACCGGCGGCCAACTTTCCCGCCTTGATTGACGGCTTTCCGGCAACACCCTCCTTGAAGGATGTTTCTGAAAAAACTGTCAATTCCACCCGCACCCGCTAGACTCCGCCCGGCAAATGAGACGCAAACCATCACTCCTGGTCATTTTCCTGTCGGTCTTCATTGACCTGATCGGATTCGGCATTGTGCTGCCGCTGCTGCCCGGCTACGCGGAGGACAATTTCCGCCCCGACTTCAGCGCCAAGGGACTCATCATCGGCGGCATCATCGCGTCGTTTTCGGCGATGCAGTTTCTCTTCGCGCCCGCGTGGGGCCGGTTGTCCGACCGCATCGGTCGCCGCCCGGTCATGCTCGTCAGCAACCTTGGCGCGGCGGGTTCCTACGCGCTCTTTGCCGTCGCATCCGGCATGGGCGGCACGACCGGCCTGGTCTGGATTCTCATTTCGCGCATTTTCGCCGGCATCTGCGGCGCAAACCTCTCCGTGGCCTCCGCCTACATCGCGGACATCACGCCGCCGGAAAAACGTTCCGCGCGCATGGGCCTCATCGGCATGGCGTTCGGACTCGGCTTTATTTTCGGCCCGGCCATCGGCGCGTTCAGCGTGGAGATTTTTGGGCGCACCGGGCCGGGCTGGGTCGCGTCCGGGTTCTGCGCCGCGAATTTCATTCTCGGCTGGTTCATCCTCGGCGAGAGCCGCAAGCAGGGTTCCGAGCACGTCGCCGTGCGCCCGAAATTCGCGCAATGGGGACACACGCTGCGCCAGCCCCGGCTCGGCCTGCTCATCGGTATTTTCTTTTTTGCGACGTTTTGCTTCACCTGCTTTGAAGCCACCTTCCCGCTGCTGGCGAAGCACGAGTTTGGCTTCGGCGAAAAGGGCTTTAACCACCGCGTCGGCTATTTCTTCACCTACGCCGGCTTCATTGCGGCGCTGGTGCAGGGCGTCATCGGGCGGCTCGTGAAAAAATTCGGCGAACAGAAACTGATTTTCATCAGCATGATAATTTTCGCCGCCGGCTTGGGCGGGCTGCCATTTGTGACGCATCTGCCGGGAATTTTGACCGTGCTGGCGCTGCTGGCCATCGGCTCCGGGCTGAACCGCCCGCCGGTGTTCGGAATGATTTCGCTGAACTCGCCGTCCAACGAGCAGGGCGCGAATCTCGGCGTCGCCCAAAGTTTCGGCGCGCTGGCGCGGATGATCAGCCCGGTCTTCGCCACCACGTTGTTTTTTGTGAAGCCGTCCCTGCCGTATCTGATATGCGGCGGCATCGCGCTGCTGACCGCGCTGTTTGCCTTTTTGTTTCTTTGCGGGAACGCCCCGCCGGTTGCCGCCGCGGAAAAAATTCAAGCGGCGGATTGATTGCTCACACCGGCGTTCACGCAATCATCCGCCGCTCTCTGCTCACTCGAACAGAATCTGGTTACTCGCCCGGAGGCGGGCCGGGAGGCGGTCCATCCGGCGGGCCGCCAGCATCATCGCCATTGAAATCGGGCGGAGGTCCGGGCGGCATGCCGTCGGGCGGGCCACCGGCGTCATTGCCACCGTTGGCATTTGGCGGCGGACCGGGACGCTTGCCCATGAATTCATCCGGCGTCAGCTTGCCGTCGCCGTTTTTGTCCAGCGACTTCAACGCGGCGGGCGCGTTGGCGATTTCGTCTGCGTCAATCACGCCGTCGTGATTTGCATCCAGCGCGGCGACGATGGCCGGCACTGGCGGGCGACCGCCGTGCATGGGCGGGCCGTTTGGATTGCCGCCATTTTGCGGGCCGCCGTTGTCCTGCGCATTGACGACGAGTGTCGTTGCGCCCAGCGCCAGCAATCCCGCCAGCGCCAGCATTGTTTTCGTGTTTGTTTTCATTTTGTGCTCTCTTTCTGTTTTTGCCGGTGTGAATCTTTACGCCGCCAATTTACGCGAACGAACCTTAAGGCAACGTGAAGTTGAAAAATAATTTCAATTTTTCCAAAATATATTTTCCCGACGGCGCCTTAATCTTCCCTTAAGGTTGCGTCTGCGAGAGTGACGGCAGACTGCGGTTGTGATAAACCAAGCCGCGGCCACGGCCAAAATGAGAATCCTGATTGTCGAAGACGAGCCCGACCTGCTCCGCAGCCTCGCCCAGGCGTTGCGCGAGGAGGGCTACGCCGTGGACACCGCCAACAACGGCGAGGACGGCCTCTTCAACGCCGAGGGCTGCGACTACGACGCCATCGTGCTCGACGTGATGCTGCCGAAGATGGACGGCTGGGAAATCCTCAAGCGCCTGCGCAAGACCAAAAAGACGCCCGTGCTGATGCTCACCGCGCGCGACCAGTCCCGCGACCGCGTGCGCGGACTCGACACCGGCGCGGACGATTACGTCGTCAAGCCGTTCGATTTGTCGGAGCTGTTCGCCCGCCTGCGCGCGCTCATCCGCCGCAGCGCAAACAAAACCACGAACGTCATCGAAATCGGGAACGTGAAAATTGACACCGCCGCGCGGCATGTGCTGCTCAAGGAAAAACCGGTGGAACTCACGGCGCGCGAGTATTCGCTCGTGGAATTTCTTGCGCTGCATCGCGGCGAAGTTGTCACGCGCACGCAGCTTTACGAGCATTTGTTCGACGAAAACGAGAGTTCGCTTTCCAACCTGCTTGACGTTCACGTCTCGAACATCCGCAAAAAGCTCGGCGCGGAATTCATCGCCACGCGGCGCGGCCACGGCTATTGCATTGAATGAACGTCACCAATCATCGGAGTGACGAGTTACACGAGTCCCCAAATAATTTGAAGAGGGACTCGCGGCGCTCGTCCCTCCGATTTTTATGATTCCCAAATCCATTAAATGGCGGCTGCAAATCTGGTATGGCCTCATCCTCGTGGTCGTGCTGACGGGCTTTGGATTCACCGCGTATCAGCTTGAACGCGGACGGCTGCTGGGTCGCATTGATGATGAATTGCATCGGCGGGTTGGAATACTGGCCAATGTGTTTCATCCTCCCCCACCGCGCGGGCCGGATGAAAATGGGCAACCTTTTGGCCGACCGTCACCCGGCCAGTTTCCCGACGACGGCCCGCCAGGACAAGATCCGCGCCCGCCGTTTGAATTTCATTTGCCGCCGGATGCCGCCGGATTGTTCGGCACGAATGATCCCAATGATTTTTATTTCATCCTGGAGGGCCGCAACGGCAACGAACTGGCACGTTCGGATAATGTGCCGCAAAGTGAAGTGGATTTTCAACACAGGTTTAATGCGCGCAAACAGATTTCCAACTTGGACAATTTACCGGCTCCGCGTGCTTCGTTAAATTTTCAGGACAACCGGGGGATTTTTGAGCGTTTGCCTTCCGGTGAGACTATTTATGTCGGTTGTTCCGTTTTGCCGGAGTCGCGAGAGTTAAAAATGACGAAGCTCAAACTTGCTGGCTTTGGTGGAATTATTTTGCTTTTCGGATTCGCGGGCGGCTGGTGGTTTGTGTCGCGCGCGCTGCGGCCCATCGAAAACATCAGCGCCGCCGCCGTGAAAATTTCCGCCGGCGATTTGTCGCAGCGCATTAACGTGGCCGAGGCCGAAAGCGAACTGGGCAAACTCGCTTCCGTTCTCAATTCCACCTTTGCGCGCCTCGACGCCGCGTTTGCGCAGCAGAAGCAATTCGCCTCCGACGCAGCGCACGAACTCCGCACGCCCATTTCCGTGATGCTCACGCAGGCGCAGACTGCGCTGAATCGCGAACGCACCGCGCCGGAATACCGCGAGACGCTCGAAGCCTGCCAGCGCGCGGCGCAGCGGATGCGCAAATTGATCAGCGCGCTGCTCGAACTCGCGCGGCTCGACGCCGGGCAGGAACAAATGAAACGGCTGCGTTTTGATTTTTCCAGGACGGTTGCCGATGGCGTTGAACTGGTGAAGCCGCTCGCCGAAGAGCGCGGGGTAAAAATTTTCACCGAACTTTCGCCGCTCGAAATCACCGGCGACGCCGAACGGCTCGCGCAAGTCGCCACGAATCTTTTGACGAACGCGATTCAATACAATAAACCGGAGGGCGAAGTGCGCGTAACACTGGCATCGCAGGGCGACCTGGCCGTTTTGACCGTGAGCGACACCGGCCCGGGAATTCCGGCGGAGGATTTGCCGCGTGTGTTCGAGCGGTTTTATCGCGGAGACAAATCGCGGACGGGCGGCAACGCGGGATTGGGCCTGGCGATTTCCAAGGCCCTTGTCGAGGCGCACGGCGGGGCGATTGAAGTTTCGAGCAAGGAAAATGCCGGGACAACTTTCACCGTCCGGCTGCCCTGTTAAAATGTAGCAGCCGACGTAAGGAGGCTCATTTCAATTTCCGATTTTTCAGCTGGAGCCTCCTCACGTCGGCTGCTACGGATTAAATCAGCGCAGAAACATTTCCGCCGCCGAATCGGCAAAGCGCAAGCCGGTTTTGGTCAGCCGAAAATTGTCGGGCGAAATTTCCGCCCAGCCGCGTCCGGCCAACTGGCTCATTTCCCCGCTCCATTCGCGCCGCAAATCAAAACCGGTCACGCGCTGAAATTCCCCGAACGGCCAACCCGCGTTCATCCGCAGTCCGAACGCCGCCGTCTCGCCCGCGCGCCGCAGCGGCGGCAATTCCTCGGTGGATTCGATGGCGCGCTTTCCGTTTTCCAGTTGCTCGCAGTAAAGCTGTGTGTTCGCCCAGTTTTTTGTCCGCACGCCGCGAACGTAACTTGTCGCGCTCGGCCCCAGCCCGTAAAAAGAGCCGCCGCGCCAGTAATTCACGTTGTGTTTGCAGGCAAGCGACGGAATGTTGAGGGTTGAGGGTTGAGAGTTGAGGGTTTTGTGCCGCGCAAAGTTGGCAACCTCGTATTGATTAAATCCGGCGCGCATCGCAGTTGAAACCAATTCCTCAAACATTTCAAAGGCCAGATTTTCGTCCACGTCAAATTCGCCGGCCTTCATCTGGGCGAACAGCGGCGTGTCGTCCTCGTAAATCACCTCGTAGCTGGAAAGATGCTCGCTTTGCATCGCCATCGCCTCGGCCAGCGTCGCGCGCCAGATTTCCATCGTCTGCGTCGGGATGGCGAACATCAAATCGAGGTTGAGATTGTCAAAACCGGCACGCCGCAAAATATCGAACGACTTGAAAGCCATCTCGCGCGAATGGATTCGCCCCAGCCGGTCGAGCAATTTTTCGTCGAGCGACTGGATGCCCATTGAAATGCGGTTCACGCCGAAATCGCGGAGCATTTTCGCCTTGTCGGAAGATACGGTGGCGGGAT
>Ga0182030_10017296_pt1 | contig 13931 bp, 6 predicted proteins | sample 812S3MmetaG_FD_121299 | JGI IMG/M metagenome (GOLD analysis project Ga0182030, IMG submission 121299) | Permafrost microbial communities from Stordalen Mire, Sweden - 812S3M metaG (Illumina Assembly) | ecosystem: Environmental > Terrestrial > Soil > Wetlands > Permafrost | place: Sweden...
ACGGAGATGACGAAAATAATGCAACGATCTGATCAAGGAAAAGCAAGAGATACTGGGATTTGACCAACACTTCCATGACTATCAATTGACTATCATTCTAATTATAAAAATATCTCCGATTGGATCGGCACTCCTCTTTGGGACTTCCCAAAGAACAATTGAAATGAGTTCGAAATGCTTCGATTCATGCCCCCCCTTAACCTCCCTTTGATGGCAAGGGGAGGGGAGGAGGCGCAAGAAGGCTGGCAGAGATGGCATCACCAGAATCCGCTGGGTCGTAGATCACAGCATCATCTGCACGATACGACGTGTCCGTTCGGATTTTTATCCTGGCCCTGGTCCACATTAATATTGATTTAGTATTAACAATTCATGCTGTCAATGGAGTCGCCGCCGCCGCCTGATGAATTGTTGGAAGTTCATACGTACCTTTCTTAAGGCATTGACGATGCTCTCAAGGGTTGGGCATCCTCCCGTCAAATAACGAATAAGCAATACAAGGTAGATTTATCCGAACAGGCAAGTGAGGTGTCATCAATAGTACCTTCTCCAGTAGTAAAGCTCTAGATTATCCGACGGAAAGATCAATCTGATAGAATGGATTGAAGAGGATGTTGAGAGTCAATTGGTGGGTAACGTGTTATTTAGTGAGGAAACATGATTGAAACAGTAGAGAAGAAGCCATGTTGTTCAGTGTCTGAGCTTCAGCTGTAGTGCTAGCCAGGGCCCCTCATTCCAAATTATCAGCGCATCAGCTATCATCAGTGCACCATCCACAATGCACGTCCTCGTACCTGACTTAGCCTAGCGAACGTTCCTGCATGAATGAATAGGCATTGGACAGGTACGGAATCAGGTACAGCGAACGCAAGGCCTCGGGTCAATCTCGAGTAAAAATCAATTATTCATTCTACTAGTAGTGATTGCATGAGAGACATTTGGAAAATGATCTCCTCCACTTTTCTCTAACTCATTTCATAATCAATAGTCAGCAGAGATCTGATCGAGGATAGGGGTTTGAGTGTCGATCATGCATAAGCACGTGAGATCATTCATCAAGCATCGTCTCCAAGGTTGGTATGAACGCCTGAAATTTATGCTTATACATGATGCTACATTGTTACAAAGCGCCTCAGCCTCCGATCAAACGCCTCATTACCAAGATCTGGTACAATCATATGATCACCGGGGCAAAATTTCCCTTACAATTTCCCTGCCTTAAGAGCGATTTTCTCCCGATCTCCCATCTTGCATACTGATCACACTGCGCCTCTATGCAAAAGTATCTTCCCTGTCAACCCAGATATCCTCAAGCTCGGCAAAGTTTTGGAAATGTAGAGGTCGATGCTGGTCGCTGTAGAATGGCAATGGAGTGTCGATCTTCACATGTATTGGCTTCTTTTCAATACCACCAAATGCACTCCCCATAAAGCTATAATTCCACGTGTTGTTCTCCGGTACCAAGAAGTACCCTCGTATCTTGTCGCTGAGCAGAAGCTGGCATTTCTCCCCCATACTTGTGCTAAATCCTTGAGGTTGATCGCTTCCCATGTCCTTGTTCTCTGCACCCCATTTATATCCTTGTGGCGTAAGGGCCCATGAGGCCAGAGAAACGCTACCGGGGGTGAAGGAAACAGTCATGCTGACTGTCTTCTTATCCCATGACTTGTGCGCGTTCATGAGACGCGCATGTTGTGTAACGTCCATGGCAGTCATATAAGGCGGCTCGTTCCCAGAGACGGTGTGAATTATTCCGAGCGGCTCCATCTGTTCCAAATACTCATGCTGTGGCAATTGTTGCGGCAGCTGAATGTCGCGAGTGTTACCGATCTGCGGAACCATGACGATGCAACGAATTTCTTTAACTTGCTCGTTATCCGGGGGCGAAGAGCCGTACAAATACCCTGCCACTTGCACTCTGAGATCGGCGATCGTGATGAAGCGTTTCAAAATGTTCTTTGGCATGATATAAGTGAAATGGTCGTCTTCTTTAATGTCGTCGGACGAGATGTAGATGTTATTAGCCCGAGTCCTAAGGTTTGAAGTGGCAATAGCCCTAGTTCTCCATTCGGTCTTCGATGCGAAAGTCTGCTGTTCGAACTGTGAGGTGGTAGTCACAATAATGTCTTCCCCATGCACATTCTGAGTTTTTGTAGTAACAGCGGTCAGCTGCTGCTGTTCTTGCTGTTGCTTCTCGATCTCAGCAGCTTGTTGACGTTGCATTGAAGGAGCACTGATTTCCATTCCCAAGATAATGTCTCGAACTTCGCTGCTCGTCAAACTAGAAGTGTTGACATTGTTCTTCTTGCCATAATCATTCAAGATGAGATCACGTAATTGGGTTTCGACTTTGATCCAATCCTCATCGGATAGAGTTGGCCAGATGTGATGCTCCTGGGTTATAACAGTCTTGTCAGGCCGCAACAAGAGCTTCGTCTTGTCTTGGTTGACGTGAAGAGCTCGAAGAATCAAAATGAGACGCGAGAACGCCGTGTATGACGAAATGGTCTTCAACCACTCATCGTAGAGGTTGAAAAGTACCATTTGAGGTTCAGTCGCTCGAAGGATCATGTCACCGAGCTTCTCAACCTTCATAGCCGCCTGGAAAGGCAATTGGAGCTCGGAAGCACGAATCGAGATATTAGGGAAATCGAGCAAGTGAACTTCGAGAGGATCGAGCAGACCCTTTCGGGTGACGATCAGCTGTTTTGGCTGTTCTTCCACTGGTAAGGATCGAATAAGTGCAGCCACTTCTTCCGCAGTCTTCCATTTGGCGAGTTGTCCGAGACGTTTCTGACCTGCCCAGACGCTGGTGTGAATGATCTTCAGGAAGAGCTGACCTGTGCGGGGGTTAAAGATAAAGATAGCGCCGTTGATAGGCTTTGTCGTCAAGTTGCCTTCGAAGGTCTTATGGATGGTGACACGATAGACGTTGGTGTCATCAATGAACAATTGAATTTGATTACTGAATAGCTCCGAGTAATTCTGTGAATTTAAGAACTCTTGGTTGCTCTCAGAAGCATACAACTGGAGACCCTTCCGAATACGCTCTCGGAGAACATAAAGAGCCGGATTTGCCTTCATGATCTTCGCCATAGCCTGTTGGATGAGCGTCTTAAGACCAGGGAAGTATTGACCGTACGCAGAGTAAAGGTTATAAGCGAGATCGATACCAATCATGAGACCAGTAGCGGAAGGGTAGATGCTCATACTATCGGTGGTGTAATCGAGATATTTGGCTCTCACATATCGTTCAATATCATGAGAATCGTAGTCACCATATCGCAGTTGAACGTCGACCCAGAATTTGTTGGTGGTGGTTGGCTCAATAACGTCCTTAGTATCGAAAAGAATTGAAGGCCTGGTGACATTCCACTTGTGGCTCGCGAATAGTAAAATGTCTGCACAAGAGCTGTTCATCTTGTAAGACTTTCTGGGATGAATGGTTTCCTTTTGGACGGTTTCAATGCCAAGTTGCTCTAATTCTTGATCAAAGACTTGACACAAATCCATTACCACCGACTCGTGGATTTTCTGCCACAGATGGGCACGGAAAATTTGGATGAGAGAAATCTTCAAGGTGGGAATTTTTCCGTGCAAGAAGATACCGGTCAAATCCAATTGAACCTGGAAACCAACATAGACATTTGCACGATTAATTGTCGGTGACCACCAGAGAGTGAAACGACGATTAGGAATCTGGTTGAGACCAGATCTTTGCGCGTTCGTCAGCTTCTTGAATTTCATGGACTCCTCAAACCCTATTAGCAAGTTAGCATATTTTCTATAAATGTTTCAGGGGCTGAGGAGCCAAGCTCTCAATGTCCGAGGAATTTAGGGGCAATCTACTGGACCATATAGCTCTCAAGACATGACTCAAGAGCTCGGCTCCTGAATAATCGTAAAATTAAGGGGGAAAAGTACGCACCGGATGCCTTTTCCCAAAAGAGACCCTCCCAAGATGGGAATGCTGTGGCCTTGAAAAGTGTATGTTCAAGAATCGTCTCAACACCACCAAGTGCTTGGATCACATCTGTTCGATAGGCGTTTAGATTCCACAATTTTCCATCATGACGTTGACTTGTCCACCAGAATGGGTTACTCTTCATCAATTGATAAGTCTTGAACTCAGTACGGGCACGGAAACCCTTATCGAAACTCAGGGTGCTCCTGTCTTTTTGGAAAAGAGTGTTGATTCGAGGCAGACCTCGATCCCAGCTGTCCTCCAGATCCTCGAGAGTGAGACGTCGATTCTGCTGATTGGCTTCTTGTCGTTTCTGAGAATACTCGGTCCACACTCTCTGGGAATCAATGAATTCGGCCTCCCAAGGAATGATGTATCGGAAGATGTTTGGAATCAAAGTATCTTCATCGTGTGTCATACCGGCGCGATAATGGGTGACTCCAACATCGGTCTGCTTGGACCAGCGCTTATCACTTGTAGGGATGAGGATGTGAGAACCAGATATCATACCAAGACCGCCTAATTCTTTCGGAGTGTAGAATACAGCGGGCGGGAATCGAGACGGCATCTTCGAGTTAAGACCAATCTTGACACGGGTCTGGATCTTTGTTTCGCATTTCACGATTGTGTCGAGCAAATTAACAGTAGAAACGGCGGCTTCTCGATAGTATGTGAAGAGTGCGATGAGACTCGTATTCCATTTGTTGGCAATCTTTGTGAAAGTGGTGGATCCAGAAGACATGAGAATTTGCCGGATACGATTATTGAATTTCGCGATGTCTTCCTCGGTGACCTGAAGGAAGGCGTGTGCTGTTCTCTCTTTGCTGGTATTATCCACCAATGACCAGACACTATCTTTGACTGGGAATTCATCATTTTGATTGCGAATCTTAGGCAGGATTCGGACTTCGAAACCGCACATTGAGAAGAGCAAATTAGGATTGTCTCGGCTGTACACGCTAGAGAAAGTGTCATCCCATTCAATAGTCGTCACAGATCGGGGAAGACGATTCTTCAGATCCCAGAAGACTGCCCGGCCGAGGTTGACATCATGTCTCATGAGGCGCATACGTGAATCTCTTGGCCAACACTTCTTGTTTCTGTACCCAATAACGTTCTCAAAATTGGGATCCGGTTGCTCGGTAAGGAATCGCTGTATGAGTTCACGAGATTCGTCTGCGGAAAATCGGAAGAAGACCCAGATGCGATCGATGTACCTAGTGTACAGTCTGATTGGATGTCTGGTCTCAGTTTCCCGATCTCTGAACTGGAGGAAGTCGTTGGGACTTTGCGGTGGTCCAGCAATTTCGCTTGCACGTTGGAGTCCAAGTAGCAAGAGATCAAGCACCAGGCCATAGTATTGGAAAACAAAAGCGGAGAATTGAAGACCCCGAATCATACCATAACTGTTAACGTGGTTCATATCCTTGTAAGTGAGCTGAACATTGTTCTTCGATGAGATGTAATCCGCAAGATTGTGGTCCATGATAAGTCTGAGCAATCGATTGAGAAGAGTCAAGTCGATTTTTTCATATACTTTGGATAGCTGTGTCTCAATCATTACGTTGCACTCTCCATCCGCAGTTTCCCAAACCTTGTCGAGGTTGTTGATACCTTGGGCCCACTTGTATGTGAGTAACGGCGGAACTTCAGAGTCTGAGGGCTTGATCCATGCTGGGAACAGATGGCGCTGGTCAGCCTGGTACCAGAGATATTGATCCAAGTACGCGTCACTAATCTTTTCAACTGGCTCAATGTCATAAACAGGGTTGATTGTGCTGTAGTTGTCGTTCATATCGATTCCAACTTCTTTGAAGGCTCTTTGCGTAAGCAAGAATCGTTTAATCCTCTCCAATGTTGTCCCAGGACTATCGTAAGCTTGCTCGATCAAAGCTAATTCCTCACGTTGGCTTTGGTTTAGTCGACCTTTAACGGAATATGCTTCTCGGAGACGTTCGAGTGCGAGAATGAGAATCTTAGTATCATGCTTGTATGAAACACTGGGAAATGGAATTGGAGAGAATTTGCGCGATTCGAGCCAGTGAACCGTAGTCGTGTAAATAGCGACAGCTTCCTCCGAAGAGACGTAGGGCCCATCTTTCATGTAATTGTGTTGTCTCTCTTGTTCAGCCTTAAGCCAAAGACGAGTTAAGCGACCCAGGTTCTTCTTTGCAACAGTTTTATCAACTGTAGCACCTCTTCGAATACGCTCCCGATTATAATGAGCGACGGAAATCCACCAATCTGCCTTGCTTTTGACGTAACGCAAAATGATGTTCTCGATGGGTGCGGGGAGACCCGGAACTTTCCAAGGTATATTACTCTTCCAACACCTCCAAGCTTCTGATAGATGTTGTAGAACGGTGTTGACCTTGTTCTGTTTGATCCCCTCTGGCATCATGTCCATCAGGTCTGCCATAACAGAGGCACGCAGCTCCAAGTCGAAGTGAGATTCCACACGTTGCTTCGTCACTGTCTTGGCAACTCCCTTGCTGTGCCGTCCTTCGAATTGACGAGACAAAAGGTTCCCAAGCCATCGTTCCAGAAGAGGTATAATGCCACGCATGAAGAACAACCAGACTCGCCAGGCCGGTGCCCAGAATCCACATCCAGGGCCTTTGCCAACAGGACCTGAATTAAATCGGTAGTAGATTAAATGCTTGAGATCCTTGCAAGATCTGATCTGATGCATGAGTTTGTACTTGTATCGATACATTCCCGTAAGTTGACCAACGTGATTAAAGGCATATAGTATACCATCGGCAAGTTGGAATGCATCAATGTTACCTAGTCGATACTGGACCTGGGCGTCAACGATTAATTTGGTCAGTTTAAGAATCTCTCGCATTAAATGGAATGCATTTCCGAAGCGTGACTTTTTTCGTTCCTTCGTAGTAAGAGTCTTAACTGGTTTAAGATTGAAGTTGTAGTCCAGATGGAGATATGTGAGATTCTTGCGATGAATGAGAAGGTTGAGCATGTTGAAACCTTGGCGGCACACTTGGAGACCGGCTTCGACCCAGTCAATCGTGGTCTGTTGGAAGAATTTTGTTTGCTTTAGATTCTTCATTAAACTTTGCTTGCTCTGCGCCTTTGGCTTCTTCTTGTGCAGCTCATTGAGGACATATGTCTTTAGGAGCTTTTGGTAAGAGACTCGGACTTTCACTGGCTGGCCTTGAGGGCAGTGTTCTAGGTACCATTGTTTGACTAAAGGAACATCCTGAGCCCGCACCATGCGGCCTGAGCGTCTATCGAAGGGGAACGGAGCCCACCACAAAGAAATTGCTGAGGCAGTCTCGTCCGTGTATAGTTCCTCATCCGCAAGGAAGGGCTCGACCTCCTCAGGAAGTACAAAAGCATCGTCCTCTGGCTCCTCATTATTCCCGGGTCCAAAGAGCTCATCCTCATGACTGATTGTAATGTTTTTCGGCGCAACGGATCGTGACGAAATTGGATTGATTACTGGGTCAAAGTAGAACGCAGGTAGACTTGGATCTTCAGCACGAACATACACCACTTGCGGATGTGAATACCACCCAAGCTTCACGCTTCGGGGAAGGGAATTGTATAGGAATGGGAATGCTACCCTGTATTCAGTACGAATAGGCGCACGGAATATGATGCGGTCGATTGCGTTGAATTCTCCAAAATCTTCATCGTTGGGATCAACATCTTTGTAAAGGGGTTCGAATCTTGGACCTCCTGGGATGGCAACGTTGAGGGCCTTTGCTGTAAGAAAACTCTTCAACTCAAACATGTGGAAATAATTTTTGTCAACCAGATCACTCAAGAGCTGGTGACTCAATCGGTAAAGTGTCGCCATCTGCGGCAATGAGAGATTCCATTCCTTGTAACTCGGTCCATTGACGTGTGGTGTGTCAAGAAGTGGTCTATTGTCATAGAACCATTCGAAGACAGCGCCGTCTTCAGTCTCATCCAATTCCATCTGGATTGGTTCGAGAGGCTCGACATCTTCGATATTTTCTGACCATGACAAGGGTGGTTCTTCGTCGTCAAAAGGTGGAAAACGCATTCGTTTGAAATGTCTCCGATCGCTCTTCTCCCTCCTCATACACACCCACATCGTAGCCCATTGTGCGTGGAAAACTGGTTCTATGACTCTCGGAGTCTCGTTGACCAGCGTCAGGCAACCGTTCACGTGGTAGAGAACTTTGACTTCCCTAGCAGATTCCCACGGCATCGGCATATTTTCCAGCAGCTTAAACACAGCATGAGGCATGAATTTCAGCGCTCCAAGATAGCTTCGTTTATCACTGCTGAACTTTTTCTGTGAGACATCTCCAATATCCTTGACGATCTTTCGAAGATGCTCCGGGGGCATATCTGCCTTTTGCGTCTCAACAAACCCACCCTTTCTCTTCTCCCCAAATCGATTTCGTTGTGATCGTAACCATTCTTTCTTCTTTTGCGCAAATTTCGCAACCCGAGGGTCTGCAGGCGGTAGGTAACCTGGTGGAGGAGGAGCCCCAGGTGGCGCGCCCAAAGGCATAGGAGGAGCAGATGAGCTCCATCCTGGTGGAGGTGGTGGAGGTATGGATGACATTTTGGCGATTAAACCTCAATCTCCAGAGTCCTCGTGGGGATTGAGTGTTGCCGTTAATGGATGTCAATCCGCGCAAATTGTTTTCCAGAGAGCTGCCTTCGAAGATTTAATCTTCAAGTCGCGCTTGGTATTTTTGGATTAGCGTCAATGTGAATTATCAGGCAATAATTTCCATTTCGCTTGTTGACCAATCAAAATAGCTACAATCGCTAGTCTGCACACATTTCGTGAACTTAGAATTCATTTTTCAACTTGCAACCAGAACGACCAAATTCGACCAACGAAGCAAAATCCTTCAAGATGGCGTCGAACAGGTTGACTTATAGACGTCGCAACCCGTGAGTATAGCTCAATTACATTTCGGATCATTTAGGAGACTAATTGGAACGGTAGATACAACACGAAATCGAACAAGGTCCGCGTTGTCAAGACCCCCGGTGGCGAGCTTCGTTACCTTCATATCAAGAAAGCCGGAACTGCGCCTAAGTGTGGAGATTGCGGTATCAAATTACCAGGAGTAAGTTTCCATATAATATCTTGGAAGATGGAAAGATTAGGGGCATCAAAACTTGAGGGCGAAAGGGTGGATTTGAGGGGTGAAAAATGCGATGGAATGCTATACGAAGCAAACAGGCAGTCTAAAGATATTCGGGACTAGATGTAGTCTTGGGCGATTTTTCGGTGGCCCTATCTTGATGCCTGCATACCAGTCTGCTTATATTCTGAGCGCAATATGCTAACCTCACTTCCTCTTCAGATCCCAGCTCTTCGACCCCGCGAATACTCCCAAATCTCTCGACCAAAGAAGACCGTCCAACGTGCCTACGGCGGCTCAAGATGTGCGAACTGCGTTCGGGATCGTATCGTACGAGCATTCTTGATTGAGGAGCAAAAGATCGTGAAGAAGGTGCTTAAGGAGTCCCAGCAAAAGAAGCGTTAGATGATGGTGCTAGAGGAAGGTCTTGAAGTGGTTGCTTTGGGTGTTCATCTGGGCTGGATTGCATGAGATAGCAGAAATAGGCTGTATCTATCTCAGGGCTTCATTCTACGAATTCACGAGAATTGCGCCTCCAAATTGTTCCCACGTAGATTCTCTCTTGCTCTGATATTTTCTCCGTCTTTTCACAGTTGTTTTGTGACACCTAATGCAGTGGAGCTTTTGAGTCCTTCACGAACGATATTACCTAGGAAGCGGCGATCCCAAAGAGTAATTATTCAGTCACACTCTACACAATGCAAGAAAAGCTATATCGACGTACAGCAGAAATAATCTGACCTTGCATTTGCAAAATCCAAACTTGAGAACCCTGAGATCAATAACCTAGCCCCAATCTAATAATAATTTATGAGACCACGAGGCTGTTGAAGCAAGGGTCCTTCTCGTAACCTGGGTGACGTCGTGCTAAGAGCCGCGTTGAAGCGCGATATTTACCTGCGATAGGTCTCGTGCTACTAAAATGTCTCAAACACAAAAAACAGCTTTCCCGTCTTACCTTCTCTAGATGACCTAGGGAAGACCATCACCTGTTTCGATGAAGATTGTTCATTCAGTTTTATTACAATCCGTGGTTTTCTCGATAAAAGCTAGACATTCAGTCCGATAACGATCTCATTCGCAATGTCTACCCAACCTCTCTTTACGTCTGAAAGGCCATCTTCGACCCACTCCGACGAGAGGGCTGATGAGGAGGATGCTCTCCTAGGGAATCAGCGCAAGAAATCCGATACACCTAGGAGAAAGTATGGCTTTTGGCGGGAAGTTGGATTGTTCATCTGGGCAGCATTAGCCACCGCTACTGTCATTGTGCTTGCCGTGCTTTTGCAGCATAGAAATCAATCCACGAAGGAAGAGGACAACAGCAAGCCCATCGGAAAGCGAAATCTAATATTTATGGTTTCAGATGGCATGGGCCCGGCTTCTCTTTCTCTTACCCGAAGCTTCAGGCAATATCAAGACACCCTCCCAATCGGAGATATTCTTGTTCTTGATCAACACCTTATCGGATCTTCTCGCACTCGGTCGAGTAGCAGCCTTATCACTGATTCTGCAGCTGGAGCCACGGCCTTTGCGTGTGGCAAGAAGAGCTACAATGGGGCGATCTCTATGTTACCCGATCACACACCTTGCGGAACAGTGCTCGAAGCAGCAAAAAGAGCAGGATATATGACGGGACTTGTTGTCACTACGTCAATTACCGACGCTACACCGGCAAGTTTTGCTTCCCATGTCAATATACGTGAAGAGGAAGATCTGATTGCACAACAAGAGGTGGGTCACTACCCCCTTGGACGTGTAGTCGATCTTATGCTTGGAGGAGGAGCTTGCCATTTCAAACCGAATACTACAAGTGGAAGTTGCAGAGGAGATGACCTGGACGTTATAGAAATGGCAAAGAAAGATTATGGCTGGAGGAGCATTGAATCACGAAAAGAATTCGATGATTTACAACAAGGTGGAGGAGCGGTCAAACTACCATTGATGGGTCTCTTCGCAGACTATAACTTCCCTTACGAGATCGACCGTCGGAATATGGACGACGTCTACCCATCATTGGAAGAGATGGCGCGCACTGCTCTTAAGGCACTTGAAGCTGCCACCACAGATTCCGACAAGGGCTTCTTTCTAATGATTGAAGGCAGCCGAATTGATCATGCTGGTCATGGGAATGATCCGGCCGCTCAGGTTCATGAGGTTCTAGCGTACGATAAAGCCTTTGCAGCTGTAGTCGAATTTCTGGACAAGAGTGACGATAATGGTGTATTGATAGCCACCTCTGATCACGAGACGGGGGGTCTAGCTGTCGCAAGACGTGAGTTCTGCATCGTAAAAACAAAAATTGCCGCTGAATTTTATAGAACTTGACTCTCATTACCCTGAGTATCTATGGTACCCAGCTATTTTGGCTAATGCCTCTCACTCCGCGGAATATCTATCCAAGCAGCTAAACTCTGAGCTATCTTCTGGTATTTCTATGACTAGAGACAAGCTCAAGAGTTACATCAATCAGGAGTATGTTCAGAAAGGTCTTGGTATCGTGGATGCCGACGATTCTGAACTGCAACTCATCGTCGACCGTCCTCGAGTCGCGTCATACTATTTCGCAAATATGATCAGCCGGCGGGCTCAAATCGGCTGGTCTACGCACGGCCATTCGGCTGTCGACGTGAACATTTACGGGACAATCGGATCTCATGATTTAAGAGGAAACAATGAGAATACTGATGTCGGCAAATTTCTTCGAGATTACCTGGACGTCGACGTCCATAAGGTTACAGAAGAGCTCGCCACGAGCTCGAAAGCGTTTATCGAATCAGTTGGAGCTGGAGTCCCATATACTGGGAAGATTCCAACTGAGGAAGGCCTTCGTTCGGTTTTGAGACACCACGAAGATCTTTATGGCAAAGAGCCTATGAAAGAAGACATGCATTAGACTTGTTCGTTATACAGATTGTTTTCCCTCCTTTTCTGCACCTAGAAATACCCATGAGGCTCATCCTCAACCTTAGAAATAATACTGGCAGCTTACTTCAACGTTTCCACCTTTCCTATCTTCCTACCTCACGCGTGACCAACGGCAAACGACCCCCTCCGAAGGTCACACAACCACTTCTTCGTTTGCCCGTCAAACCCATATCTCACAAAATTACTATACTTCCCTACCTGTGACAAATCTGCAAAGGACCTGGAGACCACCGTGGCTGTGTTTGCAAGTGTGAAGCAGCAGTTTGCAAATATCAACTTGAATCCTATGCCAACAATTCCTTTCGCTGTTTCTTCATTATCAGTCATTATGCAATCAGAACCTCGGGGAAGAGCAAGTCGTCTCCTACCGAGCGTATCAATGAGCGAGCTCGCTCCTAGAAGCATCTCATGGCTTAGAAATGGGCGTTTCGTGTGTTTGGGTATTAGATTGAAGGACTGTTGAAATAGAGATGTTGCCGACTTAGACAACGCAGAAATACTCATTAGGGTGCTTGGGTTAAAGTGCATAAATCTCATATGACCTGTAATTCAGTTTTTTCCTGCTGGGTTGCACTCGCAAGTGCCTTAGTCTCTCCATCCACACCTTCTCAGATCACCAGGTTTTCTCCTCACTTAGGAAACTTGGCCCAACGAGCATAGCCTGGAAGTAACAATGTGCAACTACTACTCCCTCGAATCTCTCTGTGGCCACCGCACCCTCCTCGCCGGCTCTAATTGCTACCTCATCTTCCAACAACTGCAACGAATCAACGACCCCGCCGAGCGCGCAAGATCTGGTCTCCCCTTCGAAATCCCACCCCAATGCCTCCCAAACAGACATAATATTCGTCGAAGGTATACCAATGATTATTGTAGTTGGGAATGCAGGAATAATGGGCTTTATGCGGAGCAAAGGTGTGGTAATCGTATGGCGAACTATGGGCCTGGGAGTGAGAGGTTGGGGGTGGGGTGGAGGGATATGCCTGTTTTGAGATAGGGAGTGAGGGGAGGTTGGGAGTTGAGAGATGAGAGATGGGAACGTTGTGTGAGGATATTTGAGCGATTAGTCTGCAGATAGTTCTTTGATTTGATTTAGTTGTGAGCTTTTGTAGATGTGTGTATCGAGTAATGGAAGTGGGAATACGTAAAGCGAGGAACTTGTTGTTGCCATAGGTAGACTTATTCGATATTAAGGCTCTTAAAAAATTGGGCAGCATCTTCCAGGTTCTGTAGGTAGATTTACAAAGCAGGGGCTTCAACAGGGGCTTTTCACGGTTACTCATTTCTAACATATTGTTTCATTCCAATTGAAGACATGTGAACATTGGTGTTGTGTAGGTTGGTTATTCTCAATCTCTTGGAGATGGGTGCATCGATGTAAATTGGAATAGAAGGTGATGACAATTATTGGCAAGATGACATGGCTTGATTAATGACTGCTTTCAAAATGGAAAGATCTACTAGAGGCATAGACAAATCGAACGCACAACGGATACAAATTGAACTTTCCAAGGGGGTAGAGCAGGGTACTTGGAAGACATCAAATACTTTTGCACAAACACCCTCCAGTTCTTGGGCTAGAGGTTCCTAATTCGGTTGAAGTTTGATTCAGTGTGTCTTTGCTTCTTATAACGAATTTCTTGGGCGGGTAGAAGCATAGTAACGTCTATCCCTGCGTGCCGAGACGCCCTCTGTAACAAGACAAATCTGAAGTTTTCGAATTACAAATTTTTTTTTGGTAAGTCTATAAACTTATTATTTATAAATTATTTTCTTTAATAATTTGTTTTTGAGAAAATAATTTAGTAACTAAAAAAAGATTATAATTGATTATACTATTGATTATTTTACTTATATTACTAATTACTACTTTTACTATTTTCTTTTATTTAATTGTAAATATTAAAGTCTTTTCAGAATTCAAAACAGTTATAAAAAGA
>Ga0182030_10017298_pt1 | contig 13930 bp, 13 predicted proteins | sample 812S3MmetaG_FD_121299 | JGI IMG/M metagenome (GOLD analysis project Ga0182030, IMG submission 121299) | Permafrost microbial communities from Stordalen Mire, Sweden - 812S3M metaG (Illumina Assembly) | ecosystem: Environmental > Terrestrial > Soil > Wetlands > Permafrost | place: Sweden...
AGGACGCCTTTGTCGTCCAGAATTCCTGGAGTCACGCCTCCACCTACACACGCCACAGCACATGCTTGATGAACGGGTCCGTGACCAGCGCCCATTGTTTGAGACGCATAGCACCAGGCGTCAACTACTTCACCAGTAACGACTATCGGTTCAGTTTCTGGCTTATATATCGCTTTATGTGCTGAAGTCGGAGGTAATACCCGAGTATCTAACTTGACTCCGGTTTTTTCGTCGTATTGTGCGCTAGATGTTGAGAGCGTTTGTTCGACTCGTGACCGCTTTTCTTCATTGCACGCAGTCAACCCCAGACAAAGCGAAAGCACCAGAATTGGTGTCGATAATTTTGCCACTACTATATCCTCACTAGATCAATTTGGCGCTTTGCGCAGCAAATCTTTAAACCGCCACGCCAGATCCCCATCTCTTTCATGCAATCGCACGGCAAGACGGTTGAGACTCTGAGAAATCTCCTCATCAGAAGGCGAAAGGCGAGAAGCTGCTTGATAGTCTTCGAGAGCATCGCCATATCGATGATAGTAAAGCTCTAAGTCACGCGCCAGTCGGTATAGTCCTCGTGCAAAATCAGGTTTGATCGCAAGCCCGCGCTGATATTCCTGAACCGCCTCTGATACCAAACCCAGCTTGTCGAAAACATCGCCCATTGCAAAATGATAGGAAGAATTATCTGGCAAGCCGTACAATCCCTCGGTCCTTGCAAGAATCCCACGCGCTTCATCTTGAGGAACATGGCGCCACAAATTTATCACTAACTGCTTTTGTTCCGACGAAGTCTCATTCAGACTGCTTGTCAGTGCCAAATGCACGAGCGCTGGTTCCAATCCGATATTGTATTGCCCCGATCGTAAAGCCGCCATAGCGAGCCCTTTGGCGGACTTCGCCCGACCATTTAAATGATCAAAGGCCACAGAAAGTAAGCTTACGGCTTCTGTGAATTTACCCATGCCAAAGGCAGCAAAGCCTTTTATTTTGTAGGCCGTCCAGAATTTTCGGTCGTGAGAGATATCAACACTTGCAAGAAGATAAGCTTCCATATAACGCCGCTGCTTCAAGCGAATCTCGGCAAGAGCGGTGGGCAAACCGACTATCTGCTCATTTTCATGGATAGCGCGAAGATAGGCACTCTCTGCTTTATTAGGATCACTTTCAAAAGAAAAATTCCCTTCCCAAAAATCGACTTGAGCATCTTTTGGAAAACGTTTTTTAGCCTCTTTCACGAGGGCGCCTGCCGCTTGCAATCGTCCGGAGCGTACCTGCAATTTGATCAAATTGATCATCGCCTGAGGATCATTTGGTGCATTAGCTGCTGCCCATTCATATTGTGCAGCAGCCTGATCTTTCAAACTCAAGTGCTCATAATATTCACCAAGCAAAAGGTGAGCACGATAATTTTCCGGCTCCCTTTCTAAAATGCTTTCTAAACTAGACAGTAATTCCGGACTGATCGTCTCTTCTTTTTCGATGGCGCTTTCAATGCTTGCCAGCTGATTCGACGGCGTGTTAGATAAAGCAACAGAAGGCGGCAACCCACAGTGAGAAAATGGTGTCAGCCCAAAGCTAAGAACAAGAGCAGTCGCACACAACCACCGCTTCTTATCAATAACGTTTTTCACTGTTAGTTTTCTTTTACTTGCCGAATTTATAGCGGATAACAACGCGTGTTCTGTAATGTTGTCCAGCCACACTCTTGATGATCAAATTGATATTGTACTTGCCTTTACCGGCATCAACCGAATAAGTGTCGCGCGCGGACGGATCTGGCTTGACAGGATAAATGGTCCACTGATACTGCTGCAAAGCGGCTTTGTACCAATCGCTCACTGGAAGAGCCTGCTCCATCACGCCGAACGTCATCGTTATATCCTGACCGAAGTTATCGTTGGGGTATTTCAATCCATCGATAAATATCGCGCCAGCACCAGAATATTTAGGCACATCAGGCAAATCGACGAAGGTCGTCAATTTCTCGTGTGCATAATCCTTGTCAGCGCTTGCCGGTCTAGGCATACCACCTTTAGTTTTGGATTGTACGCTGTGATTGGTCTGAGCACTCAAAGTAGTCGGCGCAGTATTTTCGGCCGCATCAGCCACAGGCACGAGCGTCAAAACAGTAGCCAGCGTGGCAACGCCCGATAGCAATACTCGATTAATCACAAATTTCGCCACCGTGCAGACAGTACTCAATCATATTATTAGCACGGACAGCGCCATTCTGTTCCTTCATCGGTTGCGCACTGGGTAAATCTAAGAACACCAAGCGTGCCATTGTATCCCGAGGAGCGCGTCCAGATAGCTTCGCTTCTAGCGAAAGCACCACCTTCGCAATCCCATGGATGTGGGAAACCAGCTTCACCGCTGATGTCGACGAAAGTGCCAATCAAATTGATGCTGCCTGTGTCAGCTGTGACTGTAGAGCCATCTGGTTCAACGCTTTGTGTATTAATCCAGCTTGGTACTCCAGAGACATCACTAACCGTCAGATGCTGGGTCGTGCCATTGTAGTAGATATACTTGACTGAGCCCATTGGAATCGCGGTGGTCATGACAGCCTGAATATCGGTGTCTTGCGCGCCCGGGTAGATTTCATACAACCGTTGCTTGAACTGATTATAGATAGTGGTGGCATTGGCCGCAGTTGCAGAATAATTCGTGAAGGTGCTGCCTGGTCCAATCAAATTAGCAATAGTTGGCGTTGTGCCGAAATCAATTGCGGCTGTCGGTGGAATACTGCCCAGTGGCTGCGCCATCATTCCGGTGCAAACTCCATTTCCTGGCAACGGCTGATTGGCGTTCATGCCACCACCATTAAACGTAGCAAGTTTGCTGTTAGCCGGACCGCCACCTGGACGAGGATTGATAACTTCAGCCTTTTCGTACTCGATGGCGGTAAGGTGAGCAAGACTACCACCCTGAGTGCCACCTTGAGTGTTCGACAAATAGACATCGGCCATTGTCGAAAGATTGGCAACACAGGTCGAATTAGAACCGGCATCTCCAGGAGCTGAGTTTTGATTGGTGCAAGCGACATAACCAGCCTGCGGATCAATACCATCTGCCGAACTTTGTTTTGGATTCGGTCCGTCAATGGCATTCGCTAAATTGGCTGGCACTGGAGTAGTTGGCAGACCAGCAGCAACTTGAGTATTTTTCCAATCGATAATTGCCTGGATTGTGCCAACCTGTTCAGACATGGCACCATTAGGAGTGACGTATACAGTATTGGCCATAAGCACATCAGAGAATATGTCCTGAGTGCCACCGCCATAAGCGCTATCAACCAAGCCTGAAGCGTATGAATCCATTACTATAGGACCGGGCAAGGTTTCAGAAGCGGCAGAAGACGGCGGTGTCAAATTTCCCGAGCTGTTGCCGTTAGCTATAACCATATAGCCATTTGGTATCGAAGCTGTATATTGTCCATTTGGATTAACAGTACCGACGACGGCGCAGGAAATCGTCTGCAATATCTTTGCAGACTTCAATTCTTCGGCCATACCACCTGATTTAAACGAATTTGGTGGTACGGCATTTGTTTCAGTTTGTGTTATCCCAGTGATCGCATTTTTGTTGACGTTGAAATCACTAGCACCAACCAGGTGAGGATTTTGCATCGGGTGCAACGATACGCCTACAAGCACAGTCTTTGCGTCAGTTACACCAGGAATGGTGATTGGTTCGTAACCAGCTAGATATTGATTGTTATTACCAGCCAGCGTCGTGGTGCTGTACTGCTTATTGAAGCTGGGAGCAACAAATGAAAATTCGCTCGGCAAAACATTGCTGGGAAAAATGACATTGGAAGCCTGTCCGCGCGACATGCGAGAAACATCTTTGTCAGCAGACACTGTTCCAATAGCGCTGCTTCCAGCATTGAGCATTCTAGTGGCAGCTAATGTAGCAAGACCGCTAAAACTGTTATCCATAGTGACATCATTTTTTAGCTTGTTTGCGAGGGCAACGCCAATTCCAGTTGATGGATCAGACAAACAAGAAATCAATTGTTTGGCGTGTTGAATTCCCAGAGCATTCGGTGGCAAACTGAGGTCGGCATTGTCAGCAGCTGCGTTGACGGCAACCAGCATTGCTTGCGCTACGAGTCGATTGTAGACAATCAAATCGATAGCACCGTTAGTGGTATCAATGCTTTGAGAAAAATTCGATTGAGCGACGGCCAGATTGCTGCCAGCAAAGTTGACATTACCGCCGTAGATATTGATTGCCGGGCTGCGCAAGGCTTGCTTGGCGACATTGAGGTTGCCAGAGTCGACAGCATGTTGCAGCTCTCTGGCACCACCGAGAATCTTGGTTAGGAAGAAAACCCCAACGCCTATCATGGCGATTACCAGACACAGCGAAACTATCAGTGATAGAGTCGCTCCCTTAGTCCGTTTTCTGCGCATTACCGAACTCCTTGGTGACATTGAATTTTTTGTTTAGCAAATGGCGGTTAGCCAGTGGACAAATTTAAACATCTGAATGTGAGATGAACTGAACATACAAACTTAAAAACGACTTCAAATCTGGAAGGCTCGAACGATACGATCCTGCCAATCGGCCAAATCAGCACCACTAAAGGCTGATTTGCCAATTATTATTTGTAAAGGCAGCTTAGTCAAGTGGAAATTACGAAGTCAGGAGACGATCTCATGCCTGACAGTGAGCGTTTCCCGTCTTCTTGAAGTATTGCTGATGATACTCTTCAGCGGGATAAAACTCTGACGCGGCCTCAATTTCAGTGACTACTGGGCGACTGAACTTTTTCTCATAGTCGAGCTTAACTTTGATGGATTCAGCCTTTTCTTTTTGTTCAAGGCTGTAATAAAAAATCGCCGAACGATATTGAGAGCCTATATCTGGTCCCTGACGGTTCATAGTGGTTGGGTCATGAATAGTGAAAAACAGCTCCACCAGCTGCTCAAACGAAACCACACTTGGGTCAAATTCAACCAGACAAACTTCGGCGTGCCCGGTTGTGCCCGAACAAACGTCTTTGTAAGTTGGACCCTTAGTATGCCCGCCAGAGTAGCCAACAGTGGCATTGACAACGCCTGTGACGTTCCGAAAATCGGCTTCCACGCCCCAAAAACAGCCCGCACCAAACAGCGCCTTTTCCATGAACATCACCTGACCGTAATACTTTAGTGTGGTGCCATTCTAGATCGAATAACGTCCACCCGCCATGCAAAATGGCAGACTGAGCCAGAAGTGTAACTGCTCGATTTCAATTGGAATAACGACTGTCTCGAACTGGCTCCTTTTGATTAAGCCAGTGCATGAGCTAAAGGAGCAGGGGCACGTACGTGTACTCGCTCTGTATGAGATACCGACTCAGCTTCGATTGCCCAGACATAAAGGCAAGTATAAAAAGCGGCCCTTATATAGATGGAGAAAGAAGTGACGACAATCGCGACCATTCCCCAGATCGCAGCTCCAACTGCTATAGCTGGGCCAGGTATGACGATGTGTTGAATTATGGCCAGATAAGCTATGCCACCGGCAGCGCCTGCGCCTGCCACGTAGACAAGCCAGGAAACCAGTCGGCAAATACCGTCGACGCCAACTTCGCCCACACCAATAGTGAGCAAATTACCCTGAGCAATTCGGTCAGCCCGTTTCATAGCACCGACAAAGGAAGAGCCTTCAATCACAATGGATGGCAGAATCAAGTGTCCGGCCATCGTCCAGAAAACTTCGACGATGCCAGAAAGGAAATTGACTCCCATGCCAAATACGCCAGTGCTGCGCTTATTGCGCATCCATTTGGCGAGATTGCGGGCAATGAAGGTGACTACACCAAGGATGATAATCGCGGGCAGACTTTCAAACACTGCTTTACAGGCGACTGAAAACTTGCCTGAACCAGGACCTTCAGTCAAATGACTATAGGTAAGAGCAGTCGTCACGCCTTCCAGGAAACGGTTGGTCAGCCACCAGGCTGATAGCAAGCAGATTACTATCAAAGAGTTTTGTGAAAAGAGACTGTCGCCGACCTGTGAACTCATGGCATGAAAACCACTCATATCGAGGGGTCCGTTGACCGCACCCATATTCATGATGGTAGAAACGTGAGCGTGCTGCATCAATTGCTGAGGCGAATGCCCCATACCCATATGCTGTGCCGCTCCACCTATGGCTGGAATCGGTAGCTTGCCAATGCCTGGGATTTCAGGCATGCCGTGCGCTGCAACAGCGCCACCGATTTGCCCGCCGACCTTATCTTCTCCGAAGAGAAAAAGCAAAATACCGAAAAAGAAATTAGTAAATACAGTCAAAATGGAAGGTAACAGCAAGCGCTTGTCCTTCAATCCCATTTTGATACTGGCCCAAATCATGCGCAAGCCACGACCAAATGAATCAAGCATCGTTCTCTTCTCGCCTCTCTACCGTAGCCTAGTGGCAGCGGTTGTAGTAATCCGAATTCCAAAGAACCCGCGCCATTATTGTATGCAGTTGCCAAGCGAAAGTAAAGCTATTTTTAGATCAATTTTTCATCAATTATTGCTGCAAGTGTCAAGGAAAGGCATTAATTCCCAACAGATGACTGAGAAACAGTTTTTGGCAACTCACCGTGGAGATCTTCTGCATCGTACATGGAATCGAGAATGTCCTTGTATTTTTCGGTCACAACTTTACGTTTAACCTTGAAAGTAGGCGTCAGTTCATTCGTTTCGGCGCTGAAGTCATGTTCAAGAATCGTGTATTTTTTGATCCGCTCAAAATTAGCAAGGATGTCGTTTTTCGCACTAACCAGTGCATCAATTTCTTTTTTGACAGTCTCGTTAGACGCCAGTTCAGCAACATCTTTAAATTGAATGCCGTTGCGCTTAGCAAAGGCTGTGGCGCCATCAGGAGCCAGCGTGATCAAAGCCGTGATGTATTTACGCCTGTCACCGTAAACAAGAATATTGGATACAAGCCCTTCGCCCTTAAAGAGATTCTCAATATATTGCGGTGCTACATGCTTTCCGCCAGCCGTGATGATGATATCTTTTTTGCGGTCTTTGATGCGTAAATGACCGTTTTCATCGATTTCGCCAATGTCGCCCGTGAGAAACCATCCATCATTAAGGGCTTCTTTTGTGGCTTCAGGATTCTTGTAATAGCCTGCAAAAACACTAGGTCCTTTAGCCATTATTTCGCCATCAGGAGCTATTTTTACTTGCACACCAGGAATTGGTCTACCGACTGTGCCACGTTCATTATCTTCTGGTGTATTGCATGAAATTGGCGCAGAAGTCTCGGTCAAACCATAGCCTTCAACCATGGAAAAACCAATCGTTTCAAAAAACGATTGGACATCTTCCGGCATTGGCGCCGCCCCTGATACCATGATGCGCAGCCGTCCGCCAAAGCGTGCGCGAATTTTTGAAAAAACCAGTTTGTCGGCAACGCGCAATTCTCCTTTGTAGAATTTTTGCATCACATCAAAACCTTCTTCTTTTTTCAATTTTTTTGCTCTTAGACCAAGAGACAGAGCCCAGCGCACGAGATATTGCTGTGGCTTGGGCATGGTGCGAATTTGCAGCTGAATACGTTGATAGGCTTTTTCGTAAAAGCGAGGAACGCCATTCAAAATTGTCGGCCGCACTTCCATAATATTTTTTGGAACAGTCTCCATACCTTCGGCATAGGCCATCACCAGACCCTGATAAATGGCCAGAAACTGTCCGCCTACCCGTTCATATACATGTGAAAGTGGCAAAAATGAAAGAGAAAGATCGTTTTCGGTAAAGCCTATTAATTCAGTCATCATTCGGCAAACCGAATGAAAATTCGAATGCAAAAGCATCACACCCTTGGGCACACCGGTTGTGCCTGATGTGTATACAATCGAGGCCAGATCGGCTGGCTTTACGTTAGCGATGCGCTCTTGCAATTCAGTTTTATGCTCTAAAAGATATTTTTCACCATCTTTCAGCAATTCATCCCATGTTATACATCGAATGTCGTTTTTGCCCGCCGGCGCCTCACCATCAAAGACCACAACCAACCGCAACGACTTGGACAACTCTTGAGCATCGATGATTTTCTTAGCCTGCACTTCGTTTTCAGCAAACAAAACAACAGAATCACTGTGACAAACAAGATATTGCGCTTCAGTAGGTGACAAAGTGGGATAAATTGGAACGGTCACTCCGCCGCTGGACAAAATGGCGATATCAGCCCAGGTCCATTGCGGACGGCTCTGCGACATAATCGAAGCCTTATCGTCTTTTTTAAAACCGAAATTGAGCAATCCGCAAGCGACAAGTTCCACGGCTCGTCCATGCTCGCGCCATATTACCGATTGATATACGCCATCGACTTTATGCATAATCGCCGGACGCACAGAATTATTTTCGACGCGCTGCCAAAAGACATCAACCATCGTTTCCTTAGCCACTTTATTCTTTCCTCAATAACTCGACAAAAGATCTGGAAGATCTGGAAGATCTGGTCAGCTCAAACTGCGTTCAAGTTCGATTCCTGTTTCTTCCAAATATTCTCTCAGGAAACGAACAATTTGACCGAAAGTTTCTAGCTGCAATCTGGGCATGCGATAGCGTTTATGCATCTTCAAAACCATGGTCGGCACACCCAGTTCTTCAGCCGAAAAGTGCACCAGAGGCTTAACTTGAAAGTCTGACGTGTCAGTTGAAACATGTTCGAGCACAGACAATTTATTTTTTAGACGATTGACATAATCGGCATTTTGATGAGGCGATGGTCCATAGCAAGACAATTGCAAACCTGGTGCTTCATGCCAGGCCGAACCCAGCAACATGAGCACAAGCCCAATGCGCCCACTTTTGACTATGTCGGCAAAAGCGCGGCGCATAGGTGTTTCGAGATACCAGCAGGGATCGGCCGCACAGCAATAATTGCTGATTAAAGAGTGACAATTACTCATGCGATTAAGCAAGGCAGCCATGCTACCGGTAAAAGCATCGGCTTCTTGAAACTCACCTTCATGCCAGAAGGCCGTCGCATGTGGTGCTACAACTAAAACTGGCAAATTGCCACCCAGAAAGCGATAGTCGGGTTCTCCAGCTGGTGGAAATTGTTCGTAGCGCTCGGCAAGCAGCGCCTCGTATTGAAGAGCCCAATTGAAAGGCAGTCCCTGAGGCTTTTCACCAATGATATATTCAATGGCCTCATCAATATCGCCAAAACGAGCCTGACTGTGCGAGACAATCCAGGGATTAAAAGGCGGATGACCAACGACAGTGACCATTTTGCCACGTCGATGAGCATAAAAAAGCTCCATCGCCGTGCTGTAACTGGAACGATTCAAATTAGCAAGCAATGCATCGCTCTGGTCGATCAAATCAAGAGCGCGCCTGACTCTAGAATCGGAACCTTCACTTAAATCGATTGCTTCGAGAGAATCTACATTTGACCAGGTCAGCTCGAGAGGGTTCACCACACGCAGTCCATAGCGCTGCAATTTGTTGGTGGCGAAAGCGCGCCAGTCAGGAGCCATCGTCTGTACTGACAATTCTTGAGCTTCTATTGTCTCTCCAGTTAAATAAACCGATGACAACATCGTAGAATTATCGAACTCCTTACCACTGATTTTGACACTATATACCACGAATCACTCATTTTCTGACATTTAGGGCTCGCCAATCGAGCGGGCAACCGGTTTTCCTTCTTGGGATTAGAACGATTTTGAATAAAATTAGCTCCTATCTGTTAGTCATAATGATCACCGTATTTGCCCTCAACGCCTGCGATAGCGACGGTTCTGGCGGTCATTCCAGAGGCCACGAACGAAGCCAATACGAAGACTACGAGTCAAATAGTTCGAGAAATCTGTCAGCCAGCCCCGTTCCGCCTGGAGCTTTTGAAGCGCCTGACGATCACGAAATTATTCAAGCGCAAAGCTCTCATCTCGTTAACGCCGAAGTAACAGGGCGCGCCGTTGTCAAAAGGTTGCTACATGACGATGTGGTGGCGCCCAGACATCAAAAATTCCTGCTGGAACTAACCAATGGGACGACCATTCTGGTCGCTCATAATACCGACGTAGCGCCTCAAGTACCAGTGCAAGAAGGAGACCAAGTCGTCATCCGCGGCTCATTCATTTACAACGCCAAAGGCGGCTTAATTCACTGGACTCATCATTCAAACAGTCCACGACATCAAGGCGGATATATCGATTTCAACGGCGCTAGATATCAATAATCACTTTGATTCGAGTAAAGAAGCGATTTTAGGCGTGACAAACCACTTCAAAGTACCAGTGGCAGTTGGTGGCAGATTGGCAATATCGACCCTCACTACACCCGCCTTTTGAAAAGGAATTTCAAGATCGCCTGCTCCTAAGAGAGCCGCAGTAATCAGCCCAACGTCTGGTTCATGACCGACCAACATAATCTCCTGCGCTTTATCGAATTGCTGCAGGAATTTGAAAATGGTGGCTGGGGTGCCACCGGGGGCAAGGGCATTACAAATCTCGAGAGGACGTTCAAGCTTAAAGACCTCAGCCAGGATCTCAGCTGTTTGTCGCGTTCTTACAAGAGGACTCACAACGATTACGTCTGGTTTGACACCGAGCCGCTTAAGACCTTTGCCCACAGCTTTGGTTTCTGAGCGCCCCTCATCCGTCAAAGGACGCATGCCATCATTGAGAACGGCGCCGCCTATGCGATCAGAAGCAATACCATGACGAACCAAATATATTTTCACTAGCTTTATCCAAATTACTTGATTAGTGATTGTGACGTTTTAAAATATTATTGACAAGACCTCAATCTTTTTAAGTAAGTTTCTAACTAAAGTTTCAAAGTAAAACCAGACCTGATTCAGTAGTATTGATGCTATGAGCGAGAAACCCCGATACATTGGTCTTGACATAGGTGATAAGCGGATTGGCGTTGCTATTTCAGATCCGCTTGGCTACACCGCAGCTGGTTTAGAAACAATTACCCGCATCAACATCGATAAGGACGTGCGCCTGGTGCAGGAGATTGCCGCCCGCCACGGAGCAGTTCTGCTTGTGCTTGGCCTGCCCTTGAACATGGACGGCACAAGTGGTCCACAAGCCGAAAAGGTCAAATCCTTTGGTCGCAAATTGGCAAGAGCGACAGAATTGCCAGTCGTTTACGAGGACGAAAGACTTTCGACGATTTCGGCTATCCGCACTTTGACTTTGCAAGGCGTTAAAACCGGCAAAAATAGAGAACTCGTCGATAGACAGGCAGCCGCAATCATTTTGCAGCGCTTCCTTGACCGTGGGGAAGATTTGCCGTCAGCCTGACGAGCCTTCGTTATAAAACTCTTGCGTGTGTATAGTTTCGAATTTTCTGAAATTTTCCAATGAAGCAAAATCACCAACTGGAAATTTCTGATTTATCTCCTGCGTCAAATCAAAAAAATAATTCGCATATCCTCGTAAAAATCCGCAACTTCCTGATCAAAGCGGCTCCAGATCAGGCTTTGTGGGCTCTCGCGGAGGCCTCTGTGATTGGCACTACCGCCGCTTGCGCATCTATCATGTTCACGCATGGCGAACGAACGATTAATGCGCTGCACACTTCGCTGGCAATTTATTTACCTGGTTGGCTGGCGGTCATAACCCTTGTTACAGTCGGCAGTCTGATCGCCGGATTAATAGTTCAATTCATCGCGCCAGAAATTACAGGCAGTGGCATTCCGCAAGTTAAAGCAGTACTAAATGCAGTGGCGATTCCTCTGAACTTCCGCGTTGCACTGAGTAAATTGATAGGCAGTTGCGTATCGCTGGGAGTCGGCTTACCACTGGGAAAAGAAGGTCCAACTGTGCACATTGGTGCAGCCTGCGGAGCAATACTGGCAAAATTGGCGGGCGAATCGCCCAGACGCTCGAGACAACTAATAGCTGCTGGTGCTGGCGCTGGTCTTGCAGCTGCTTTCAATGCTCCGCTTGCTGGTGTCATGTTCGTCATTGAAGAACTTTTGCGTGACATTTCCCGAGCGACAGTCATTACCGCCTTTTTTGCCTGCTTCTTTGCCGCTGTGGTGGCTCGCTGGATCGGCAATCATAGCCTCGATATACCTGCGAACTCGCCTTTTCCGCATGCACAATTTACCACAACCGATGTCCCATTTTGTATTTTCGTTGGCATCGTCTGTGGTGCCCTCGGTTCATACTTTAATAATGGCATTATCAAATCTTGCCAACTCAACAAAAAGTTTTTCGGCAAAAACATAGCGTTCCGAATTACACTCGCTGGCTGTTTTTGCGGCATAGTCATAGCTCTTTTGCCGGAATCATTCAAGAATTTCACAGGTGTAGCCCAAATACTGTTTGAGCAACACTCCTGGAAATTACCGCTGGTCATCTTGCTGGCCAATTTTGTGTTGACCATAGTCGCTTACGGTTCGGGCGTGCCCGGAGGGCTGTTTGCTCCGAGTCTGACGATTGGAGCGGCCACTGGCTATTTGGTGGGGTTGCTGGAGCAATTACTTTTTCCGCAAAACATGGGTTGCGCAGTGACTCTTGCTCTTGCCGGCATGGGCGCCTTTTTCACCGGTGTGGCACGCGTGCCCATAACAGCGACTATTATTGTTTTTGAGATCACAACCGATTTCAACATGCTCTTGCCCTTGATGATCTGTTCAATCACCGCCTTTATGGTTGGAGAAAGAATTGCTCCAGGATCGATTTACGATCGCCTGCTGGAGATGCAGGGCATACATTTACCTGGCACACCGTCCGGGTCTAAAATTGAATTCACCCAGGCTGATGATTAGCGATAATTTAGATAGTGGCAGCGTCTCCAGCCAACTGGCTTGAAAGCGCCGCGTTACATCAGCTGTCTTTGCCTCCAACCAATAGGCTATAATGGGCTGTTTGCGCACATACACAGCAAGGATACAGACGTGAGCGTTCCCTACATTATTCTTCTCGTTGCCGAAGCAGTTCTTGGACTGTTTATGGTCGTTCTCATTCTGCTTCATGCGCCAAAAGGTGAAGGCATGGGCGGTATCGGTGCTGGTGCAACGATGTTTAGCGCCAAACGCGGTGCCGAAGGCGGACTGGACCGCCTCACCTGGATAGTAATTTTGCTGTTTATGGCGGTTTGCATGGTCCTCGGTTTCGGTATCGTCAAATAAAATTATGTCCTTTCAGTTACCGACGAAAGAGCACAAAGCGGAATATGTCGAAAAACAATTCGACAGAATCGCCAGTCGCTATGACTTAGCTAATGACGCCATCAGCTTCGGTATGCACAGACTGTGGAAAGCCCGCGCCATCTCCGAGCTTTGCGACGGGGTCAATGTTGAAGATGCTAGTTTTCTTGATGTGTGCTGTGGCACAGGCGACCTGGCCTTGTTAGTCAAGAAAAATCCCCGCGCTAAGCATGTGACTGGCCTCGACTTTTCAGAAAATATGCTGGCAGTAGCGGCCAGACGCTCGCAAAAAGAGTCTCAAAGTGTCGAGTGGATTCGTGGCGACGCTCAGGCGCTACCATTTGCCGATGATACCTTTGATGGTGCCATCAATAGTTTTGGTTTGCGTAATTTGACTGATTTACAAAAAGGCATCAATGAGATGGCGCGCGTTGTGAAGCCACGCGCAAGAGTGATCAACCTGGATCTAGGCCATTCTGAAGTGCCTTTATTTGCGCCGCTTTTTGCCTTTTTCTTCGCCCACATCGTGCCCATTATTGGCGAGGTCCTGCAAAAGGATAAATCTGCCTACACTTATTTGCCAGCTTCTTTAACCACCTATCCAAAACCTGCGGGCATCACCCAGATTTTTCAACAGGCAGGGCTCGTCGACATAAAACATATACCGCTTGCGCTTGGTTCTGTTGCTCTGCATGTAGGCACGGTGCCTGAAAAAAGCCGATCAACCAATCCGTGAACTTGCTTTTGGTTTTTCATGACTGAGAAAGAAACATCGTTATTTGTTATGGTCGGCGATCCATCGGCCGATAAGCAC
>Ga0182030_10017300_pt1 | contig 13929 bp, 16 predicted proteins | sample 812S3MmetaG_FD_121299 | JGI IMG/M metagenome (GOLD analysis project Ga0182030, IMG submission 121299) | Permafrost microbial communities from Stordalen Mire, Sweden - 812S3M metaG (Illumina Assembly) | ecosystem: Environmental > Terrestrial > Soil > Wetlands > Permafrost | place: Sweden...
AAATGCAACGCGACGACCCATTGGCCTCCGCCGATGTGTGACTCCCTTAGGCCAGCGGCCGCGTCCCTTTGCAAACCTTGCTGCCGGACCGCGGGCCTCCCCGTCGAGCGCGCCTACGGCGGGCTGGCGCTTGTGGCGGCCGATCCGCTCAGCCCTTCGTCACCCGCCGCATCGTCAGATTGATCCGCCCGCCCTCGGCGAGGAGAGTGGAACTGCCCGCATAAACGCGGTCGATCCCGTGGAAGGCGAGACGGCCGGGTCCGCGCAGGATCATCGCGTCGCCGGACGCCAAGCGGAACGAGCGGGTCGGCCCGCCGCGCGTCACGCCGCCGACCCGGAACAGAGCCGTGTCGCCGAGCGACAGCGACACGACGGGCGCCGACAGCTCCGCTTCGTCGCGGTCCTGGTGCAGACCCATTCGCGCGGCCGCGCCGTAGAGGTTGATCAGACAGGCCTCGGGCGGCGGCGCGCCGAGCGCGAGCGCGGCCCACAGCGCCAGCAGCCGCCCCGGCATCGCCGGCCACGGCGCGCCGGTCTCGGGATGGGTCGACTGGTATCGGTAGCCATTTTCGTCCGAAATCCAGCCGAGCGGGCCGCAATTGCTCATCCGGACCGAGAACGGCCGGCCGGTCCCCGGCATGCTCGGAACGAACGGCGGCGCGGCGGCGAGAATCGCGCCGATTTCGTCGCGCAGCGCCGCCTGGCCGGCGGAGTCGAGATAGCCGGGATAGCAACGGACGCCAGGGGCGATTTCGACGGCCTCGGCCATGGACGGGGGTGGTCCTTCCCAGGCTCGCGCCGTCTTTCCTAAGCGCGGGGCGCGTCGTATAGGAGGCGCCAATTCTACACCACGCGCGCGTTCCGGCGCGCTTCTTCGAGGCCAGGCATGTCGGGTCACAGCCAGTTCAAGAACATCATGCACAAGAAGGGCAAGCAGGACGCGATTCGCTCCAAGCTCTTCTCCAAACTGGCGCGCGAAATCACCGTCGCCGCCAAGCTCGGCCTGCCCGACCCGGCGATGAACGCCCGGCTGCGCGCCGCGGTGATCGCCGCGCGGGCCGAAAACATGCCGAAGGACAACATCGAGCGCGCAATCAAGAAGGCGTCGTCGGCCGACGGCGAGACCTACGAGGAAGTGCGCTACGAGGGCTACGCTCCGGGCGGCGTCGCGCTGATCGTCGAGGCGCTGACCGACAATCGCAACCGCACCGCCGGCGAGGTGCGCTCTTCCTTCACCAAAGCGGGCGGCTCGCTCGCCGAGACCGGCGCGGTGTCGTTCATGTTCGACCGCGTCGGCTCGATCGTCTTCGACCGCAAGGTCGCGACCGACGACGCGATGCTCGAGGCGGCGATCGAAGCCGGCGCCGACGACGTCGTATCCGACGGCGACGAGCACGAGATCATCACCGGCGTCGAGTCGCTGCGCGAGGCGCAGAAGGCGCTGGAAGCGAAGTTCGGCGAGCCGCACAAGGCGTCGATCGCCTGGCGGCCGCAGAACACGATTTCAGTCGACGACGAGACCGGCGAGAAGATCCTGCGTCTGATCAACGCGCTCGAAGAGAACGACGACGTTCAGACCGTCTCGGCCAACTTCGAAGTGTCCGACGCGCTCGTCGCCAAAATGCAAGGCTGAGCGAGGCGAAACGTCCCCTCTCCCCGCAAGCGGGGAGAGGGGCTCGTCGCGTTCAGGCGCGGCGCGTCAGTAGCCGCAATGCACGTGGCCCCACGGGCCGACCCAGCAATGGCGATGGGGATGCCAGCCCCAGCCCGGTCCCGGACCCCAGTAGGGGTGGTTGGGATGCCAATGGCCCCATTGATCCCACCAGACCTTGTCGACGTCGCCGCCGGCGACCGGCGCTTGGAGCGACGGCGACGACAGCGTGAACGCCGAAGCGGGCGCCGACGACATCGCCAGCATCGCCGCGCCGGCCAAAGCCGCCGCGAATCCGCCGACGAGAATGCGATTGACCATGATAGCCTCCGTGTGAGGGCCCCAGCGCCGCGAATCTAGATGGCCGCGGCTGAACTGTGGGTGAACGGACAGCGGACCCGAGATTGCTATTCTCGCCGAATGCTTGGCGGCGAGCGCAACTTCGGAGCGACGCGCAAGCGTGTCGTCAATCAGGCGCGGAAACGTTGTTGACAGGAGGAACCTATTGGGGACGCGCAGCTATCTGCCTTCCCGGTGAACTTGGAACGCTAGAAGCGTAAGACGCAACCCAATCGACGATGGAGGATGGACGAGGCCACAAACCTAGGTGGCCTCGAGATCGTTTCGTCTGATATGGCGCCCTTAAGCGGCCAATTTGTAATTGGACGGATCCGACCCATCGATGATGATCGGCGGCGTTTCTGCACTCTGGACGCACCAGCCTGCCACCTCCTTGACGTCCGGGGTATTTGGCAGTTTCAGCGCCTGAATCGCATGCAGGCGGACAACTGCTTCCGCGTTTGCGTCAATCGGGCATTCGCCGCGCTCCCACCGGCTGACTGCCAGCGCCTCTCGGTGCAGCATGTCGGCTAGCTGAGCCTGCGTCATGCCAAGCTCGGTCCGCAGGAATCGAAGCTCCTTGCCATTCATCGAGGAACGGCGAGTTACGATTCCGTGAGCGATGGCCCTATGCAGTCCATTGATATTTCGGATGATGACGCACTCTTCGCCGGCGTCATCCATCGGGAAGCGGACACCCCGAATGGTGACATTGTCCAGCCCGCTGTCGGTGTAACGGTAAGTGCTCATAACCCCACCTATGTCGTCTAAGATAATCAAAACCAAAGCGTCCTCAGTCGTCTACCCACATAACGGTCACGATTTTCAATTGGCACCTCTCAGCATCAGGGATTGCCACCACCCTTACGGTTCTCGACCCCGAATTCGGGCTTCGGCTTTCCATCTTGTATTTGTAGAAGCCAAGCCTCGTTGATTCATTGCCGTCATCAAGCACGAAGCCCTGCTTTAAGATAAACAAGACATCGCCGGTGTAAAGATTGCGCTCCGCCATTTGGTCCAAAGCATGGCGCGTCGAGATCAGGGTGAGGTCGTCGCTGACCGCTATTTTCCTGATGTATTCTGTCGCATCGGCTGGCGTCCAGGGTTGTGGCTTGATCGGCGGCTTCACGATTTCCAAGGCCATCCCTGACATGGGGTGACCTATCACGGTGATAAGTCGCTGGCCACAGATAGACACTCACAATGGTTAACGCAACCCTAAAATCGTCGCACATGCGACACGGATAGAAACGCCAAGCTAGAATACCCGTTCCGACGACTTCTTACAGCGGACCCAGACCTACGACAGCACCAAAACTCAGACCGCGCCGCTTCCCGCATCCGGCGTAGGAATTTCGCAGCACGCGGTCTTCAGAGCGAGCATCCAACGGCCCCCTCACCTTCCCCCCGCCGCTACGCCGACCACCTCGCCGAGGCGATCGAGGCCGACGCGCAGGCGGTCGGCGAGCACGGCGTCGGCGCGCCACGGCGTGACGATTTCCGGCACCAGGCGGCGGGCAGTCGCGCAACGACGCCCCCTCGATGACGACGCGCGTCAGGATCGGCCAGGCGGCGGGGCCGGCGAGCGCCGCAGCGGCGCGCAGTTTGTCGCGCGCGTTGAGCGCGATCTCGCTCGTCGGCAATCCGGAGCGCGGCCCGGGCGCGCCGGCACCGCCGACCCGGTCGAGGGGCGCCGCGCGCAGCGCGTCGAGGTCGGCGCGGCGATGCAAGCGGCGAAAAGCCTCGCCGATCAGCCAGCGCAGGTCGTTGAGCCGCGGATCGTGCGGCGCCAGCGCGCGGGTCGAGCGCATGACGTCGAACGGATCGACCAGCCGGCGCAGTTTGTCGGCGCCGCGCTCGCTTCTCTGGCCCGCCTCGGCGGCGCGCGCGAGGCGCTCCGCCGTCGCGTCGAGCCGTTCGGATTCGTCGCGCGCGCGGGCCTTGGCCCGCCGCGTCGCCGCCTTGCCGCTCATCGCGCCAGCTCCGCGCACATGGCAGCGGGCGAGCCGCAATAGGAGGCCCGCTCGACGCCGCTGATTCGCGCCGTGATGGCGACGCTGGCGATGGCGAGGGAAGGCGGCGGGGCGCGATGGACGCGCCGCAGATCGCGCAGATGGGCGGCGCAGGCGGCTACGGCGAGCTGACGGTCGGTTTCGGTGCGCGGGCGACGGCGACGGGGCAAGCGATCCTCCTCGAGAAAAAGGGCGTCGCGGACGCGGTCCTGTTCGCCCTTTGTTCTCATTTTCTGAACAACCGCACGCCGTGTCAAGAAAGATTTCTGATATTCATGATTGCGCATGTTCTGAAAAGCAGAATAATTATGTCATGACCGTCGATTGGATCCGCGCCGCGCTCGACGAGACCGGCAAAACTCGCAGCGGGCTTGCCCGCGCGCTCGGTCGTTCGCCCTCGGCGGTGACCGACCTGCTCAACGGCCGCCGCCGCCTGCGCGCCGACGAGATCGCCATCGCCGCCGCCTATCTCGGCGTCGAGCCGCCGCGGTTGATCGGCGGCGGACGCGCGCCCCCGGCCCGCGCCGCCGTGCCGCTGGTCGGCCATGTCGGCGCCGGCGCGATCGCTCATTTCTACGCCGACGGCCAGGGGCCGTTCGACGAAGTCGCCGCGCCCGACGCGGCGAGCGCCAAGACGGTGGCGGTGCAGATCCGCGGCCATTCGCTCGGCGCGCTGTTCGACAATTGGCTCGTCTTCTACGACGACGTGCGCGAACCGCCCGGCGACGACCTTGTCGGCCGCATGTGCGTGTGCGGCCTCGCCGACGGTCGCGTGCTGATCAAGGCGCTGAAGCGCAGCCACATCGCCGGACTGTGGACGCTGCTGTCGAACGCCGAGCCGCCGATCTACGACGTCGGGCTCGACTGGGCGGCGCTGGTGCGCGAGATGCGGCCGAGATAGGCCCGCATGGCGAACCCGCCTTCCGCGCTCGAAATTGCCCGCGCCCTCGTCGCCTTTCCCTCGGTGACCCCCGACGACGCCGGCGTCCTGCCCTATGTGCGGGGCCTGCTCGCCGAGGCCGGCTTCGCCGTCGAGATCGTCTCGTTCGCGGAAGCCGGAACGCCGACGATCGCCAATTTGTGGGCGCGCTTCGGCCGCGACGCGCCGAACTTCGTCTTCGCCGGTCACACCGACGTCGTGCCACCGAGCGATGCGGCGCGCTGGCGCTTTCCCCCGTTCTCGGCGACGCTCGCCGGCGGCGCGCTGTGGGGCCGCGGCGTCGCCGACATGAAGGGCGGCGTCGCCGCGGCGCTCGCCGCCGCCTTGCGCTTCGTCGCCCGCGGCGCCTTCAACGGCTCGATCTCGTTTCTCTTGACCGGCGACGAGGAAGGCCCGGCGGTCAACGGCACGGTCAAGCTCATCGACTGGGCGCGCGCGCGCGGCGAGCGCTTCGACGCTTGCCTGCTCGGCGAGCCGACCAGTCAGGCGGAGCTCGGCGACACGATCAAGCACGGCAGGCGCGGGTCGCTGAACGGCAGGTTGACGCTATCGGGCAAGCACGGTCACGTCGCCTATCCCGATCTCGCCGACAATCCGATCCGTCGGCTCGCGCCGATCCTCGAGGCGCTGTACGCGCCGCCGCTCGACGCCGGCGCAGCTGATTTCGACCCGTCCAATCTCGAGATCGTCAGCGTCGACGTCGGCAATCCGGCGACCAACGTCATTCCTGGCGAAGTCCGGCTTGCTTTCAATGTGCGCTTCAACGACGGCTGGACGCCGGCGACGCTCAGCGCCGAGATCGAACGGCGCGTCGCCGCGGCGGTCAAAGGCGGGCGTTTCAGCCTCGCTTTCGATCCGACCAACGCGGTGGCGTTCCTGACCGCGCGCGGGCCTTTCACCGACCTCGTTGCGCGCGCGATCGAAGAGACGACTGGACGCAAGCCGAAACTCTCGACGAGCGGCGGCACCTCCGACGCGCGCTTCATCAAGGACGCCTGCCCGGTGGTCGAGGTCGGCCTGGTGGGAAACACCATGCACGCCGTCGACGAGCGCGTCGCGGTCGACGACCTCGAAGCGCTGTCGCGCATCTATGAGCGCGCGCTGGAGCTCTATTTCGTCAATTCCCCCGCCGGGTAATCGATCCGCGCGAGATAGAGGCCGCAGGCGGGCGCGACGTGGCCGCAGCGGCTGCGGTCGGCGGCCTCCAGCGCCGCCTTGAGATCGGCGGGCGTCCAGCGGCCGAGGCCGACCTCGATCAGCGAGCCGACCATCGAGCGCACCTGGCGATGCAGGAACGACCGCGCGGCGACCGAGAACGCGATCCGTTCGCCGTCGCGCTCGACGTCGAGGCGCGACAGCGTGCGCACCGGCGAGTTGGCCTGACATTGCGCGTCGCGGAAGGTCGTGAAGTCGTGGCGGCCGATCAGCGCCTTCGCCGCCTCGGCCATCGCTTCGACGTCGAGCTCGCGCTTGAGCCGCCAGGCGCGGTCGCGCTCGACCGTCAGCGGCGCGCGGCGATTGACGACGCGATAGACGTACCAGCGCATGACCGCGCTGCGGCGCGCGTCGAATCGCTCGCCGACTTGTTCGGCGTCGAGCACGGCGATCGGCGCCGGCGCGAGCTGGCCGTTGATCGCCTCCTTCAAGCGCCAGCCGGCCCAGTCGCGATCGATATCGACATGGGCGACCTGGCCGAGCGCATGCACGCCGGCGTCGGTGCGCCCGGCGCCGGCGACGAGCGGTTCTTTTTGGCCGAGCCGCGCGATCGCCTCCTCCAGCGACTGCTGGATCGAGGGGCCGTTGTCCTGCCGCTGCCAGCCGGCGAAGTCGGTCCCGTCGTATTCGATCGTCAGCTTGTAGCGCGGCATAGCGTCACAGCGTCAGCACGATCTTGCCGACATGATCCGAGTTCTCGATGCGGCGGTGGGCGGCGGCGGCTTCGGCGAGCGGGAAGGTCGAGTCGATCAGCGGCCGACAGCGGCCCCCCGCGAGCAGCGGCCACACTTTGGCTTTCAGCGAGTCGATGATCTCCGCCTTCTCGGCGACCGAGCGCGGCCTGAGCGTCGAGCCGGTGTGGACGAGCCGCTTGGCCATGATCGCCTGCAGATCGATCTCGACCTTGCGCCCGCGCAGAAAGGCGATCTGGACGATGCGGCCGCCGTCCGCCGCGGCGGCGTAGTTGCGCGCGACATAGTCGCCGCCGACCATGTCGAGGATGACGTCGGCGCCCTTGCCGCCGGTCGCCGCCAGCGTCGCGAGGACGAAGTCCTCTTCCGAATAGACGATCGCCACATCGGCGCCGAGGCGCACGCAGGCTTTCGCCTTTTCGGTCGAGCGGACGGTCGTCAACACGCGCGCCTCGAGCGCCTTAGCGAGCTGGATCGCCGTCGTGCCGATGCCCGACGTCCCGCCATGGACGAGCAGCCACTCGCCGCGCTCGAGGCCGCCGCGGTCGAAGACGTTGGTCCACACCGTGCAATAGGTTTCCGGGATCGCCGCCGCTTCGATCAGGCTCACGCCGGCGGGAACCGGGGCCGCGTTGGTCTCGGCGACGACGCAATATTCGGCGTAGCCGCCGCCGGCGACCAGCGCCGTCGCCGCCTCGCCGAGCTTGAAGCGCGACGCGCCCGCGCCAAGCGCGACGACTTCGCCGGCGACTTCGAGGCCGGGCAGATCGGACGCGCCGGGCGGCGGCGCGTAGAAGCCCTGGCGTTGCAGCACGTCAGGCCGATTGACCCCGGCGGCGGCGACGCGGACGAGGATCTCGCCGGCGCGGGGGCTCGGACGCGGCCGCGTCGTCAGCGTCAGCGCCTCCGGGCCGCCGGGCGTGGGAATCGCGACGGCGCGCATCTCATTGGGCAGTTCAGTCATGACGCTGTCTCCTTCGCGGGCGGCCGCTTTCGCCCGCCGCACCGCTCGAGTCAATCACGCCAGCGCGACCGGCGCGACGACGCCGTCCTCGGCCGGGGCCTGGCGAAAAGCCGGCAGCGCCTCGGCGCGGCCGCAAAACGCTGCGAGCCGGGAGAAGCGGCCGGCGTCGACGAGGTCGCCGACTATGCCGCCGACGAAGCCGAAGGCGCAGGCGACAGTGATGTCGGCGAGACCGAGATCGCCGTCGACGATCCAGCCGGAAGCGGGCGCCTCGGATTCGAGCGCGGCAAGCGCCGCGGCAAGCTGGCCGGCGACGCGCGCCTGCCACGGCTCGTGGCGCTTCTCCGGCGGGCGCAGCATGCGCTCGTAGTGGAGCTGCACCGCCTTTTCCATCGTCGTCAGGCCGAGGCCGATCGCGCGCGCGGCGCGCAGGCGAGCCGCTGGCGCGCTCGGCGACAGCGCGGCGATCTTGGCGAACACGCAGCCGAGATAGTCGAGGATGACGCCGGAGTCGGTCAGCGCCGTGCCGTCGTCGGCGACCAGGGTCGGCGCCTTCAGCAGCGGGTTGATCTTCGAGAACGCGTCGATGTGGCGAAACAGCGAGATCGGTCGATGGACGAACGGAACCCCCGCCGTCAGCATCGCCACCGCGACGCGCCGCACATAGGGCGAATCCAGCATGCCGATCAGTTCCACCGCGCTCTCCATTCAGGTCCCGCCGCGATTGCGACTCGAACCGCTGCGTTCGTCAAGCTGCTCGCGACCGCCAGACGCGGTCGAGACGCGCTCAGCGCGCGTCGAGCGTGTCGCGGTTGGTCAACGCGCCGCTGGCGAAGGCGATGGTCGCGGCGGCGGTGAGCGCGTCGCTGTGCGCCTTGGCCCTGGCGAGTTCGGCCTGCAGCAGCGCGGTCTGGGCGCTGGTGGCGTCGGTCAGCGTGCCGAGGCCGTGATCGTAATAGTCGCGCGCGGCGGCGGCGGTGACCTTGCTCGCCGTGACGAGCTCGCTCGCCGCGGCGAAGGCGGCGAGGCTGGTGCGCAGCGCGTCGTAAGCCGCGACGATCTCTTGCGCGCCGGCGTTCTGGATCTCACTCAGTTCGTCGGCGGCGGCCGAGGCCTGCGCCTGGGCGACGCGCAATTGCGCGTCGCGCACGCCGCCGTCGTAGATCGGCACGCTCAGCAATAGGAACGCGTCGGCGTTGGTCGCGTCGACGCGGGTGCGCGTCGTCAACGTCGTCAACGTGTCGGTGGCGCTGGCCTGGCCGATGTTGCGATCGAGCGCGCCGGTCATGGCGATGCGGGGCAGAAAATCGGAGCGGGCGCGATCGACGTTGCTCTGATCCGCTTTCATCCGCGCCAAGGCGGCCTGCGCATCGGGCCGACGACGCAAGGCCGCCTCGACCAGGCGGTCGAGGTCGATGGCGGGCGCGCGCGGCAACGGCCGGCCGGCGACGTCCTGAACCTTGATCGCCAGAGTCGGCGCGACGCCCATCGCCTTCAGCAGCGCGTGATAGTCGTCGCGCTCGAACCCCTGCGACTCGACAAGGCCGAGCGCTGCCTGCGCGACCTGCTGCTTGGCCTGGGCGACCTCGATCGTCGTGGCGACGCCGCGCTCGCTGCGCGATTGCGCCGCCGCGTAGACGAACTTCGCGTTGGCGAGCGTTTCGGTCGCGATCGCGACCTGCGCGCGCGCCGCGGTGTATTGGTAGAATGTCGAAGCGACCGCGTAGATGAGCTTCTGGTGCGCGCCGTTGAACACGACGTCGGACGCGATCGACAATTGCCGCGCGCTCTCGGTCGTCGCCGCGCGGCCGCCGAAATCGAACAGCAGCCATTGCAGCGCGACGCCCGGCACGGCTTCGGTCGCCTGAGCCGAGACTTCGTGCGATCCGACGCCCAGCGCGCCGGGCAGCGAGATGTCGACGCCCGGCAGCGCCGAGGAGGAGATCTCGACGCTCGGATCGCCCTGCGAGGCATATTGGTAGCCGCCGAGGACCTGGGCGCTGAGGCGCGGCAGATAGGCGGATTCTGCGACGCCGACCGCCAGCGCCGCCTGACGCGCGCGCTGCCACGCCGCCTTGGTCACCGGGTTGTTCGACTCGGCGATGTCGACGAGTTCGGGCAGCGTGTAGGCGCGGCGCGGATCGACCGCCGGCTTCGGCAGATCGATCGGCATGTCGGCCTGCGGCGGCAGGCCGTAGTCGGCGACGCCAGGCGGCGCCGGCGCGGATTCTGCGACGTTCGGGACATAGGGCGTATCGGCGCTCGCCGGGGCGAGCGATTCCGACTGCGACGCACAGCCGGCGAGCGCGGCGGCGACGACGAGCGTTCCGGCCGCACGGCGGCCGAAGTCGGCGATCGCGCTGACGAACCGTTGCAACCCGCTACCCCGCCTCGTCGAGCCGCCGGATGCCGGCGTCGATCATCCGGTCGGCGGCGTCCCGCCGCGCCAGCGCCGCCGCGAACGCGACCGGGACGGCGACGCCTGAACTCGCAACTGCCGCCAACACCGCTCCCGGCGCAGAGCGCCAGCGCGAATCGGCAATCGCGGACTCGCCCTCTATACGGGAGGCGTAACCTGCCAGCCAGTCGCGGACGGCCTGGCGGAACGTTGTTTCGGCGCGCAGCGCGGCTTCCGGCAGGAATTCGTCGAGCGCCGGGCCGTCGGGAGCGCGCTGCGCGGCGATGAGCGCGCCGGCGAGCCGCTCCAGCCCGTCCTCCTCGGCCGAGGCGACGTCGAGAGCGCGATCGTCCAGCGCCGCCGCGCCGCGTTCGAAGGCGCGCAACTCGCCGACGCGCTGCGCCTCGGCGACCGCGACGCCGAAGCGCAGCGCGTCGTCGCCGGTGGCGCCCGAAGCGGGATCGGCGAAGCGCGAAAGCGCGCGCGATGCCGCGGCGACCGACCGACCCACCGCCCGCTGGACGCCGACCGGCCAGACATTGGTGAAAACGACGGTCATAATCAGGTTGCCGAGCAGAATGCCGAGGACGCGGTCGCGCGCGGTCGTTAGATCGAAGGTAGGGCCGAAGGTATTGAGGGTGCAGAGAAAGAAGGCGAAGGCGATCTGCCAGCCCATGTAGGAAATGCGCGGCGACCCGGCGGCGATCCAGGCGGCGACGAAAGCGACCGCGCCGACCGTCACGGCGAGCTGACCGACGTCGGTCATGACCGGCATCAGGACGACGATCGCGAACACGCCGAGCCCGGCGCCGATCAGGCAGCCGACGATGCGCAAGGTCAGCTTGTGCACCGTCTCGCCGACGCTCGACAACGCGACGAAATAGCAGGTGACCATCGCGGTGTGGATGTTGAACCAGTCGAACCCGGTGTAGATCACATAGCAGATGAACGCGGCGAGCCCGGTCTTCAACCCGAAACGTAAATGGTCGGGATTGTCGAAGGCGTCGGCGTGGAAGAACGACTCGCGATGGGACGGGCCGGGGCGCGCGACGAAGCCGGGCGAGACCGCCGCCTCGGCGTCGGCGACCAGCGACGCGATGAGCTCGGCGTCCTCGAGATGCTGCGGATAACGGCGCGGCGGCGGGCTGGCGCGCACTTCCGTCGCCGCCGCCGCGACCCGATCGAGGCGCGCGGCGAGCGCTTTCGCCCGTTCCGGCCGCAGGTCGGCGCCAGCGCCGCCCCAGGCGAGCGCCGCCAGCAGCGCATAGGACGTGTCCAGCAAGGCCAGGATGCGCGTCCGGTAATGCGCGTCGCCGGAATCGAACAGCCACGCGGTTCGCAGCCGCTCGCGCGCCTTGGCGGCCCCGGGGCCGAGCAGCGCGCGCGCCCGCGCCGCCGCGTCGGGCTCGCCGCGCAGGAGCGCGGCGGCGACCTCGATCCGCGCGGCGGCCGCGCGCCTGAGCAGGACGTGAGCGCGCGGCGCGCTGAACGCGGCGACGACGATCACCGCGACCATCGGCACGGCGACCGCCTCCCACATGTAGAGCGCGCCGCGCACCATGAGTTCCGGGAGCGGCACGATGTCGAACAGCGTCACGGCCAGAGCCAGCACGAAGCCGGCGGTGCTGGCCATCGAACCGAGCGTCGTGGCGGACGCGAGGAACATGCCGACGACGGTGAAAAGGATCATCAGCGACGTGCGCGCCAGCGGATATTCGGCGGAAAAGCGCATCACCAGCGCCCCGACGGCGACGCCGGCCGCCGCGCCGGCGATCAGCTTCAGGCCGTTGACGATGGTGGCGGCCGCGTCCTCACGCGTCGCGTAAAGCACGAGGTAGCAAGAGACGGCGGTTTCAGGAACGCTCAGCGTCATCGCGGCGGCGACCGTCAGCATGCACGCCGCGGCGACGCGCAGCGCGAAGGCGTCGCGGCCGGGATAGGCGGCGAGCTCCCGGCGCAGCCAGCGCGGCCGGACGTCACCGGCGAGCGCCGTCACGCTCGCCATCGCCCCGCCTCAAAATCACCACCGCCGATTCGCCGATCCGCATCGAATCCTGCGGCGGATCATCGAGCCGCACCGTCACCGGATAGCGCTGCGCCACCCGCACCCAATTGAGCGAGCGCGCGACGAAAGGCAGGCCGAGCACGTTCGCCGTCTCGTCGGAGCGAACGCCCCAACCGATACCCTCGACCTCGCCGTGGATCAGACGATCGCGGTCGCTCATGACATAGACAAAGGCCTTGTCGCCGGGGCGGATGCGGGCGAGATCGGTCTCGCGAAAGTCGGCGACGGCGCGCCAGCGCGACGTGTCGATCAGCGAACCGAGCGGCTGACCGGTCACGACATATTCGCCCTCGACGAGATGGAAGCCGGTGACCCGGCCGTCGTAGGGCGCGCGCACGACCGTATCGGCGAGATCGCGCTCAGCCAGCGCGAGTTGCGCCTCGGCCGCCGCGAGCTGAGCGCGGCGGGTTTCAAGCGTGCCGACGACCTGGTTGGCGCCCGACGATTGCACCTCCGCCTGCTTCAGCGAGACGAGCGCGTCGTCGCGCGCCGTCGTCGCCTGGTCGACCTGCTGCGCGGTGACATAGCCCTTGGGCAGCAACGGGATCAGCCGAGCCAGAGATTGCTCGGCGAGCGCCAGGTTGTCGCGCGCGCGGCGAATCTGCTCGTCGGCGACCGTCGCGTTGGCGCGCTCGCCGGCGATGTTGCGGCCGCCCTGGTCGACTTCCGACTGCGCCGCTTCGACTTCCGCTTTGGCGAGATCGACGCGCAGTCGATAGGGCGCGGGATCGACCTCGAACAGCACGTCGCCCTGCTTGACCGCCGCATTGTCGGCGACCCCCACTTTGACGACGCGACCGGGCGTGGTCGGCGAGACGTGGATGACCGGCGCGTCGATCTCGGCCGCGTCGGTGCGCGGCGAACGATCAATCGCAATCGCCACCGCGAAGATTTCCGCCACCGCGCCGATGACGGCGACGCCAGCGACGACGAGGGCGGCGATGCGGCGCGCCTCGGCCGTCACGTCGGCGCTCCCGCGTAATAGACCAGCCAGACGCCGAGGCCGAAGATGATCGCCAGGCAAAGATAGACGACGAGCCGCAACGGCAGGAACTCGTCGACGCCGAGGCGCGCGAGGACGAAACGCGCAATCACCGCGCCGACGACGCCGAGGACCGCGCAGACGATCCAGGCCGGAAAGTAGGAGCCGAACACGACGATCGACGGCGCCGCGGGGTCCGCCGCTTGCGCCGCGCTCGCCGCGATCATTGCCGCCATGAAGACAAGCGTGCGCCGCCAGGCGTCGCTCACGCTCGAACCGACGATCATCGGGCGATTGTGCCCGCGCGGACCGCCCGCGACAAGCCCGGCGCCTGCGCCCATTGTGCGCGGCCGAACGGGTGCGGGCCGCGCCACGACGGTTGAACCAAGACCGGCGGGATTGTCATTTCGGCCCGCGCGGCGGCGAATCGGGAGCTTGGCGCATGGCCGATGCGGTCGACCTGCTAGGGCGGCGGAATCGACGGCTGACTCCGAACCAGGTCGCGGATCTGCGGGCGCGTTTCAAACTGCAAGCGCGTCGGCGCCGCCGCGCTCGGCCGCGCGCCGGTACGCCGGGCGCTCGCGAATGCGCTCGAGGTAGGCGATAAGCCTCGGGCGGCCCTGGTCGAGGCCGGCGCGGCGGACCGACGCCTCGATCGGATAGCTCATCTG
>Ga0182030_10017301_pt1 | contig 13929 bp, 7 predicted proteins | sample 812S3MmetaG_FD_121299 | JGI IMG/M metagenome (GOLD analysis project Ga0182030, IMG submission 121299) | Permafrost microbial communities from Stordalen Mire, Sweden - 812S3M metaG (Illumina Assembly) | ecosystem: Environmental > Terrestrial > Soil > Wetlands > Permafrost | place: Sweden...
CTAGTAGGGTGTTCCGCCTGCATAGTCGCTGGCCATGGTGGCATTCAGAAGCTGGACGCTGGCTGGATCCGCGATATACACGCCAAGCTCACGGTTTTCCGTCATGGAAGCGTTCGAGTAGTTGATTGATCCCATGTAGACATTCTGGGTGCTTAGACCATAGTCGGCGACCACGGCCTTGGCGTGGATGTAGAAGCCGTTGGGGTTGTTATAGGTGCTGAGCTTGCATCCTGCCGTCTTCAGGGCGCTGAAGTTGGAAACGTAAGAGCTGCTGTACTCCATGGCGATGTGCACGGTGACTCCGCGCGTGCAGGCGGCTACAAGCGCGCTGACGATGTTGCTGGCCCCCATCTCTTCGTTTTCAACCTGCAGCGTCTTGGTGGCGCCGTTGATGATTGCGAGCATATCGGCCTGCGCAGTTGTGGGGCTCCAGATGAGGTCATCGCCGGCACCCGGCTGATAGCTAAAGTCGCTCGCCCCGGCAACTCCGGAACTGGGGGTTCCGGCGGCGTAGTCGGCGTTGAAGCTGGCCTGGATGGCAGCGATGTCGACAGGATCGTTTTCCAGCAGCGCAAAGTCACGCGTGGTGGAGTAGTACTGAGATTGCAGGTTGAGCGACATGATGGCAACCTGCGTGCCGTCGAGGATGATGCTCTTCTGGTGCGACGCCTGGAAGGCCCTGTTGGCCCATACAGCACTACAGTTGGTAGCGGTGTTCAACAGGTTGTACGCCGAGGTGTTGCCGCTTTTTTCCAAATTCTGGTCGAGGATGACACGGACCTTCACCCCACGGCCGCAGGCTGCGACGAGATCGTTGGAGAAGGTGGTGTCCTCCAGCGCGTACATCGTCATGTCGATGGTGTGCTGCGCACTGTTGACGAGCGCGTAGAGCGGCGTCACGAGGTTGTCGGACTCCGGGAAGGCATATAGCGTATACGTCAACTGCGGTGTCGCGTTGGAGGTAATAGGCAGCGCCCAACTCGCGGGCGCGCTGGAGAGCGTGGAGGTAAACGGTGGTTGTGTGGGGACCAGAGCGTAGAGCTGGGGGACATTGACTGTCGGCTGCTTGAGGATATTGAGGATGGCTCCAACTGTATCGGTCGGGGCCGCGCTGCCGGAGATTGTGGCAAAACCGAAGAGCTGGCCGCAGGTGCTGGGGTCTCCGGCTATGCCGCCGGCAGAGTTCACACAACTCGCGACGATGTCGGCGAGCGTCTGGAGGGCGCTGCTCGAAGCGGAGAAGAAGGTTGGCAAGGTCTGGCCCGGAACCGTACCACTGGATGCGTTGGCATATTCATTCGCGGTAAGCAACGCAGTTTGCAACTGGGGGACGTCGCCGCTGCCCGAGCCGACGCTTGAGTACGAGTTCATGTAGTTCGAGAGCGCGGCGACTGCGCCAACCGTTGTCAGTTCGTTCATCACGATGTAGGTGGATGAGGACAGGTCGCCGCATGGCCCGAGAACGGCCATCAGCGACAGGGCGGCGTTGCTGGTCCCGCTGGTCAAGCCCGGATTCCCGCCCGTGGCGACAAGATAGACCTCTGTGGTCGCGGTCGGACAGGTATAGTCCCCGGTGATGGTGAAGGACCCAGCGGGCAGACCGTTATTGGAGTTGCCTGCGTTGGCGTTGCTGTTGCCCAATCCGCTGCCGTCGCTGGTGGTCAAAGTTGCGGAGATCAAGCGTGCCGCCGCCAAACCGTCGCCTGTCGTTCCAACCGAATACAGTTGGATCAAACTGCCGCTCACGGGATTCTGGCCGCCGAAAACGGCGCCGGTGACACCGGGCTCCAGGAGTGGCGCGGCAAACTCCGCCCTCTGGCAGCCAGTCAAAGCGACCGGCGCCAGCATAAGCGCAAGAGCGGACGTAATCCGGACCGCGTTGAGTGTGGAAAAGGCGCGACAAACCACTTTTACACAAGGTAACGAACGGGCGACGCCGAGGGGGTCGAGGGGGTACGTTTTGGGAGCCATCTTGAATAAGGATATGGCAACGGAAGAGAAACTGCTAAATTCTTTGGGCCAATAAAGAAGCGGTCACCGTCCCGCATCGATCGTTGGAGACCGCCCGCAGCGCCAATGACAGTTTGCGGGCACCGTGCAGGGCACTGCGCAGCTCTAAAATCATTTTTCTCGATTCTTGATCATAAACACAGCTCTCTTCAGGTATGATTTCTGCAAATCAACCACGGCTCCTATTGGGCACCCATATCCTTGTGGCACTCCAGTCGAGCCACCACCCCTGGAGGGTTCCTATGCTACATTGTGTTTCGTCTCTGGTGCAACGAACTGCGCTGCTTTGTGCGACGGCCGTGCCGTTAGCTTTGTTGAGCGGCTGCTCCATGACGTCGACCGCAACGCCGGACAACTCCCTCGATTCATCCGCGGGAATTTCCGGCATCGTGCATGGTGGACGCCAGCCGATCGTCGATGCCACGGTAACCCTGTGGGCGGCAGGAAATGCCGGCTATGGCAGCGCCGCCACCGCGCTGGGAACCACAACAACGGATTCGAACGGCAACTTCTCCTTCCACACCGGCACTGGCGCCACCTATAGCTGCCCAAGCGTCAGTTCCAGCACCGAAAGCCAATACATCTACATCACGAGTTCGGGAGGTCAGCCAACTCCCAGTGTGACCAACACCTCCGCTGCGCTGATGCTCGCGCTGGGCAACTGCTCGACTGTGCTTGCGGCAAATCCCTCGGTCGTCGTCAACGAAGTCACGACCGTCGCCAGCATGTTTGCGCTGCAGCAGTTCTTCTCGCCCAGCGGAAGCGGTATGGGCAACTTCGGGACCAGTGCGACGAACACTACCGGACTCGCAAATGCGTTTGCCACGGTCAACAATCTGATCGCTGCTTCTTCCGGCACGGCGAACCTAAGCAGCACCGCAACCGGAACCGTCGCCGGTTATGCCACGAATCCTGTCGTTACCATCACGCCGGAGTACATGAAGATCAATACAATGGCAAACGCGCTCGCCGCTTGCGTGAACACGAACGGTGGGGCACCCTGCCCGACTCTCTTCAGCGACGTCAACTCGACCGCCGCGCTTGACACGCTGCAGGCCGCCTATTATCTGGCAAAGAACCCGACGAGCACAGTAAGCGGCACGAGCAACATTACGGCCATCTTCAACCTCGCGGTTGCTAACTCGCCCTTCCAGACCAGCCTCTCGGTCGCGCCCACGGACTGGACCGTCGGCGTTACCTATGGCAGCGAAAGCAGCCAGACGGTCGCGGCAACAGCCGTCTATCTGCTCACCGAGCCCGAGTATGTTGCCATCGACTCCAACGACAACCTCTGGTTCGCGAGCTTCAAGACTACCTCCTTGACCACTGCCGGCAATAGCGTCACTGAACTCAGCGCACTCGGGGTACCACTCAATCAGGTGATGACCGCCGTGGGCAACATTGCCGGCCCCAGAAATCTGGTAATCGACCCGAGTAACAACGTCTGGGTCGGCAGCTATGGCACTACAGCCAACAGCTTTGGAAAGCAGCTTACTGAGTACACCGCATCTGGTGGTCTGACGAATATCTTCACCATCGGGTCAGGCGAGGACGGCCTTGCCAGCGACACCGCGGGCAACATCTTTATCGCGACAAGTTCCGGAACAGGAGGCTCTGCCGATCTCGAGTATCTCCCCGCAGGGTCTTCCAACGGCACCAGCTCGACGCAGCTCGCCACCGCGATCTCGGCTGGCACGTACTCCTCGCTTGCTATCGACAGCTACCACGATCTGTGGCTCTCGAATAACGCGAGCACGGCGACAACGCAGTTCATCTGCTCGTTGACCGGCACGCCCAGCTGCTCCGGGACCACTACCGCCGCTGGCGGCCAGACTGGCTCTCAGTCGGTCTCAATTGACCACAGCAACAACATCTGGGTTGGTAACTACAGCACAACTGCCGGAAACGTTTCCGTCATCGCGGCCACCAACAACTCCACTATTACTTCGACGGTCGGCCCGTACAGCGGCGGCGGCATGTTGAACCCGACGCGCAGCATCACTGACGGCCTTGGCAATTACTGGGTCACCAACTACGCGAGCAATGCAGGCTCAGTCTCTGAGCTAACCTCAGCTGGCGTGCCGATCAGCCCATCGGCCACGACAACGCCTGCCTTCGTGGGCGGCTTCGCCCATACTTACGCAGGGGTTGAAGGCATCGCCATCGACGCTTCCGGCAATGTTTGGATCGGCAATGGCGGAAGCAACGCTGCTGCGTCGGCCACCAACTACGGCTTCTTCACCGAAATCGTTGGTGCTGCGGCTCCGGTAACCAACCCGCTCGCCAAGAATCTGCCGGTCACCGCTGGCGGCGCCAATACGCTCGGCACGCGCCCCTAACCCTCATCTTGAAAGGATTGAGCGATGAATAAGATAGTCGGTATTTCGCAGGGTAGGACGGTTCGCTGGGCGCTGCTGGCGATGGCGGTGCTTGCAGTTCCCATGGTGGCGCACGCGCAGACGGGTTGCACGGATTCGCCGGAGAACCCGACGGCGGTGCTGGCAATTGTCGGCTGCGCCGGGGCGTTTTTCTCCACAGCACGGGCACGTCTTAAGGCTCGTCGCAAATAGCTCCCGGAAGTGAGCGCGCGGCTTGGTCGATTTGTTCCGGCGAGATTAGTGTCTCGCGATGGGCAGATCGACCGAACCCATGCGGCCGGTGGTGGAGTCGCGGACAATGAAGCGCAGGGTCGTGGACTTGGGCGCGGGCGAGACCGTGAACTGGAAGTCGGCTGTTCTGGCAGCGTCGCGTAGATCGACGCCGGGCTTCGCGCTGGCGATCATGCCCTGCAAAGTATGGCTGAGCATCTTGTTTTTCGCGTCGAGCGACGCGGCCATGACGTAGACCCAGGCGGTCGCGCTGCCGTCGGGCTGCGGCTCCCACGTAAGGTCGGCAGCGCCGGTGCGGACAATGTAGGTGGAGGGCGGCGCGTTGGGCGAGGTGTCCGGCTCGACCGTGACGCGAAGGCCGTTGAGCGCTATGGTGCTTTCCGCGGCGGTGGTCAGGTCGTAGGCGGCGGTGCCGGCGGACCTACCCTGCCGGGTCGCACCCGCGTAGTAGCCGCTACGGGTGGTTGCGGTGAGGCCCGCGCGCAGGCAGACGACACTGATCTTTCGGTACTGGGCCGCAGCCTCACTGGTGGAGCTTGGCGTGTAGGCGATGGTATAGAAGTTGGCGCCGAGGTCGACGGACGAGGCGATCTGCTGGGCAATGTCATTCTTGCCGCGGATGACGCGTCCGCCGGTGACTGGGCCGAGACGGTCGAAGTCATCGCTGGCGTTGAAGGGATCGGAAGCGCCGGAGAGCGCGTCGCCTGCGGCCTGGGCAAACGCCTGCTGATCGATGTCGGTGATCTCGGTCACGCTGGCAGCGGAGCTGGAAGGATCGATGGCGTAGAGCGTGAGGCGGGCATCGAGCAAAGCGTCGGTGACGTGCTGTAGTGTGTCCTTCACCTCCCGGGCGTCTCTGCTGTCGATGGAGGTGGGGTCGATGGTCGGGAAGCCGCCGCCGACCCAGATCAGGCTCTTGCGGCCGGGGATGCGGGCGTAGCTCTGCGCGATATCTTCGAGCGCACGCAGGCTCTGGTCCAGGCGCTCAATCGGGCCGTAGTCGGCGTTGCCGTTCACTTCGAGCTTCCAGGCATACTCGGTGGGAGCAGCGGCCAGCGCGCGAAGCAGGGCGTCGCGGTCGCGCGTGAAGGCCTGCAGCAGCTTGAAGCGGTTGTCATACACGCTCAGCAACGTGGTAGGTTGGAGCAAAAGCGCAGGCTGGCCGGCGAGATAATCGTGCAAAGAGCGCCGGGCAAACGAGCTGTCGGCGAAGTGGGTATTCAGCTGATCGAGCACCAAAATGTCGACTGGCGAGTGCCCGAAGCTGGCAGGCCGCGCCGGATCGAAGACCGCGGATGCGCCCGCCGCGGCTGAGGCGGGAGGCAGTTGATGTGCCGACGGAGCCTCAAGCGAGCGAATACGCTGCTGCTTGCCGTCTTCAAAGATCTGGAAGTCTTTCTCCGTGAGGTCATCTACAGGTTTGCCGGCCTTGTCGGTGACGACCACGTCAAGCACCACCAGACGCGCGTTGACGGTAAATGTGGGGCGCGATGGGGGCGGGGCGGACTCTGCTCCCGGCTCGGGGGTCGTCGTCTGTGCCTGGAGAGCCGGCATTCCTGTTGCCGACGCTGCAATCAGGAGCGCGGCAGCCCAAGCCACGAAGGAGCGACGAAACCTGTGTCGAATGGCGATCAACTGCTGCACGGGCACTCTCGTTCCAAGGCGATTATGGTTCGCGCAACCATCTTGGTTTCTTGGGCAGGGAATTGGAATCCGCCAAGCAAATCTTCCTTTGGGCTGAACAACACACCAAAACCGCGTACCATCACGTTCGTACACCATTCTAACGTCGGCAGGGTGCAAATGAACGGAATCATCATTGAGCGGGTCACATGGCCCAGAAGATGGATGCGGTTTGCGCTGGCGTCTGTGCTCCTGTTGTGCGTAGTGACTCCGCGGAGCTGGGCCTGGGGACGCGAGGGGCACCGGCTGACGGCGCTGGTAGCCGAACAGTACCTGACGCCCGAGGCGAAGGCGCAGATTGAGGTACTGCTGCGCGCCGATTCCCGCAGCCACGAAACCCTGGCCGATATCGCGCCCTGGGCTGACACGTATCGCATGGAACATCCGGAGACGGAAGGATGGCACTATGTCGACATTCCCAGTGCGGCCGCGACATTCGACCGCATCCGCGATTGCCCAGTCTCAAAGACGGACCCCAAGTCGCCATGGCGCGACTGCGTGACCGACCGCATTCTCTACTTCGAAGGCAGGCTGGGCGATACATCGCTGAGCCTGGAGCAGCGGGCGATCGCGCTGAAGTTCGTGGTGCACCTGATCGGCGACATCCATCAGCCCTTTCATGCGCTGGGCGACGATCGCGGAGGCAACGGCATCGCCGTAGCCTTTCTGGGCTCCAGCATATGCGATGCCAACAATTGCAATTTGCATGGAGTCTGGGACGATTCGATCATCGAGCAGCAGAGGCTGAGTGAGCAGAAGTATACCGATAAGCTGCTCCAGGAGATCAAGGACAACCATTGGGAGCGGATGGACGGCGGCGAACCGACGACGTGGGCCAACATCTCCCACCACTATGCGGTAGACGCGCTGGTTCCCAATGGCGCACTGCTGACCCACGAGTACGTCGCGGAAGAGTCGAAGATTGTGGATGCGCAACTGGCCTTGGCGGGGCTGCGCATGGCGCGGGTGTTGAACCGGATACTTGGTGCGCCAGACGTGCCGGCGACGCAACCTGGGCGCACTTCACTGCCCACGCCGAACTCGCCCGCTGTCGCTCCTCAGCCATAGCCGGAGAATCTCCAGCAAGTAACAAAGGGCGGCCAAATTGACCGCCCTTCGCTTTCGATGCTGCCGCGACTAGAAGTGCAGCCGGCCTGCGAACTGGAGCTGGCGCGGGCTGAAGGTGTAGTTACTGTTGGAGTTGGTGTAGGTGCCAAAGTTGGCATACGGGGTCAGCGTAGGCACTCCGGCGGCCGACGCCGTTAGCGTATAGGCTTCGGTGGTCAACCCGGTGATGTTCTGGTGGTTCATCACGTTGAAGAGCTCTGCGAAGACCTCAAACCGCAAGCGACCGAGAAGCCCAGCGTGGCTCCCGAAGTAGAAGTTCTTGCCAACGCGGACGTCGACGACCGCGCTCTTCGGGTAGTGGAAGGAGTCGCGCTCGATGAAGGGGAGGCGGCTCGCACTGGATCCGTCGCCATTGACGCCAGTTCCCGAAAGGGGCTCGGAGCAGGTCGTGGCGGGCGCAACCGGTGTGCAGCCGGAGAACTCCTGTGGGGTGACCGTGACCGACTTGAATCCGCTAGCGCTGACGGACGGCGTATAAGGGAGGCCGGACTGGATTTGCACCAGGGGTGCGATGCGCCAGCCGCCCAGCAGATAGTCCATGTACCCATGGAAGTGGGTCTGCGGCTGGTAGGTCAGGGCGGCAACGTAACGCAGGCGGACGTCGGTTGCGCTGTTGCCGTACTCCGCATGGATGTTGGTTGGATCGAGGATGTTGTAGCTGGCGACGCCGGTGGACTCATAAGGATTCTCGTCCAGGGAGTGCGACCAAGTGATGTTGGTCAGCAGCGAGAAGCCGTTGTTGTAGCGACGGTCCAACTGGAAGGCCAGGGCGTTGTAGTTGGAGTTGACGCTGCTCTTGACGTCGAGTATCTCGTAGTAATTTGGATTCGGCCGTGTGCCGAGCAGGAAGACCTTCGCCGCGTAAGAACCTCCAGCAACCAGGGGCTCTTGGGCTCCGCCATGCGGGAACACGGTGTAGCCGCCGGTGTTTGGGGCGAGCGGGTATGCGGCGAGGCTGGTCGGCGCCTCCGCGCTCGTACTCACGGGATAGCTGGTGATTGTGCTTCCCCCGGTAGCCGCCGCAGCGACGGCCCACGGAATAATGGCGGTCGAGCCAGCAGCATAGTTGGTGTCGATCGAAGTCGGAAGATCGTGGCCGAAGGACCCCATGTACGTGATGCCCAACGTAGTATTGTGCCCTAGATCCTGCTCGAGAGCCATGTCCACCTCGTCCACCTGCGGATTGCGCATGTTGGAGTCAAGGAACGCGACGCTTGGCGCGCCGGCGCAGGGGCCGGCAATAAGGTTGGGATACGTGAGAGCAACACCACCGCACGTTGTCGAAGCGTATATGGGGGAGTAATTGATCTGGGACATGGGATTGCCCGCCGCGTTGGTGGCCCCCGACTCCTCATAGGTCTGAAGGATGTTTGAGTTGATGATGCGGCCGTAGTAGAGCCCGAAGCCGCCACGCAGAATGGTCTTACCATCGCCGTAGATATTCCAGGCGTACCCGACGCGCGGGGCGATATTGTCCCGATCGTCGGGGTGCTCGTAGGTCTGTGGAATGGCCGGATTGGGCGCTATCGGTGGAGGCACATACTCGTACTCATAGCGCGCGCCAAGAGTGATCGTGAGATTCGGTGTAATCCGCCAATCGTCGGTGGCATAGCCTGCGTATTCACGGGTGGCGATTTCCCCGACTGCGCTGCCCAGGGCCTGCGAAGCGTCGTACCAGAGCTGGTTGTAGCACACGCCGGCGCCGCTACAGCTGGCGGCGGTGCCGCTGGCGTTGATGGGGCCGCCGATGCCCGTGGTCAAGTTCAGGTAGTCGGCAATGAAGTTATAGCTCCAGTCATAGCTGTAGCTGCCATTGCCGTTGTACAGATTCTTGTCGTAGTCGGAGACCTTGTTGTACTCGAGGCCGAACTTGGCGGCATGTTTGCCGTAGATCCAGCTGAACCCATCGAGCAGTTGCAGGCGGCGCTCGTCGGGATCGGCGAAACGGGGCAGGTCGGGGTTGGCTCCGGCGTAGAAGCCGCCAGAGAACTCATAGCCGATCTGCGTGCCGGGGGCGCGGCCGAAGCTGTTGTGGGACAAGGGAAGCTCGTTTGGCACGGGACCGTTCTGATAGTCGAATTCAAAGTCGCGGCCGTACTGCACGATCGCCTCGTTGACCATTGAGTTGCCGAACTGCGTGCTGAGGCGGGCAATTCCAAAGTCTTCCTTGACGTTGTCATCGCCCCAGCCGGAGGCGCCCTGGTTTTCTGACGCCTGCGAATACAGGCCGCTGGGCGAGGAGTAGCGCATGCGGTTATACATCAGCGACAGCCGGTTGCGGTCGTTGATCTGGTAGTCCAGCTTGGGCAAATTGATGACCTGACTCTGGGTGCGGGGAACATAGCCGATAAGGGACTGGAGGATGCCGAGTCCCTGAGTGTAGTAGGCCGCGCCAGCCTGAAAGGAGACGCCGTATAGCGCGGCAATCAGACAGGAGTTGTAGTCGCCTTCGGTGGACAGGCTGAGAGTGGAGGCGGTGAAGGCGGTGGTGGAGCAGGTTTCGCCGTTGGGCAGCGTGGAATTCGCCGGAGCGAACATATCGTTGGGGTCGGATGGCCGGGAGATGCCGGGAAAGTTTCGCTGCTCCTGATCGTAGGCATAGAAGAAGAAGAGCTTGTCATGAATAATCGGGCCGCCGAAGCCGAAGCCCCATTGCTTGCGCCAGTCGGTTGGTTTGGTGGGAACGCTGGTGTAATCTCCTGCCGAGTTCGCTATCGAGAGCAGGGTATAAGGGTTACTGGCGCCGCCCAGGTCGACATCGCGGTCGTAAAAGAAAAGCTCGCCATGATATTCGTTGGTACCGCTCTTGGTCACGGTGTTGATAACGCCGCCCGCGGCGCGGCCGTATTGCGCGGAGTAGTTCGAGGTGTTGACCTGAAACTCCTGAACGGCGACGGGAGAGATCGTATAGGCGGTGCGCGTGCGGCCGCGGGCCTCGGAGTAGTAGGCCTGGTTGTCGTCGGCGCCGTCCACGGTATTGTTGTTGAGCAGGTAGCTGATGCCGCGGAAGCTGAGCAGACCGTAGCCGCTGAGGTTGGAGACGACGCCGGGCGTGAGGCGGGTGAAATCGGACCAGCGGCGGCCATTCATGGGCAGGTTGTCGATCGCGCTCTGGTCGATGGTTGTGGAGATGGCGTCGTCCTGAGTGTGCATCAGCGGCTCCGTGTCGGTGACCTCGACCCGGCTGTTGACCGAGCCGACCTTCAGGCTGGGCGAAACCGTGGAAAGACTGCCGACAGTGACGGTGATCGAGTTCTCTTGATAGACCCCGAAGCCGTCAGCGGTAAAGCTCGCGCTGTAGCTGCCTGGGTCGAGCTCGGTCACGCGGTACTCCCCGGAAGCGTTGCTCTTGACCGTGCGCGCCGCCCCGGTGTCGACCTGCGTCACCGTTACGGTTACGCCAGGCAGAAGCGCGCCCCCGGGGTCGGAGACAACGCCGCCGATAGCACCCGTGGTTGCGGACTGCGCAAAGGCCGTGCTTCGCGACGACGGGGCCAGCATGAAGAGCGCGAGAAGTGCGGCGCACAGAGTGAACTGGGCGATGGAGACGAGCTTGACAGACTTGCGGAAGATGGGAAGCATCCGGTGAATCTCCTGATCTGGGGCCGTGCCCGGACAATTGCCAGGCGGTGCATGAGGAATTTGCGGCGGACCGGACGTTTGCTCCGGCCACCTGGTTAAAGGGCTAGTTGACCGTGAGTGGGAGTGTGAAGCTGGACGGGGTCCCCGTGGAGCCGGTCGCGGTAATCGTAATACTGTAGGTGCCTGCCGGTGTTGCCTGCTTGGCCACGGCCGAGTTTCCACAAGCGATCGCGCCGGAGGAAGCAATCAGCAACGCCAAAACCATCCAAAGTTGGCGATAGCGCAATGGCGCGCGACGGCCGCGCAGGCCGACGAGCAGCGCCATCACCAGACCTGCCAGACTTGCCAGAGCGCTCCATGGGCCGTGGCCACCCAGGCCAAACGAACTCACCGATGTGGCAGCACCCTGCTGGGTGAGGATACTCACTGCGATCGTGTTGGTGATCGAGCAGCCGTTCGCCGCGATCGTCGCAGGACTAAAAACGACGGTCGAGTTGGCGGGCAGTCCCGAGGCTGAGAAGGCAATGGTCCCGGTGTAGACGGTCTGGTTGACGGTGAAGCTGTAAAGCGCTGTCTGACCAGGCGCCACCGTGCTTTGCTGGTAACTGATGGCGGCGGCTGAGAACGTCGGTACAGCTGCGACAGCTACTGCCGCGCCGCTGGTCGAGGTCTTGAAGTAGGAGTTGCCGCTGTACACCGCGGTAATGGCGTAGGTCGCCGGGGTAGTGAACGTATACGAGAGCTTAGCACCGTACACCGGCGCGTTGGTGGTGCCGATGTTGGTTACTGCCACGCCGGTGGTCGGTGCCAGCGCCACTCCATTGGCATAAAAGATGATGTTGCCCGTCGGAGCGGATGGGCCATTGGCAACCAGCGACGCGATCAGCGTGATCGGGGCCGTGGCGAGATAGCTGTTGCTGCTGCCGCAGGCAGTATTGGAGTTTGCGGTTGAGGCAACTGTGCGCGTCACCGGACTCTGAGTGAAGTTGCCGGTCAGCGGAAAGATGCTGGTGCCGTTCAGTTGCGACTGGACTTGCAGGGTTCCGGTGAACGGGCCCAGCACGGTGGGGATTACTGTAATGGGCAGCAGACAGTCGGTGGTCAAATCGCTGTTGGTGGTGCAGGATTGGGTCCCGAGGGACAAGATGGATGCTCCCGATGTCAGCGTATACCCGCCCGCCGCCGCCGAGTCGTTGGCCGCGAAATGAACGTCGAGGATGTTGGTCTGGATGGCGCCGACATTGCCGAACTGAGTTCCTGACGCGATCTCGCGAACAAGGCTGCTCACGGTGTCGCCCACATAGAGATTCGAATTGGCATCCACGCTGACGCCGTAGATGCCAGGCGACGCGGCGGTGGCATAGTTGCCGGATCCACTGGAGCCGAACTTCGCCTGCAGGCCTGGGCAGCCATCGCCGTAGGTATCGGTCGAGCCTGAACAGAAAGAGGTTGCCCCGCCGGCAACGACATACATCGTTTGACCGGCTCCGTCGACCCGCCATATCGCGCCGCTACTTGCATCCGTGAAATAGACGTTGCTATTGGCGTCAGCCGCGATGCCGAAGACGCTGCCGACACCGAAGCTGGTAGCCGGCCCCCGCTTGCCTATCGTCGGCTTCACCCCTACCGAATTCTGAATGCCGGCATAGGTTGAAAGAACCCCCGCCGTAGACACCTTGAAGACCGAATCGTAGTACTCATCTCCGGCGTAGACGTTGCCAGTGGGGTCAACCGCTACGGAGTAGGTGGAATCGAAGGTATCCGTGTTGGCTTGAATGTTTTGGGTGTAGAGACCATAGCTGCAGCCATAGCCGGAGCCTGTTGCATTGACGCAATACGGAGCTGTCGCGCCCGTCGACGTGCCGGCGATCTTCCAGATGGTGCCTGCGGCCACAGGAACCGTATTCACCGTGTTGCTGCCGGTTGCGTTCGTGTTCACGACCAGAATGGCCTCGGTGTATTCGTCCACGATAAAGAGGTCGCCCAAAGTGTCGAATGCTAGACCGTAAGGAGAGTGCAGATAGCTCTGCGTAGCGGCGACTATAGTCGTCGTAGCGTTGCTGGCGGCATAACCGTAGGTGCCGGCAACGTTGCCGGCAACCAAAGAGATCACACCCGACGTCTTGATGACGCCACCGGTCGCGGAGATCTTGCGCACCTGGCCCTGCCCAGTGTCGCCGAAATACAGGTCGCCGTTGGGCGCGAAGACGATGGACGCCGGATGCGAGAGCTTGACCAGAGTGCCGAGGCAGCCGTCGCCGATTGCGTCGGTTGAGACATTCACGCCACAGGTTGCGCCGCTCGCGGGCGATGACGCGGCTCCGCCGGCAACTGCGATGATGACGCCGGTGATCGCGTCGACGCGTCGCACCAGGCCGTTGGTGTAGTCGGTGAAGAAAATGTTGCCGTTCGTATCGGCTACCGCGGAGCGCGGCCCCGAAAGCTGGACTTCCGTCGCCAGACAGCCGTCGCCGTACGCATCGGTGGAGGTGTTCCCGGAGACCGGACAGGTCGCGCCGGCCGCAATTGCAACCGTACCTCCGCCAGCGATCAGCTTCACCGTATAGGGCAGGAGTTGCGGAGGAACAGTCTGCGCAACTGCGCTGGAGCAGACACCCGCCAATGCCACGAAAGAGAACGCAAAAAGCCGACGGGGATTGGCAAAATCGAAAATGCACCTCAAGATGGACACGAAGGAGATCTCCTTGAAACAGTACGATTTCAGGCAACTAACCGGCGCTAGACATCCCTGCCGGGGTCCCGAGCGCAAGCGACAGATAACGTGCGCCGACCCTGTGTGCCTTAATGTCTGCCTTAATGGGGAGGCTAGCACCAAACCGCAGGCAATCCAAGTAAAAATCCGTCACTTTTCTTCCCACAACCCACACGTTGTGGAACAGCCGGGTCGGTGAGATCC
>Ga0182030_10017302_pt1 | contig 13928 bp, 13 predicted proteins | sample 812S3MmetaG_FD_121299 | JGI IMG/M metagenome (GOLD analysis project Ga0182030, IMG submission 121299) | Permafrost microbial communities from Stordalen Mire, Sweden - 812S3M metaG (Illumina Assembly) | ecosystem: Environmental > Terrestrial > Soil > Wetlands > Permafrost | place: Sweden...
AACATTTTTGGCGTAAAGCTGGGTGCGCTGATCCAGAACATTTTTACCACAGCCAAAGCATTGTCGTTGGCGGCGCTGATCGTGTTGGCATATACATGGGGTCGCAATGCAACGGCTTGGAATGCCAACTTTGGCGCGGGGTTGAGCCAGTTCTGGAAGAATGCCAGTTGGAGTTCGCTGCATCCGGTGCAAGTGGGTATTGGCGGCCCGATTGTACTGGTAAATGCACTAGTGATTCTGGCTGTGGTGCAAGTGGGGTCGCTCTTTTCTGCCGATGCCTGGAACAACATTACGTTCACTGCGGGCGAAGTCAAGAATCCCAAGCGCAATATTCCTCTTTCGCTGATCCTGGGCACGGGGTTTGTGCTGACCGTTTATCTTCTGGCGTCACTGGCATACATTGTTGTGCTGCCAATGCACGGCGATCCGCACGGCGCGACTGTGCTGGCGCGAGGCGTGCAGTACGCTGCGGAAGACCGTGTGGGTACAGCGGCTCTGGAGCAGATATTTCACTCTGGCGGCGCATATCTGATGGCTGCCGCGATTTTGATTTCAACCTTTGGTTGTGCCAATGGAATGACGCTTGCAGGTGCGCGTGTTTACTATGCGATGAGCCAGGACGGACTATTCTTCAAGTCTGTCGGCAAGCTGCACCCGCGCTTCAAAACGCCTGTCGCGGGACTGTTGGTGCAGGCGGCGTGGGCGGTTGTGTTGTGTATCTCCGGCTCTTACGGCCAGTTGCTCGACTACATCATTTTTGCAGTATTGATTTTTTATATCCTCACCATCATGGGTCTGTTTGTGTTGCGCTTCAAACAGCCAGATGCACCCCGGCCATACAAAGCTCTAGGTTATCCAGTATTGCCCGCGCTCTATATCGTGATGGCAACGTGGATATGTATCGTATTATTGCGATATAAGCCTCAATACACGTGGCCGGGGCTGGTGCTGGTGCTGTTGGGGATTCCGGTGTATCTTTTTTGGTCCGCGCAAAACAAACAAATTCACAGTGAAACCCACGAAAAGGAGTAGCCCATTCGAATGGCGAATCTCTTCAAGAGGAAACCTCTCAACTTGATCGTTTCAGAAGCCCAGGAAGAGGGCGAGAATCGTCTGGAGCGTGCTCTGGGTCCGGTTTCGCTTACGGCTTTGGGCGTGGGCGCGGTGATCGGCGCAGGCATCTTTGTGATGGCTGGTTTGGGTGCGCATCGTGCTGGGCCGGGTCTGATGCTGTCGTTCGTGTTGTGCGGTATTGGGTGCACCTTTGCGGGGCTTTGCTACGCAGAATTTGCGGCGATGATTCCGCTGGCTGGCTCGGCTTATACCTATGCTTACGCTACGCTGGGTGAGTTATTCGCCTGGATCATTGGGTGGGATCTTACGCTCGAATATGCCATGGGCGCGAGCACGGTCAGTTCTGGATGGTCGAATTATTTTATCGAATTCTTGAAGATATTCGGCGTCAAGATTCCTCTCTGGCTCAGCTACGATCATTGGACTGGCCTTGAACAGGCCAAACATATTGCCGCGCGTGAGTATCTTGCCAGTGCGCATCCCGAACTTGTGAGCGGGTCGCAGGGATTTCTGGACGCGTTGACCAATGTGCTGGCACATCCTCAGGCGGCGATGCTTGACCGTGCGCACCAACTACTGAATGCGCCGCAGATCTTCGGTGTGGAGATTGGCTTCAATCTGCCGGCATTCATCATTGCTCTCGTTATTACAACAATTCTTGTGATAGGCATTAAGGAAAGCGCCAAGTTCAACGCTGGTGTTGTGATCATCAAGGTCTCAGTTGTGTTGTTTGTGCTGGTGCTCGGTTCTCACTTCGTCAATCCCGGCAATTGGGGGCATGACTGGCATACGTTCGCCCCGTTCGGTGTGGCCGGAATCAGTTCCGCTGCCGCATATATCTTTTTTGCATTTATTGGCTTCGATGCGGTTTCAACCACGGCGCAGGAGGCTCGGAATCCGCAGCGTGATCTACCGATCGGAATCATTGCTTCACTGTTCATCTGCACGATTCTTTATGTGGGCGTGGCCGCAGTGCTGACTGGGATGGTGCCTTGGCAACTGGTCAACATCGAAGCGCCAATTACCCGCGCATTTCTGGATCACAACGTAGGTTGGGCCTCAGACATCATTACTTGCGGCGCATTGGCAGGGCTGACATCTGTGATGTTGGTGATGCTCATCGGACAGACCCGCGTGCTTTACGCGATGGCCTCTGACGGTTTGTTGCCGAAGAAGTTCTTTGCTGCCATTCATCCCCGATTCCGCACACCGTGGAAGAATACGATTCTGGTTGGACTGCTGGCAGCTATTGTCGGTTCTGTAACGCCCATCGACAAGATAGGTACGATGGTGAACATTGGCACATTGCTGGCTTTTGTGATGGTCTGCGCGGCAGTGATTATTCTGCGGCGTACGAACCCTGACCAGCCACGGCCTTTCCGTACGCCGTTTTCGCCGGTTGTGCCCGCGCTGGGCATAGTTGCCAACGGGTATCTGATGTATTCGCTGGGAGTGGCGAATTGGATTCGCTTGATTGTCTGGTTGATTATTGGGCTGTTTGTTTATTTTCTATATTCGGTCAAGCACAGCAAGGTGCAGGCATTGCCGGATACAGTCAAAGGTGATTAGGACGGTGTCAATACCTTGTTCCTGGTTTTCACTTTCCCACCACGTCAATCGCGACCAGGATCGTCTTTGGTGGCAGGCACGATTTGTTATCGCAGGCTTGATAACGTAATTTCGCCTCGACCAGGTGATCGCCAGCCGTAGCTTTGATGTGCGCCTGAATCACAAACTCTCCGGTATAAACGCTGAGCTTCGTCTGCGGGGCCATCGGCAAAGTCAGTTCCGCTCCCGTTGGATATGTGGTTGATTTAAGCTGTGCGCCGGTGCCGTCGGGGATGGAAAATGTGGTGGGGATGAGGAACTCGTCTTTGGGCGTGTGCGAGTTGATATGCATTCCCGGCACTACGCGAAAGTGCAAGTTGAGCGTGGTCAGCTTGTTGGCTGACACAGTCACTTGTTCTGGATATAAATACTCGACGGGGGCAGGCTTGGTGGCGGAGCGGTCTGCCTGATTCTCTGTGAATGTTTGTGCATATGTGCGTGTGCCTCCGATAGCAAGCACGATGACTGCGATATGTATTGTCAAATTTGTTGCCCGCATCCAGATTTCCCTTCAGAGCCTAAAGTTCGTGCTAACTCCGCTACTTACTCGCCAGCGCCTTCTTAATATTTCCTTCGATATCATCCTTCGATGTCAGTCCCAGTTGAGCGGCCACAACCGTCCCGTTGCGATCCACAAAGAACGAAGTCGGCAGCGAATCCAAACCGCCGTATGGTTTATCGAGAGAGGCTCCGTCAATCAGAACCGGGTAAGGAATGTGCAACTGATCGACGGCGTGCGCGATCTCCTTTTTTTCATCTGCAAAGCGGGCTTTGTCGTCGCGGTCAATATCGTCCGCAGAGACACCCAGCACCTCAAAGCCCTCCGCCGCATACTGATTGCGCAACTCGATCAGCCACGGCGTCTCGATCTTGCACGGGCCGCACCATGTGGCCCAAAAATTGATGAGAACTGCCTTTCCCTTGTAACTGGCCAACGAAACTTTTTTGCCGTTCAAGTCTTCCAGCGCAAAGTCCGGGGCCGGCTTGCCATTGAGCGGTGAAAGATACTTTGGTTCACCACCATCGGGGTTGGGCACCAGCACACCCTGCGTCTGGTTGGCCTGCGTTCGCTCGGCGGCTTGCTTGCGGTTCTCGTAGTTGGCCCATCCAGCCCAGGCAAAGAGTGCCAGGATGGCAAGAACAGTAAAAATATTCAAAGTGTTGCGCCTCACCGGAATTGACCTCTGAAATCTATTGTATGACTCGGCGGAAGGTCGGGGCGGTGGTTGAGGTGTTAGTATCAAAAACCGATGAGCAACGAAGAAAATCGAGATGGAAATCGCACGGACAAACCTCTGACTCCGGCAGATTTGGTGCGCACTGAGGCTGCTGCGCTCGAAGCACTTGCAATGCGTCTGGATGGCCCAATGGCAGAGCCGTTTCTGCGCGCCGTTGGCTTGATTTTACGTTGCGGCGCTGAGCGTGGTCGCGTGGTAGTCACTGGCATGGGTAAGAGCGGCATCATTGCTCAGAAAGTTGCCGCAACACTCAGTTCCACTGGCTCTCCGGCGTTGTTTTTGCATCCGGCTGAGGCTGTGCATGGCGATCTGGGCGTGCTGATGCCGGGGGATGTGGTGATTGCTCTTTCTGCCAGCGGCGAGACCGAGGAGATTCTGCGTCTGCTCGCCATGCTCAAGCGCAAAGGCGACGCGCTGATTAGTTTCTGTTGTAATTTGCAATCGACATTGGCCGAGGCTAGCGATGTGGCTCTGGATTGTGGCATAGAGCGCGAGGCTTGCGGACTGAATCTGGCACCCACGGCTTCGACAACCACGATGCTGGCGTTAGGCGATGCACTGGCAATTGCGGTGAGTCTGCGCAAGGGATTTCGCGCAGAAGATTTTGCCGAGTTGCATCCCGGTGGCAAGTTGGGCAAGCGATTGGCCAAGGTGGCCGACCTGATGCATACAGGCGATGCGGTGCCTGTGGTTGCGACGGCGACACCGATGACCGACGTGATCTATGAGATGTCATCAAAGAAACTTGGCATCGCTACGGTGCAGCAAGAGGGTCGACTATGCGGCGTCATCAGCGATGGCGATTTGCGAAGATTGTTGCAGCGCGAGGGCGGAGCAGCGCTCCGTCGTACGGCTGGCGAGGCGATGAATGCTCATCCACGCACCATTGCTAAAACTGAATTGGCCGCAACAGCATTGGCGATTCTCGAAGAGCGGAAGATTACATCGCTGATTGTTGTGGATGCCGAATGCAAGGTGGAAGGCGTGCTGCATTTGCATGATCTGTGGGGCGTGGAGTTGATCTGAAACAGGGATCAAGGAATTGTTGACAGATTGCAGTTCCGGTCCTAGGCTTGAACTATGCAGGTACAGCTTACTCCAGCGCAAAGTTCCTTCGTCAACCTGGGTATCCAGGAAGGGCGTTTCCGTGACTCTGAGGAGGCGGTACAGCAGGCTCTGGCGCAGTGGGAAAAGCGGGAACGCGTACGCATGGAACTGATTGCTTCACTGGATCAGGCCGAGCAATCTCTTGATGCCGGAGAGGGAGAGAGTTATTCCAGTGAGACTCTCGATGAGTTAGTTCAGTCCGTTCAAAGTCGCGGAGTAGCAAGACTTGCTGGTCAATAATGCGCATACGTCTGGCACCACAGGCTAGAACAGACCTTGACGCGATCTGGTTATTTGTCGCACGTGAGAGCGGAAATCAATCACTTGCAACGCGAACGATTCGTATCATCAACGACAAGTTCAAGCTCTTTGCCAAGTTCCCATATATAGGTAAAATGTCAGACCTTCGCCCCAACGTTCAAACCTTTCCTGACAGCAACTATGTGATCTTCTACAGCGTCAATCCGACAGAGATACGCATTCTTCGGATTATTCATGCCAGCCGCGATGTGCAGGCTATATTTGCTGGAGAGTGATGTCTTTGTGTCAATCAAGTGCCTGATCTTCGCTTCATTGCATATACTTTCTAGTGTACTGAGTCTGAAATACGCAACACAAGACTGGCTGTCATTCTGAGCGAACGGGGCCCCGAACGTCTTTCAGTTCGGGGGTGGTGAGTCGAAGAATCTGCGGTTGTTCTTCGAGGAACTTCAGACTCACCACACTAGTGTAGAGTTGATTTGAAAATGAAACAACAGGCGGCTTGCAATGCTCAGAAAGGCATTTTCAAATGAACGATGAGCTTAAAGACAATGAACTCGAATTTGCACAAGTTCGCGAAGATATTGAAGCCAGGCAAGGCAATCTTATGGCCAGACGCACTGAATGGCGGCAAAAGCGTTGATGAGTTTCTCTGGAAGGGTGCCCCAAACGCGAAACCGATTCAAAGAGCAGGACTGGTAGTTTTTGGCTTGTTTTTCTGGCTGGGGGGTGTGTTCTTTATTGCAGTGAATTGGTCCAAAGAAGATGATTGGCCCGCTCGAATTCTCGGTTCACTCATTGGATGTGCATCTATACTTATCTCGATTCGTCTAATGTTCAATGCATTTTTTAAGACCAGGAATTCTACTGTATGCGAGGATGAAGAATAACGATATGGTTCACACATCAAGTTCCGAGAAGACGGCACTCATCACCGGGGCATCCAGCGGCTTTGGCTTGCTGACTACAGTCACATTGGCTAAGCATGGTTGGCGCGTGCTGGCTACGATGCGCGATCTCATCCGCCGCAGCAAACTGGAGGACGCTGCGCGTGCGGCAGGCGTGCTGGATCGCATTGAGTTTCTGGAGTTGGATGTGACCAAGGAGGCGCAGATTGCGGCGCTGGCGGCTTCCATTGATGCACGTAATGGGCCGCTCCACGCAGTGGTGAATAATGCAGGCTTTGCGATGGCTGGGTTTGCGGATGATATTTCTGATGCAGAGTTGCGGCTTCAATTTGATACCAACTTTTTTGGTGCAACGGCTGTGACGAGGGCATTTCTTCCGCAGTTTCGGCGTCAGGGGTTCGGCCACATTGTGATGATTTCTTCGATCTGTGGGCGCATCGGCTTTCCTGGACTTTCGAGTTATGTCGCGTCGAAGTTTGCGCTGGAGGGATGGGCTGAAACATTGCGGTTTGAAATGAAGCCACTCGGCGTTCAGGTTGTTCTGGTTGAACCTGGATCTTTCCAGACTGATATTTGGACTCGCAATGCAGCTATCGCCACGCAGATGCTCGATGCGTCCTCACCGAATGCTAGTCGTCTTGCCGGTTGGCGCAAGCGCATGGAGACGGGCAAGTTCAGAGCGAATGCGCAAATCGTAGCAGACGGCATAGCAAAGATTCTGGAAAGCCCGCGGCCCAGGCTGCGATACGTCTTTGGCAAGGATGCAAAGGCCGGTCTTTTGTTGCGGCGTCAATTGCCCGCCAGTATCTTTGAACGAATCATGATCAAGGTCAGCGGGATTACCGATTAGCAATAGCCAACGGCAACACTCCTCAGAAGATTTAGAATAGTGATTGCCCTAAATTGTCTTGCGCCGGTTCTCCGGCGGGAAAGCACGTTGTCATCGCTATGCATCGCTGGTCCAAGATTTTTGTGCCCACTCTTCGCGAGGCCCCGGCAGACGCCGAAGTGGCCAGTCACAAGTTCCTGCTTCGCTCCGGTTACATTCGTCAACTCGGCGCGGGCATTTACAACTACCTCTTTCTCGGCCAGCGGTCGGTGAACAAGATCATCGGCATTGTGCGCGAAGAAATGGACAAGATCGGCCAGGAATTTTACCTGCCTGCGCTGCTGCCACGCGAGCCGTGGGAGGTGAGTGGCCGCTGGACGGGCATGGGCGACAATATGTTTCGTCTCAAAGACCGCAAGGGGGCTGACCTGTGCCTTGGCATGACTCACGAAGAGATCATGACTGTAATTGCCAGCAACGAACTGCGCAGCTACAAGCAATTGCCGCAGATTTGGTATCAGATTCAGACCAAGTTTCGTGACGAACCGCGCCCCAAGTCGGGTCTGCTGCGCGTGCGTCAGTTCACCATGAAGGATAGTTACTCATTCGACATCGACAAGGCTGGACTGGACAAGAGCTTCGAGTTACATGATGCCGTCTATCGCAAGATTTTTTCACGCTGCGGATTGAAGTTTGTCGCGGTTGAGGCCGACTCTGGTTCGATGGGTGGCTCGCAATCGCAGGAATTTATGTGTTACACCGATGCTGGCGAAGACCTTATCGCAAGCTGTCCGGTCTGCGGCTATGCAGCGAATACGGAGAAGGCAACTTCGCGGCTCGATGCGTTAGTTGAAATGAATGCAATTGGCGATGGAAAGCCAGAGCTGGTTCATACGCCGGGAATGGGCGCTATTGCTGATGTTGCTGGGTTTTTCAAGATCGCAGCATCGTCGGACATCAAGTGCGTGGCCTATATGGCTCTCAAGCGCGGCTTGGCTGGCAAGCCTGATACATGGCACGGTGTTGCAGCGTTCTTGCGTGGCGATCATCAGGTAAATGAGACCAAGTTGCTGGCCGCAGTTGGAGCAGCAGAGTTGCGCACCATGCAGGCGGAAGAGCTTGCACAGTACTTCAATGCGCCTGCTGGATTTCTTGGACCGGTAGGTCTTGAGCCAAGCTCGAAGCCGTTGGAAGATGGGCTAACTGTTGTTGTGGATAACTCTCTTGAAGACCGCAAAAACATGGTTGCTGGCGCAAATCAGTTGGACTATCACTTGCGCAACGTCACTCCGGGCCGTGATTTTTCGTGGACACTCGCTGCCGATATTCGCACCGTCAATGAAGGTGAAGGCTGCCCGAAAGATGGTTGCACTGGCAAACTCGTGGTTGGCAAAGCCGTTGAAATCGGCCACATCTTCAAGCTAGGCTATAAGTATTCTGAAGCGATGGGTGCGCGTGTGCTTGACGTGAATGGCAAGGAAGTAACGCCGATCATGGGCAGCTACGGCATTGGCATCGAGCGCATTCTCACGGCAGCTATCGAGCAATCGAATGACAAGAATGGCTTCTGGCTACCGGCTTCCATCGCGCCGTTCAGCGTGGTTGTCACAGTAACCAACATGACCGATGCGTTGCTTGCAGAGACCGGCGAGAATCTGGTTGCAGAGCTTGAAGCAGCGGGTCTTGATGTGTTGCTTGATGACAGAGACGAGCGTGCCGGAGTCAAATTCAAGGACGCTGATCTGGTGGGCATTCCATATCGCATCAATGTGGGCAAAAAGACCGCTGAAGGCAAGGTTGAACTGGTAACTCGCGAGACTTCAACCAGTGTGGATGCGGCTTTGAGCGAAGTTGTGGCATTGGTGAAGACTCGTATTCAGGAAGATGCGCTGCTGGCCGCTGTTTGAGTGTCGAGTTATACCTTCTCAGGTCTCAAGAACGAGACCTGGAGCACAAGATGGTTTGAGTAAAAGGAGCAGCGATGGCGTTGAAGATCAGAATTCCAGGGTCCACGGGAAAACGTTCGTGGCTATCGCTGTTGTTGCGCGGAGTGTTGTTGCTGGTTGCGTTGGTTGCGCTGATCTGCGGTTGCGTCTTTGGCTATTTTTACTTCCAGTATGGACGCATCGTAGATGAACGGATCAAGCAGCCGATCTTTGCTACGACGGCCAAGGTCTATGCTGCGCCGCGTGAAGTTCGTCCCGGACAAAAACTCTCACTCAAGTTAATCGCCAATGAACTACGCGAGGCGGGCTATACAACTGACGGAGCCTCGCAGGCTTCGCCGCTGGGAACCTATACGCAAAGCGTGCAGACCATCGCGGTGCATCCTGGGCCGCAATCCTTCCACGCGCAGGATGGAGCCACGATTCGCGTCAACGCGGGCGAGGTGCAGTCCATCAGCGATGACCACGGTCAGGAGCTTTCAAGTTATGAGTTGGAGCCGCTGCTTATCACTGGACTGAGCGACGATGCCAATCGCACCAAACGCCGCCTGCTTACTTATGACGAGATTCCAAAGAATATTGTGCAGGCTGTGCTGGCCATTGAAGACCGCCGTTTTTTTGAGCATAGTGGCGTGAATTACTTCAGTATGCTTGGCTGGGCGTGGCATGACGTGATAGGTGATCGCAAGCATCGCGGCGGTGCCTCAACACTGACCATGCAACTGGCCAAGCTGCTCTTTCTCTCAGACAGCGGCACCATCAAGTACAAGCTCATTCAAATTACAGTTGCTTTCAATTTGGAACATCGTTTCAACAAGCAGCAAATCTTTGAGATGTATGCCAACCAGATTAATCTGGGCCAACGCGGCAGCTTCTCCATCGACGGCTTTGGCGAGGCAGCGCAGGCTTACTTTGGCAAAGATGCGCGCCAGCTTGATCTGGCAGAGAGCGCATTTTTGGCTGGCATCATTCAGCGGCCCAACTATTTCAATCCCTTCCGTCATGCGGACAAGGCCATCGAGCGTCGCAATCTTGTTCTCGATTCGATGGTGGAGACTGGCGCGATTACCAAGGACGAGGCCGAGCACGCCAAGGCCGAGCCGCTGCATCTTACTGCGGCCAGCGTGGATGCCAGCGAGGCACCCTACTTTGTCGACTTGGTGCATGAGCAACTGGTGCAAAAGCTGGGTGAGCGCGACTTCAATCGCGAAGGGCTTCGCATCTACACATCGCTCGATCCTGACTTGCAGCGTGCCGCGACGATTGCCGTTGAATCGACGATTCATATAGTGGATGAACGGGTAGACAGGCTGCATGCGCGCCAGAAGAAACTGGGCCAGAGCTATAGCTATCCGCAAGTGGCGCTGGTAGCGCTCAATCCACACACTGGCCAGGTGCTGGCTCTGGTCGGAGGGCGCAGTTATGGCAACTCGCAGTTGAATCATGCTGTTGCCAAGCGGCCTACTGGTTCCATCTTCAAGCCATTTGTTTATGCAAAAGCCTTTACCGCAGCCGCTGAAGGCACAGTGCTGACCGGGCAAGACAAACTGTTTAACGAGTTGACCATGCTCAGCGACGAGCAGACGACCTATGACGTGGGCGGTCAGGAGTACACGCCGCGCAACTTTGAGGGCGAATATCACGATCATGTGACAGCTCGGTATGCGTTGCAGAAGTCGCTGAACAACGCGACGATTGGATTGGCTGCGCTGGTGGGCTTTGATCGCGTTGCCGCGCTGGGTCGTGAGGCAGGCGTCAAGGCCGCTCGTGGAACGCCGTCAGTGGCCATTGGATCGTATGACGCAACGCCACTCGATATGGCAGGCGCTTACACCATCTTTGCCAATGGCGGCCTGCACATTGATCCATGGATGCTGGCCAGTATTCGTAAATCTGACGGCGATGTTGTGGCCGACTACGAACCGACTTCCAAGCAGGTTCTGGACGCGCGCGTAGCCTTTCTCACTACCGACATGCTGGAAAATGTAATCAATCACGGCACCGGGGCCTCGACACGGTCGCGCGGATTTACAGCGCCTGCCGCTGGCAAAACTGGAACCGACCACGATGCCTGGTTTGCAGGCTATACAAGTAATCTGCTGTGCATTGTGTGGGTGGGCAACGACGACTACACCGACATCAAGATCGAGGGTGCCGATGCAGCGGCTCCCATTTGGGCCGAGTTCATGAAGAAGGCTGTGCTGCTGCCGCAATACTCTGACACCAAGGAGTTTTATGCACCCAGCGGCGTGGAGATGGACAAGATTGACAAGGCCACCAACTTGCTGGCCGACGACTCTTGCCCGGATAGCTTTTATGCAGCATTCCTGCCCGGAACAGCGCCTACAGAGACCTGCGATCACCCAGCGGATCGCCCCGGCGACCACTCACCTGAACACCGCAACGTGCTGCAAAAAATCCTCGGCCTGGGCAAATAAACACAGACTTTGAAGCCAGTTTACTCTGCTCCGAAGATGTGTTTGAAAAATCGGCCAATGCTGTGGAAGAACTCCACAATTGGCGAAGGCTTGTGGGGTTTTGCTGCGGGCTTTGCTGCCGCGGTTGCCTCGGAAGCACCCCCTGTGCCATTTTGCGCTGCGTGGTCCGCTGCGTTGTATGAAAGTGCATCAGAACTATAGGTGTCCCCGAAGACTGTGAAGCTCGGTTGTGGCGCATTGGGCGCGAGACCTTCGCTCTGTGCCAATGGAAACTCATTGCCTTGCGGATCGCTGGGAGGACAGCCACAAGACTCTTTTTCCTGATCTACCACCTGCCGCAGACTGCCATGTTGGAACATGACCCGTTGGTTCGCCTGCACGCGGTACGTTCCACCTTCAAAGACGCTCATGACCTGGACGTCTTTGGCGTTCGCTCCGGCGTTATCGACGCAGGTATCCCCATGTTCCCCAAGACGCACCTTGACATCCGAGGTGCCAGAACCACCCAGCAGGATGCGGAAGTCCGGCGTCAGCAGCATATCGGAGTCGTGACCGTTGGCAATGCTGGCTTCAACTGCGCCTCGATCCATTGCAATCAGCAAGCTCGGTATCTCACCTGAGCGTACATTCTGGTTCACGGTAAGCCGCACGATTGTGGTGGCGCATATGCTCAGTGTGCCTCGACCCGGAAGAAGAACCTTGGCCGTCTTATGACCTGCGGTTACTGTGCCACTGGTTCCCAGAATGGCGGTTCCTTGTGCCAGACGGGTTACGCCGGTGACAGAGGCCGCAGCCCCCGGTATATTCACGTCTAGCGGAACAACGGCAACTGGCCCTTGTTCAGGTGGAGAAACCTGAGCGTAGCTGCGCGGCGCATCCACCAACGACATTGTCAGCAAACAGAACGCAAATAGACTCAGTCCATGCTTTGATGGATTAGCAATTGTCCGAAGGATCAGAATGGCGGAGAATTCAGGTTGTCCTGACATAGTTTTCACATATTTAGAAAATTGCGAATCATCTGATGACCGCCCTCTGTCAAAACACTTTCTGGATGGAATTGTACTCCCTCAATAGGGAAACTGGTATGGCGCAGTCCCATGATGACCGTGCCATTTCCATCGGGTGCAGCGGTGCGTGCGGTCACCGTGAGTTCGCTAGGCAGCGATTCTTCGGCGACGATCAGTGAATGATAACGAGTACAAGTGAGCGGAGTGGCGAGGTCTGTGAAGATGCCCTTGCCATCGTGATCGACGGGGCTGGTCTTGCCGTGCATCAAGTGCTGCGCACGAACCACATCTCCGCCAAAGGCCTCGCCGATGGCCTGATGTCCCAGACAAACGCCAAAGATCGGCACTTTGCCAGCCATGTGGCGGATCAGCGGAACCAGAGTCCCCGCCTCGCTAGGCGTGCACGGACCGGGCGAGAGCAAAATGCGATCGGGCCGCAGCGCCTCAACCTGTTCCACCGTCAGTTCGTCGTTGCGATGGACCTCAACCTCAGCGCCCAGTTCCCCAAGGTATTGGACAAGGTTATAAGTAAACGAATCGTAGTTGTCGAGAACAAAGACCATGATGCATTCCAGTGTAGCGCGTGGAAGTGGAATCTGAGGCAGATTTCAGCTTGCGAACGCAGACCAGGTTGCGCTCCATCGGCACATCTGTAAAACTTATAACTATGGAGCCTCTTGCCTCATTCCGCTTAGAGACTGCCTTCTGCTCCACTGAATTAATCTGCAAGGATTTGAGCTGAAAATAAATATCGTAGGGGGGGAGGGGGGTGCTTTCTGGGGTACGGAACGGGCACCTCCCCGACAAGTTGGAAGATGCACTGAGATCAGGTTAGCAGAATGCGCGAAATAATCTGCACCACCTGCGGTGGGGCCAACTGCCTTCGGCGTGGGGACGGGCGATGGAGGATTGTGTGACACAAAATCTGAAGTTGAACAGGAATTTTGCAAGAGGCTAGATGGTTCTTCATTTTCTGATTCAAGGTCGTGTGCAGGGAGTAGGCTTTCGCTGGTTCGTACACCGCGAGGCCAGCCAGCTTGATCTGCGTGGTTGGGTACGCAACACCGAAGACGGCGATGTGGAGGTTGTGGCGCACGGCGAGGAGGCTGTCCTGGCCGAGTTGCGTACAAGCCTGCGTCGTGGTCCGCGCGGCAGCCGCGTGGATCGACTGATCGAACACTATCTCGACGAAAGCGAAGCCGAAGGACTGGGTTCGTTCCGCATCGACGGAGCGTGGTAAGGGCTGATTTAATCAACCAGACCCTTACCAGCCCGTGGTTAAAGTCCGTCTTGTAGCAGGGCACGACTTTAGTCGTGCCGATAGAAGCCAAATAAGAATCTCGGCTTTAGCCGCTGCTGATCTCAACTAACAGAAAACAAACAGAGCAGGGGCTAAACAGGCTGCGGAAAAACTCTCCGTTCATCGGCAGTTGCGGTAACTTTCGGTATGTTGATTCATCCAATGAGATATGCGTGGAGACGATCAGAAGCAGACGGCGATGTTCAGCT
>Ga0182030_10017303_pt1 | contig 13928 bp, 13 predicted proteins | sample 812S3MmetaG_FD_121299 | JGI IMG/M metagenome (GOLD analysis project Ga0182030, IMG submission 121299) | Permafrost microbial communities from Stordalen Mire, Sweden - 812S3M metaG (Illumina Assembly) | ecosystem: Environmental > Terrestrial > Soil > Wetlands > Permafrost | place: Sweden...
AAAGACGCGTGGACCATCGGCTACACGCCAAACTTGGTGGTGGGTATCTGGGCCGGCAACAACGACAACAGCCCCATGACGCACAACGTGTCGGGCTTTATCGTGGGCCCGATGTGGAATCAGTTTATGCAATACGCGCTGCCCACCCGCCCCACGCAATATTTTACACGCACCACGGTTGATGAGAGCTCTCTTAAACCAATACTGCGCGGCCAGTGGCAAGTGCAAGGCTCCGATGGTGCATTGCACGAGATACTCTACTGGCTTAATAAAAATGACCCAACGGGTCCAACCCCACCCGACCCAACCGACCCGCAATATAATTTATGGGAAACAGGCTTAAGCTTGTGGCTCACGCACAACACGCCCGCCAACTTGCAAGTAAACGGAGGAAACACCCAAGTACAAACGACGGGGGCGCCCATGATCCCTGTCGGCCAAACGACGCAATAAAATAATTATTTTTTCTCGACGACCACGGCGGTGCCGTAGGCTAATACCTCGGTAATGCCAGCGGCGAGCTCTGTGGCGTCGTAGCGCGCTCCCACAATGGCGTTAGCCCCCATCTCGGACGCATGCTCAAGGAGCAAATCAAAAGCGTGTGAGCGCGATTTTTCGCTCAATTGTGTAAAGAGTGTTATGTTTCCGCCAAACAGGCTTTGTATGCCGGCGCCGATAGAGCCCACCAAAGAGCGCGAGCGCACCACAATCCCGCGTGCAACGCCTAAATTTTTAACGGTATTGTATCCAGCCAACTCAAATGTGGTGGTTACCATAGCCGGGTCGATATTATTGGTACCTGTTTTGCGTGAGTTGTAATCGTATCTGTCCATAGAGATTATTTATTAATTAGTTCTTTTTAATGTAGAGCCCGCGTATACAAGTTTCTCAACCTTCCTCGCTTTTCCTTGTACAAAGACGGCTTTTTCTCCCACAGCGTCGTGGCTGTTGGCATTGACTATTTTAAACACATCCTTAGCTAAAGAATGATATTCTACAGGCTTCTCCGATACTCCCCAATGAAGGGGAACATTACTTATAAGCTTATCTTTAGTGTTAATAATATCAGCAACATCCCAAACGCTTTCATATCTTCCTTCGTACCTATCACGTTTTTTAGTTTCGTTGTTGTATGATTGTTTCTCAAATAGTTGCAGTAATTTGGCGATTTGTGCACGAATAATCCCAGCCTCACCGTCAATACTATTAGCGAGCACAACAATAGTTATTTTCTCTTTAACATCAACGGCAGTCTGTGTAGCGAACCCGGGGAATCCACCACTGTGTCCTATATAATACCTATCTCCTATTTTTACTTGAGCACAACCTAGGCCATACAAAGCCCCTTTTTTCTTTGAGTCAGAAGTATCCCATTTTGGTTTGAGCATCAATTGTAAGGATTTCTTCGTTAATATCTTATTATTTTCATAAAATATCCTTCCAAACTTACACATATCAGTCGCGGTCGAGTACATGCCAGTCGCCGACGCCATAGCCCCTGTGGATACATTTTTGAAAGGCTTGCGTTTACCGTGAGAGTCCTCGCGGCTATAGCCTACAGCAAATTGTTTTAAGTCGATCTCTTTTGAGATATCATCCCCGCTTTGCTTCATGTGAAGCGGGCCTAGAATATGAGTTTTTATATACTCAGCAAAAGACACACCTGCTACTCCCTCTATAAGAAGGCCTAGAAGCGAGAAACCGTAATTCGAGTATTTAAAGTGTTTATTTGGAGCAAGAATGAGACCGGTATTACAAAACTCTTTTTGCAGACGCTCTTTGGTAGGAAACGGGCGTGCGAGGTTCCAATAATCACTATCCTCTCCGTCGCGTATAACGCCGGCCCCATGTTGCAATACTTGTTCTATTGTTATTCGTTTATAGCGAGAGTCTCCGGCTTTCGCTAGCCATGGCAGATACGTCGCTACTGGTTTATTAAGTTGTACTTTCCCTTCCTCAGCTAGTTGCAAAAGCGAGACCGTTGTAAACATTTTTGAATGAGAAGCAATTCTAAACATATTGCTCGGCCTCATGGGGATTTTATGCTCTACATCCGCAAATCCCCATGCTTTTTCTAGCACTATTTCATCTCCTTGTTGTATTGCGACCACTAACCCTGGCAAACGACTATACGGAAAATTAAAATCGATCCAGGAATTTATATATTTAATAGATCGTGAGAGATTTTCCTTTTTCATATAATTATTTACCAAGCCTCTCTTGTTTAGGACTGCCCAATTGTTTGGCTTCTTGTTTTCTCCTTTGTTCTATTTTTTTAATATCCTCCTCCGGTTTTAGCCTCTCAGGAGTAATCCCCCGTTGCAAGAGCGCTTTGCGAGTCGCGAGGGTATTGTCCCTAACCTCTCGCTGAAGATAATAAATACCTTTAATGTCTTTTTCGTTTATGTTTTTATCTGTCATTGCCAATGACAGCGATTTTGCCGCTAATTCAATTACAGTATCAAAATCAGCAAGAGGCCTATTTGTAGGAATTTTTCTCTCTTGCTTTAACTCTTTAGTACTTTTTCCGTTATAAAGTGCCTTAATGTGCGTGTCCTTAAAAAGAGCAAACTCAACTGGTTGGGTAACCCCTCGCTGATATACCGTCGAACGAATTGTGTTTTCAGTACCTGTAAGTCTGTTTCTTTCCTCAAGACGTTTATCCTCATTGAGACGTTGTTCTAATACTTCATGATTCCTCGTCTGTACTGCAAAGTAAGTTTGTGCAGTTGCTATTTGTTTTTTAGTACTAGAACCGTTTTGAGCCACCAAATAACAGGCATACCTATCCAAAAGAATATCAATTACGGGCACATGTGCTCCACTGCCGACGGGGACCATCTTCGTGACATCACGAAAATGGTTTACTATCTCATTTCCGCTGTTTTGACAGCTGATTTTAGCCTTATTTATCACCTTATTGAAGCTTTCCCAAGTCTTATAGCCTAAAAGTGGCATGAGCTCCCTAGCCTCCCAATATTGGGTACCTTTCTTTGAAACCTTCATTGTGCTCTCAAAATCCTTGCTTAACTCTTGTTTCTGTTTCATAAAATGTTTTACCGGTTCATCGGCATGGCGAGGTAGAGAAAGCTTTCATCGGCCGCGTCTTTGATAAGGATTGCTTTGCCTAAGCCGTTGGCGTGTATGCGCACACTCTCACCTACGATGGATTGGAGGCTGTCTGCCAAATAGCGGCCGTTAAAGTTCATCGTACACTGCTCGCCGACAATGGTGGCGCGCATAGTGGATGTTTGCTCGCCTACGTCGGGGTTGCGAGAGGAAAGAAATATGGCTTTTTTAGCTGGGTCGATGGTAAAGGTCACTTGTGCAAATTTGTCGGCAAAAACCGAGAGCGATTTAAGCGCTGCCGAAAGGTCCTCGCGGAGTACCACCGCTTCAGTAGTAAATGATTTTGGAATAATTTGGCGGTAATTGGGAAACGCGCCGTCAATAAGACGGCTGGTGTAGTACACCTCGCCTACGTGTGTAGAGAGTTGGTTGTCGTTGTAGTACAACTCCACGTCGCTGTTTACAGACTCCACAATGCGCATAAGCTCGGCCGCGTTGCGCGCCGGCAAAAGCAAGTGTGCAACACTGCCCCCCGAGCGCATAGATATGCTTTTTTCGGCAAGCCGGAAGGAGTCGGTGGCGACCGCGGTAATTTTACTTGCCTCGCCAAACAACAAAACGCTTTGCAACTCGGGTTTTATGGTTGAAGTAGAGGCACAATACGCCACGCTCCTAATGGCGCGGGTGAGTTCGCTTGATTTAACCGTAAACGACCGCTCTGCGGAGACTTGCGGCAATATGGGGAAATCTCCGGGCGGTATTGTTTTAATCGAAGCCGATGCGCGCTCGGTTTCTATTTTAAAAAGTTCGCCCACCAACGCCGCCGACACGTTCTTACCCCTGGCGTTGGACAAAAATCCCACAAGCACATTGCCCGGCACTGCAACAACGCCATCACTCAGCACCTTTGCCGGCAGCGTTATCTCAACACCACACTCAAGATTGGTTGCACGCAGAAGTATCCGCCCACCATCGGCAGTGATCAAAATACTCCCCAACACCGGCAGGTTTGCTTTACGCTCAACAAACCGAGCCGCGGTTGTCACCGCTTTGAGGAGTTGTTCGGTTGTGCATTCAAATTTCATATTTTATTTATTAAAAACCTATTACTATTATTATGGGTGTGGATTGGTGGAAAAGTCGTTTTATTGTTGTTTGGTAAGGCTTTTTTATAATCTTGCCGTGTGTGCGAAAAGTGTGTAACTCATAGGATCTACAGGTTGGATGTCGATGTTCATAGATTTTTCATACTTATCCACAACGTTATCCTTATCTATTACTACCACTTATCCACCTCATTTCAACATCATGCGAATTTGGTGGATTTCTTGATTGAGGACGCTGTCGGAGCGCATATCGTTTTTTATTTTTTCGCACGAGTGTATCACGGTGGTGTGGTCGCGGCCGCCCAACTTCTCACCAATGGTCGGGAACGATATGTGGAAGTCCTCGCGGAGCAAAAACATAATGACTTGCCGCGGCCGCACCACCTCTTTGCGGCGGGTTTTTTCATAAATGCTGTTTTCCTCCACGCCATAAAAGTCCGCTATGGTTTTAACCACCTCTTGCACGGATACCGTTTTTTTAATGGCGTTGCTGGTGGCGCGTAAAAGTGTTTTTGCATCATTAAGAGTGAGCGGCTCGCCGCGCATTTCAAATTGTATAAGGAGCGTATTAAGCGCACCCTCGAGCTCGCGGACGTTGCCCTCAATGGTGGTGGCAAGATACTCAAGTACTTCGTCGGGTAAGAGCACGTTGTGAGTGGCCGCCTTGGCGCGCACGATTGCCAAGCGCGACTGGTGGTCGGGAGGGGTGACCGCTATCACCATACCTGCCGCAAAACGCGATTTGAGCCTGTCTTCGAGATTTTGTATGACGTTGGGGTGTTGGTCGGACGAAAAAACGAGCTGTTTATTGTTGTCGTGCAGATAGTTAAAGAGATGGAAGAACTCCTCTTTTATCTTGTCGCGACCGGCCAAAAATTGCACGTCATCCATGATAAGCAAGTCATATTGGCGGTACCGCTCTTTAAAGCTCTGCACCTTGTCCGTTTGAAGGCTCGACACATAGTCCATTGAAAACTTTTCCGAGGTCACATAAAAAACCTTACGCTCGGGCGTTTGTACCCTAAAGTGGTTGCCGATTGCCTGTATGAGGTGGGTTTTTCCAAGCCCGGTGGGCCCATATACCAAAAGCGGATTATATGCGCTGCCCGGTTTGCGGATAACCGCTTGCGCTGCCGCGTGGGCAAGCTCATTAAACGGCCCAACCACAAAGGATTGCAGCGTAAAGCGCGGGTTAAGATTGGTTTTGGCGTGAACGGTTTCAAGCGGAAGCTCGGTGGGAGCCGGCGGCACCATGTGCGCCGGCTCTTCCGTGTTTTTTTTGATACCGCGCGATATCACATACTCAACCGCGCGCACGCTCTCGGAAAGGCCGCGCAATGCACGTAAAATATCTTTATGAAACTTGGTAGAGAGCCAGTCGCGGGCAAATTGGCTCGGCACCCCGAGCGCCACCGTGCCGTCCTCGATGCGCACAATGTGCGTGTCTTTAAACCATGTATTGAAATTAGGTTTGGAGATGGTGAGCTCGAGTTCTACTAGTGCATTTTCCCAGAGTTCTTTCGTGGTAGTCATGATATGTTTCCCCAAGCATACGCGTGCGTAGCTCCCCCGTCAAAAATGACGAAACAGTGTACAAGTTGTGGAGAAACTGTGGATACGGTATATTTGACGCATGTCGCAAACCTACCAGCCAAAAAAGCGCAAACGCGCACGTTCCCACGGATTTCTTAAAAGGACAAGTACCCCGGGCGGCCGTGCAACGCTCAAACGCCGCCTGCAAAAGGGGCGCGTGCGCAAATCGGCATAGTATACGCACGATATGCTCAAAAAACGCCTGCGCCTGCGTGGGAGTGAGGTAGAGGAGGTCCTCAAGGACGGCCGCTCTGTGCGCTCGCCCCATATGCAGGTAAAATGGCTTGGGGGGCAAGAGCCGTTGCGTAGTGCGGCGATAGTTGCCAAGTCGGTGGCGCGCAAGGCCACCTCCCGCAATGCGCTGCGTCGGGCCATGTACCGCGCAATCGCCTCAGCTACTCCCCCGCTGCCCCATGCTCGCGCACTGTTCTTCCTCAGGATGGTGCCTAAAGAGCCGCCAAGTGCCATACTTAAAGACGAAGTTGCTTTTTTGATTTCTAGAATCATTTAGCTATATGTTTGAAACTATTCTTATCAAGCCGCTCTATAACGCATTTATATTTCTTATCGGCGTTATGCCGGCGGGAGATGTAGGTTTGGCGATTATCGCCATGACTATAGTTGTACGCGCGGTTTTTTATCCCGCGTTTACCGCCTCCATCCGCACCCAAATGGGCATGGCGGCTATACAAGGCGACCTCGACGAGATAAATAAAAAATACAAGGACAACCCCGACGAAAAAGCCAAGCGCACCATGGAGCTCTTTAAAACAAAAGAGGTGCGCCCCTTTGCGGGTTTTGTAGCGCTGTTGGTCCAAATCCCCATATTTATAGCCCTTTATTATGCCCTTATACGCGAGGGGTTGCCGCATATTGCGACGCGCCTCCTCTACTCTTTTGTGCATGTACCGGCCGTCGTTAATACCAACTTTTTTGGGCTTATCAATTTGCTTGCGGCCCACAATATTGTGTTGGCGCTCGTTGTAGCCGCGCTCCAATATGCGGTGGTGCGGCTCTCGTTGGTGCGTACTAAACGCGCTACCACCGCACCGCTTGCACCGGAAAAAGCGCAAGCCCAGGCAATGCAGCAAAATATGATGCTCTATGCCATGCCGGTGCTGTATGTGTTTATTGTGTACTCCTTTCCTGCCGCCGCCGGGCTCTATTTTGCAACGAGCAACGTCATTTCGCTTGGGCAAGAGTTTCTTATCCGCCGAGAATTGGCCGCGAAAAAATAAGCGATTTTTAAAAAACTTGCGCCACGCCCCCTCTATGGAGTAGGCTGGGCTGTATGGACGCTGAAACTCTTAAAACCTTTATATCGGAGTTTTTGGCTGCACTCGGTGCCTCTTTTGAGAGTGTAACCGTTACTACAGGCCACCGCACGGTTGTGGCGGTCAAAACGGCCGAGTCCGAACGGCTTATAGGCCCACGCGGCGAGCATTTGCGGGCACTTACCCTGCTTGCACGGCGCATGGTTGAGGCAAAATACGGCGAAGCCTCCTCAAGCTTTCTTGTCGACGTCAACGGCTATCAGGAGGCCCAGCTCGACACGGTGCGCCAGCAAGCACGCATGTTAGCACAGCGCGCGCGCCTTTTTAAACACGAGGTGGAGATGCCGCCCATGAGCTCTTATGAGCGGCTTGTGGTGCATGAGCTTTTTGCAGACGACCCGGAGATAAAAACAGAGTCGGCAGGCGACGGCAAGTTCCGCCACATTGTTCTCAAATACAGCTCTGCCGCGCAGTAAAAACTTTTATTGTGTAAGCCTAACGCCCCACAACTCGCGGGAGCCTTTGGTGGTAAAAGAGAGATAATGATCATCTGGCGAAAGCGCCATTTCTAAAATGTCAGAAGCGGTGCCCCCTTGATTGCCAGAACCGGGTGCGGCCACTAGAGCGGCCGAATCATTTTGCAGATTAAAAGAGTAAATAGCATCAGCCGCTGATGCGGCGCCTTGATGCCACAAATCAAGGAACCCCGGCGCTTCGTAAGACAGGGGCGCAGCGCAGTACATACCGGTGCTTGTTGCCGTGCTAAATATGCATTGCTCGGGGAACGGGTTAAATGGCAGAGGCGCTTCCCCGCCGGTTTTTACCTGGTGTATATAGGTTGATTTGTCGTTAGTGGTTTGGGAAACGGCTTGATAAATGATGTTTGTAAAACTCGGGTCGGCAATTGCGGTGAGGTCTTGTCCGTAGAGTACCGGAGCAACGCTGCCGCTAGTGCTGTTTACGGCAAAGAGCATTCCTTCCGAGTTAAAATCGCTTTTAGTTGATACTAATATTGTTTTTGTCGCCGGCCATTGTATAAGCACTTGTGCGAGCGGGAGAGAAAAAAGTTTTTTGGCGCCGGTGCCGTCCGAGCGTGCGGTGTATCCGTCGGAACCGTTTGATGTTTTAAGAAGGTAGGCGACGCTCTTGCCGTCGGGAGAGGCTGCAATGTCAATGATGTTGTCGGGCAAAAATTGTATGCGCGTTGCGCCTATCTGTGCGCTCGAGGTGGCTGTGGGGAGGCCGAGGTACACGCTTTTAACGGTGGTGCCGTCGGTATCTATATATTGCAGTATCGCGGCATTGCCTGCCTCGAGCCATAGCGCACGTGATGCGCCCGGGATGGTCACATCGGACACCACGCGCGGCACAGCGCCCGCCACGTCAAGCGGCATGTCATATACGTGGCCGTCATCTTGGTTTATGTATCGTGCAAGCGTGGTGGTGGGGTGCAGTGTTTGTATAAGCGTGGCGCCCGCTATAGGGCCCTGCGTTATTTCAAATATTTTTTGCGTTGATGATTGTGCGGCAGGCAACGTGCCATTTGCCGCCGTATTGTCACTTGTGTTGTTTGTCGCCGTGGTTGTATTGTTTACCGAGGTGCCAAATAGTGTTGTGGAAGGAGTTACGTTGGTAGAAGCGGGGCGGAAAAACAAAAACCATACAGCCATCATACAGACTAGTATAAAAATTCCCCCTCCGATAATAATGTATAGCTGTGTTTTAGTAAGCATAAAGTATTAGTTTTGTATGCATGCGTCGGTTACAAGGTTCCCAAGTAGTGTTGGACTTGATTGCTTACTCGTATTTAGCAATCCGAAGCTGGAAGAATCTACCGCGATAGGATTGCCCCCCGCGTTTTTACAGGAGTTTATAAAATTATCTAAATTTTGAGCGGATGCATTATCTATAGCATTTGGGTCAAATTCAAAAACACCTACCCCAGGCACTGGGGTGCCTTCAGCTTTTACTGCAGCTTGTTGGTCGGTAGATAGTTGATTGTTCGATAAGGTGAGGCTGCTCGCGGAACCGCTATTAGTAGTAGATTGTGTTGTGGGGGCTGGTGTTGTTGGTGTTGCCGCCGTGCCGCAATTGGTACTGCTTGGTTGAACGGAGTTTAAACTAAAATTAAGCAGGGCCGGGTTGATGGTGTGCAAAATAAGCCACGAGCCTGCGATAAGCACTATCCCCCACAGGGCGGCCTGCGCTCTTTTTATACCTTTATTTTTTTCTACCGGGCCGCCGGACACCATGTATTGGATGCCACCGATGGTGAGCATGAGCACCGCCATTAAAGCTCCCACAGTAATGAGGACGGTAAAAATAGCGTTGATAATCGCAGGCAAGCTGTTGGGGTCGGTAAGATTGGTGGTAACCCCCGGTATGGGCTCAAGTGCTTGGTATGAAAGGTTGCAGTTGCTGGATGCCGTGCTGGATTGAGCCGCTGGAGTTGCTGGTGTAACCGTTGTTCCTCCTCCTGTCCCTCCAGAACCTAAAGGAGTAAGGCAGGTGCCATATCCCGACGCGTCTACGTTGGTCATATCACAGGTACTTCCTGCTCCATAAGCAGTGATGCACTCATCCTCACTTTGGCATGAGGTTGTTGTATAGACGCTTCCTTTAGCTGATGAGCTGATCGCATATGCAAAAGCAGAAGGGGTGCTAAACGCAAGAAGCAAAATTATGATTATGTAAACAAATAGTTTTTTCATAGTCCAAAGAGGCCGAGGCCGGATGATTGTGTACCAAAGACAATTTGGACTGCCGCGTTAGCGGCCTGCACCAACTTGTCGGTGTCGTTATTTTGAAGCGAGACGCCAAGATAGGCGCTTCCGGCGCCGCTGCCGGTTTGCGTAAGGGTGAGTTGCCCTGCGGCGGAGTTTGGTCCGCTGGTGTCGTTGCCGCCCAGCGTCCACGCATAGGTAAGTGCTCCGTTGGCAAAGCTGCTATTGGCAAAATAATACGGTACGGCCTGCACAGTAAACTCTTTGCTGCCGAGTGATATGCCGGCAGGCAATGCCGAGTCAAAAATAATGCCGCGCAGCGGGTCTTTGTCGTAGAGCACAAGCTCGGGGTCGGTAGCCGGTATCACAACGCTGCCCGTACCCACTTTGGTGGCGCCATAATACACATCCACCGAGACATCCTCCTCGTTTTGAAGTTGGCTGCCGGTAAAAGTGAGAGAGTTTTGCCCGATGCCCGACTGGTTTGGCAGGGGGTCGCCGTCGAGCGTCCATTGAAAAGAGAGGCTGCTTGCCGGAATAGTGCCGCTATTTATAGCAATGCTCGGGAAGGCCACCACTTTAATGTCGGAACCGCCGCTGTACAGTGCTTTGCCTTTGTAAAGCGGCGGTACTGTGGTGTCCGCCTCCCACACGAGATTTACAAGCGACGGTATAAACACCCAGCTCTCCGTGAGCGTGCCTTGCGTTGAGGAGTCTATCTCCACGTGTATCTGCGTCTCGGTGCCAATGGGGCCGGTGGTAAACGTAAAGTCACGCTGTCCTTGCCCTTTTGAAACTACGTTGCCGTTTTGGCTCCACGTAATGGTTGAGTGGCCGATAAAGGTGCCCACGCCTTGCGCCTCGATGGTCACCTGTGTGTTTGGCCCCGGTGTTTCGGGCGAGACAACATATTGCACTGGCGCGGGCACCGCGCTCGTGCTTTGAGCGTGAGCCAACGGCACAGTCCCTAAAAAGATGCCGAGCGCCAAAATGGCTATGTTAAGCGGTTTTTGCATGCAATGTGTTGGGGCCAGGATTAGACGGCCGCGGTGTTATTTCTCTCCCGACATCAGACGCAAGCTGCGTCCTTTCGCGTGCAATCTTTTGTACCGGTTCAGAGCTGTATGTGTTTCTTACAAGAGAGGACGCTCGCGCCATTTCGCCTGTAGTATTTTTAATGCCGGAGACGCTTTGTGCAACAGCGCCTAAACCGCGCGTTGGGTTTGTGGGTGCCAACGCGGCCGAGCCAATGCCCGACGCGAGTGCGACAATGCCATGCCCTTCCTCCGCGTTCTTTTTTAAAATGCAGCGGATGACAAGAAACGTCCACCCGGGGATAATATCGAGCCCGGGGATGGTCTCTCCTATAAATACCGCCGCGACATACTTGAGATCCAACATGTCAAAAATAAATAGCGCCAATATAAGCCCCGACCCCATCGTCATGCTGATGGCAATATCAACCGCAAACCCAAGCCCCACTCCCATGGGCGCCCCCACCACTCCCACCAAAGGTACAAGAGCAATCGCCGAACCGGCCGCAAGAAATATCCACGCCATAATCGCTTGCAATGCATCTATCGTGAGTGCAAACAGTAGTAAAAATATTCCTTTAACCCACATGATGTTATTGTACCGCGTTTGCGGGAGGTTCCGGCACTCCGCCTTGTGCGGCTGCTATATCGGTGCGTTGTTTGCGGAGCGCCAGCACTTGTGACGGGTCGGAGGTGATTATTTGGTCCTCGGTATACGAGGCAATTACTTTTATGGCCACGTGCTTGAGGCCTGCAAAGAATATCCCCTCCCCCACATCGCTCTCGAGGAGCAAAAACTTTTCTTCGTCGGAAAGATTGAATGTTTTTTGCAGATTATCGATGGTGGTTGGCGACTGTTTGAGCAAAATTTGTATCGATGAGTTGGTAATCATCGGCAATCCATAGGGCGACTTTAAAAAGTCGTCGACGTCTTGCGTAATGGTGGCAAGGCCGAGATAGTATTTGCGGCCGCGCTTTGCCATGCTGTAGAGAAATGAGGCTGTGTCGTCGCTTTTCATCATCCACCATGCCTCGTCGATAACCAGAAGGCGTTTTTTAAGATTTTTACGCACCGTGTTCCATATATAGTGGGTGATGATATACATGGCCACGGGCTTCAAGTCATCCTCCATGTCGCGCACACTAAAGACAACAAACTTTTTGTTGATGTCGACGTTGGTGGGCTGGTTGATAAACCCGCTCCAGGTGCCCTTGGTGTATTTGGAGAGACGCTGCACGAGGCTCTCGGAGCCCTGCATACCGGCGAGCACCAGCTCAAAGTCGGAGAGGAGCGGCGGTTCTATCTCGGCAAAGTTGCTGTCGACGGTAATGTCTTTGAGCGCGTACGTTTCGGTTATCGCGCGATCGATAATGGCGTCTTCCTCCGGCGTGAGGCCGCCGAGCATGATGCGGAAGAGGCCCACGAGCGCCACGATGTTGCTGCGCAAGATGTCGGCGGCGCTCTCGTCCTCGCGAGGCGGCGCCAAATCAAACGGGTTGATATGGTGCTCGGAGTTAAGCGAGATATTAAAGTAGCGTCCGCCCACCGCCTGCGCCAAAAACTCGTACTCGCGCTCCGGATCGATAACGATAACCTCGGTGTCAAACATGAGCGTGCGCAAAATCTCGAGCTTGGTGGCGTAGCTTTTGCCCGAGCCCGACTTTGCAAAGATAACCGAGTTGTAGTTTTCCAAACTAAACCGGTCAAAGAGCACCAAGCTGGCATTGTGGCGGTTGACGCCATAGAGGATGCCTTTGTCGCTGGTGAGATCGAAGGATACAAACGGAAAAATGGAGGAGAGCGGCGAGGAATTTAATTTTGAGTTGACGTTAAGCTCGTCGCGGCCGATGGGCAGCACGCTTTTAAACCCCTGCTCTTGCTGGAAGAGCGCCGGTTTTACATACACGAGGCGGCTTTCGAGCATCGACTTTATTTCGCTCTCGGCTTTGTCGAGGTCCTCGGTGGTTTTGCCGTAGATGGTAACGTACACGCCCACGTCAAAGAGCTTTTCCTGCGCCTGCTGGAGCTGGTCGCGCAAATTTTCCAAATCTTGGTAGGCAGTGTCGAGTATCGGGTCGCGCACCATGCCCTTTTCCTCCCGGACCATAATTTGGCTTTGCACCTCGGCCACTTTTTTTTGAAACTTTTTGAGAATGTCGGCGGAGTCGAGCGGATGGATAAAAATCGAGATGTCGAGCACCCGGTCGAGATTGATGATGGGCGCAAACCAACTGTCGGTAAGGATGCGCGGATACGACATGACAAAAAAGGTGCGCGCGATTTTGTCGCCCAGGTTTATCTCGCGCGGCGTTATCTTGAGAGCGGAAGGGGCGATGACATCTTGCAGCTCAAGTACCCCCTCTTTGTATATTTGCTCGGGCAGGATGGGCGCCATCGGCGTGGCGGCGGACGAAGGCTTGGGTGGTTTTAAAAAGTCGAGGAATGCCATAGGTTACTTGTAGTGAATCATATTGAACTATTGCGTTATTTGCGTTACCTGCAAAGGCTTTTCGAGCTCGCCCGGGTTAAAGAGTTTGTAAAACAGCTCGATAACCTCCTCGGTGCCGAGAGTCACAATGCGCACGCCGGTGCGCACGAGGCCCTGCTCGATAACCGAGACACGTTGCTCGAGCTGCGTGCGATACTCCTCAAACTGCTGGTTGGTAAGTGTGGCCGAGCTCCCGCCTCCGGAGGGGAAGATTGAGCTGATAGCGCCGCTAACACCGCTGCCGCGCACCAAAAGCGCCGGGTCGTACGGCACCACGATAAAAAAGTTTTTAGTCATGATGTTGGCGCGCGAGGTAAAGTCTTTGATAAACGCCATGTACTCGCGTATTTGTATCTTCATCAGGTCGTCGAGCTCTTGCGCATACCTATCCTCAAGGAGCGCAATGTAGGGGCGGATGTCCAAGTCGCGGCTCTCGATAAAAAATTGTACGGTAAACTCGAGCGAGTTTAAAAAGTTTTGAAACTGTCCGATGATGGCCTGCTGCTCGTCGGCGCCTTTGAGTGCGAGGTTGATGGAGGATGCCATGAGGAGCGAGCGCAAAGAGCCGTCTTTGAGTATGACAATGCCGTCGCGCACCTCTTTGATGGGTACAAACTCTTGCGTGGCTTGTGCTTTTACT
>Ga0182030_10017306_pt1 | contig 13926 bp, 9 predicted proteins | sample 812S3MmetaG_FD_121299 | JGI IMG/M metagenome (GOLD analysis project Ga0182030, IMG submission 121299) | Permafrost microbial communities from Stordalen Mire, Sweden - 812S3M metaG (Illumina Assembly) | ecosystem: Environmental > Terrestrial > Soil > Wetlands > Permafrost | place: Sweden...
ACCCAATCCTGGGGTGGGGTGTAGATATCGCCTTGAGGCCCTTCAAACAGGGTCTGCTTGGCCAGTCTCTCCTCGATCCAATGGGCGTAGGAATCATCATCCGTCGCGATCAGCAGCTGTCCACCGGGTTTAATCACCCGTCCTAGTTTGGCGATAAACGAGTCCGACAGCAGTCGTCTCTTAAAATGCCTTTGCTTCGGCCATGGATCAGGGAACAGCACAAAGACGCGATCCAGACTATGATCCGGCAACTTCTCAACCAATACCCTAGCATCGGCCGGGTGAACCAGCATATTTGACACAGGGGTTTCGTTCTGCAGCTGTAACAGCGATGCTATGCCATTAACATAGGCCTCACACCCGATCAACTGCACTTCCGGATTCTTGACGGCTTGACCGTGCAGGTGCTCACCGCCTCCAAAGCCGATCTCCAGCCAAACGGGTTTGTCACCCAGCTGTAGATAACCTTTTTCAGGGATCTGAATTGTTATCTGAGGAAGCAACTCATCCATTAACATCTTTGGCTGATCCCGCAAGCGTCTGCCGCGGTGTCTGCCGTATAATTTCATTAATTCCGACATTATAAACATTAACCTTTCTTGTAACCATTCACCATGATGGTGGATAGGATGGCATAGGCCGCCAGCTTGTCATCCCCGCGGAGGCGGGGATCCAGCTATTATAATGCGCCGCGAAGCGGCTCAGTATAGAAAGTACAGAGTCGCAACGCGACACATCTTAAGCTGGATCCCCGCCTCCGCGGGGATGACAAGCTGGGAGATGCTACCACTCCGGGCAATTTTTTGGTGAGTTGTTATGCTCTCCTAGTTACGATCGCCAACACCAACATCCCTGCCATCAGCACCAAAAAAATCAGCACCCCATATTTAGCAAAAATAGTGGGCTCCTGTAAAGCAGGCGGTAGCGGGGCGTCCAATATACCCTTTTCGCCAAGGGGCTTGCGAGCCACTTCGCGACCGAAGGCATCGAACACAGCTGAAATACCGGAGTTTGCCGCTCGCACCAGGGGAATACCTTCCTCAATGCTGCGCATACGCGCCAGCTGCAAGTGTTGATAGGGCCCCGAGCTATGCCCAAACCAGGCATCGTTGGTAATATTGAGCAGCCACTGTGGGCGAGGAGGCCCATGGGCAGCGACTTCGCCGGTGAAAATACCTTCAAAGCAAATAAGGGGGCTAAAAGCCGGAATAGGATCCACAGCGATAGTCTCCGACCCCGGCCCGCGAGAGAAATCAATTTCCCCGGAGGTAATCTTCTTAATGCCGCTGGGAATCAGGTCACGTAAGGGCAAGTACTCACCAAAGGGCACAAGATGATGCTTGTCATACGTGGCGCTTACATGCCCGGCAGGATCTACCATCACAAGGCTATTATAAACGACCGTCTTCTCACCCGGTTTCTTAATAACCCGTAAGGACCCAGACATCAGATAGGTGCCCGCAGGTAACTTACTTGTGATCACTTTCCGAGCCCCCTCATCATCGGCCAACAACAGCGGCAACGCAGATTCAGGCCAAATGACAATATTGGGGGTGGCCCCAGCAGGCATACTGGAAAGCTCCAGCAACTCCTGGAGTTGTGCCCGTGCCTTGTCCTTGCTCCAGTTCATCTCCAGTGGCACGCAAGGCTGCACGATTCGAACGATCATCTGCTTGTCTTGGGCCTGCACGGGTGTGTCAGTGGCACGCATACCACCCCAGATACTTGTGCCCGCAAAGATCACAAACAGACCTACCACATAGGTGATTCGCGTGGCATTGATCTGTTCTCTTTTCAACAAAATCGGAAAACTAACAAACAAGGCTGTCAGCAACGTCAGCCCATGAATGCCTATAACCGACAGGGACTGCAGAATCGGATCATAACCCGACCAGATAGAACCCAATGGATTCCACGGCAGCGCCAAAGGACCCGAGCCCCACGCTATCTCCGCCGCCGTCCACAGAGCCGCAAACCAGAAACAACGGGAGAATCCCGTGCTCTTGGTGAACTTCAGCAGCACCGCCATAACGCCCACATAGACCGACAAACCTGCGGGAATGCCAAACAGTGCAAAAGGCACCAACCACCAAAAGGCACTCAAATCCGATCCGAGGGAAAAGGTTATCCAATACACACCCACCGCGAAATAGCCCAATCCAAAGAAGAATCCGAAGGAAAAATGCCGTTTCCACGACGCTTCTTGGTTAAGCTCCGTCAGCATTAGCCATACAGGAAAAGCTATAAAAGGCGCAAAGATGATATGCAAAGGCGGAAAGCCCAACGCACCAATGATACCCAACACAAAACATAGCAAATTTTGCTTGGCTAGGCTTAAAGCCGCAATTTTACTCACCATTACTAGTCTCAGACTCCAAGCGGTTTTTAAAATGTACCCGTACGCGAATAATCCGCCGTGGATCCGCTTCGAGAATCTCAAATTCCATACCCGAAGGGTGCGAGATAATCTCTTTACGCGTGGGCACCCGGCCTATCAAAGAGGTAATCAACCCACCAATGGTGTCGTTTTCCTCTTCTTTACGCTCCTCATCCGTCAAGAAAGGCCCAAATTCCTCCTCGAAATCTTCCAGCTCCATACGGGCATTGGCAATCACTGAGCCATCGGAAAGATGAGTTACCTGATTGCTAACATCGGTATTTTCCGTATCGTCGGTTTCGCCAATGAGTTCTTCCACCACATCCCACAGGGTCACCATACCGTCAACCCCACCGTACTCGTCTACGACGATAGCCAAGTGCACTCGCGTAGCCCGCATTTGCTGCAGCAAGTCCATCAGCTGCATGGACTCAGGCACAAACAAGACCTCACGGATCAATGGATGTATGTCAAAAGTTTTAAAGTCCGGCGCGAAGGTTAGCAAATCCTGAACGTTTAAATACCCCTGCACATCATCAAGAGTCTCACCGTAGATAGGAACTTTAGAATATCCCGTCTTCGCATAGAGTTCTAAAATAGTCTTATAGCTATCATTAACGGATGCACAGATCATATCCGCCCGCGGTATAGCCACATCTTCCACAGTCAGCTCTTGCATCTTCAAGACGTTAGATAGCATCTTCTTTTCATGCTCAGTCAGCTGAGACTGTTCTTCGGACTCTTCCTCGATCAGTTCTTCAATGGTCTCGCGGATAGATCCTTCCTTATCGGACGAGGATCTTCGCAAGATTTTCCACATGTCTTTTAGTCGTTGCAACACTTTAGCACCTATGTTGTGTAAGGGTTTTTCACCCCTAATGATTGTAAAATTGTTATCTCTAGGCCTTCCATCTTCTCGGCTTCTTCGTCGATTTGATGGTCATAGCCTAATAAATGAAGGATCCCATGGACCAGCATATGTTTGAAATGGTTTTCAAAGGTTTTGCCTTGTTCCGTCGCTTCCCATTCCAGGGTGCTTAAGGAAATAAGAATATCGCCAAAATTCACGATATCATCACCAAACTGCATGCTGGTATCTGCGGGGAAAGAGAGTACATTGGTAGCGTGATCTTTAGCGCGGAACTGTTTGTTGTACCGTTGCAAGAACTCATCATCCGCCAGAACCACACTGATCTGGCTGTTCTCGATCAATTTCCCAAGCGCCAACAGTGTCGTATGAACGACATTTTCAATAATGGCCTCATAGCTAGGCAACACGGTTGCCCAACGAGGTTCATCCAATATGACGGTGATATCTATGTTTGGAGACATGGGCGACTATTTCCAGCAAAATGGATTTAGTAAGGAATACGATCGACAGTTACTTGTTTGCATCATGTTTACCATATGCCATGACAATTTTTGTAACAAGAGGATGCCTGACAACGTCTTTTTCATCAAGATAAATCGTCGAAATTCCAGGAACATTTTGTAAATATTCCACAGCCTCGGCCAGACCTGACTTTTGACCGGGCTTCAAGTCCACCTGAGTCATGTCACCGGTAATAACCATGTAAGAACCCTCGCCCAAACGGGTCAGGAACATTTTCATCTGCATAGTTGTTGTATTCTGAGCCTCATCGAGAATAACGTATGAATGCGCCAGCGTACGTCCCCTCATAAAGGCCAGGGGCGCCACTTCAATATCTCCACTATCCATACGTTTTTCCACCTGGTCACCGGGCAGCATGTCATGAAGGGCATCATACAGCGGCCGCAAATAAGGATCGACCTTTTCCCGAATATCACCCGGCAGGAATCCCAGCTGCTCGCCAGCCTCAACCGCTGGGCGGGACAGAATAATACGATCCACTTTCCCCTGCAGCAACAAAGAAACACCCACCGCCACCGCCAAGTAAGTTTTACCTGTACCCGCTGGGCCCACGCCAAACACTAAATCATGTGACAGGAGTGACTCGATATACCGACGCTGTCCCGCAGATCGTGGCGTCACAACTCGCTTGCGTGTTGCGATGCTCAAGTCATTGAAGCCATCCCCCCTGGGTTGAACGGCAGCGTTACTTTCTGGTGTCATGGCAAGCCTCATGGCGGCGTCAACTTCAGCGTTTGTCACAGACAATCCCCGAAGGAGCCTTTGGTAAAGGTTTTTCAATGCAATTTGTGCAACTTCAACACCCGCAGGCGCCCCAGATACAACAACCTGGTTACCACGAGCGACAACAGTCACGCCTAGTTCAGTTTCAATGCGATTGAGATTCTGGTCCTTTTCCCCAAACAGCGCTGATAGCAGGCTGTTATCCTCAAATTCCAGATATGTGACTGCTTCGTTTTCAGAAGGCGTCAAATGAGACCTCGCTGCGAAGCGTTAAGTTTGTTTCCATGGTTATATTATATGAAATATGAAGGGGCAGGGGAAGGAATTATTTACACCTGCTCGACGGTTTAAAATCGAGCAGGGTATTTGCGATACTATGTAGCGCTTCAGGGATTTATGTTACTTTTTGTCTTTCTTGTCTTTCTTCCCGAAAAGTTTTTTAACTTTCTTTTCCGCCTTTTTGGCTACGGGCTTAACCGCGTGTCTAACGTCTTTTTCTGCATCCTTAAGGGCCGGCTTAACGTCATCCCTGACAGTTTCCTCCGCACCCTTAATAACCGGCTCAACCGCGTCTCTGACATCTTTTTCCGCGTCCTTAAGGGCCGGCTTAACGTCATCCCTGACAATTCTTTCCGCTTCCTTCATAACCGGCTCAACCGCGTGCCTGATATCTTGCTCAATGGGCTTGCCCTCTGCTGCTACAGCATTGACTAGATCCTTTGCTGCCTCAGGAATGGACTTCTTTTCTTCTGCCGCAGCTACGGCCACTGGCGTCTGTTCAGCAACCGCAGCCGGTTGGGTTATTACAGGTTGCTCCTCAGCCGGAAAGCTTGCATACGCAGCTGCATACAAACCGATTGCCGCAATTGAGCTAAATAGTATGGATCTTTTACTTAAAGTCATGAAATACCTCATATAACTGTTTCTAGAGACGCACTCTAACAAGCTTATACAAAAGATACAAGGGTAGAGTCATGAATAAGATGTTGTTTTAGGTTTATTTTGCAAAGGGAGCGGGCAAGCAGTATGCCAGAAGGAAGATAAATGAGTATTTAGAAGAAAAAATGGTGAAGGCCTCTAGTTTTCTGGGCTTCGTCTACAAAGACCTGACAGCATCAAAAAATCTTCACCATTTTTGCTTCTAAATACTCAACGCTGTTACAAACAAGGCGATAGAAGCCGGTCATATGAAATACCCCACCAACCCTATTTCCGCCAAAAACTCGGCCGAAAAAGAACAAGCACCGTAATCAACTCCAACCGACCCAAAAACATCGCAAACATCAGCATCCATTTAGCGGTATCGGGTATCGTGGCATAGGTATCCATCGGTCCGACCATATTCCCAAAGCCTGGCCCCGTATTGGTAAGGCAGGCAGCCGTCGCCGAGACACTGGTCATAAAATCAATGCCCGTGGCTGAAACCCCTAAAGCCAGAAGTCCAAAGGATATAAAGAACAACGTCAGAAAAGTCACCACGGACAGGATAATGGGCAAAGCAATTTCCTGGCCGTCGTAGGTCGGAATCCTCACCACATGGGTTTTGTATTGCTTGTACATCTGAACCTTGGTCAATGCATAAACGATCTTGAGGCGAAAAATCTTAAAGCCCCCAGCCGTCGACCCCGTACAACCGCCAATAAACATAACTCCCAAGAACAGGATGATAATATAGGTCTCCCAGTGGTCATAGTTGGCAGACACATAGCCGGTCGTGGTCATAATGCTGATATAGTTGAAGAAGGTCTCACGAATAGTATGCAAAAACGGCTGTGCGCTAGTACCCCAACGATAAAGGGCCAGGACTGTTGGAATAAACAGCACAAACAACACAAGATACATCCTAAACTGCCCATCCCGCCACGGAGCCTTGTAATCGCCAAACAGAAAACGCACCTGCAGCATCAACGGCGTAGCCCCCAACACCATAAACACCATCAAAATAGCCTCAATCAAGCTGCTATCAAAATGCGCAATATTTCGATCATAGTTAGACAACCCGCCCGTAGACACCGCCGTAAACGAATGACAGATCGCATCAAACGTATCCATCCCCGCCCAAAACAACAGCACCGCACAGATGCTCGTCAAGCCCGTATATGTCCAGAATATGGCTTTAGTGATCTGCGACACCCGTGGCAACACCTTTTCCGAACGGTCGGAAAATTCACTGCGGAACAGCTGCATACCACCAATTCGCAGCAGCGGCAGAACCGTAATGGCCATCACGATGATACCAATACCCCCCACCCATTCCAGCAAGGCCCGCCACAACAGCAATCCCTTGGGCGCATAATCAAGCCCAACGATCACCGTAGCCCCCGTGGTTGTCAAGGCGGATATCGCCTCAAACAACGAGTCCGCGTATGACTTCGTCACCGTACTAAAGATAAAGGGCAGACAGGAAAACAACGCCAGCGACAGCCAGCTGCCCATGGTCAGGATAAAAGTCTCCCGCAGGGAAAGCTCAATCTCCCCCTCAGGCCGATTGGCCACCACCAGCAGCGCACCAAACAGCAAAGTAATAGCCGAAGACTCCGCAAACAAAACCCAAGCCGGATCATCAGTCACCCAATCCAACACCGCAGGCGGAATCATCAACGCCCCAAGAGCGAGCAGCAAAAAGCCGATAACATAAAGAATGGGCTGGAAGTTCATGAGTCGTTTCTAATTGCCATCCGGGTATTGTACTGCGGTTGTCTGAGGGATGCAATCGTCAGAAATCAGAATCCGGAATCCAGAAACCAGAATCCAGAAACCAGAAAGCAGAAGCTGAGATTTAGATGAGAGCTTCTAAATTCTAGCTTCTGCTTTCTGATTTCTGGATTCTGGATTCTGGATTCCGGATTCTCACTTCCGGATTCCGGATTCTGAAAGCGAGCGTATAAGCTACACTCCCAATAGTAACAGCGCATGCAGACATCAAGTAATACGCCACCGCCTGCACGCCGCCGGCGTGTTCGATCAGCCACATGGATATAATTGGTGCCACGCCTCCAAAAGCAATGGACGTAAAGTTCCAGCAAAAGGCCACACTGGTTGCGCGGATGTTGATGGGGAATGACTCAGCCACAACAGGGTTTAGAGTTCCTTCGGTCATACCGATAAACATGCCCAACATTAACGACATCACGAGGATGGACGAGTACACGCCACTTTCCAAGGAATGGATGAACGGCGTAACCGACAGAAATATACCGATGGCACCGGCCAGAATGATATAACGCTTGTTGACCTTGTCCGATAGGTAGCCAAAAATAACCGTGGCAATGGTATAACTCACCATGGTCATCAAATTAAAAAGCCCGGCCGTATGCGCATCAAAGTTGAGAAAGTCGATCATCATGGTCTTGCCGAAGATAAAGACCACAAAGAACGAAACCTGTGTCGTCAGAAATATGGCAAACAGATTGATCATTTTCCCTTTGTGATTGCGGAACAGCTCGCCGATAGGATTGCTCACCAAATCATCTTGTTTCTGCGCCAGCTCAAAATCCGGGCTTTCTAACAAGGTTCTTCTCATATAAAAGCCCAATAAGCTGCCGACAACGCTGATGAAAAATGGAATTCTCCAGGCATAAGCATAGATTTCTTCCTGGGTCACCCAAGACTCGACGATGAAAATCGTGCAAGAGCTCAAAACCAGACCCGTGCCCACGCCCGTCAGCGCAAAAGTCCCAAAAAAGCCCCGCCGGCCTTCGGGAACCGATTCATACAGATACACACAAGACGCCCCAAATTCACCACCCAAAGCGATCCCCTGGATAATACGCAAGCAAATCAATATAATAGGGGCAGCCAGCCCAATCTGGCTATAGGTAGGCAGCATCCCCACGCAAAGCGTCGGCACAGACATCATCAAAATCGTCATGGTGAGCATTCTTTTGCGGCTATACCGGTCACCAATATAACCAAAAATAATACCCCCCAAAGGCCGCGCCGCCAGTCCCACCGCAAAGGTAGAAAAGGTGAGGATAATAGATACAAAACGATCCTCGGTCGGAAAAAATAAGGTGCTGATGACAGTTGAAAAATAAGCATACAGGGAATACTCATACCACTCCAGCACATTGCCAACGGAGGAGGAAGCTATTGACCTTACAACGTTTCTATAGTTCTTGCCCATGCTGCCACTTATTAGTCTCGATTACCTATTAGTACATCTTGCAAAGTTAGAGTCAATATGAATAAGTACAGGTGCTAGGGTTTGTTCTTGAAGATAGCCTCATGGAAAGTAACAGGGCTTTACCCCGCACTCCGGGATTTATAGAATGCCTAGAGTCACTCAAAAAGAGACTCCAGGCTTTCCTCAAATATCCCGGGGCATGGGGCAGGGCCCCAGCTCAACGCAATAACTGCGTTCCCAGACCCTACAACGTCCCCGCGCTCTTCATCAGACGCGCAAAACGATAAGCAACACTTGCTCGCCCTTTCTCAGTGTAATGAAGATGGCCACTCAAAATATCTCTTATGGTTGCCGCTATTACAAAATCATCCGGCTTAAGTTCAAAGAGCTTCTGTTCAAGGAGCAAGTTGCTTGTATAGCTGCGAGCCCAAGACCTGGGCAATTGGATCCATGTATTTAAGATCACAGAGAAGTTTCTAGAAGTCCGGATCATTTCAAAGGTATCTGGCTGAGTAGACTGAGTAGACCATACAAAACCATCCGTTTCCTGGTGCCATATACCACTCGCATTACGAGGAACATATCTTTGCAACATCATGCAGTAGCCATCTTCTTGTATCAGATGCATCGCTACTTCATCATCGATATTTGAAATGCTGTAGTTAAGTTTTGCATCTTTCTTTTGCATTTCTTCGATCAGGTTCCGGGCTGTTTTGAGCTCCTGAGTTAGCTCATCTCGTGTCGTAATTCTAATTTGAGTGTCCATTCTTGCTTTTACGTCATCCCAAGCTTGACTCTGAGCTTCCATAGAATTAAAACCATAGTCACGTAAACAAGCTAGCTTGACGGAAGGAAAATGGCTCGGTGGATTCCAGCGAACTATTCCGCTTTGTTGATGAGCAATTTCTGAGAAGACCTGATGTAGCCCATGTAAGCGTTGATGTCTTGCGCACTCCCATTCCTCAAAGCTTCCTGCATTTTCGTACATCAAACCAGATCTTACGAACAGATTAAGCAGAGGGGAGCTCTTGGTTAGCAAATCATCGAGTTGAGATATTTTTCTGAAATCTTCCTGTGAGGGGACGCCAGACGTTTTTCGCAATTTTTCCAAAGCGGATTCAAGCCTGATTATAATAGCCTGTCGATTACCCTTGCTAACCCATGCATCAAGAAATTCATCCGCTGCTTGTGGATTTGGACCATGGTTGAGCCCACCTTCCTTTATCATAAGATACTGCGTCATGATGGCCATGGGCTCTTCCGCTGCAACGGCTTGCGCAAGGAGCGTTTGAGCAGAGGCATAATCCTTTGAATGCTGAGCCTCAAAAGCCCGAATAAGAAATTGTCGACCATTAGGCATGGTCTCTGAGCCTATCCATGGGAGCTCTTCTCCAGTGGCGCGCGCTTTCTGCACAGCTGGGATCACATCAACGGAGGCATAAACCTCAGGCACAAAGGCTGTTAAAGACATAAGAAGACCATAACGTGCTATTTTTAACATATTTAACTCCTATTGGGTTTTCTGAATGTTCCTGATCGAACATCAGAAAACTACCAGAGGAGTTCTACGGATGCAAGGTAGATGGTGGATGATTTTTTACTGGAGAATTTCCACAAGAACCTGCAACGGTTCAAGACCCAATCAGCTGTAACCACTCATCTTCGGTCAGCATCTTAATCCCCAGTTCCTGTGCCTTCTTAGCCTTACTGCCGGGATTATCGCCCACCACCACGTAGTCGGTTTTGCTGGACACCGCTGATGAAGTTTTAGCCCCAAGACTTTCGGCAGCAGCTTTAGCTTCCTCCCGAGAGAACTTGGTCAGTGTACCCGTAAACACAATAGACATACCCACGATCGGCGAGCCCGATACGCTGGGCGCCTGGACATCTTCGATGGTGAGTTCTTGCGCCAATTCGTTCAAAACAGTCTGGTTGTGAGGCTCCAGGAAGAAGGCACATAAGTCTTCGGCCGTACTAGGTCCCACGCCATCAATGGATAGCAATTCTTGTAACGCCGGGTTATCAGAACTAGCCGCAGCCATCTCCATCTGTGCCCGCCAGTTTGTAAAGCTACCATAGGTGCGTGCCAACAACTTCGCGGTAGCCTGGCCAATCTGGGGTATACCCAAAGAATAGATAAAGCGATCCAAACCAATATGGCGCCGTTCCTCAATAGCCTCAAACAGCTTTTCCGCCGATTTGGCTCCCCATCCTTCCCAAGTCTGAATGGGCTGCATGGACTGCTGGTTTCGGGTCTTTAGTCGAAAGATGTCCGCCGGGGTTTTAATCCACCCCTTTTCAAAAAATTCTTCCATATGTTTCTGGCCAAAGCCTTCCATATCAAAACCATGGCGCGAGATGAAATGATATAAACGTAATACCACTTGCGCTGGGCATACCAGGCCTCCGATACACTTGCGGGCGACCTCTCCTTCGATACGCACCGCATGACTGCCACAGATGGGACAGACCGTGGGAAACACAAACGGCTTCGCATCGGCCGGACGCTTTTCTTTCACGTACCCCAAAATCTGCGGGATCACATCACCGGCCCGTTGGATAATAATCATATCCCCTTCGCGGATGTCCTTGCGCTGGATTTCGTCCTCGTTATGCAGGGTCGCTCGCGACACAACCACACCTCCCACCGTAATCGGCGTCAGATGCGCCACCGGCGTCAGCGTTCCCGTTCGACCCACTTGGATATCAATCTTTTCCAAGCGCGTCTCCCCTTGCTCCGCAGGGAATTTATGGGCAATCGCCCATCGCGGAGATCGCGAAACCTGACCAAGCCGAGCCTGCAGATCCAGGCGGTTGATCTTATAAACCACCCCATCAATGTCATAACCCAGCTCAGGACGCGCCGCATAAAGGTCCTCATGAAGCTTAAAAATCATAGCTTCATTGGTACACAAAGTATGCCAATGACTTACCGAGAACCCCCATTTGATAAGGGTATCCAACAGCTGCTGATGAGTCTCCAACTTCAAATCCGCTGGGATTTCCCCCACCCCATAAGCAAAAAAGTGCAGGGGCCGAGACTTCGTAATCAACGCATCCAGCTGTCTGACAGAACCCGCCGCCGCATTACGAGGATTGGCAAACAAGGGCTGGCCTTCCCGCTCGCGCGTCTCATTGAGCGCCGCAAAATCTTTGTGAGTCATATAAACCTCGCCACGGATTTCGATGTGCTTTGGAATAGGCCCAGATTTGAGCTCCAAAGGAATATCCGCAATAGTCAGCAGGTTCTGAGTGATGTCCTCACCCGTTACACCGTCGCCTCGGGTCGCGCCACGGACAAAGTGACCATCATCGTAAGTCAGCGAAGCAGACAAACCATCAATCTTAGGCTCAGCTACCACATCTAACTGGGTACCCTCAGGCATGCCTAAGAACCGAGCCGCACGCCTCAAAAAGTCCTCCGCATCCTCAATGGAGAAAGCATTGTCCAAGGACAACATAGGCACATCATGGGTGATCTTACCAAACTTAGATTTAGGCGAAATCCCGACCCTTTTCGAGGGGCTATCGGGCAGAATCAACTCAGGAAACCGCTTTTCTATAGCCGCATTCCGCTGGCGAAGCTCATCATAGGCCGCATCCGAGATCGTCGGCATGTCTTTTAGATAATAAAGTTCATCATGGTGCAGAATCTCATCCCGCAAACGGATCAGCTCTTGCTTAGCTTGTTCAGGCATAAGTTGGTCAACGGGCGTACGTTCGGTCATGGGGCTATCCTGCCAGCATCAGTTTATCGGCGGCCGCACGAGCCTCTTCGGTGATATCCTCGCCAGCAAGCATGCGGGCAATTTCTTCGCGCTGTTGCTGCGGCGTCAGTTTCACCACATTGGTAGCTGTGCTTGCATGGTCACTCGCCTTCTCCACCCGCCAGTGATGGGAAGCCAGAGAAGCCACCTGAGGCGAGTGCGTAATCACCAGCGCCTGCAGGCTCTCACCCAGTCTCGCCAAACGCTCACCCACAGCCCGAGCCGTCGCGCCACCGATGCCGCTATCAATTTCGTCAAAGATAATGGTTGGAATTGTACTCGTCTTGGACAAAATCACTTTCAAAGCCAGCATGAAACGCGAGCGCTCGCCGCCAGAGGCGATAGTCTTAAGATCCCCAAATTCAGACCCCTTATTGGTAGAGACCATGAACTTGACCTGGTCAAACCCAGCCGGCCCCCATAAGGATTCCGGATGACGATTGATCTCCGTCCTGAACTGGGCCTGTTCCAACTTAAGGGGAATAAACTCGTGAAGAATAGCCTTGTCCAGCTCCTTAGAAGCTTTCATCCGCAGCTCCGACAGCGCTTGGCAGGCCTCTAAATACGTCTCACGAGCCTTGATGGCTGCAGCTTCCAATTCTTTCAACTTCATGTCCGAATTATCGATAAGCTCCAAATCATTCTCAATCTTCTCAAGAATCCCCGGCAATTCATCGGCCATGCAGTGGTGTTTTCGCGTTAGTGAGCGGATTTTGCTCAACCGTTTCTCAATTTCATCCAGCTGGCCCGGTCCATCGAAACAGGCCTCCAGCAATGCTTCCAACAAAGCCGATGCTTCTTGGGTTTCCGAATAACAACGCTCCAGAGCACCCGCAATCTCAGCAAAACTAGCCCGGTCAATACTCAAAGCCTTCTCAAGCAGCCGTAGCGCCTTATTGATTTGGGTCTTGGCTCCCCGTTCCCCTTCAAGTAGGGCACTGATCTCCTCGGTCATATCCGCTATTTTAGCGGCATTGGAGATCTGGCTGCGCTTAAGCTGCAGCTCTTCCTCTTCGCCTACCAGCGGCCGGTGAGCAGACAGCTCCTCCAACGTGTGGCGCAAGAACGCCTCATTCATATGCTTGTCATTGGCCGTCTTGATGGCCGCTTCCAGCTCTTCCCGTGCTGCAACCCATGTCTCAAATGCCCCAGAAACAGGCACAAGAAGTTCATCGGCCCGGGCATAGGCATCCAAGAAATCACGATGATAACGGGGTTCTAAAAGTCGGTCAAACTGGCCATGGATCTCAATCAGCTGCTCGCCTACCAGGTGCAGCAGGCCGATACTTACCGGCTGGTCATTGATAAAGGCGCGGCTGCGACCTTCGGCGGTAAGAATCCGCCTCAGAAGTAACTGATCGGATGGTTCAATGCCATGCTCCTGCAACAGCTCCGTACAGGGATGGGTAGGGTCCAACTCAAAGCTAGCCGTCACGATCGCTTGGGGTTGACCTTTGCGGACCAACCGGCTATCCCCGCGTTCCCCCATGGCAAGACCCAGGGCATCCAGCAGGATAGATTTGCCCGCGCCGGTCTCACC
>Ga0182030_10017307_pt1 | contig 13926 bp, 9 predicted proteins | sample 812S3MmetaG_FD_121299 | JGI IMG/M metagenome (GOLD analysis project Ga0182030, IMG submission 121299) | Permafrost microbial communities from Stordalen Mire, Sweden - 812S3M metaG (Illumina Assembly) | ecosystem: Environmental > Terrestrial > Soil > Wetlands > Permafrost | place: Sweden...
CGGCCACAAGACCACCTCGGTCTTCGCGTCCTTGAACTGGTCCAGGTCGTGCCCCGTGACACCACGGAACTGCACCGCGAGCACGCGTGGTTGGGTCCATTCGCCGTTCGGTCCGAATTTGATCTCGCCGGCCACGGTGTGGAATGTGTGGCTCCGCAGATAGTCGGCGAGTTTCTGCTGATCCAGGCTGCCGACAGCGGTAATCGCCTCGCCAAGCACTTGCATGTCCGCGTACGCGAACGGCGGCAGATAGTAGCCCAGCGCGTCAACCCCCTCGGCGCCTGCCTTTGCCTGGTATTTCTTCAGGAACTCTACGGCTTCGGGCGTAGCGTAGGTCTTCACCGGCTGCCAGAAATCGTAATCCTCGATGCCGTTCAGCAACGGCCCAAGCTGCATCTTGATCGAGGTCGATTGCAACCCGACCATGCCGCCGCCGAACATCCGCGTCTTCAGTCCGACTTCGCCCACCGCGCGCACCATGCCGACGGTGTCGGTCGGATAGGAACCGACATAAACGAGGTCCGGATTGGTCGCCTGGATCGCCCGCACGATCGGCGTGTAATCCGGCGTGGCGGGCGGATAGGTCTGGTCATAGACGATCTTCAGCCCCATCCGCTTCGCCTGGGCGCGGGCGCCATCCACGGCGTTCTTGGAAAACTCGGCGTCGGCGCCGACCAGCGCGATGGTCTTCGGCTTCGGGTTCATCGCTGCGGCCACGGCGAAAAAGCCCTGCGAGAACGCCTCGCGCGGGTGCTCGCCGCCGGCCGGAATCATCGAGAAGTAGTTCGGGTAGTGGAACTCGCTGTTCACATCCAGCCCGAACAGGCCGAGGAATGTCAGGTTGTGTTGCATGACGATGGGAAGCGCAGGTGCCAGCATGTTGGTGCCGTTGCCGCCGATCAGAATATCGACCTTGTCCACGTCGAGCAGCTTGGTGATGATGCCGGGGACGAGGGCGGGGTTGGACTGATCGTCGTAGTATATCAGCTTCACCGGGCGTCCGAGCAAGCCGCCTTTGGCGTTGATCTCCTCCGCCCAGATCTTCTGCGCCAGCAGCGCGGCTTTGCCGTTGGGTGCCAGACCGCCGGTCTCTTCGGTGTCGAAGCCGATGGTGAGCGGCTCGGCAGCATTGACGGCGGATGCAGCGAGCAATGTGGCGCTGCCGAACAGCAAGGCAAGCGCGCGCAGCGTTACGGGCATTACGGTTTCCTCCAGTTTTGTTTTGTAGTGTTCCAGCCCTTGCAACGACACAAGGGGGGGCGGAGCGGTAGAAATAACAGGCTGTTCCAGCGAGCCCGGATGTTATCCCGCTTGTTCGACCGCGGGAAACACCTCTTCCGCCAGCAACTGCATCTGTTCCAGCGCGAGGCTGTTCGGCATGCCGGCCCAGTGGATGCCGAAGATCAGCGTGGTCACACCGAAGCGCCGCCGCAGATCGAGGATTTGTTCGGTGACCTCGGCAGGGGAACCGAACAGGAAACGGTCCTGCATCAGGTCCTCGAAGTTGAGATCGAAATGGTCGCTCGCGGGCATCACCTTGTCCTGGCCCCAGGCACGATACGCCTTGTATTTCACTTCAAGATATGGGCTGGCGAGGCGGATCGCTTCGGCGCGCGACGGGGCCACAAAGACCTCGCGCGCCATCGGCAATTCGGCGGGGAAGGGCTTGCCGGCGGCATCGAGGGCGCGCTTGTACACCTCCATCTGCTGTGCGGTGGTGTCCAATTTGTTGTGCGGATTGATGAACCACGCATCCGCCATGCGCGCCGCGCGGCGGATGCCGACCGAGACATTGGCGCCGATCCACACCGGCGGCATCGGCTTCTGGATTGGCTTTACCGTGCAGTTGGCGCCGTCCAGTTTGAAATACGACGCCTGCATTGATACGAAGTCCTCGGTCCACAGGCGTTTCACCGCCGTGAGGCACTCCTCGAAGCGTGGGCCTGCGGATTTCAGCGTGGTGCCGAAGGCGTTGAATTCGATCTCGCGATATCCGATGCCGGCGCCGAAGATCAGCTTGCCGTCCGACATCACGTCCAGGGACGCGAGTTCCTCGGCTACGTGCAGAGGGGAATGCAGCGGCAGCAGCACCACGCCGGGCAGCAGTCGCAACTTCGGCGCCAGCATCGCCACCTGCGCCAAATATGGGATCTGCTGGATATACTGGAACGGGTACGAGCTGTAGTGCGAGCCCTTTGCCACCACGTCGTAGCCGAGTTCTTCGGCACGCCTCGCTGCTTCGAGGTCTTCCTTGTGGCGCTGCCGCATGTCGTCGCCTTCCGGGTATTGGCCCCGGATGATCAGGCCGTATTTCATCGCTGCCTCCCGCTGTGTCGTTGATCGGTCCCGCGGAGCCGGAGAGGTTTATACGTCACGCGACCTCGAACAGCCCAGCAGCGCCCATGCCGCCGCCGACGCACATTGTCACCACCACGTATTTCACGCCGCGCCGCTTGCCCTCGATCAGCGCGTGCCCGGTCATCCGCGCGCCCGACATGCCATACGGATGGCCGACCGCGATCGCGCCGCCGTCCACGTTCAGCTTATCCGGATCGATGCCGAGGCGGTCGCGGCAATAGATCACCTGGCAGGCGAACGCCTCGTTCAGTTCCCACAAGCCGATGTCGTTCACGGTCAGCCCGTGTCTCGCCAGCAGCTTCGGCACCGCGAAGACCGGGCCGATCCCCATCTCGTCCGGCGCACAGCCCGCCACCGCCATGCCGCGATAGATGCCCAGTGGATGCAGGCCCCGACGCTCGGCTTCCTTCGCCTCCATCACCACCGCGGCCGACGCCCCATCCGACAACTGCGACGCGTTGCCCGCGGTGATGTATTTTCCTGCCGCGATGCGCTGCCCGTCGGCGAACACTGGCTTCAGTGCGGCCAGCCCCTCCAGCGTGGTGTCCGGCCGGTTGCCCTCGTCCTTGGCCAGCGTGACCGGCTTCGGCGACGTGGCGCCGGTGGCGCGGTCGGTGACCAGCATGGTGGACGGCAATGGCACGATCTCATCGTCGAACCGCCCCGCCTGCTGCGCCGCCGCGGTACGCTGCTGCGAGCGCAGCGCGTATTCATCCTGCGCATCCCGGGAAATATTGTAGCGGTCGGCGACGATCTCCGCCGTTTCGATCATCGCCATGTAGAGCGCGGGGATGCGCCCCTCCAACACCGGGTCCTTGGCGCGATAGCGGTTCGCCTGCTGGGTCTGCACCAGGGAGATACTCTCCAGCCCGCCGCCGACCACGATCTGCATGTCATCGTCGATGATCTGCTTCGCCGCGGTGGCGATCCCCATCAGGCCGGACGAGCATTGCCGGTCCACCGTCATGCCGGCGACGCTATCGGGCAGGCCGGCGGCAAGTGCGCACTGACGGGCAAGGTTGAACCCCTGCGCGCCCTGTTGCAGCGCGGCGCCGATCACCACGTCGTCGATCTCAGCCGGCGCCACCCCGGCGCGCTGCACCGCCGCGGCGATGACATGGCCGCCGAGCGTCTGCGATTGGGTGTCGTTGAAGGCGCCACGATACGCGCGGCCGATCGGCGTGCGGGCGGTGGAAACGATGACGGCGCTGCGCATGGAAGTTGCCCCCAGGGTTGCTTGGCGCCGAGTGTTGGCGCGGAACGGGATGGGCGTCCAGCCTATGCCACCGCCGCCGCGCCCGTCACGCGTGGCGGGCGCGTGCTTCCGTGACCGGCCCGGCAATTACCGGCCGGCGGGCACGTCCCCCCGTGCGGCGACCAGCGCGGCGAGTGCGTCGATCTTCCGTCCCACCCGGTCGAACCGCTCCCGCTCCTCGTGCATCGTTTCCTGCTCCAATTGCTCACGCAACGCCGCGACCAGCACCGCGATGAACATGCTCAACACGCCGAAGCTGGCGACGACGATGAAGGCGGCGAAGACCGGCAGTCCAGCAGGCACAGCAACGCCGCCTCCGCGTGGCCGAGCACGTGTGCCGGCGGCGAACCTTCCGGTGTCTCGGTGATCGCGCCAAGCACGATCGAGTTCACGAATACAGCGATGCCGATGCCGATCCGCCAGGGCGGCCCGGCGTGCTGTCGATCGTGTCCGGCGCGCTCAGCGGTGATTTCCGGTCACCTGAGGTGCCCGGATTGGCCGGGCAACCGGGAATGTCAGTTAACGGCTCTGTCTCATTCCGGGCGAGGATGCGGGCGAGGGGTCGCCCCGCTTGCCCTTCCCGCATGCCGGTGCGACAAGGCGCCGAACACGTGGATAGTTCAACTCCGCCGAAACCAGCCGGCGCGCAGAGGTGCAAGCATGTCAGATCTCGAAATCGTTTGGACAATGACCGACGAAGCCCCGGCACTCGCGACGTTCTCCCTGCTGCCGATCGTCGAAGCCTTCGTCGGCACGGCCGGCGTGACGATGAAGCTGAAGGACATTTCGCTGACCGGCCGCATCCTCGCCAACTTCCCCGAGAAACTGACGCAAGCGCAACGGATCAACGACGAACTCGCCGAACTTGGCCAACTCGCGATGCGGCCCGAGGCCAACATCATCAAGCTGCCCAACATCTCCGCCTCGGTCCCGCAGCTCAAGGCCGCGATCAAGGAACTGCAAGACAAGGGCTACGACGTGCCGGACTATCCGGACAACGCCACGACGGACGCCGAGAAGGACATCCGGTCGCGCTACGGCCGCGTGCTCGGCAGCGCCGTCAACCCGGTGTTGCGCGAGGGCAATTCCGACCGCCGCGCCGCCGGCGCCGTCAAGCAATACGCCCGCAATAATCCGCACAAGATGGGCGCCTGGAGCGCGGACTCCAAAACGCATGTGGCGTACATGTCGAGCGGGGACTTCTACGGCTCGGAAGTCGCGACCACCGTCGCGGCGGCGACCAATGCCCGCATCGAACTGGCCGGCGCGGATGGCACCGTCACGGTGCTGAAGGCGAAGACGCCGCTACAGGCCGGCGAGATCATCGACGCTTCGACGATGAGCCGCAAGGCGTTGCGCGCTTTCTACGCGGAGCAAATCGACGCCGCGAAGAAGGACGGCGTGCTGTTCTCGCTGCACCTGAAGGCGACCATGATGAAGATCTCCGATCCCATCCTGTTCGGTCATGCCGTGTCCGTCTTCTTCGCCGATGTGTTCGAGAAGCACGCCGCCACGCTCGCGCGTATTGGCGCCGATCCCGACAACGGCATGGCGGATCTCCTGACGCGGATCGAAACACTGCCGGACGCCGAAAAGGCAGCGATCAAGTCCGACATCGCGGCTACCTACGCGGCCCGGCCCGGCCTCGCCATGGTCAATTCCGACCGGGGGATCACCAACTTGCACGTGTCGAGCGATGTGATCGTCGATGCGTCGATGCCGGCGATGATCCGCGAAGGCGGCCACATGTGGGGCCCCGACGGAAAGCTGCACGACGTCGATGCCGTGATCCCGGATCGCAGCTACGCGCGCTTGTATCAGACGGTCATCGAGGACTGTAAGGCGCACGGCGCGTTCGACCCCCGCACGATGGGCGATGTGCCGAACGTGGGGCTGATGGCGCAGCAAGCCGAGGAATACGGCTCGCACGACAAGACGTTCGAAGTTCCCACGGCGGGAACAGTACGCGTGGTTGCCGACGACGGCACGGTGCTGCTGGAACGCCCGGTGGAGACCGGCGACATCTTCCGCATGTGCCAGGTCAAAGACGCGCCGATCCAGAACTGGGTCAGGCTCGGGGTACGCCGCGCGCGCCTGACGAATACCCCGGCGGTATTCTGGCTCGACGCGCAACGCGCGCATGACGCCCAGGTGATCGCCAAGGTCGAGAAATACCTGAAGGAGGACGACGCCTCTTGGCTCGACATCCGCATCATGGCGCCGGTCGAGGCGATGAAGTTCACGCTCGCGCGCATCCGCGAGGGGCTGGACACGATCTCCGTCACCGGCAACGTGCTGCGCGACTACCTTACCGATCTGTTCCCGATCATGGAGCTCGGCACCTCGGCCAAGATGCTGTCGATCGTTCCGCTGATGGCTGGTGGCGGGTTGTTCGAGACCGGTGCCGGCGGCTCGGCGCCCAAGCACGTAGAGCAATTCCAGCAGGAAGGCTATCTGCGCTGGGATTCGCTCGGCGAGTTCCTCGCGCTTGGCGCATCGCTCGAACATATGGCGCAGAGCCACAAGAACGCCGACGTGCAGGTTCTCGCCGACACGCTCGATGTGGCCAACGGCAAGATCCTCGAATTCAACCGCTCGCCGGCGCGCAGGGTCGGTGAAATCGACAATCGCGGCAGCCATTTCTACCTGGCACTCTACTGGGCGCAGGCACTGGCCGCGCAGGACAAGAGCGCGGCGTTGCAAGCCCGCTTCAAGAAGCTGGCCGAGGTGCTCGCGGCCAACGAGGCCAAGATCAACGCCGAGCTGATCGCCGCGCAGAGCAAGCCGGTGGACACCGGCGGCTACTACCTGCCCGATCCGGCCAAGGTAGCGGCGGCAATGCGGCCGAGTGCGACGCTGAACGCCGCGATCGCCGCGCTCTGACGCGGAGTCTGGTGGACCCGCCCTGGACAACCAGGGCGGGTTTTTCGGCTCTACCCGCGCCAGCCCCGGCGTGCCGGGCGCCACGGCATGGAAATTCATCGTCGGCGACACCGCCGCTCGTCCAGCGTCTGGGCTGGTCGGCCGCCCTCCGGTTGGTAGGAGATCGTGACCTTGCCCTTGCGGGGTGCTCGCCGTTCGGTGGCGCGGTAGATGTCGGCGTAGGCGTGGCCGCCGACCACGATCGGTTGAATCTAACCCGGCACCAGCCGAGGCACGTTCTCACAGATGGTCGGCTCGCGGAAGATCGTGCCGTCCAGGATGTTGCGCAGCGTGCCGTTCGGGCTGCGGTACATCCGCTTCAGGTTGAACTCCTTCACTCGTGCCTCTTCCGGGGTGACGGCGGCGCGCTTCACCTCGACGCCGTATTTGGCAATGGCATGTGCCGCGTCCACCGTGACCTGGTCATCGGTCTGGTCGCGGTATTCGATGCCCAGGGCGTAGTATTTCAGGTCGATATCCATGTGGGGCAGGATTAGCTTGTCCTTGAAGAATCCCCAGATGATGCGGGTCATTTCATCACCGTCGAGCTTGACGACGGGGGTCTTCACCTTGATCTTCGCCATTACGCGTCCTCATTTGCCGAACCGGGAAGCGGCTGGCTGCCCTTCCTTCGGAATGCGGCCGGACATTCGCATCCGCGCGGCGCCGCAGCAGGTCTGCAGCGCGGTCGGCCATCCGCTGACCTCCTCTCAAGGTGGGGCGGCGCTGAGACGGGGTGAGGATCCGGTTTCAGCCGGAACTCGCCTCTGCCTGCGGCTCGGAGCGCCCAATTGGCCGATGTTGGAACACCACTGCGGAGCCCTTGCCGCCCGGGACAAAGGCTAGGGGCGTAAAATGTGCAACGGCGGGTCGTCGCCCGCCACAGCCGGAACACCAGCCGCAAGCCGCCCTGGTGCGGTAGTCTCGGCCGGCGCGATGCGGCGGTAGGCCATCGGCTGGGTGCTGCACCATTGGGTTGTCACCGCGGGCCGGAACAAGCTAAGCATCCAGGGAACCCCCACCCCGCGCCTCGCGCAACGACGGATACCACCTCATTCGGATGCCGCCGCAACGCACCGACACTGACGGCGGGGTGCGGAGATTGTTCCGCGCCGCCGCCATCCTGTTGCCGGCGCTCGGGCTCGTGGCGCTCACCTGGGTTGGCACACTCGCGGCAATCCGAGCGCAACGTGACGACGCAACGGCCCGCATCGTCGCCCGGGTGACCAACCAGGCCAACAGCTTCCAGGCGCAGATCAGCCAGCAGATCCTGACGTTGGATCAGACGTTGCGCTTCCTGGCCGGCGCCTGGGACGTCGATCCACAGAAGTTCGACCTATTGGCTTGGCGCGATCGCACCGTGGCGTTGTCCGGCATCAGCCGAGACCTGCTACTCGTTGACCAAAACGGGCGCGTTGTGCAATCAACCGCGCCGGATGCCGTCGGGACCGATGTCAGTGGCCGTGGCTACTTCGTCTTCGCCCAGCAACAGGGCAAAGTGCGGAAAAACGAGCACCTGGACCTGCAGAGCAGTTCCGATGATACGGTTAGCGTCCCGGATTCCGCTGATGGCACCTATGTAGGTCCGGCGACCATGGACCCTGCCCGACGCCAGTGGCATGTCTCCATGGCTCGTTCATTGCTATATAGAGACGGATCGTTTGGCGGCGCTGTCGTCGTCGAATGGCGTACCAACGCCATCGACACCATTTTTCGCGCGGCCGATCTCGGCGAGGACCCGCTGATGGCGCTGGTCGGCCTGAGCGATGGCAAGCTGCGGGCGATCGTGGGACCAGCTACCGGCGGTCCGGGCGATTCGATCGCCGATTCCCAGATGTTCGCGATGCTCCAAGGGTCACCGGACGGGGTCTGGATCGGTCGCTCCTCGCTCCGCGGCGTCGTGCGGGTGCACGCCTTTCGCCGCATCCCCGCGCGCGACCTTGCGGTTGTGGTGGGCGTCGATTTGGACGAAGCGCTGACGCCGATCCGCGCCTGGGCGCTCGAGGCCAAGCTGTTCGCGGGCGGTATCACCGTGTTGATCGCGATCATCGCCGCCATGCTGTGGATCAGCCTGACGCAGGCACACAGGCGCCGGGCGACGCTCGCCTTCAATCGTGCGATGCTGACATCGACGAGTTCCCAACTCGAAATTGCCAAAACGCACGCCGATGCCAGAAACGCGCAACTCGAGGCAACGCTCGATGGCATGTCCGACGGCGTCGCGATGGTGGATGCTCAGCTCTGCCTGTCGCAGTGGAACCGGCACTTCCCGGAGATCGCGGGTGTCCCGCGAGAGATTCTGCGGATCGGTCTCCCTGTGGAAGATATTTTGCGTGCCCAGGCGAAATCCGGCCAGTTCGGCCCGGTGAACGTCGAAGACGAGGTGGCGCGGCGCATCGCCCTGCTCCGCTCGGGCAGCCGTACCGGTACCTTCGAGCGAAAGCGGCCGGATGGCCGAACCATCGAGCTGCGGCGCTACCGGTTGCCGGACGGTGGCTTCGTCGTCCTGTACGTGGACGTGACGACGCGTAACCATGCCGAGGATGCATTGCGCGAGGCGGGAGCCGTCGCCGAGGCGGTGACCGAGGCGAAGTCCCGGTTCGTCGCCATTGTCAGCCATGAGATCCGCGCGCCGCTGAACGCGTTGCTCGCGACATTGACCCTGCTGCACGACATTGGGTTGCCGCCGGCCCAGAGGGCTCTGCTGGACATGTCTCGCCAGTCGGGTGACGCCTTGCTCGGGCTAATCAACGACATCCTGGAGATGTCGCGTGTGGAGTCAGGCCAACTCAGCCTGCGGCCGAGTTTGTTCGGTCTTCGAGAGCTACTGGACAGCGTAATCGAAATGTTCCGTGCTCAGGCGGTCGAACGCGGAATAGTGCTGGGCCTCGCGGTATTACCAGGATTGCCACGCGAGCATTACGCCGATCCCGGCCGGGTGCGCCAGGTATTGATTAATCTTCTGTCGAATGCAGTAAAGTTTGGGCAACCCGGTGCCGTGGGCCTGTTGGCCGGGCAGGAGACGGATGCGAACGGCCGGCCGGTCCTGTATTTTGCCGTGCGAGACGGCGGCCCTGTGATCGAGCCGGCCGGTCGGGAACGCCTGTTCCGCCCATTCTCCCACCCGGACAGCGGCGAGCCCGGCGCTGACGGCTCGATCGCCTCGGGCCTGGGGCTGGCGATCTGCCGCCAACTCGTGGCGCTGATGGGAGGCGAGATTGGCTGCGACCCTTGGATGACCGAGGATGGTCATGCCGGCAATGAGTTTTGGGTAAGGTTGCCGATCACGCCACCGCTGGATGATACGCAGGCTCCTCGCGTCGATCAGCCGTTGCGCCGCATCCTTCCGCGCTCCCGCATCCTATTGGTCGATGACATCCTGGCGAACCAGCTCGTTACAGCTACGCTCCTCCGTCGCGAGGGCCACTTGGTCGATATCGCAACGGATGGCCGGGAGGCGCTGCAGGCCGTCGCTCGCCGACCATATGACCTTGTTTTTATGGATATTTTCATGCCCGGCATGAGCGGGTTCGACGTTGCGAGGCAGATACGCGCCATGCCGGCGCCTGCTTGCAGCATGCCAATAGTGGCACTCACCGCGAACGTGTCATTGGATGATCAGGCGTTATGCCGCGAAGCCGGGATGAACCGTTTGCTGACGAAGCCGGTGTCGCTGCCCGACCTCGTTCGGGCGCTTGCCGAACTGCCCTGGCGCGGACTGCCTGAACGCAATGCGGCATTGCCTGTCGCAGCGGTACCCCGGCGGGACTCGGTGCTGTCAGCGGAACGCATTGGCGAACTGCGCAACAGCCTGCCCGCCGATATGCTGGGTGGCATGGTAGAGGAGTGCCTGATCGACCTCCATGCGCGGTTGCCCGCGCTGCGGCGTGCGATGGAAGCCGGCGACGGCAACGACGTGGCGGCGCAGGCACACGCCATGGTCGGGATGGCGGCCGGCTACGGTATGGCGGCGCTTGAGGCCCGGTTGCGTGCGCTGATGCAGGCTGCCCGTGGCAGCGATATTGGCCGCGTTGCCGCGCTCGCGGTGGAACTTGATGCCGAGCTGAGCATGGCGGCGAACGCATTGCGCGACGCCCTGGCAATCGAGATAGTTTAGAGGGTCGTCATCGGCAGAGTTCACCGCGCCGACTGGTGGTCAATTGGTATTTATTATCCCGAGGCGTTTAGGGGTCGTTAACCGGTCCGTCCGATGATAGTCCGCATGTTGTCGGTTGCGTCTCTCACCGCCTTTTCGACTGGCGGCATCAGCCCGGTCCATCCGACCCCGGTGCGAGCCCCCGGGATCTTGCCGCCCCCTACCCTACCGCCGTCTCAGGGACAGCCGGCCGGCAAAGGGGAAGGCGGGGCGGAGCCCACCCGTACGTTACCGCGCGGTTCTTTGCTCGATCTCTCCGTCTGAGGCCATTGATCCGGGGTGCCGAAGGCGTCACCTTCTTCAAATGCCGGAGTTTGTCCATCGCATTCCGGAAGGTGACAACCGCGAGCGCCTCGTCTGCGCTGCGTGCGGCTATGTGGCGTACGACAATCCGAAGATTGTGGTCGGATCCGTGGTTGTATCCGACGGCGCGGTGCTGCTGTGCCGCCGCGCCATAGAGCCGCGACGCGGATATTGGACCCTACCCGCCGGTTACCTGGAGTTGGACGAGACATTGGAGGAAGGCGCGGCGCGTGAGGCAATGGAGGAAGCCGGGGCTTCCATTACCATCGACGGGATTTTGGCGGTGTTCAGTATAGCGCGCATTGGCCAGGTACAGGTGATTTTCCGGTCGCGGTTTGCCGAACCAGGGTTGCCACGTTTTGCTGCCGGACCAGAAAGCCTGGAGGTCGGGTTGTATGCCTGGGATGCCATCCCCTGGGACGCCATCGCGTTTCCATCCGTGCGATGGGCTTTGAACGTATGGCGGCGGACCGGCACGCGGATACTCGGTGCCCCAGCCGGCAATCCGCCGGAAGACCGGCGCGGGGTACGACGTCTCAACCCCATTCCGGAGCCTGGCCTGTGACCCGTAGGGCTGCGGTTTTGCTCGCCAATGTGATGCTGGCGGTCTCGGGGCAGCCACCCTTCCTGCCGCTGCCGCTGCCGCCGCCTCTGCCAGCGAATCCACCCGCTGATCATGCCGCACCCGTGCCCAACGACGATCCGCACATTCCGGATGAAGGGGCGCGCCAGGGGAGAGCTTCGTGGGCCCTCCGGGTTTACCCTATGCAGGAGTTTGACACGGGGAACGGGTATGTTCCTGGCTCGGCCTATCAATCGCCCGAGCAACGCAAGCCTATACAGACGCCCGGATTCATGGTGACCGTGCCGCTGCAATAGGCATTGTGGCAACGGGCCGACCGCCAGGGACTCTGGCGGGCCATCGTTAACCGTTGGTTAGGAGAACAATTGTAGACCGGGCGCGGCATTCTCGCCCTATTGGCCCGACCACAAAGGATTTGCCCTCATGCGCGATTCCCGTCCTGTTCCATCGGCGCGCCTTGCCGCATCCGATGCATTCGCTCCGGCAACAGCCGAATCCTACGACGGTATGAACGCCATGCGGATGCTGACATCGGCAGCAAATGTTGGCGGATCCCGGGTCGCTTCTGGACCAATGGCAGCGCCGGCAACGGACCCAGCCGCAGATAGCCGGGTTGATTCGAACGACATAAATTCGGGGCAACCCCTGCATCGCACTACGGTAACAGGCGCTGCCGGAGGTCGCGCAGGGAACCACGTCGGAGGGGCCATGCTGCCGCCGGCTGCCAACATGGTCGCGCTCTCGGATGGGACACGCATTAGCTTCGGCGCCGTGGCGGAGGCTCCGGAGTTCGAGGTCGCGTAACCCATCGACGCCACCGCTGACGCAATGCTCGATCACCCGCCTCGGCCGCGCTCGGGATCGAGTACCGGCAGAGTGGTATCGTCGGCGAACAGAGGGGGCCGGGTTCGTCTGAACTGAACTGATGAATAAGTATGGAACGACCTCAAGGCGCACTGCACCGGGCGCAAACTGATCACTTCGCTGCGCGTTCCGGTCGATCGTGATCGCTAATTCCGGTCGATCGTGATCACTCAGTCCAGTTGATCGTGATCATGGATTCCGGTGGATCGCGATTATCAGTTACGGTGATTATGATCGCGCCGGGAGGGGCGGCCTTCTGGTCGACCGCTGACAGTCTTCAACCGTGGGTAGTTTCGATCCTTTGCCGAGGAGCCGGGGACCGAGATGCCAGGCGAGAGATTGTCGATGCGGAAGATACGTGAGGTGCTGCGGCTGCGGTTGGGTCAGGGGCTGCCACAGCGGGCGGTGGCGCAAAGCCTGCGGCTGAGCCAGGGAGCGGTTCATGGCTCCATAGCGCGTGCTCGTCGGGCGGGGTGGGTTGGCCATTGCCTGAGGGGCTCGACGACATCCAGTTCGAGGCCCTTCTGTTCCCCCCACCGCCCTCGGTGGCGGCTGAGCGACGGCCGACGCCGGATTGGGCGGTGGCGCACCGTGAGTCGCGGCGGCCGAATATGACGCTGTCGCTGCTCTGGGAAGAATACCGTGGCGGAACGGGAGCCCATGACGGGTTCGGCTACTCCTGGTTCTGCGATCTGTATCGCAAGTGGGCCGGCCGGCTGAAGCCGACGCTGCACCAAGTGCACACCGCCGGTGAGCGAGTCTTCGTCGACTTCGCCGGTCACGCCATGGAGGTGATCGACGGGGCAAGCGGAGAGGTGCACCGGGCCGAGATCTTCGTCGCGGTGTTGGGTGCCTCCAGCTACACCTTCGCCGAAGCGACCTGGACGCAGTCGCTGCCGGACTGGATTGCCGCGCACGTGGCCATGCTGGCGTTCATCGGCGGGGTGCCGCGGCAGATCGTCAGCGACAATCTGCGTGCCAGGATCACCCGCGCCTGCTTCTACGAGCCGCTGGTCAACCGCACCTACGCCGATATGGCGTCGCACTACGGCACTGCCGTGGTCTCGGCACGCCCGTACGAGCCGCGTGACAAAGCCAAGGTCGAAGTCGGCGTTCAGGTGGTACAGCGTTGGATCCTGGCACGGCTGCGCAACCGGCGATTCTTCACACTGGCCGAACTGAACCAGGCGATCCGTGAGCTGATCGATCAGCTCAACGATCGGCCGATGCGGGGCTGGGGCACCACGCGCCGAGCACTCTACGAGCAGGTTGGCAGGCCCGCTCTGCGGGAGCTGCCGCCGATACCTTATGAATATGCCGAGTGGAAGCACTGTCGGATGAACCTCGACTACCACATCGAGATCGACAAGCACTTCTACTCGGTACCATTCCGGCTGCTCTGCGAAGAAGTCGAAGCGCGCATCACCGCAAAGACGGTGGAGATCTTCCACCGAGGCAAGCTGGTGGCGGCCCACCTGCGCAGCC
>Ga0182030_10017308_pt1 | contig 13926 bp, 11 predicted proteins | sample 812S3MmetaG_FD_121299 | JGI IMG/M metagenome (GOLD analysis project Ga0182030, IMG submission 121299) | Permafrost microbial communities from Stordalen Mire, Sweden - 812S3M metaG (Illumina Assembly) | ecosystem: Environmental > Terrestrial > Soil > Wetlands > Permafrost | place: Sweden...
ATATGTGATCGCCCGCCAATATCAATACGTGGGTAGGATGGTGCAATTTGATGAAATCCAGATTCTGATATACAGAATCGGCCGTGCCGCGGTACCAGTGAGCGCCGATCTGCTGTTGCGCCGGAATCAATTCGACGAATTCGCCGAGCTCGCCCCGCAAATAGCTCCAGCCGCGCTGAATATGCTGGATCAGCGATTGTGCCTTGTACTGGGTCAATACCGCGATTTGACGTATGCCCGAATTGACGCAGTTCGACAGCACGAAATCGATGATGCGGAACTTTCCGCCGAAAGGCGTCGCCGGCTTGCAGCGATGCTGGGTGAGCGCCTTGAGGCGTTCGCCGCGTCCTCCCGCCATGACCACCGCCAGCGTGCCGCTGGTCAAACGGCTGACATAGCGTCCGGTGTTGTTACGAGCAGCGTGTCGCATACCTCTCCTACGTTCACCGCAAGCGCTTGAATCCGCTCCCAGTCACTCCAGCCTGCCACACTCGACAAAGGCCTGCACCTTTTCTCGCGACCCCATATGCCTTTGCTAAACTATAGATTATGTCCGCGTTGAAGCTGTGTGTCTTGAGTTCGGAGTTCCTGCCGTATGCAAAGACCGGCGGACTCGCAGACGTCGCAAGCGCATTGCTGCGGAATCTGCGGTTGTTGGGCCACGAGGTGCACGGCTTCATGCCCCTGTACTCCGTGGTCCGGGCGGCACGCCCTGAACTTCAGCCGGTTCTCGGCGTGCAGCAAATCCCTCTCGCCCTCGGCGACACGGAATATCGATTTTCCCTGCAAACGGCCAGCTTTCCGGGCACTGATATCGCGATGTACTTCGTCGACTGCCCGGCGCTGTACGACCGAGCGGACTTCTACACCACCGAACCGGACGAGCACCGGCGCTTCCTGCTGTTCACCCGCGCCGTGCTTGAAAGCTGCAAACGCCTTGGGTTCGCGCCGGACATTTTCCACTGCAACGATTGGCATACGGCGTTCCTGCCTCTGTATCTGAAGACGCTCTATTCTTCCGAAGCGTTGTTTGCGAAATCGCACTCCGTGTTGACCGTTCACAACATCGGGTATCAGGGCGTCATGCAGGTCGCGGCGGTGGCCGACTTGGGGCTGGCCGGCGCGGAGGTCTGGCTGGATGCGGACGACCTGGCGGCCGGCGTCATCAACCCGTTGAAAACCGGCATTAAATTTGCCGATGCAGTAACCACCGTGAGTCCGACTTACGCGCGCGAAATTTGCGACGGACCCCTTGGCATGGGCATGCAGGCGACGCTGCGTGCGCGGACCGACAAAGTAGTCGGGATATTGAATGGCGTGGATTACCGGGATTGGGATCCGCGCTGCGATCCGCATTTGACGGCGCATTTCGGACCGCAGGATTTGCGCGGCAAACAGACCAACAAGGAACAATTGATCGCCGCTTTGCACCTCGACTTGGCCGTGTCACGGCCTCTGGTGGCCATGGTGACCCGGCTCGCGGAACAGAAGGGCATTGACCTGTTATTCGATGCGTTGCCGGCCATGTTGCAGGAGCGCGACTTCGGTTTTCTGGTCCTGGGCAGCGGCGATGCGCGATACGCGGCATTTTTCGACGCCTTGGCGCATCGCTTTGCGGGCCGCGCGGCATTTCGCGGCGGCTACGATGAATCGCTGGCTCACCTGATCGAAGCGGGCAGCGATATTTTTCTCATGCCGTCGCGCTATGAGCCCTGCGGCTTGAACCAAATGTATAGCCTGCGCTACGGCACCGTTCCGGTCGTCCGCAATACCGGAGGACTTGCGGATTCCGTGCGTCACTTCGACCCGCAAAGCGGCTTGGGCACAGGGTGCGTGTTCAATGATTACGATGCTCCCGCCGTCCGCTGGGGTCTAGGCACCGTCCTCGATTGGTACGAGGATGCAAAGAATTGGCAGCAGCTGATGCATAACGCCATGGCCCAGGATTTCTCCTGGGCGCGGCAAATAGCCGAGTATGACGCCCTGTATCGAGGACTGGTCGCCTAGCCTCGCCCTTATCCCCAACGGTTTTGCGGTGAACCCAAGGCTTTAGGGTTGAAATTCCAGCAAAGCATAACTGCGGCCATTGGGCAGCGAGTAGCTGTTTGCCATTTTCAGGGATGTTCGTGGCAGCCAGGGAAGCTGCGACTCGATTTGAGGCGCACGCCAGGGAGCGCCGTTCTGTAGCCCGAAATCGTAGGCCAGGCGTTGCCCGACTCGGATCGGGCGTGCCGGCAATTGTACGACGACCAGGCTTTGGGGTGCCCCGCGCAGCTGCGTTTGCAGCCCGCTGATGGCGGCTGAGTCGATCGGCCCGGGGATCAGGCCGGCGTCCGTGCGTGCGTACATGTCTATCATGGCGCGGGTGGTTTCGTCCGGCGCCAGCAATATCATGGGCCTGCCGGCGGCGTCGTGTTGCATCTCGCGGGCGATCGACGCCAGATCCTGCCATGTATCGACTCGAGCGTAGAGCTGAGATGCCGGACCCGCGAGCAGAGCGCAATAGGCCAACAGCAAACAGCCCTGCGCCCGCAGCACTCGGCCCGGTGCAGCCGCCCACGCATTCAATGCCAGCGCCGACGCGATGATCAGTCCGACTGTTGAGATCAGTATGAACGCGGCATGCGAGTTCATCGCGTTCCAGTCATCGACGCCAACCGCAGCCAGTGCCGCGGTAAACGTGACCACGCCCAACAGCAGCAGCACCGACGTCCCGCGTAGGGCGCGTACATCCCAGCGGTCCGCTCCTTTGATGATCTCTCGCGCCCACCAGGCGAGCAGCAGGGCGACGCCGGGCAACGCAGGCGCGAGGTAGATATTTCGCGCCGTCGCCGCCACCGACAAAATGAGCAGCGATGGTACCGAAGCGGCGAGCGCGAAACGCACCGGGCGAAAATCGTCGAAGGAGGTCTTGCGCCGATGCCAGGCGCGCCGGCCCGCGGCGGCCACCAATAGGGTCCAGGGGGCCAGGTAAAGCGGCAGCTCGATCAGGTACTTGCCCGGGGAGTTGCGGTGGGCGGCCGCATATTGCAATTCGTTCGGCGCATCGACGTGCGTGAATCGGCCGACCAGGTTATTCCAGAAAAACACCTTCAAATGAGCCGGGCCGTCGTTGCCCGCGTAGACGAACCAGACCCAGGTTAAAATCATGGCGGCCTGCAATACCAATCCCAAGTACAGTTCCCATCGCAGAAGCTCGCGCCATCGCTTCTCCCAGATGGCAAGACTCATCAGTGCCGTCGCCGGTACCATCCAGGCGACGGCGCTCTTGCTGAGAAAACCCAATCCCAAGGCTGCGTGCATCAATAGGTAGCCACGCAAACGCTCGCGCGTTCGCGTCGCATAGAAGCCTTGGTAGGCACCCAGTACGGCAATCGTCACGGCCGCGAGCAGAGGCGCGTCGGTCGCCAACCATATGGACACCTGATACGAGAGTAGGAAAGTGCTCATCGCGGCCGCACCCACCAGCCCCGCCCACCGGCCCGCGCTGCGCTGCGCCAGCAAGCCGGCTCCGAACGCCGTGATCAGGGCGTACAAGAGATTGGGCAGGCGCGCGGCCCAAGCCTCGGCACCGACGAGCCGGATGGGGATGGCCGCGAGCCAATAAGTCAGGGGTGGCTTTTCGCAAAAGGCTTCGCCGGCCAATAGCGGCACCGCCTTGTCCGGCTGCCAGCTCATGCGCCAGGCGATGTCCGCCTCGCGCGGTTCATCAGGGGTCCAGTAACCGCGCCCGAATATGCCGACGCACCAAATCAGCAGCAGCGCCGCCGCCAGTGCAACTGAGGGGCGGAGCTGCTTTAGCAAAGCAGTATACTTCCCGGAACAGTAAGGAGAACGCATGGCATTTGCCGACTATACTTCACAGCGCGCGGTCGCCGTGATTACCCTGAAGAATCCGCCGGTCAACGCCTTGAGCCTGGGGTTGCGCGCCGCCATCGCCGACGGCGTGGAGCGTGCCACCGGCGATGAGTCGATACGGGCGGTAGTGATCGTGGGATCGGGCGCCGCTTTTTGCGGAGGTGCCGATGTCGGAGAATTCGGCTTACCCGCCATGTCCGCAAGCCCGTCCTTGGCGGACTTGTTCGGGCTCATCGAGAATTCACCCAAACCGGTGGTAGCAGCGATCAACGGGCTGGCCCTGGGCGGAGGGCTGGAGCTCGCCATGGCATGTCATTACCGAGTCGCCGCGGCAGCGGCGTCGCTTGGATTGCCCGAGGTCAAGCTGGGTCTAATACCGGGGGCGGGAGGAACGCAGCGGCTGCCGCGCCTCGTGGGTGTGGAACGCGCACTCAATATGATGGTGAGCGGGATTGCCGTCGGTGCGCGGGATCTGGCGGCGACCGGATTGCTAGATTCGACTTCGGAAGGCGATGTGTTGGCGGCAGCGATTGCCTTTGCAGAGCGTGTCGTCGCCGAGAAATTGCCGCTGAAGAAGGCACGCGACATCAAAATCGATTTTCCGAACGCCGAAGCATTTTTGGATTTCGCGCGCGGCGCCGTCGCACCGCTCGCCAAGAATTATCCGGCGCCGCTCAAGTGCATCGAGGCCATCGAGGCGGCAGTAGTCAAGCCCTTTGACGAGGGAATGAAAACAGAAGAGTCGCTGTTCATCGGCCTGATGAACAGCCCGGAATCCAAGGCATTGCGCCACGCGTTTTTCGCCATGCGCGCGGCCGCGAAAATCCCCGATGTGCCGAGTACGACTCCCCTGCGGCCGATCAAGTCGGTGGCCGTGATCGGCGCCGGCACCATGGGCGGCGGAATCGCAATGAATTTCGTCAATGCGGGCATACCGGTCACCGTGCTGGAGACCACCCAGGCGGCACTCGATAAGGGTCTGGGCACGGTAAGGAAAAATTACGAAAACACGCTGAAGAAGGGCCGGCTCACCCAAGAAGAATACGACAAGCGCATCAAACAAATCACCGGCACGCTGTCATACGACGACATCAAGGGCGCCGATCTGATCATCGAGGCCGTGTTCGAAGACATGCAGGTCAAGAAACAGGTATTCGAGAAGCTGGACCAAGTCGCCAAGAGCGGCGCGATTCTCGCCTCCAACACGTCGACTCTGGATTTGAACAAGATCGCGGATTTCACACGGCGGCCGCAGGATGTGATCGGACTGCATTTCTTCAGTCCCGCGAATGTGAGTAAGTTGCTGGAAATCGTTCGCGGCGCGAAAAGTGCCAAGGATGTGGTGGCCACCAGCATGGCCGTATCCAAGCAAATCAAGAAGGTGGGCGTCATCTCCGGTGTCTGCGACGGATTCATCGGCAATCGCATGATGAACGCCTATTTCCGGCAGATGGACCTGCTGCTGGATGCGGGCGCACTGCCGCAGCAGATCGACAAAGCGCTGGAAATGTTCGGCTTTGCGATGGGACCGTACCGCGTCAGCGATCTGGCGGGAAACGATGTTCTCTGGTACATCCGCAAGCGCTTGTATGTCGAGTACCCTGACCGGGTGTTTTCCAAGAGTCCGGATCGAGTTTGCGAACTGGGCCGCTTCGGCCAGAAGACAGGTGCGGGTTGGTACGACTACAAACCGGGAGATCGCGCGCCGAATCCGTCGGAACCGGTCAACAAAATCGTGCTGGAAGAGTCGGCGAAGTTGGGACTCACCCGGCGCAAGATAACGAACGATGAGATCGTCCAGCGTGCGCTGTATTCCATGATCAACGAAGGTGCGCGAATACTCGAGGAAGGGATCGCGCTGCGCGCCTCGGATATCGACGTCGTCTATCTGACGGGATATGGATTTCCGGACTTTCGCGGCGGTCCGTTGTTCTATGCCGATACGGTCGGTTTGCCCAATATACTGCGCAGCATGCGGGAATTCGCCAGGGGCTATCAGCCGGACGCCTGGACGCCAGCGCCTTTGCTCGAAAAACTTGCCTCGGAAGGAAAAACCTTTGGCAGCTGGGGGAATCGGACATGACGGATGCCGTAATCGTTTCCACCGCGCGGACGGGGCTCGCGAAATCCTGGCGCGGGGCGTTCAACATGACGCATCCCGTGACCTTTACCGCTCACGTCTTGCAGCACGCCATGCAACGTGCGCGGCTCGATCCCGCGGAAATCGAGGATGTCATCGTCGGTGGCACGTTCATGGAAGGCGCGGCGGGGATGAACGTGGCGCGGCAAGTGGCATTGCGATCCGGCTGTCCGGTCACGACCGCAGGAATCACCGTGAACCGCTTTTGTTCCACCGGCCTGCAGACCATCGCGCTCGCGGCCCAGCGAATCATCGCGGGCGAGGGTGAAATTTACGCGGCCGGCGGACTTGAATCTATTTCCTGCATCCAAAACGAGGCCAATCTGCGCATGCTGAAAGAGGCCTGGTTGGTGCAGCATAAGCCCGAAATCTATTGGAATATGCTGCAGACCGCGGAAAACGTCGCCAAGCGCTACAACATTTCGCGGCAAGCGCAGGATGAATATGGCGTGCAGAGTCAGCTACGCGCCGCGGCGGCGGCCCAGGCGGGCCGATTTTCCGAGGAAATCGTGCCGATGACCACCATCATGGCGATGGCCGACAAGAGCGCGGGCAGCATCGGCACCCGGGAAGTTACCTTGGCCGCGGATGAGGGGATTCGACCCGACACCAACTATGAGGGCGTGTCGAAAATCCGTGCGGCGTTGCCGGGCGGCGTGATCGCGGCGGGTAATTCCAGTCAATTCTCCGATGGAGCATCGGTTTGCATCGTCATGGACGCGAAGCGCGCGCAACAAAAGGGCTTGAACGCGCTCGGAATCTTTCGCGGTTTTCAAGTCGCGGGCTGCGAACCCGATGAGATGGGCATCGGTCCGGTGTTCGCCGTGCCGAAGCTGCTGGCCAAGGCGGGATTGCGTGTCGAGGACATCGGCCTGTGGGAATTGAACGAGGCTTTCGCGGTGCAGGTCATTTACTGTCGCGATCGGCTCGGTATTCCCGAGGAGCGCCTCAATGTCGACGGCGGGGCGATCGCAGTGGGCCACCCTTACGGCGTGTCAGGGGCGCGTCTCGTGGGCCATGCGTTGATCGAGGGCAAACGGCGCGGAGTGAAGTATGTGGTGGTCACCATGTGCATCGGGGGCGGCATGGGGGCCGCGGGATTGTTCGAGGTCGCCTGACTGGGGGACGCGTCTGGAACGAGGAGCATCGATGTATAAGTTCGCCGCCTTGAATTTCGCGCTTGCCGTGTCGCTGCTGTGGTCTGTTCCCTGCTTGTCGCATGCCAAACTGCAAGGATCCGTTCCGGCCGCCAACGCGCAGCTCGCGCACGCTCCACCGACGCTCACGCTGAATTTCAGCGAAGACGCGCTATTGGCGGTACTGAAGCTGACGACTTCGGGAACCGCTGTTCCGGTAACCGTGGACCGCGGAGCCAAGCCCTCGTCCGCGGTGGTAGTAGCGCTGCCTGCGCTCAAGCCGGGAAAGTATGTGATCGAGTGGAGCGCCATCGCGGCCGACGATGGTCACATCACCAAGGGATCGTTTTCCTTCACCATTTTGGGTGACTGATCTTCCTGAACCGAGGGCGGCGCGCCGTCCTTTTTCAGGATCAGGAACACACTGGCGACCACCAGTGCCGATGCAACCAGTGTGCGCGGCGTGATGACTTCTCCGGCCGCGAAGTACCCGAGCGCTACGGCGACCAACGGATTGACGTACGCATGGCTGGCGACCCGGGTGGCCGGCATGCGTCCTATCAGCCAGACGAATGCGGTGAAGGCCAGTAGGGATCCGCAAACGATCAGATAGAGGAGCGCCCAGGCAGCACGCCAAGGGATGTGGGGGAACGGGTGCAATTCCCCGGTCAATCCCGAAAGCGCCAGGAGCGTTCCTCCGCCCAACAACATCGCCGCGCCCGCAGTCAGAGGACGCGATTTAGGCAGCGGCATGGATCGAGTCAGCACGGCACCCAACGACCATGACGTGGCGCCGCCCAATATGACCATGCAGGGAAGCAACCCATAGGTTTGACGGGTGTTCTCGAAGAGCAGAAGAGCCACTCCGCCGAATCCCATGAGCACGGCGAGAAACATGGACCACTTCAATGCCTGGCGGCGGAATACAAAGACCTCGAGCGCCAGAGTAATGAGGGGCAAGGAGGCCTCCAGCACGGAGGTGATGCCGGAGGGCACGTATTGTTCGGCCCAGAAAAGCGCGCCGTAGGTGACGACAAACATGAGCAGCCCCATGACGGCGAGGCTGCGCCACTCGGCGGACGAGGGCCGAGGTTGACCTCGCAGGCGCATGATTCCATACAGCAGGATGCCGGCGATGAAAAAGCGCACCCCCGCGGTAAAGAGCGGCGGCATCAGCAGAACCGCGACGCGGATGGCCAGAAACGTGCCGCCCCACAGTACATAAATCGCAAAGAATGCCAGTATGAGCCGAATGTCGATGCGCGAGCGAGCGACCCCGGGCGCGGTCGATGTAACTGTTGTAGAATCCATAGAAGGTTAGTTTACCTCGTCTTTGCATTAACCTGTAAAACTATATTGGGGGGTTACTTCGCACATGATGGAAACCGCGAACTCGGCGGGTTTTGAACTCAAGGGCGGCCATCCGGCGCTCGATCTGGTCAACACCTTGGATAACCGCTTCCGGAAGCATGGCTGCGTCGAGCTGCTGGGCGAATACGCGGATTTACTCAGGTTCGCGCGGCAGACGAAGCTGCTGAGTGCGCGCCACGCGAGCCTGCTCGCGGGCGCGGCGAACGGCGGAGCGGCCGGTCGAGGTGTCGCAACGCAGGCATTGGAATCGGCGCGGGAGTTACGCGAAGCCGCGGCGGCGGCGCTATACGCTGCCGTGGACGGCCGCGCCCCGGCGGCGGCGGCCATACGCATCCTGGAGCGACATTTTCTCCGCGCAAGCCGTCATCGGCGCCTGAGGTGGAATCAATCGGCGAAGCGGTCCTCCACGCCAGCGGGCGCGAGCTGGGTTTGGGAACGCTCGGAAACCGAACTCGCGCTTCCGGCGTGGATGCTGGCGCATGCGGTCTCCGATCTGATGACGTCGACGATACTGGGCCGGCTACGCGCCTGCGGTAGCGAGACTTGCCGGTGGCTGTTTCTCGATACCAGCAAGAACCACACACGCCGATGGTGCGATATGAAGATATGCGGCAACCGAATGAAGGCGCGGCGCCTCCACGCCCGCAGGCAGGGCCATGCGAGCTAACGATCGTGCAGCTTAAAACCGATTTCCGCTACAGTAGCGCCATCGAACGGCATTCTCCGGGACACCGATGATTTTGTACAACTACGCGTTGAGTTCCGCTTCTTACCGGGTACGGATCGCCTTGGCTCTCAAGGGTCTGCAGGCGACCTGCGTGACGCTGGATCTGCGCGCCGGCGAGCAACGGCTGGAGAAATATTTGAAGGTCAACAGCCAAGGCTTCGTGCCCGCGTTGAGCTTGGATGACGGCGCCGTACTTACTCAATCGGTGGCCATCATCGAATATCTGGATGAAATGCATCCGCACCCTCCGCTCTTGCCCCAGGCGCCGCTGGCGCGCGCGAGGGTGCGGGCGCTGACTCAAGCCATCATCTGCGATGTGCATCCGCTGAATAATTTGCGGGTGTTGCGCTATCTCGAGGACGACCTGCATCAGGACAAGGCGGCGCGCGAGACCTGGTACCGACATTGGGTGCAGCTTGGATTCAGCGCGTTGGAACGATGGTTGGTGCGCGACGGCGCGACCGGCCGTTTCTGTCACGGGGACGCACCGACCATCGCCGATGTATGTCTGGTCCCGCAGGTGTTCAATGCGCGGCGCTTCGCCGTGGATTTGACGCCGTATCCGCGCATCGTCGGAATCGACGCGGCGTGCCGCGCGCTGAGCGAGTTTCAAGGCGCGGCCCCGGATCGGCAGGTTTGACCGTCCCGCTGCAGAGCATGCCTCGATTTGGGGCGTCGGAGGCGTCCGAGGTCGCCCGGCGGGAATTCGGCATCGTGGGCGAAATTTCGACCTTGCCGAGCGAGCGGGACCAGAATTTCTTGATCACGGCTGCGGACGGCGGCAAATTCGTTCTGAAGATTGCCAATTTGAACGATGCACCCGAGCTTCTGGATTTTCAAAATCAAGCCATGCGGCGTGTGGCGACAGCGCTGACCGATTTCCGTGTGCAGAGCATCGTCCCTTCGCTGCAGGGTTCCGATCTGGCGACTATCGGCAATAGGACCACGGACGCGCGTCATTGTGTGCGGATGCTGACGTGGATCGAGGGAGAGGTGCTGGCGAACAGCGCCGCGCGGGGACGATCTCTGTTCGAGTCGATCGGCGCGAGTATGGCGAAGATCGACTCCGTCCTGTGCCGCTTCACGCATCCTGCCATGCGCCGCGTCCTTCAGTGGGATCTACGTCAGGCCCGCATGGCGCGCGAGAATGCACCCTTGCTGTCAGCGGATCGGCGCGCCCGCGTCGAGCGCATATTCCTGCGGTGGGATGAGATCGACTGGGAGACCCTGCGGCATGGCGTGATTCACGGCGACGCGAATGACCACAATGTGCTCGTCGACGCCGGTCGCGTGGTGGGGCTGCTTGATTTCGGCGATATGCTGCACACAGCCACGGTATGCGATCTGGCCATCGCACTGGCCTATACCATGCTCAAGGAGAAAGATCCGCTGGCGGTCGCGGCTCAGGTCATCGGCGGGTATCACCGCTGCCATCCCCTGACCGACACGGAGCAGCGGGCGCTATTTCCTCTCATCTTGTCGCGATTGGCCATGAGCGTGTGCTACTCCGCCCACAATCGCGCCCGCAATCCCCATGATCCTTACCAGGTAGTGACCGAGGCCGCGGCGTGGGAGCTGCTGGATGAACTCGAGCTTTGCTCGCCGGAGGATGTGCTCACAATGATTCGCGCAAACTGCACTCCCGCTCAGTAATGCGGAGGCCGTTCCTGTTCCGGCGTGCGAGGAGTGTCGCTGGATTGCGCACCGCTCAGGCGGTCCGAGACGGCCTTGAGTTTCGCCTCCAGCGCCTGAATTTCCTTGTGCTGCCGAAATACCACGTCGCTCAGCTCGGCGCTTGCGCGTTCCAGAAAGGCGATCTTGGTTTGGATTTGCTCCAGCGTCTCGTCGTTCATCTGCGAAGTGTACCCCGCGGGCGCAGCCGCTGGCCTGCGCCCGAACGACCGCCTAACCGCCGGACTTGGGGCAGGTAAATTCTTCGTCGTCGTTCTTGGCGGCCTTCGGCACATCTTTCTTCCAGTCCGGTGGCACCTCGAACCGATCAGCCGGGACGGCATCGGTGTTGATGGTTACGGTCTCCGAGGTAAACGCCGCCAATTGCATGTATTGAGCGTACGGGTCCGGTGCGGCCGGTGTGCCGGACGGCACCGGGGCCGCGCTCGCAGCGGCTGAATCCGGCGCCGCGCTTGCCGCAGTTTGCGAGTCGTCGGGCTTCTTCTTGTGGAACAGTCCTCCGACCAGATTGCTCACCGACGATCCGATCGCCTTGCCTGCCTGCGCCACATTGTTCAGCGGATTGCCGCCGCCGGCCGAGCTATCGCCGCTCGCCGAGCCGTTCGCCTTCATTTTGGCGACGGCGCTGCATTGCTGACCGCCCATCATGACGCGCAGCGATGTTTTCATAGGCTGACCCTTAAAATCGCTCGACTTATCAGTCAGTTGTTTGATCTGCGACTGATAGGGAGCCAGGAATTTCGCATATTCGCCGCTCATGGCGCCCTGCGCATCCTCGAGACCCAGTTTCTTGGCGTACGCCTGCCCGAACGCGCGACGGTCGGCGGCGCCGGGTAGCTTGTCCTGCGTCAGCCACACGTCGACGGCCACCACGGTATCACAGACATCGCCGGTATCTTTATTGGTGCAGCTCTCCGTCAGCGTGGCCAGCGTACGCTGGGTGTCATGACCGGCGATGGTCACTTTGTCGTCGGTTTTGCGGATATCGATCTTGGGCGGCGACATCTCACATTTAGATTTGTCGATGGGCTGCTGCTTCTGCGATACCGGGCATGAGCGCATTTTTTCGAGCCGCTGCTGCATCCTCGCGCGAACTTGCGCCATTTCCTCGGGCGTTGCGAAAACATCCTCGCGATAGGCTTTCTTGTCCGGTTCCAAGTGCCAGGTCAGCCCCCGATCCAAGCGCACGATCTCGCCGCCGTGAACGTTGCCGCATATCATCGACATCATTCCTTCGCAGTGCGATTCGCTGTCCTCGCGCTTTTTGTCGGCTGTAATATTGGTGGTCGATGCGCCATGGCTCTTGATCATGGAGGCCACGTCCAGGGTGGTCTTTTGTTCGATGGTCACGTCCGCTCGAACTGCCGAGATGGCCAGCGATATGCCGGCCGCGAAGCAGACGGTATTGAAGACTCGGGTCAGGTGCTTTTTCATTTTATCGTGCTCCCTATCTGGTCCCATACAGTAACCGCTAAAGAGGGTCGGGGAAAGAACAACTGCAAAATCGGCCGACGCGGTCCTGTGTATCATCACGGTATGCTTACCTCTGCCCCGCTTGCGCTGGATTGCCGATGACGGCGAGATTTGTACATACTACGGAGCGGCGGGAATGCGATGGCCTGCTTTGAGGATGATTAGATGAGATGGAGCAACACCCGGTCGGCCCCTCCCAGCGGGATTCGACGCGCGCTGGTGCATCTGGCGCTCGCTGCGCTTGCATCGTGGTCATCGATCGCTCGAAGCGCGGTATTCCCGACACAGGGCGTGGAACCGGCGCCACCGGGCGCGACGCAGGCTACGGCGGCGTCGCAGGCCGTGCCGGTCATCGCGGCGCCTGCCGCGCCGGGTCCGGCCGCGGGCTTGGCCGATTCAGCGGCGCTGCGCGCCACGATCTTCGGCACGCCTGCGCAAAACATGGCGCCGATGCCCAATCGCGTGCCGCTGGCGGAAATCAACATCGAGCTGCCCTGGAAACGGCCGGTACCCGATGTGTTCTGGTTTGATCGCAAACTGCGCGTCTGGTTTTCAGCCCAAGACAAGCCCGCTCCCCTCGCCATCGTCATATCGGGCACGGGAAGCGATGGAAATACGGCGAAGCTGTCGGTCTTGCGCGGCGCATTGTACGGAGCCGGTTATCACGTGCTGACGATGCCGTCCCCGACTTTCCCGGGTTTCATCGTGTCGACGTCGAGCACCGGGGTGGCGGGTGACCTGATGCAGGACGGCCAGGACCTGTATGCAGCCATGCAGCAGATCATCGAACATCTGCCACGGGAGGTGAAAATAACCGATATAGACGTGCTCGGATACAGTCTGGGCGGCGCCAACGCGGCCATCGTGAAATCCATCGATGCCAGGGCGGGCAAGTTGAAAATCCATCGTGCTGTCATGATCGAACCGCCGGTCAGCCTGTTTTCGTCGATCGGCCGGCTCGACAAGCTGTTCGCCCTCAGCGTCGGCACCGGAGACGATGCCATCGACGGACTTTATCGCCAGTTGTACGCCGAGCTGGCCAATCTATATCGTGCGTCGGATCGAATCGAAATCGACGAGGATTTCATCCTGGAGGCCGCGGCCACCGTACTTAAGACGGACGCGGAATTTTCCGCCGCCATTGCGTTGAGTTTCCGCATCGATCTGGTGAATGTGTTTTTCGCCGGCGATCTCTACGCCGGCACGGGCGTCGTCGTCGATCCGAAACACCCGCCCAAGGTAAGCGATTCGCTCGATGAAACCCAGCGCATATTGCGCAACAAGCCGTTCTCCGAATATTTCACCAAAGTGTTCGCGCCTTACTATTTGAAACGCCGGCCGAATACGACTGCCGCGGGGCTGATCGCCGACAATCGGCTCGACATCATCCGTGATGCCTTGCAAAACGATCCTGATTATTACGCCCAGGCGAATAGCGACGATCTCATTCTGGACAAACAGGAACTCACCTGGCTGCGAACTACTCTGGGCTCTAAAATCGCGGTCTACGACCATGGCGGCCACCTCGG
>Ga0182030_10017313_pt1 | contig 13921 bp, 15 predicted proteins | sample 812S3MmetaG_FD_121299 | JGI IMG/M metagenome (GOLD analysis project Ga0182030, IMG submission 121299) | Permafrost microbial communities from Stordalen Mire, Sweden - 812S3M metaG (Illumina Assembly) | ecosystem: Environmental > Terrestrial > Soil > Wetlands > Permafrost | place: Sweden...
ACCTGTTGCGAGCGTAGCCATCCCGTCTTCCGGGGACATGACGCGCAGCCCGGTGGCCGGCACAAACTTGCCGCACTTGGCCGGGTTGATGTCGATAAGGACATTCACCGGATTGCCGCAGCGCTCCCGCAACAGCGAGTAGATGACACCTTTCGACGCCGCGCCCCATACGGCACTCGTTCCTCCCGCCCGGTCGGAAGGAACGACGGATACCGTCGCCAGAAAATCCTCCGGGAAGTCGACGCGGTCCGCCGGGCTGGATACGGGTGGCCGCAAGGTGGCGAGGTCAGCGACGACATAGAGGTATTGGCCACCGAACAGATGCCCGCCGTCGACAACGTGGCCGAACATCTTCGAAAAGTCTTCAAGCCTGAAGTAGTTGACGTGCTCGTAGAAGATGTCGAACCAGGCTCTCGCGCGCAGGATCCAGTCGAAGCACGGCACTTCGATGTAAATCAGTCCACCGCCGTTGGCGGCGCGCAAGCCGTCGAGAAAACCAACAGGGTTCTGCACATGTTCCAGCACGTGACGCAGGACGAGTCCTCTGGCCGACACCGTCACACCATCACCGAAGTAGCGACGCTGGACGGCGGGATTCTCGCCCTCGTAGGTAGGATCGAAGCCGGCGATGGAGCAGCCGCGCGACTGCAGCAACTCAAGGAAATACGCTTTGCCGCAACCGACTTCGACCAACCCGTCAGTACCCAAGCTTCGCTCGACGATGGTTGCGACTTGTTCCAGGTGACTTTTGAACAACGGACTATGCGCCTGCTCGTTTTGATATGCGGCGTCATAGTTCATCAATTCCGGCCGGAAGGCGGCGTTGTAGACGAGGCCGCTGATAGCGTCCTGAACCAAGTGAATATCGCCGCGGGTACATGAGCGCGCCTCCTCCGCGGAGTCGTACATCCGGTTCTGGAAGATTGGAAAAGCCGACTGCTCGTAGAGCTGTGTCGTGCCACTCATCCCGCGTCCTTCCGCACGCCGACGACCCGCGGGGGGTCAAAAATGTTCTCTGGCCTTGCCCCAAAACGCAGCAAGTCACGCCGACCGTACTCGTCGGCAATGCGTTCGGCGAGGTGTCGGACGGTCACCGCTTCACCTGAGCAGATGTTCACCGCGCCTTGCTGCTGCCCCAGTGCGACATCGGCGATCATCCGAGCGGCGTCTTTCACATCGAGGAAATCACGCACCTGATCACCTCGAGTGAGCAGGACTTCTTGCCCAGCCTCCAATTGCCTGCGAATGTATGGCACCAGGCGCCGCTCGTTTTCCCCTTCCCCATACAGGTAGAAGAGCCGACACCAGGCAAAGCCCATGCCCCCCGCGCCTAGGAAAAAACGCAGCACCTGGAAAGCCGATGCCTTGCACGCGGCATACAACGTACTGGGCGCCAAGGGAGTATCGGTGGTCATCTGGCCTTCGGAGGAGTCGTACTCCGCGCAGGTACCGACACCAACGAATCGCTTGCCCCCAACTGCCGCGAATGCCTGGGCCAGGTCAAGCGTGCCGGTGAGGCACGCGAGGTTCACTGGTGAGGTGAGGTATTCGCCCGGCTCCGCATACCACGCTGCGTGCACTAAGGTTTCCGAATCCCCAACCAACTCTTCCAATCGGCAGGTTGCCTCTGCGAACAAGTCAGGCGTCTGAACAATCTCTAATGCGCCACGTTCCCGGCCATCAGGCAGGCGAGACGGATCGCGAACGAGTACCCTCACCGAGCAACCCCGCTCGAGAAGGGTGCGCAAAATCTGCCCTCCGACGAATCCGGTCGCTCCCGTCAAGGTAACTGTCATAAGAAGGTAACTGTCATAAGAAGCTCAGGACCCAGAGGCGAGTCCGCCGGCAAGGATGACACCTTGCCACCTTTCATTGTCTTCTCCAACGCAGCTCCTCATCGACACATCCCGCGGACGCCAGTTCCTGGATCATTCTGAGTCGGATTCCTCTCAACATTCTGGGTTTTGGGCTTTACTCCGATAGTAAGCAAAATTGGCCAGTGATTCTTGAATCCTCGTCGATAGCGAGGTTGATGGTTCAGGTTTCGCGCTGAGCCTGCGCGTCATCGAGTAGTTGATGCTTGACCACGGAAGGCTTCGGCCCCTCCTATCGCTAACTGAAAATCCGAAAACCCAGAGGCGCTGTAGGGTTTTATAACTGTGGACGTCGAAAAGGACCTGACCAACAGCAACCTCGTGACGCACGGAACGTTCCGGACGGGCTCCCATGTGGGCGTAGGCGAAGCAATGCTCGACTTCTTGGCGGAGCCGGGCCGCGAATACATAGCAGAGGCTACGCCGTAGCGGTGCACTACTTTGTGACCGGGCACACCGGCTTCAAAGGCGCCTGGCTTACGCTCCTCCTGGTTAGCCGCGGACACCAGGTGTCCGGTCTGGCGCTCGACCCGGTCGAGGGGAGCCTATTCAACCGGGCGGGGATTGCGGACCAGCTTGTCCACGACTTCCGGGTTGACGTTCGCGATGCCGACGGCACCGCGGCAGCGGTGTCGGCGGCGGCTCCGGATGTATTGGTGCACATGGCCGCACAGTCGTTGGTTCGCGAGTCGTATCGCAGACCACGAGACACCTACGAGATCAATGCCATCGGCACGCTCAGCGTGCTGGAGGCCGTCGCAGCCACCGCTTCAGTGCGTGCGCACGTCGTCGTGACCACCGACAAGGTCTACCGCAACGTTGACCAGGAGGCCGGTTACGTCGAAACCGACGCCCTTGGTGGCAACGATCCCTACAGCGCCTCCAAGGCGATGGCCGATTTACTGGCCCAGTCCTGGATTCGCAGCTTCCCCGTTGCTCCCACTGCTATTGCCCGCGCCGGCAATGTCATCGGCGGCGGCGACATCAGTCGTGACCGACTGCTGCCAGACCTGATGGCCGCCTTTGCTTGGGGCCAGACGCCGCGGCTGCGGTTCCCGCGTGCAGTGCGGCCATGGCAGCATGTGCTCGATTGCCTCAATGGCTATCTGACTCTTGCGGATGCGCTACTGGCTGGCTCCGGCCAGGGCGAGTGGAACTTCGGGCCGGGCTGCGACAGCTTCATCGAGGTCGGCGAGGTTGCGACGCTGGCGGCCGAGCTTTGGGGCGGCGGCGCGTGTTGGGAACTCGACCACGGGGAGCATCCACACGAGGCGAACCTGCTGGCCCTCGAGACCGCCAAGGCCCAGCGCGAACTCGGCTGGCGCAATCGGCTCGGCTTTCAAGATGCCCTGTCATGGACCGTCGACTGGGAGCGGCGCGTGCACGCGGGCGCCGACCCGCTTACGGTGACCCGCGAGCAAATCGACGCGTTCGCAAACCTCCTCGATTAAGACGGCGCGGGGCTTCACAGGTAGCGCAATTCGGGAACCGCCGTCACCAGACGGGGGCCACTGCGGACAAGATCAGCCAACTGGGTCTGCACCTCACGGGCGATGTTCCAGGGCAAGATGACCACGTCTTCGCGCGGGTTCTCCCGCAGTGCCTCAGGTCAATAGATCGGGATATGGCTTGACTTAGGACGTTTTGGTTAGTACCCCGGTTCGGTGATGCCGAGGTGGTCAAGAATTTTTCGTTTTGGCCTGGGGATTTCGGGTGGGAAGGTCTCGGTGACGCCGTTGATGGCGATGGTCGCGGTGCGCAGGGGCCGAAGTTTTTTGATGACGTTGCCGATGGCCAAGCCGGTGCGTTCCTGGATGGCGTGTGCGACGGCCAGGGCGGTGAACACGATGGTCAGGTGGGCTTCGATGGCCTCGCGGGTGTGGTGGAACATCTGGCGCGGGTTTCTTGGGCGTTGAGGGTTTGTTGATCGCGGCGGGCCCGCCGGGCCGAGTACTGCCAGATCGCCCGCCACGCCCCCGGATGGGCGTTGGGGTCCCAAACTGGTTCGGCCCGGGTGGATGTGTCGTTGACGATGGTGTTGCCGTGCCGGGGTGTGACGGTGTCGAAGATCTGCCCATCGCTGAAAACATCCCCGTGCCAATGGAAATGCGACGCCAGAACCTACCGAATTAGTACCCCAAACGACACGCCCAGCCAGAAGAACCCGCAGGCGCGCCGGTCGCACACTCCAAAACCCGCCGACAATGTCCTAAGTCAGGCGCTCACCGGGCCGACACATGCGACCGCCGCCAGCAAACCGTTCACGTGTTCAGGGATGGGATCGGCCACCCTTACTGACCGGCTTGCAGCGGCGGCCGCGGCTGCTTCGATCCCAGCCGGGACTACCCGGTATCTGCGCAGCTCAGAGGTGGTTTTTGGGCCAATTTTTTGAGCCCGTGCCCAATACGTGCCCAATGCCTGCAGCAAACTGTCGCGCCCACGGCGCGGGGACGAGCGCTGGAGCCCGGCGCCGAAACGTTACCCCTAGTTAGCGGGTTACACTCGTGTCGTGCACACCGCGGATGTGAAGCTGTCCGCCGCCGTCGTCGAGCTCGACGAGGGTAGGTCGCACCACAACACGGCCGCCTTGGTGCGCCCCTTGTTTGGCGAAAGGCTTGGTGTTGCCGTACGGCTGCCACGCCATTCGCTACCACTCCCTCCCACGTTTCAGCGCCTGCAGGAGATCTGTGATCGTTCGCATCTGCGGATGCGGAAAGTAATGCTGCGTGGCAAATGGTGGAGGCGTGACAATGGCCTCGTCATCGCGAGGCCATGAAGATGAGCATTACCGACCAACACCTTAACGAATTTGCCACCCACGGCTACACGTTCATCGAACAACTGGTTCCACCGAAGGACCGGACAAGGCTTTGCCAACGAGCGATGTATCTTTCCCAAAATCCCCCGCAGAGTATACTGCGCGATCCTCAGGCGCCCGGCACGCCTTCGATCTATAAGAATTTCCAGATGCATGGGGATTTCCACATGGAAGACCTTCTCGAAAGCCTTGTTCCGGAGATCGAACAAGTTACTCAACGCCCTCTTTTTCCCACCTATTCTTACTTTCGTGTCTATAAGGCTGAAGATGTCCTTAACCGGCACGTCGATCGACCGGCCTGCGAGTTTAGTGTGAGCCTTAATCTGGGATACCGAGCGCCGGCTCCATGGCTCCTTTGGGTCGAAGGTCCCTTAGGCGCGAGGGGTGCCGCAATGGAACCCGGGGATGCGGTGGTTTACCGTGGGTTAGAGTGTCCTCACTGGCGCGAATCCTTCACCGGCGAGTTTGTTGCTCAACTGTTCTTGCATTATGTTGACCAAGAGGGACCTCACGCAGAATGGAAATTTGATAAGAGGCCGCGGCTCCGTACAATACCAAAAAGATATCAACATTCGAAGGATTTTCGCCTCGCACAGGGCGTTCAGAATGCCCCGTTGGGGACACTGATCTTCCAAAAGCTGCAAGCCAACTGCGCAGTGCCGGACATTGTGAACGACACGATGATGGAATTTCAATTATCACAAATCGAGGCGGAAGCTGTGGTAACACAGTTTATTTTAGAGCTAGAGAAAAGCGGTCTTCTGTTTGTTGATTAGAGGATGGGGAACTTAGAGGGTTTCCAGGGCTTCACAGGTAGCTCAATTCGGGAACCGCCATCACCAGACGGGTGCCACTGCGGACAAGATCAGCCAACTGGGTCTGCACCTCACGGGCGATGTTCCAGGGCAAGATGACCACATAGTCTGGCGGGTTCTCCCGCAGTGCCTCAGGCGAATAGATCGGGATATGGCTTCCCGGCAGGAATTTTCCCTGCTTGGACCCCGCAGCATCACATACGTACGGCAGCAAGTCCGGTTTGACACCTGCGTAGTTCAACAATGTGTTGCCCTTTGCAGCAGCCCCGTAGGCTGCGACGCGCCGGCCAAGGCGCTTTTGCTCGATTAGGAAGGCCAGGAAATCGTCTTTCGCGCGATCGGCCTGCGCCTGGAAAGCGGTGTAGGTCTCGAGCCGGGTCAACCCGAACTGGTCCTCACGCGTCAGCAGCAAGTCAACGCTCTTGGTGGTGGCGATCGCTGCCTCGGCATGGCAGCCATACACTCGCAGGCTGCCGCCATGGGTGGGGAGCTCTTCTACGTCCCACACGCGCAAGCCCGCCGCGGAGAAGATATGTGCCAGCGCCGTTAGCGACAGGTAAGAGAAATGCTCGTGATAAATGGTATCGAACTGGGTTTTTTCGATTAACGGCATCAGGTGGGGAAATTCCAGGGTGACGGTGCCTTCGGGCTTCAACACGGCGGCCAGTCCGCGGGTGAAGTCGTTGATGTCGGGCACGTGGGCATACACATTGTTGCCCACAACCAGATCCGCCCGCCGTCCCTCATTTGCGAGTCCACGCCCCAAGGCTTCGCCAAAGAATTCTCGGCTAACCGGGATGCCCCGTGCCTCGGCGGCTGCGGCCGTGCTCGCCGTCGGCTCGATACCTAAGCAGGGGATGCCCGCTGCCACAAAGTTTTTCAGCAGGTAGCCATCATTGGACGCCACCTCGATAACAAAGCTGTCGGGCCCGAGTTGCAGCCGTTCGGTGACCATCCGCGCATAGCGCGCCGCGTGGTCGAGCCACGTGGTGGAGGTACTGGAGAAGTACGCGTAGTCAACGCCGAAAAGCTCGTCAGCGCGAGCGTAATCCTCGGTCTGCACCAACCAACACTGGTGGCACACCTTCACACGCAGGGGGTAGTGCAGTTCCGGGTAACACAGATGCTCGGCCTGCAGGTAGGCGTTGGATGGGGGTGCAAAGCCCAGGTCGATGAAGCGGTGCTGTAACCGCCCACCGCAGTGCCGGCACTTCATAACGCGATCCCGGAGAAATCAGCGCCCAACAGCGGATGGGAAAGGTCACGGGGTGAAAGGTCCTGCGGCGGTAATGGCCAGGCAATGGCCAGCCGTGGATCGTCGTAACGTAGCCCGCCCTCGGAAGGTGGGTGGTAGAACGCTGTGTGCAGATAGAGCAATTCGCTTTCGGGCTCCAACACTTGGAAGCCGTGGGCGAAACCTTCTGGGATGACCAGCATTTGCGCGTCGTCTTGTGCCAGTTCCTCGGCGTGCCATCGCAAGAACGTTGGTGAGCCCGCTCGCAGGTCCACCGCGACGTCCCAGACCCGGCCGCGAATGCAGCGAACCAGCTTCATTTCCGCATGCGGCGGAAATTGGAAATGCATACCACGCACGGCCCCGGCGCTGCTGGTTCTGGATTGATTGATTTGCGCGATCTGGCGGTGACCCAGTAAGGACTCAAGTTCCTGGGCGCAGAAGATGCGGATGAATGCGCCGCGGTCATCGCGGTGGGGCAAGGACTGCACGATCTTCACATCGGCCACCGGGGCGTCGAGGATCTTCATGAGGCCGGACCCAGGCTCGAATCGATTAGGATCCGCTGCCGGCAATTAGCCGTGTGGAAAGCGTTCAAGGCCAGCATTTCCACGGGGCGTCGCCGCTACTCCAGAGTTCTTCAAGCTGGTTCCTGTCGCGAAGCGTATCCATCGGCTGCCAAAAACCGGAATGGACGAAAGCCATCAGTTGGCCGTCGGCAGCCAGGCTGTCCAAGGGCTCACCCTCAAACGAGGTTTGGTCACCTGCAATGTAATCGAGTACCGCGGGGGACAGTACGAAAAATCCGCCGTTGATGAGGCCGCCATCACCCGGCGGCTTTTCGGCAAAGCTCGTGACCCGGTCGCCTTCGCGCTCGATGGCGCCGTAGCGCCCTGGCGGAAATACCGTCGTCACGGTGGCGAGACGCCCATGGCGACGGTGGAAATCAATGCTGGCGCCGATGTTCACGTCGCTCAGACCATCACCGTAGGTGAAGCAGAAAGCCTCATCGTTACGGATGTGAGCTGCGATGCGCTTGAGGCGGCCGCCTGTCATGGTGTCGTCGCCGGTATCCACCAGCGTCACCCGCCAAGGTTCTGCGTGGTGCTCATGCACTTCCATCTTGTTGTTGGACATATCAAAAGTTACGTCCGACATATGCAAGAAATAGTTGGCGAAGTATTCCTTTATGACGTAGCCCTTGTAACCACAGCAGACAATGAAATCATGAATTCCGTGGTGAGAATAGATCTTCATAATATGCCACAGGATCGGTCTACCGCCGATCTCCACCATCGGTTTGGGGCGGATAACCGTCTCCTCTGAGAGGCGAGTACCGAGGCCGCCGGCCAGTAGCACAGCCTTCATGGGGCGTAATCGATCTTTGGCGATACCAACCTCACCAATTGCCTGCTCAATCCGCTACACCTGCGGAGTAACGTTGATCCTTCTCTACGACGCACGTCATGTATCCAAATAGCTCTGGGCTAGCCAAGATGACCGATTGGAGATCCTCGGGGTTACGTTCGACCTCGGCCAGCAACAGATCGGCGTCGCGCACATACTTCTGCGGATCCTGGCGGCAGGTACCGAGTCGACGATATTGGATGTGGTACTCGCCCTCCAAACGTACAGCGACGTAGGGGTCGTCGCACGTGGGGGTCTCGTAGACGACACCCTCGTAGCGCCAGCGCAACCCGTCGCGGAACAACTGCGTGCGCCAGCCGGTTGTGTCGGCCTGTCGGTAGCGCAGTGTGTAGGCGTCGGGGCTTAGTTGGGTGAAGTCGGGTGTGCCGACGAGTATGTCGTCGGCGTCGATGGCCCAGATGTAGTCGCCGTGGCCCCGGGCGAGGGCCAGCGCCTCGGTGCGGTTATGGCCGAAGTTTCGCCGTGGCCGTTCGTAACGCTTACCGGGAATGCCAAGGCGGGCCATGTGGTCTGCGATCAGCTCCTGGGTCCCGTCGTCGGAACCGGTGTCTACGATCACCCACGAGCTGATGTAGGGCGCGACCGAGTCGAGCGTCTTCTGGACGATGTGTGCGTCGTTTCGCATGTGCGCTTCGTTTCGCACGATCATGTTCAGGCAGATCGCCGGAGGCGCGGTCTTCGGTCCGGACACGGTTCTAAATCGTATCCGGCAATAGCTTGTCGCGGGGTGGGATCAGCTCAGAATGACGCGTCCGAGGTATCGGCGGCTTTACGTTCGTCAGTCGTTGTGTAAGCGAGCACCGCACTGATAAGACCTGAAACCGCTCAGCGGCTCTGCTCAGCGACCACCCGTACACACATCGAGCCAGCCGCGGCGGCTACCGCGACCGACCGGGGGCGGCGGAGACGCGCGTCTAGAACGTGCCGGTCGCCGACCGCGGGTCGAGGGCAGAACCGGTCCACCAGGTTGGTCGTAGCGGTAATAGAACCCGTACTTGCGCACGAGATGGTTGTTCTTGGACTCGAACGTGGCTTGATCGTTCTTCTTGCACGGCCGTGATCTGGTGAAGAAGATCTCCATCTCCCCGGCCCACTTGATGACGGCCTTGTTGAGGAACTCGGTGCCGTTGTCGAAGTCCAAACCGGTTACTTCATAGGGTATTTCGTGCACCGCCGTCTTCAGTGCGCCGATGATGTGGGTGTGGAGCGTTGTTGCGTACGGTGCGGGTGAAGACCCAGCCGATATGGACATCGGTGAGGTTGAGGGCGCGGCCGAACTCACCTTTGAGGGTTGGCCCGCAGTGCGCGACGGTGTCGCCTTCGAAAAACCCCGCAGATGCCTCAACCTCGTCGGTTGCCTTACGGATCTTGACCGAGGACCGCAGCAACGGGGACGCCTTGGTGGTCGATTTCCCCTTGATCTGATCGCGGGCCTTGGCCGGACGCAGGTAGCGGTCGATCGTCGCGCTGCTCATCGCCAACAGCTCACCATGGCGTTCCAGAGCAGCCAGCTGAACGGCCATTGAAGCCCCCCGATACCGTCCGCATTGCCCACCCGAGGCCGCCCAGACCTTCTGCAGCACCTTCAACGCGTCGTAGGAATACTTCGGCTGGCGTCGCCGGCGAGGCTGTTTGGCGACCCGCCGGCCCGCTCCCGGTGGCCGGGCCGCAGCAGTCAACCGGCGCCGCGCATTGTCATGCGACCAGCCGGTGACCTCCACCACCTGATCCAGAATCTGCCCCCTATCCGCCTTCGACGCCCTCACATACGCCTTGGCGAACTTCGCGGTGATATCGGCACGAGACGACATCGACAGCCCACTTCCCATGCCTGACGAGGATCACCGTCTCGCGGGCATCCTTACGCGATGCATCGAGGGCGTTTCACGGGCACTTTTCGTGATGCTTGCCGCCCTCTTGCGGGCAGAACAGGCGGTAACCCATAATCCCCCGATGGGGCCGGCCCCGTGATTCTGCTCTCAGCTGACTACGGATCCGGGATCCTCGATCAAGAGTCGACCGGAAGGGCCTACCTCCGCAATGAACGAGGATCCGAACACAGACATCGTCTCGCGCCGCTACGAGACGTACCCAGAACCCATACAAGACCTTGAGGCATGGACCGACAGCAATTGGGAGTGGTTCGACCCTGCCCACGCTCACTCGACATTATGGCCCGACCGCGACTATAAGCCCGATCTCGATATTTTGATCGCAGGCTGCGGTACCAACCAGGCCGCGGTTTTCGCGTATACCAACCGTTCCGCGAAGGTGGTGGCGGTCGATATCAGTCAACCGTCGCTGGACCATCTGCAATATCTGAAAGACAAGTACGGGCTGTGGAACCTGGAGTTGCATCGGCTTCCGATAGAAGAGCTGTCAACGCTTAAGCTCAACTTCGACCTCATTGTGTCAACCGGCGTCCTGCATCTCTTACCAGACCCAGTGGCAGGCATGAAGGCACTTAAGGGTTGTCTGCGGCGAGATGGCGCTCTGGGCGTGATGCTCGATGCGAAGTACGGCCGAATGGGCATCGAAATGCTGCAATCGGCCTTCCGTAACTTGGGCATGGGTCAGGACGACGCATCGGTCCAAATGGTCAAAGAAGTGATCACGGCGCTACCGACAGAACACCCCGTCCACAATTACTTCAAGATAGCGCCGGTTTCCGCCCAGTCCGATGCCGCCCTGGCGGATACCTTCCTGCATGGCCCTGAGCGCAATTACAGCGTCGATGAGTGCATCGATCTCGTGACGTCAGCTGGGTTGGCATTTCAGGGATGGTTCATCAAGGCGCCGTACTACCCGCATGATTGGTTCATACCCGGGAGTTCACTCCATCAGGCGGTGAGCGCGTTGCCCGAGGCTAAGCTCTGGTCCGTAGTAGAGCATCTCCACATTATGAACGCCTCCCATCTCTTCATGGCATGCCGTTCCGACCGGCCGAAGAAGAGCTACGAAATCAGTTTCTCCACCCCTGAGTGCCTCGAGTACGTTCCGCGGATGCGGATGCGCTGCGGTATCGAGGGGGAGGAAATTTTTCGGCCGAATTGGCGCATGAAGGTCACGTCGGCTCAAATGCGTTTCCTGCAGCACGTCAATGGCCGGCGCACGATTCGTCAGATCGCTGATCGGGTCGCCAAGAGCGGGGAGTCGCCCGGCGCGAGCAAGGGTGACCTGGAGGAGTTCGGTCGCGGGCTGTTCGAGTCGCTGTGGCGTCTGGACTTCGCGGCGATGACGCTGAAGGAGAATCCTTCCGCATGTCCGTGACCATGAAAAAGTCCCCACTGGTGGGCAAGTGGAGGTCCCCACTGGTGGCCAGATAAAAGTCGCCACCCCGCGTTGGTCGTGTCGATCAGGAACTGCGGGTCCCGATGGTGACGGTGAAGGCGCCAACCACTCGTCGCCACCACCGGGGAGTTCCATTGAGGATGGGTATGCCCCTGGCGGGGCGCTACCGGGGGGTTGAAACTTGTTGGTGCGTCACCCGCTGACGTCGGTCCAGATTGGCGTCTTCAAAGTCCGTATTTGAAGAGTGACGCCGGAGTCCGCACCGGGAGGTACTCCGGGTTGCTGCTGTGAGCGTGTGTCTGAGTTTCGAATATTTCGCGGGCTCTGCGGGTGGCGCGCCTTGGTGGTAAGCGGAGGAGGCGTTGACGTGGAGATCGCGTTCTCGAAAGTTGCCGGTATCGATGTGCATAAGCGACAAGTGACGGTGGCAGTGGTGGCGGCGAACCGCGTGCGCAGAAGGTGCGTCGGTTCGCGACGTTCTACGAGGCGTGATGGAGATGGCGGAATGGCTTCGCGCCGAACAGGCCGGTGGCGCCGCGGGCGCGGGCGGCAACGCAACCGACAACAACGGCTTCAGCGGCACCGGCGGCACCGGCGGCACTTAATGGGACATCGATCAGCGCGCTAAGTCGCCGGGGTCCGGTTCCGGCAGCTGTGTTAGCGGCTGAGGGTCGGCGATCTCGTACTGCGGGATGCCGCTGTCACGTTGCAGAACCTGGAGTTTGGCTTGCGCGGTGAGCTTGCCCAGTGCGTTGGTCGCCAGGTCGGGCACGGGGCCGGTGTGGTGCCTACGCTTCACTTGTCCGGATAACTTGGACACTGTCCGGACAATCTGAACGCTAATCAACTTATCTAATGACTATGGCAAGAATTAAATTCTAATGAGTATGGCAAGAATTAAATTAAACCCGTCAGAAAAATATGCCGTCCGACAAACTAATTCGCTCAACTGAAGGCGGACTCATACGGGACTCATACGTCGGTACGCCCGTGTCAATGTGCGTTGAGATTGAACAGATACTGAGTCAGGCGTACCGCCTGATTGCCCTGGCCAGCACCACTATTGACACGGTCAGACGGCCAAGTTTGGTGTTCGTAACTTCTCGTATCCCGCTCGTTAACCGCATTGGTCCCAGAATGTATTTTCGAAAATCTTCTGGAATCTCATTAAAAGCCGTAGCGTTCCGGGCTGTCGCGTCACCACCCCACCACCTTTACCGACCTTACCGACGGGGAGTCCTGGATGTCGTCTTTTGTAGTTGCCGCACCTGATGTATTTGCCGCAGCGTCGGAGAATCTGACCGGTATTGGATCGGCGATCAGGCAGGCCCACGCGGCCGCCGCCGCTTCGACGATAGCGGTGTTGCCCGCCGCCGAAGATGAGGTGTCGGCCGCAATCGCGCGGCTGTTTGGCGGCTTTGGCCAGGATTTTCAGGCGGCCAGTGCGCAGACGTCGTTGTTTCATGACCAGTTTGTGCAAGCTCTGACCTCGGGCGCGGGCACATATGCGGCCGCCGAGGCCGCCAACGCGTCGCCGCTGCAGACGCTGGAGCAGGACGTGCTGGGGGCGATCAATACGCCCACCTACGCACTGTTTAACCGCCCGTTGATCGGCAACGGCGCCAATGGGGCGGCGGGGACCGGGCAAGCCGGTGGGGCCGGCGGGATCTTGATCGGCAACGGCGGCCACGGTGGGTCGGGCGCGGCGGGTGGCAACGGTGGGGCTGGCGGGAACGCCGGCCTGTTCGGCAATGGCGGGATAGGCGGGGCCGGTGGTGCCGGCGCGACCGGGGTCGCCAGCGGTCACGCTGGTGCCGGTGGTGCCGGTGGTGCCGGCGGGTTCCTGGGTGGCTTCGGTGGTGCCGGTGGTGCCGGTGGTGCCGGTGGTGCCGGCGCGGCGGCCGGCAACGCCTCGGTGGCTGGCGGGACTGGTGGGGCTGGCGGGGCCGGCGGTGCCGACCGGGCGCTGCTGCTCTGGGGCGCCGGTGCCGGTGGTGCCGGTGGTGTCGGTGGGGCCGGTGCCGCGGGCACCGCGGCGGGCATCGCGGGCGGCACGGGCACTAACGGCTTTGACGGTGGGATCGGCGGGGCCGGCGGGGCCGGCGGCAGCAGCTACGGGGTGTTCAGCTCCGCGGGGGCCGGTGGCCTGGGTGGTGCCGGTGGTGCCGGTGGTGTCGGTGGGGCCGGTGCCAGTGGTGTGGGCTCTGCTGTGGCCGGCGGCGCCGGCGGTAATGGTGGGCTGGGCGGGGCCTCCGGGGCCGGCGGCGCCGGCGGGTCGGGTGGATTGTTCGGGTTTAGCGGGATCGCGGGTAATGCGGGCACCGCGGGCGCTGGTGGTGTCGGCGGTAATGGTGGTGCCGGTGCTGCGGCGACCCTCGCGAGTGTGAACGGGTTTAGCGGCGGCGCTGGTGGCCAGGGTGGTGCTGGCGGTAACGCGGCTGTGGGTGGCACCAACGGTGCT
>Ga0182030_10017315_pt1 | contig 13920 bp, 16 predicted proteins | sample 812S3MmetaG_FD_121299 | JGI IMG/M metagenome (GOLD analysis project Ga0182030, IMG submission 121299) | Permafrost microbial communities from Stordalen Mire, Sweden - 812S3M metaG (Illumina Assembly) | ecosystem: Environmental > Terrestrial > Soil > Wetlands > Permafrost | place: Sweden...
CATTTGATCCTGATCATGACGGCGCGGAATCCTTACGACTTGCTGCCGACCATCCGGTCGCGCGCGGTGCCGTTTCGCCTATCGCGGGTCGATGCGGAGGCGATGCGCGGTTTCCTCGCGTCGCGCAAATTGGATCATCCCGAGCGGCGGACGGCGCTAGCGGAGGGTGCGCCGGGGGTCGCGGTATCGCTTGATCTCGAGACTTATGACCGGAGGCGGACGGCGATGCTCGCGCTGATCAAGGTGGCGAGCGGCGCGGAACCGTTCGCGGGATGGCTGAAGCATTCCGATTCGATCGCGGCGCGGCGAACGGAAAAGCTGGATGTGTATCTGGAGATGCTTTACATCCTGCTCGAGGATTTGCTGCGCGCGGCGCACGGTGTCGCGGCAATCCGGAACGAGGACATTCGGACGGAGATTGACGCGCTGGCGCGGAAGACCTCATTCGATTGGCTGCGGACGGCTGTGGGGAAAGTGGATGAACTCGCGGAATTGGTGCGCAGGAACATACAAAAGTCGCTTGCTCTGGATGCGCTGGCCGTCGCGTTGCGCTCTCGCTAGCTCTGTGTTATCAATGAAGTAGACCGATCGTCCCAGCCGCATTCATAATCCGAAGGAGTTCGTCGCGTGGAACCCGCAAATCGTAGATTAATCCGGCCATCCTTAACTGAAATTAATAAAGAACCAAAGGGAGCCGTCCGGAAGGACGCATCCGCTCCTAACGCCAAGAGGTCGACTCCGCCCGACCAGACCAATGCTGAGAATTTTTATTATTTGAAGCAGATGCAGTCGAAGACCCCCATGACGATCGTCATGCGCGACGGGGAAACCATTCAGGGCGTGATCGAGTGGTATGACAAGGCCTGTCTCAAAGTGAACCGCGAAGGCGAACCGAATCTACTGGTGTTCAAATCGAACATCAAGTACATGTACAAGGTTTAGTCGTGGCGGTGCTAAGGGGACAGCCCGCCATGTCCACCACGCCGGATAACGTCGATCCTGTTTCAGGCGAGTTAGGCAAGCGGCTCGGGACAAGGTAGGCTGTCCCGTCTGGCGAAAAAGCGGGGCGTCTCAAATCTGTGCCGCGGCCATGGCCGGAAGCTTCCGGCTCAAATAGTTTTCAATAAATGCGCGAGCTTGTGACGCCAGGGGCTCGGACGGCGGATCGCCGATCCACGCGCCGTTCGAATACCGAAGCGGGCCGTGGTCGAGCGGCGAGTGATACTGCTCGACGATGAAGACGATTCGGATATCGGCGCGGCCTTGGTCCTCGAAGATGGAAAAGCGGACCGCATCGGCAGGATGGTCGCTGGGAAAACGCGAGCAAAGGCCTCGGGCGTAGCCGCAGTTGCAGAACCGGCGGAGCACGGGTTCAGACGGTTCGAATGGGGCTGAGGGATCCGCCGCGCATATGCCGGCATACGCGTCGCCCAGGGGCATTCTCTGCATGGGGGATTCCGCGGAGTTCGGCGGCGGGGCCAGGGGAACCGATGGCGCGAAAAACGGACAGGCCACGGCGGTATCCTAACAGAACGGATGGCGGGATGGAAGTTCTCTTGAAAACTTGACCCGCCGGGCGGTTATTGATCTTGGAAACTTCTCGCATTACTCTTCTCGAACAGCTTCTGGAGCAGGATCCCAAGAGCAGCTTCGCGCGATATGGTCTCGCAATGGAATATGTCCGGCGCGAAGAACTGGAGCGGGCGGCCACCGAGTTCGCGACGCTGCTCTCCAACGACCCGAACTACTCGGCCGGGTATTTCCATGGTGGTCAGGCGCTCGAAAAACTGGGACGCCTGGATCAGGCGCGGGACTATTACCGGCAGGGCATAGAGGTCACCCGCGACGCGCACGCCCGAAGCGAATTGCAGGCCGCTCTCGATATACTGGGCGAATAGGATTTCCTCGCTTTGCGCCGGGCTTTCATTCTCATTCCGTTGCTGCTCGCGACCGGCCGGTTTGCCGTGCCGCAGACGCGAATGGACCGGAATCAGTCCCAACTCGATTCCAATGAGGCGCTCTTTACCGTGCTCGCAGCCATCAATGCGGCGGGCTATGACGAGGGGATCGATTCTCCTTCGAACAGTCCGATCCGCCAAATGGTGCGGCAGGAGATCGCCAAGCACGATTACGACTCGGTCCGGGCGCTGAAGCGGTTCGTCCGGGATCACAAGCAGAAGACCGCGGGCGCGGAATTGGGCCAATATGTTTCCTACGCTCTGCAGCTCGACGAGCCGCCGTATTTCGGAGACCGCTGGAGGAACCGCACGTGGCCTCCCGACGCGGACGCGCTGCAGGAGATGACGCCGCTGCTGACGGCGTTTTACAAAGAGGCGCAGGTTCACGAGCTGTGGCTCAATGCCGAGCCATACTTCAACCAGACCATCGCGCAATATCAAGGGCCCGCGGCGCAGGCGCTGCTGCAGGCGACTGCTTACGTTCGCGAAATCAACAATGCGTCGCTCACCAATACCTTTCAAATCTATGTCGATTTGCTGGGGGCTCCGAATCAGGTGCAGAACCGGACCTATGGGGACGACTACTTCGTGGTGGTGACGCCGACCCAGGATTTGCCCATCCAGGAGATCCGCCATCAGTATCTGCATTTTCTGGTGGACCAGTTGGTGCTCAAGTATTCCAAGGTCGTGGAAAAGAAAAAGGCACTGGGAGACTATGCCAAGGGCTCTTCGCTGCTGGAAGGCTTTTACAAATCCGATTTTGAGCTGCTGACGACGGAATGCCTGATCAAAGCGATTGAAACCCGTCTCGACCGGAAGCCGGAAATGGCGCAGCAGGCGATGCGTGAGGGCTACATCCTGACGCCGGCGATCGTGGAGCAACTGATTGCGTACGAAGCGCAGCCGACGGCGATGCGGCTGTACTTGCCGGACATGATTAACGCGATCGATTTGAGCCGCGAAGAAAAACGGATGGAGAACATTGAATTCGCGACCGAGCGGGCGCAGCGCCGGATCATCGCCACGTCGACGGCGAAACCGCCGGAGCCGACCGGGATCGCCAAGGAACTGGACGATGCTGAAAACGCCTACCTTAATCGGGATCTGAAGACCGCCAAGGCGGGGTTTTCGCACTTGCTGGAGCAACCGGCCGAGAAGCCGGCGCATGCAAAAGCGTATTATGGTTTGGCGCGCATTGCGGTGCTGGAGCGCGATCCGGAGCTGGGCGACCGGCTATTCCGAAAAGTGCTGGAGATGGAACCGGATGCGAGCACTAAATCCTGGAGTCTTCTCTACATAGCCCGGCTTGCCGACGCTCAGGGAGATCGGGTCCAGGCGGAAGAAAATTACAAGGCTGCCCTAGCCGTCCAAGGCGCGCCGGATTCGGTCCGGCAAGCGGCGGAAAAGGGGCTTCAGCAGGCATTTACAAAGAAATAGCCGAAGGGCAATAATCTAATGAGGAGTGACAGGATGAGGACCCGAATTTTATTGGTAACCGCCGCCGTGGTGACGATGAGCGGCTTGATGATGGCGCAGAAGCCTAAGTCGAAAAAGGAAGTGGATGCCGTCTTGGCGGTTCAGAACGCGACCACAGCCGATGCCCGGATCGCGGCCGTGGACAATCTGATCTCGAATTTCGCCGATACGGAATTCAAATCGTGGGCGTTGACGCAGGCGGCGCACGCCGAGCAGGCCAAGGGCGATTCCGCCAAGGCGGAAGTGTATGCGGAACAGGCGATCAAGGCAGACCCGAAGTCGTATGAGGCGATGTTGCTTCTGGCCGGCGATGTGGCTTCGCACACGCGGGAATTCGATCTGGACAAGGACGACAAACTGGCGCGAGCCACGAAGTTAGCCGACGAAGGGATGAAACTGGCTGCGGTGGCGCCGAAACCGAATCCGCAGATTCCAGATGCCCAGTGGGATGGGGTGAAGAAAGACAACGTCGCGGACGGCCACAAAGCCCTCGGGCTGGTGGCTCTGGTGCAGAAGAAGTACGATGTCGCGGTGGACGAATTCCACAAGGCGGTTTACGACGCGGCGAGCCCGGATCCCTCCGATCGAGTTCGTCTGGCCTCGGCTCTGATCGACTCCGGGAAGCCGGATGATGCGGAAGCCGAACTGGCCAAGATCCAGGCCGATCCGAAGGCAGCGGACGCGGTGAAGAGGTTCGCGACAAGCGAACAGGCACGCGCGGAGAAGGTAAAGGCCGCGAAGAAGTAGCCTCCTCGCATAGGAGGTTGCTAAGACCGACATGGGCGGCGCCGATCAGAGAGCAGACATCCTTCAGCTTGGACCAGGCATGAGCTTGGACCAGGCATGAGCTTGGACCAGGCATGACCTTAGGCCAGGCATGACCGCGGATCAGGCGGTTCTCGAAAAGGCGCTCGGCTATACGTTTCGCGACCGGGAGCTACTGGAACGGGCGCTCACGCACAAGTCGAGAATCTACGAGAAGTCGCAGGATGGTTCTACCGCGACGGATAACGAGCAGCTCGAATTCCTGGGCGACGCGATTTTGGGATTCGTGGTGAGCGAATGCCTGGTGCGGCGGTTTGGCTCGTATCCGGAGGGACGGCTTTCGAAGTTGAAGGCTCATCTGGTAAGCGCGGCTCGGCTGTATGAGGTCGCGCGGGAGTTGCACCTGGGCGAGTATCTGTACCTCGGCCGGGGCGAGGAGATGAGCGGCGGCCGCGAGAAGAAGGCGCTGTTGTCGGACGCGGCCGAGGCGCTGATTGCGGCGATCTATCTCGACGCAGGGCTCGATCAGGCGCGGCGGTTCATCGAATCGCGCGTGGTGGGTGATTTCGAGGCCGCCGACGACGGATCGACCGACAATGTCATGGATTTCAAGAGTGCGCTGCAGGAGATGGCGCAGACGCTGAAACTGCCTCCGCCTCGTTACGTAGTGGCGGGGGAAGAAGGTCCGGAACACTCCAAGACGTTCACGGTGGAAGTGCGGCTGGGTAAAGAGTGGATCAGCCAGGCGCAGGGGTTATCGAAAAAGAGCGCGGGACAAAAAGCCGCGCAACAGATCCTGGCGCAGTTAACGGAGTGGGGACGGTAGCAGTACGGTTCGAAGGGCGACAATCCAGGGCGCCGCAAATCGCGAGAGTTTTGTTCTACGCAGCGTGGGCCACAGCGAAGGGTGACAGCCCGCTCTGTCCACGTCGCCGCAAACCGCGACCCTGTTTTAAAAGGGTCTGTGGCCGGCTAGGGACAGAGTAGGCAGTCCCCTTCGCGGCAGTCCCTTCCCTGTGGCCGGCTTGGGACCAATTTTGTGTGACCGTTGGGACAGCCCGCCATGTCCACTCGCCGCAGACCAGGGATTTTGCTTTAGGCGGCTTGGAGCCCGGCTTGGGACAAGGTAGGCTGTCCCACTCCGCTTGAGTTCCCTTCGCTTTGGCCGACTAGGGACAGAGTAGGCGACGTAGGCTGCCCCACTCCGCTGATCCCCTTCGCGGTGCCCTCTAGGTAGGCTGCGCCGCGTCGCGTTGTCGATTTTATCCTTACGCCATTGCGCATCTGATTGTGGCTCCGCATGTTAAGATCGGTCTCAGATGCGGGGTATTTGCGCGTTCCTGTGCCTTGTTGCGGTCCCAGCGATTGCCGACGACAATCGTCCGCTGGCGGACCGCGCGCGGCAATATCTGATCGATCTCGTCAAGATCGACACGTCGAATCCTCCCGGTAATGAGACTAAGGTCGCGGAGTATCTGAAGGAAATCTCGGACGGCCACGGGTTGGCAGGCGAGATTTTGGGCGGCGATCCCAAGCGCATGAATTTCGTTGCGCGGCTGCGCGGTACGGGCAAGGGACGCCCCGTGCTGCTGCTGGCGCACAGCGACGTGGCGCCGGCCGACCGCGCGCAATGGACCGTCGATCCCTTCGGGGGCGAAATTCGCAACGGCGCGATCTATGGGCGGGGCGCGTTGGACGACAAGAGCCTGCTCGCGGCGGATCTGGCCGTGATGGTGGAAATCAAGCGGCGCAACATCAAGCTCAATCGCGATGTGATCCTTCTTTCGGAAGCGGACGAAGAAGAAGGAGCGACCGGCATTCAATGGATGGTCAAGAACGCGTGGCCCAAGATCGACGCGGAGTTCGCGCTCGGTGAGGGCGGCTATATCGTCGAAAGCAAGGATGGGCCGAAGCTGTTCGAGGTGGAGACCAGCGAGAAGGTCCCCTCGCGAATTGTCCTGACAGCGCGGGGTACGACGGGGCACGTTTCCCTGCCGGGCAGCGACAACGCGCTGGTGCATTTATCCAAGGCGCTGGTGCGGCTGACGGAAGCGGATCAACCGATTCATCTGAGTCCACCGACGAGGCGGTACCTGCGAGAAGTGGCGAAGCTGACGGATTACGCTTGGCTCGCGCCGCTGCTTCCTAAGCTAGACAATCCGGCCACTTCGCAGGCTGCCGCGGCGCAGATCCGGGCAAAAGAACCGGGCCTCGACGCGCTGTTGCACACGACGCTATCGCCCACCATGCTGCGGGCGGGAAACAGAAGTAATGTGATTCCGAACGGAGCCGAGGCGCAGATCGACGTGCGGAGCCTGCCGGGCGAAACTCGGGAAGATCTGCTCACCAGATTCCGTCAGATCGTCAACGATGGCGCGGTGGAGATGGCATTTGCTCCCGGAACGCCGGCGCCGGCGAGCGATCCGAGTGCGATCTCGACGACGGCGTACAAAGCCATGGAACGGGCGATCGAGCGGATATATCCGCGGGACGTTGTGGCTCCGGCGATGTCGCGGAATGCGACGGACGAAAGTTATCTGCGCGTGCGCGGCGTGCCGGTGTACGGCGTGCCGATTTTCATCGTGGATTCGCAGGACCCGCGGGAGCACGGCGCCGACGAGCACATTCTGGCGAAGAACATCGAGGATGGGGTCGAGTTGCTCTGGCAGATTGTGCTGGAGACGGCGGGCGGAAATTAGGCGACGGGCAAGGGCGATGCGAAGGGTGACAGCCCGCTCTGTCCACGTCGCCGCAAACCGCGACCTTGTTGTAAAAAGGTCCGTGGCCGGCTTGGGACAGAGTAGGCAGTCCCCTTCGCGATGCCGGCTCGGGACAGAGTAGGCAGTCCCCTTCGCTGCGGCGGTCGATTAGTCGACGAAGCCCTTCCAGGTGTTTCCCTTCTCATCACGCAAGGTGACCAGAAGATTGTCGGACACGCCGCTCAGCGAACGGCCTTTTTCATCCCGAAAGCGATACACAATGGTATTGTCCGTACTCCGCTCGGCCGAACCAAGCCAGACGTTGCCGTACTCGTCCACCAGACGGATATGATCGCCGTGGCCGTAGCCGGAGACACGAGTCTTGCTCCGCTCGTCCTGGAGATGGAAAAAGCCGCCCGGAATCTGCGGGCGTTTCTTCGACGTCCCATAGATCATCGCTTGCCGTACAACTGGTTGCCGAGACGTAAATCCCACCGTCCTTCCGTGACTATTATGCGGGGAGTACCAGAGGGATTCGATCAGGTGAAGCGTCTAGGACTGGTCGGGAGTTCCCTTAGGAGGTGATACAGGGCGCGAAAGAAGACGCCGCGCGGAGAAACGTGCGTCGGGAGAGTGGGGTTGCCTTCGCAGCAGCAGGCTTGGGATACCGGCGCCCCGCGTGTCTACGCGCCCGATCATTCTGCGTTGATTCATCTTTCCTTCGACGCGAAGGGTAAACGCGCGGACGGCTCCTGTTTCGTTCGTGGGCGATGCGAAGGGTGACAGCCCGCTCTGTCCACGTCGCCACAAGAATCGAACAAGCTTTGAGGAGATCTGTGGCCGGCCCGGGGCCGGCTGCGGACGAGGGCGTCCGCCCCACCATGAAACTCAGTGGGCTGTTCTTCCGTAGCCCGATTTGTGGGGCGGGTCCCCTGACCCGCGCCGGGCGCCGTCGCCCGGCTTGCCGAGTTTTCAACCGGATCTCAATAGCCGGCTTGGGACAAGGTAGGCTGTCCCCTTCGCTTAACCTTTGATGCCGTCGAAGGCGCGGGCGATTTCCTGCTGGACCTCTGGTGTCACGACGGTAAGCGGCAAACGGGGAGCGCCGCCGTAATACCCGTTCAGGTCCATGGCGTATTTCAGTCCGGGGATGCCGTATTTCGAGGTGACGGCCTGGATGGCGGGCTCAATGCGGGTCTGCCAGTCCTGCGCGGCGTCCATCTCGCGCGTGCGGTAGGCTTCCCAGATGCTGATGCAGGCGTAGGGCGCGACGTTGGCGAAGGCAAGGATACCGCCGGCCGCTCCGAGCGAGAGCGACTCGGCAAGCGTCGAGGCCGCGCCCACCAGAACCTGAAATCCGGACTTGGTTTCCTTGACCAGGCGCGCGACCTTCGGAACGTTGCCCGAGCTTTCCTTGATGCCGGCGATGTTGGGATGCTGCGAGAGTTCGGCGACCGCTTCGACGGGAATGTCGACGCCGGTGTTCTGGGGGATGTTGTAGATGAGGACCGGGATTTTCGCGCGATCGGCCACGGAGCGATAGAACAACAGTTGCGCTTCGGGAGTGCCGACGGCCTTCTTGTAATACGAGGGCGTCAGGACCAGCGCGGCATCATAGCCTAAATCGGCCGCGCGGTTGGAGAGTTCGACGGTCTGATGCACGCTCTCACAGCCGGTTCCGGCGATGAGGATTTTCCCTTCCCCTTTTTGCTGGGCGACCCACGCAAACACATGGAGTTTCTCATCGACGCTCAAGTTCACGGCTTCGCCGGTGGTGCCGCAGACCACGTAGCCGGAGAGGCCGGTGAGATTCCATTTATCGACGTTGTGGCGGACCTTGATTTCGTAGAGTTCGCCTTTGTGATCGAAGGGGGTGGTGATCGCGGGGAAAATGCCTTGCAGCTTTAGCATCGGAGGGCCCTTAGAAGAAAGGGCCGGCGTTTTCGCCAGCCCGTTTCCGTAAGCAGAAAAACAACTACTTCTGTCTCAAGAAAAATCTAAAATCTTACTTCACGAAGACAACGACGAGCGTGTAGATCGCCAAGGATTCGATGAAGACCAGACCAAGAATCAGGGCCAGACGGATATTCGCGTTGGCTCCGGGGTTGCGGGCGATAGCTTCCGTGGCGCCGCCGACGGCGCGGCCCTGACCGATACCGCAGAGGCCCGAAGCGATGCCCATGCCGACCACGTACCCGAGGGTTTTCAAACCACCCGAGGAATCAGCCGTGCCCTGGGCGAACACCGGAGTGACGGCCAGCAGCAGAAAAATCGCGATCAAAAACAATAGTCTCGTACGCATTTCAAGTTCTTCCTTTGTTCTTAAAAATCCGGCCAGGAGGTGGTTCCCATCCTACCCTGGGGGGAAGGCGGCTCACACTGGACGGGGATCATGCCGGTATAAAAGCTCATGCACTGTGCGATTCGACGCTATCGTGCGCGGTGGCGAAGCTGACGTAGATCATCGCGAGCAGCATAAAAATATAGGCCTGCAGGAACGCGACAAACACGTGAAGCGCCATGAAAATAACGGGAATAATGATATAGGTAAGCCGGATAAACACGCTGGTGACCTGTTCGCCCGCGAGCATGTTGCCGTAAAGACGGAACGAGAGCGAGACCAGACGCGCCATGTGACTGATGATTTCAACCGGGATCATCAACCACGCGATCCACCAGATGGGACCCGCAAAGTGCGCCAGATATTTACCGAGTCCCATTTCCTTGACGCCCATCACGTTGTAGTAGATGAACGTGCAGATGGCGAGGCCGGGAGCCACGTACGGGCTCATGGTCGGCGATTCGAGTGTCGGGATCAGGCCGATCAGATTCATCGCCAGGATGAAAATGAAAAGCGTGCCGAAGAAGGCTTCGTATTTCTCCGGGTGATGCACGCCGACGTCGGCGGCGGTGGTGCGCACGAAATCCCAGATGGATTCAAACAAGTGCTGCAGCGTTCCGGGCTTTTCGACCGAGAGGCCGGAGCGAAGGATCGCGACCGTGACCATCAGCAGGAACACCACGAAGAGTTCCATGACCATCCAGTTCGACCACGGATGCGCCGGGTCGGGCACCGGACGATGAACGGCCGTCAGGACCGCGGTGCCGAGGCCGGCAAGATAGTCGTTAAATAACGCAGTGAGCCACAGCTCATGTTCTGGCATAGATCAGTTCGTAAAGGGCTTCAATCGTGACCGCGGCAACCGAGACCAAAAGACCCGCCAGCAGCGCAGCCGGAGTGATTTTCAGAATTTTCACTATAGCATAAATGACCGCTCCGATGATGCCGTAGCGCAGGACGGCAATTGCAGCGGAACCGCGCAGGGGTGGCTTTCCCGAGCCTCCGATCGCGGATACCAGGGTGCTCAACCAGTGCAGATTGACGAGCGAAAGCGCCGCGCCGACCAGGAAACCCGCGCCGATCTTCGGCCCGAAGGTGATTCCGGTGATCAGCGCTCCGGCGATGCCGACCGCAATCGAGATACGGAGGATGCGGCCGAGCGCCAGATCGTAGGAATCGGTCATCGGGTGAGCATGCGGACGACCTGCGTGAGGCCGCCCGCGGTTCCAAGAAGCAGGAAGACGATCCCCAGGAAATGTGTGCCAAAGAGGCGATCGAGGCCGTATCCGATCAGGTAACCCGTAAACGTCGCGGCAGGCAGAGTGACGCCGATGGCCAGGTATCGTCCGACGCTGGCGAGTGCGCCCGCAGGCGTGTCATCTTGAGGAACGGCCGGAGGAACGGCCGGGGGCCTGGATGGCTTGACGGCCATTTTACGGAGCCTCGGGTGAGCCGGATCGAGAGAGGGCCGAGCGCGCCGCGAGAATCTGCGCGGCTTTGGCGGCGGTTTCGTTGATCAGAAAGCCCATCTTGGGATGGGACGGCTCGAGATCCACTCGGATGGAATAGTCGGCCAGAGTTCCGGATGTGGTGGGGCCGACGGAGGCGACGACGGCGCGGGCAAGACCCTCGCGGACCGCGTCCTGAGCGCCTTCCTGGGCGGCGATCTGCATCAAGTGAACCGCTTGCATGGAGGTGGCGAAGAGCACGACGTCGACCTCGCTCATAGCCAACCGGCGGACGGCTTCGCGGAGCGGTGCGAGATCTTCGGGGAGCGCCCATTGATACACGGAGACCGGGGTCACTTCCGCGCCGCGCTGGCGCAGACCTTCGATCAACTCAGTGCTGGGACGCCCGAACTCCTGGACCGCGATGCGTTTTTCACGGCGGCGCTTGAGGGATTCGAGAACCTCGCGCCAGGTGTTCGGTTCGGGGACGGCAACAGTGACGGGGACTTTCCACTCCTGCAGCGCGGCGATGGGTTTCGAGCCCCGGGCCACGACGGTGAGCTTGCGCAGGGCTTCAAGGAACGTTCCGGGACCAAAGCGGGCTTCGATGACCTGATTGAGCAGACGAGCGCCAACACCGGTGAGAAAGATCATCATGTTGAAGTCGCCTCGGAACAGGCGCTCCGCGAAGGCGAGAGCTTCGGTGTTGTCTTCGAGAGGGATCTCGCGCATGGAGGGCGCGATGAACGGCTTCCCGCCCTGGGCGCGAATGAGCCATTCCATTTCGGAGCGTCGCCGGCTCTCAAGGGCAAGGACACGGAGTCCGTCGAATGGCATCGAACACTAGGGTAACAAGGCGGACACCGGGGGCGAGGGTGGAATAAAAAGAAGCGAGAAGTGAGGAGTCGCTGGCTGCCGCAAATCCGGCAACCAGCGCATTTGAGAAGAAGGAATTCCTCGGAAAACTATTGCGCCGGGGCGGCGGGAGGAGCCATGACCGGTTCCTTATCGCCACGGTGGCAGGTGAAGCAGGCCACGTGCGCTTTACTGTCCGTAAACTTCGAGTTGATGTCGGCGGTCATGTGCATCATCATCCGCGCGGTGACCTTTTCGGGCTTATCGTCACTGGCGAAGTTGCCCTGCACGTGACAGAAGTTACATTCGACACCAAGAGCAGTCCGAAACGCGCGCATCGTCGGCATGACGGTCGCCGGATCGGTAATGATCTGGAGGTTTTTCGGAGGGGCCATTTCCTTTTTGCCGGACTTTGCAGCGTCCTGAGCAAGGAGAGAGAGAGCACAAACCAGAGTGACGAGTAGGAAACGCATTGTTGAATTATACACGAGGGCGGAGAAGGAGGAAAGCGCAGGCTCCCGACCCCACTGGGCGCCCGGTAGGGCGGATTTAGGCCGGCATTAGGGCGATCTATCTATAACCGCCACGTCCTGGGATGCGCAAGCCTAGGGCATACTCCGCATGGATTGAACCAAAGGGCCATGATAAACTCAACTTTCGATTAGATCAGACGGGCAGCAGGAACGCCCGGACAGGGTCACTGGGGGTCAAATATGTTGCCGGGTCGCGGGCTCCGCATGGGAGCCATCACGTTAGTTGTGCTTGGATCGGGAACCGTCGCAGGCGGTCTTTACGCGCAGAGTCAGACGGGAAATTGGGAAGGTCACGCCGCTGTGGAGAATACCGGTGGCGGGCACCTCCGCCCGCATGCCTGGGTTCGGGGACGATTTACCGGTCCTGAGGCGGAGCGCCCGCAGGTGCAGCAGGCGCCGGGCGGATTTCATCCGGCGGACATGGTGAATGCGTACGGGCTGGGAAGTTATACCGGCGGCGGGTCCGGATCGACGATCGCGATCGTGGACGCCTACGATTCTCCGAGCGCGGAAGCGGATTTGGGAACGTTCTCGAGCACATTCGGCTTGCCGAGCTGCACGACCGCCAATGGATGCTTCAGTAAGGTGAGTGAGACCGGAACGTCGACGCTTCCGGCGCGCAATTCGGGCTGGGAAGTAGAGATCAACCTGGACGTGCAATGGGCTCATGCGATCGCTCCCGATGCCAAGGTCCTTCTGGTGGAGGCGAAGTCGTCTTCGGATAACGATCTTTTGGCGGCGGTCGATTATGCGCGGAGAAATGCGAGCGTGGTTACGATGAGCTGGGGCGGATCCGAGTGGTCCTCCGAGACGTCTTATGACACTTATTTCACCGACGTCACCGGCGACAACGTGGTGTTCGTATCGTCTTCGGGCGACACGGGCGGCATCGTCGAATGGCCGGCGGTTTCGAAATATGTGATCGCGGTGGGAGGCACGAACCTGGGTGTGAACTCGACGACGGGTGGACTTGCGACCCCGGTTACGGAGACGGCGTGGAACGGTTCGGGCGGCGGATGCAGCGTGTATGAAACTTCGCTGGTTGCGCAGCCGCTTCCTCTGGTTCCTCAGCGTCGCGGGAATCCGGTCGCGTGCACCAAGCGCGGCGTCCCGGACGTGGCGATGTCGGGCGGCCCCAATAGCGCGGTTTCGGTCTACATCTCCAAGCAAGGCGGATGGTACGAAGTTTACGGCACCAGTCTCGCGTCGCCGATGTTCGCGGGCGTCGTCGCGCTGGCGGATAGTTCGCGCAGCACCAAGCTGACGAATACGGAAGCGTTCACGCTGCTGTACGCGACCGCGGCCAAGAGCGATTATCGCGACATCACTTCAGGCACTGCGGGATCGTTTTCGGCGGCTACGGGCTGGGACTACGTGACCGGTTTCGGAAGCCCGCTCGGGAATGTGTTCATTCCGTATCTCGCGAGCCATTAGTTTTGCCCGGTGCCCGATCCCGAGTCGACGGGCACCAGTTTGACCTCGGCCCTTAGGGCGGATCGGCGTGACGCGTTCTCGGAATAGGACGCGGTGCCGGCCCGGCCTAAGCGGCCAGCCATTCGCGCATCATGCTATCGGCGAGCACCGCGGGCGGCACGTGATATGTTCCATTATCAACAGCGGTCTGAAGTTCGTCGAGCCTCGCTTGGTGTGAGGCGGATTGATGGGACGCGGCCTGACTTGAGGCAAGTAGTCGCGTGACCGGAGAGAGCTGAGCTTGATCCTCCGGGACGGAGTTCAATCCTGGGGAATTGGGATTCGAACCGGATTTTTGGATTCCCCCGGCTGCGCCACTGCGATTCTCCGCGGAGGGCTGGGATGCGCCGATGGTGTTGCCGTTATTGATGA
>Ga0182030_10017316_pt1 | contig 13919 bp, 10 predicted proteins | sample 812S3MmetaG_FD_121299 | JGI IMG/M metagenome (GOLD analysis project Ga0182030, IMG submission 121299) | Permafrost microbial communities from Stordalen Mire, Sweden - 812S3M metaG (Illumina Assembly) | ecosystem: Environmental > Terrestrial > Soil > Wetlands > Permafrost | place: Sweden...
CAATTTCGGTTGGCCCGGGGAAATAAGGTGAGCCACTTCGGGCCGCCACTCGCTGGCGAGCGTTTCGAAGGTGGGGCAGACTTCAGTCTGCGGCGGCCTTCAGCCCGCCCTCCTGCCAGCGATCTGAGACCTGCGGCGGGCGGACTGAAGTCCTGGGTCCCCTCTGGGGAAGGCTGAAGCTTGGCCCCACCCCCCGGCTCATCCCAATTCCACGACCTCAGAAGGTCTGAGTCTCTAACCTCCCGAAGTCTCGGAACCAGGATGAGCCCACCTCGGGCCGAGGCAAGAACATTATTGGCCGCGGATGAACGCCGATGAACACCGATAAGAAAGGATTTCGTTTTATCTGTGTTCATCCGTGTTCATCCGTGGCTGGCGGCGCCAGAATACCGGGCGACATCACGCCGCCCCTACACCGCACGCGCAGTCCCGATTAGCGCGTTGAGGATCTTCTGCGCGGCCAGCGGGATCACCGTGCCGGGACCAAATACTTCGGCCACGCCCGCCTGGAACAGAGCCTCGTAATCCTGCGGCGGAATCACTCCGCCTACGACTACCTGGATGTCCTGCCGCCCCAGTTTCTTCAACTCGGCGATCACTTCCGGCACCAGCGTGGTATGGCCGCCTGCCAGGCTCGAAACACCCAGCACGTGGACATCGTTTTCCGCCGCCATGCGGGCGGCCTCGCGGGGAGTCTGGAATAGCGGGCCCACATCCACGTCGAAGCCCAGGTCGGCAAACGCCGTGGCGATCACTTTGACGCCGCGATCATGCCCGTCCTGGCCCATCTTCGCCATCAGAATGCGCGGCCGGCGGCCTTCCAGATCGGCGAACTCCTGCGCCAGTTCCTGCGCCTTGCGGAAGTCCGGATTGTCCTGGCTCTCGGAAGAATACACGCCTGAGATGGTCCGGTTCACCGCCTGATACCTCCCGAATACCTTTTCGAGCGCCGTGGAAATTTCTCCCAGGGTCGCCCGCAGCCGCGCCGCCGAAACCGCCAGTTCCAGCAGGTTGCCGGATTCGTTTTCCGCGGCAGCGGTCAGCGCCGCCAGTGCCTGCTCCACCGCTGCCTGATCGCGTGCCGCGCGGACCTCGGCAAGCCTGCGAAGCTGCGACTCGCGGACCGCTTTATTATCCACCACCAGCACGTCGATCTGCTGCTCTTCGGCCGGCTTGTACTTGTTGACGCCGACGATGGTCTCCTTGCCGGAATCGATCTGCGCCTGCCGCCGCGCCGCGGCCTCTTCGATGCGCATCTTGGGGATGCCCGTCTCGATGGCCTTGGCCATGCCGCCCAGGCCTTCCACTTCCTGAATGTGATGCCACGCCTTGTGCATCAGTTCGTGAGTGAGGGACTCCACATAATAGCTCCCGGCCCAGGGGTCCACCACCTTGGTGACGCCGGTCTCTTCCAGCAGGAAAATCTGCGTGTTGCGGGCGATGCGAGCCGAGAAATCCGTGGGCAGCGCGATGGCCTCGTCGAGCGCGTTGGTATGCAGCGATTGCGTATGGCCCAGGACGGCGGCCAGCGCTTCCACGCACGTCCTTGGCACGTTATTAAAAACGTCCTGGGCCGCGAGACTCCATCCGGAGGTCTGCGAGTGAGTGCGCAGCGCCATGGATTTCGGGTTCTTGGGGTGGAAGCCTTTGATGATCTTGGCCCATAGCACGCGGGCCGCGCGCATCTTGGCAATCTCCATGAAATGGTTCATGCCGATACCCCAGAAGAAGCTCAGGCGCGGCGCGAAGGTATCGATATCCAGGCCCGATTGAATGCCCGTGCGGATGTATTCCAGGCCGTCGGCCAGCGTGTAGCCCAGCTCCAGATCGGCGCTGGCGCCGGCTTCCTGCATGTGGTACCCGCTGATCGAAATGCAGTTGAACTTCGGCATATTCTCCGAGCAATAGCGGAAAATGTCGCCGATGATTTTCATGGAATGGCCGGGCGGGTAGATGTAGGTGTTGCGGACCATGAACTCTTTCAGAATGTCGTTCTGAATGGTGCCGCTCAGGTCCTTGGTGGCCACGCCCTGCTCTTCGGCCGCCACGATGTAGAACGCCATAATCGGCAGAACCGCGCCGTTCATGGTCATGGAAACGGACATCTGCCCCAGGGGGATCTGATCGAAGAGGATCTTCATGTCTTCGACCGAGTCGATCGCCACGCCGGCCTTGCCGACGTCGCCCGAGACGCGCTCGTTGTCCGAATCGTAGCCGCGGTGGGTAGCCAGGTCGAACGCCACCGAAAGGCCCTTCTGTCCGGCACTCAGGTTGCGCCGGTAGAACGCGTTCGATTCCTCCGCGGTGGAGAAGCCGGCGTATTGGCGGATGGTCCACGGCTGCATGGCGTACATGGTGGAGTACGGCCCGCGCAGAAATGGCGGGACGCCCGCGGCGTACTCCAGGTGCTCCATGGCGTACAGGTCGTCGGCCGTGTACCATGCCTTCACGGGGATGTGCTCCGCGGTTCGCCAGACGGGCGCGTGCTCGCCGGGCCCGGCCGGTTCGGCGCTCTGCGGCTGAAGCTTATATTCGATTTTAGAGAAGTCCGGTCTCATTGGCTGCTCCTCATTCCCAACTTGTCCTGCCATTGGGTTAGGGTCTGGATGGCGTCGCTGAAGATATGGATGAAGCCCTGGACCCCGGCTGCCTGCAATGCCTCCATCTGCTCTTTCGGGTTGCCGGCCACCAGCACCGGCGCCTTGACGCGAGGGCAGACCTCCTGCGCGAAGGCCAGATATTCAGGGTCGGAGCTGCACAAAACGATCAGGTCCGCGTCCGTGCCCTGGTACTCCTCGGCTTCCACGATATCGAAGCCCGCGACACCGAAGAAATTCAGACAGAAGTTGGAGCGCGCGCCCTTCATCTTGACGTCGCCGCGTTTCAGCAGCAGGACCTGGGGATATCGCCCCGTGGCCTCCGCGTGCGCGGTGGTCCGCCGGCGGATCTTTTCGAACGGCTCGGCGATGCGCACCTCGGGCAGCGGGTTCGCGGGCTCCGCTCCGGGAAGGTCACCGGACGGCGTTTTGTCGGTCACGTTGGGATAATTGTTGACGCCCACCAGGGCGCGCCGCCGCGCAGAGTAGGCCTTGGCGCGCGCCGCGCGGGTTTCCGCCAGCGCCTTTTCGATGGATCCGGAGGCCAGCGCCGCGGCGTATCCGCCTTCCGCTTCCACCTGTTGGAAAAGTTTCCAGGCCTCCCGCGCCAGCGAATCGGTAAGGGCTTCGATGTAGTAGGAGCCACCCGCGGGATCGGCCACCGCGTCCAGGTGCGATTCTTCCTTGAGGATCCGCTGGAGGTTGAGCGCCAAATGAGGATCGAAGCCAAATGGTTTTACGGTGAGCTGATCGCAGCCGCCCACCGCGGCGGAGAGCGCTTCGGTGGTGACGCGCAGCAGATTGGTGTAACAATCGTAGGCGCTTTTGTTGCGCCGCGGAGTGCGCGCGTGCAGGCGCATGCGGCAAGCGCCGTCGTCGGTGGGGCCGAACGCGGTCACCACCTGCGCCCACAGGATGCGTGCGGCGCGCAATTTGGCAATCTCGATGAAATAGCTGGGCCCGACCGCGAAGACAAATTCGATTTGCGGCGCGATGGTATCGACGGGCAGCGAGGCGGTCAGTTCGGCCAGCCGCTCCACGCCCGCGGCGATTCCGTAGCCCAACTCCTGGATTGCGTGGGCCCCGGCTTCATGCAGCAGATCGGCGCGAATGGCTTTGGGACCGGGCTTGGCGTCCTGCGCGATCTCCCAGCTTCGGCCCGAGCCGCGCACGAACGGGTAATGGTCGGGCGCGGTGCGGAGTTGAGCGCCCAGTTCGGCGAGCGCCTCTTTCCGGTAGTAGGGGCGGATGGCGAGCCCTTCCTCGGTTCGCCATACCAGTTTCTTCTCGTAGTCCGCGCCCTTGAGATCCTTGGCGATGGCGGCTTCCCACGCGGCTGTGGACACGGGGGGAAAATCGCTGCCCAGGTTCAGGATTTCGACGCCGGTATCCGCGTCAGGCATGGCTACCCTCCTGCACTACTTCTATCAGATAGCCGAACGCCGCGGTTTCGGTAGTCTTGGGATGCACGAAAAAGACGGTCGTGCCCCGCGAGCCTTTGCGCGGCGCTTTGTCGATGATCTTGAAGCCCTTGGAACGCAGGTAATCGAACGCCTTTTGGATATCGGCCACGCGCAGCGCCACGTGCGCCAACCCGCCGCGGCCGCCGTTCTTCTCGATCTGCTTCGCGACCGGCGATTCCGGCGTCAACGGCTCCAGAAGCTGCACCAGGTTCGGGCCCGCGCCCACCTGCAACAGAACCTCGCGCACCTGGTCGCCGCCCAGTACGTCTTCGCGATGCACTTCCTGAAAGCCCATTGCCTGGTAAGCCCGGACGTGCGCTTCCAGCTCGCCCGGCTTTACCGAAATGGCCACATGATCGAAAAAGAGAAATCCCGGTACCTGTTCCAGTTCCGCACTCATGATTCGAACTCCGCTACCACCTGGCCGGCCTGCACGCTATCGCCCTGATTGACCCGAATGGCCGCGATCTTGCCCGCCGAGGGAGCCGTTATGTTAGTTTCCATCTTCATGGCTTCCAGCACCACCAGAATGTCGCCCGACTGGAGGCTCTGGCCCACCTGGGCCGCCACCCGTACCACAATGCCCGAAACGGGGCTGCGGCACACCTTGTCCTCATTCACCGGCTTGCTGCCGGCCACCGGAGCGACCGGGGCGGCCGGGGCGGAGCTGGCCGGAACACGCAGCGGCGCCGAACCGATATTGAACCCGGTCATGGCATGCGGCGCGCCGGGCGCTTCCGGTTCCGACGCTTCAACGTCCACTTCGTATATCTTTCCGTCAATGGTAATGTTCAGTTTCACTGGCGTCTCCTAACCCTGCAGACTGTGGGACGCCTGGATCGACACACGCCCCTGTTGTGCCCATGCATTGCTGCTGAGCAATCGAATTCCGCGGATGTGCGCACGCACTCCCAGGTACGCTCCAATGGCGGCCGAGATAGCGAGCAATTCCTCTTCGCCAATACTTTCGGGGACCGGGGCCGCGACAACCTGCGGCGCCAGCACCGTCGGCGGCGCAGCGTGCCCATTCCGGCTTTCAAAAGCCGACAACCGCCGTGAAAGTTCCGCGATTTGCTCCTGGAGATCCGCTACTGTGACTTTTGCCATGGTTTTCCCTCGCCTTTTACAGTGGCATCAGCCCATGTTTCTTGGGCGGACGCAGTTCCCGTTTGGTGTGCAGGTATTCGAAGACCTGCGCCAGATGATGGCGGGTGTTGGCAGGCTCGATAATCGAGTCGACCAGCCGCCGGCCCGCCGCTACGTACGGGTTGGAGAAGGCTTCGCGGTACCGTTCGATCAGTTCCGTGCGCTTGGCGGCCTTGTCCCCAGCCTCCTGGATTTCTTTGCGGAACACGATTTCCGCCGCACCCTCGGCGCCCATTACGGCGACCTCGGCGGTGGGCCAGGCGAAGACGCGATCGGCGCCCAGATCCTTGCCGCACATCGCCAGGTACGCGCCGCCATAGCATTTCCGCAGAATCACGGTGACTTTCGGCACGGTGGCCGCCGAGTAGGCGAACAGCATCTTGGCACCGTGACGGATGATCCCCCCGTGCTCCTGCTGCACACCCGGTAAGAATCCGGGCACGTCGACGAAGGTCAGCAGGGAGATATTGAAGGCATTGCAGAAGCGGATGAAGCGCGAGGCTTTGTTGGAGGCATTGATATCCAGCACGCCGGCCTGCACCGCGGGCTGATTGGCGATGATTCCGATGGCGCGCCCGGCAATGCGGGCGAACCCGACCACGATGTTCATGGCATAGCCGGACTGCACTTCCAGAAAATCGCTGAAGTCCACCACCCTGGTGATGACGTCGCGAACGTCGTAACCCTTCTTGATCTCCGCCGGCACGACATCGTCGAGCGCCGGGTTGGGATCGAGATTGGGATCGCCCTCTACCCGCGGCGGATCTTCCAGGTTATTATTGGGCAGAAAACTCAGCAGCTTCTGGCACAGCAGGATGGCATGATTGTCGTCCTCGGCGATGAAGTGAATGACGCCGGAATTGGCCATGTGGGCCTCGGGACCGCCCAACTGCTCCGCCGTCACAACCTCACCGGTGACGCCCTTGATCACCTGCGGACCGGTGATGAACATCTGCGCTTTGCGCGTCTGAATGATGAAATCGGTGAGCGCCGGGCTGTAGGCCGCGCCGCCGGCGCACGGGCCGCAAATCAGGGAGATCTGCGGGACGGCTCCGGAGAGCATCACGTTGGTGTAGAAGACCTTGCCATAGCCGGAGAGCGAGTCGATGCCCTCCTGCACGCGCGCGCCGCCGGAATCGTTGATGAAGACGAAGGGCGACCCGGTTTTCAACGACTGCTGCATGATGTCGGCGACTTTAATGGAGTGAACTTCCCCGGCCGAACCGCCGGATACCGTAAAATCCTGGCTCGCCAGATGCACCAGGCGGCCGCCCACCGACGCCGCTCCGGTGACTACTCCGTCCGCCGGAAAGCTCTTTCCGGCCATGCCGAACAACGTGGACCGATGCTCGGCAAACAGTCCGGTCTCTTCGAAACTGCCGGGATCCACCAGCGCTGCCACTCTCTCTCGCGCCGTCAGTTTACCGCCCTGATGTTGCTTTTCCAGCCGTGCCTCGCCGCCGCCCAGCATCTCTTCGCTGGTACGCTTGCGGAGATCGGCAATTCGCTCCTGCATGGTATGAATGGCCATATAAACTTCCTTTCGTATTTCTATTGAACCGGCGCCACGATCACTTTGTGGGTCTTGCCGTTCAGCTTCACGTCGTAACTAACGGTGGTGCGCACGGGGCCCTTGCCGTTCTCCGGCGCCGCAGCCTTGGCTGGAGCCGCGGGCGCGGCGGCGGCCGGTTGCGCCGCCGGGTCCTTACCCAGGTTCTTGGGGCCCTGGTCCCGTGTGGTGAAGAATTTGGGGGCGACCTTGGGGAACATGGCGTAAGTCAGCACGTCCTCATCGGAGCCGTTCGCTCCCGGGAGCGCCACGGTGGCGTCGCGGAGTTCGTGCCATTCCGGCTTCAGCAAGTCGGCCGGGCGATGGTTGATGGGCACCTTGCCGGTCTGCTTGGCGGCCAACTCGACCACGTGGCGGTCGCGCGGCCCAATGGTTTCACCGTAGTAGCCCAACATCAGGTCGGCAAACTCACCGGTCAGCACCTTGTAGCGTCCCATCATCACGTTGAAAACCGCCTGCGTCCCCACGATCTGGCTGGAAGGCGTGACCAGCGGCGGGTATCCGGCATCGGCGCGCACTTTAGGCACTTCGAGCAGCACTTCCTGCATGCGGTCGCCGGCGCCCTGCTGTTTCAACTGGCTCTCCATGTTGGAAAGCATGCCACCGGGGATCTGGCTGTCGAAAATCTCGGTTTCCACGCCGGTGATGTTGGAGAGAAACTCCTTATAACGCGGGCGGATGCCGGCGAAGTACTTCTTCAGTCTGATGAGCGCGGCCTTGTCCAGCTTGGTATCGAAACCGGTGCCTTCGAGCATTTCCACCAGGCTCTCGGTGGGATTGTGGCCCGGTCCCAGGCTGAGAGAGCTGATGGCTGTATCGACGCAGTCCGCCCCGGCTTCGATGGCCTTCATGAGGCTGACCAAGGTGACGCCGGTGGTGGCATGCACGTGCACGTGAACGCGCACATCCTGCCCGCACGCCTCTTTGATGCCCTTGACTATGTCGTAGGCCTGTTGCGGCTTGAGCAGCGCGGCCATGTCCTTGATGCAGATGGAATCGCAGCCCAAGTCAAGCAGTTTTTCGGCCATTTCCACAAAATCGCCGGTGGTATGCAGCGGGCTAATGGTGTAGCAGATGGTGCCCTGGGCGTGCTTTCCGGTACGGCGGACGGCGGCCACGGAGCGGCGCAGGTTGCGGATATCGTTCAGGGCATCGAAGACGCGGAAAACGTCCATGCCGTTCTCGGCGGCCTTCTCCACGAAGCGGTCCACTACGGTATCTTCGTAATGGCGGTAGCCCAGCAGATTCTGGCCGCGCAGCAGCATCTGCAAACGGCTGTTAGGAAGCAACTTGCGGAACTGCCGCAGGCGCTCCCAGGGGTCCTCGTTGAGGAAGCGTATGCAGGAATCGAAGGTCGCGCCTCCCCAGCACTCCAGGGACCAAAAGCCCGCTTTGTCCAGATCGGCGCACGCGGGAATCATGTCTTCCATAGCCATCCGCGTCGCCATCAGGCTCTGGTGCGCGTCGCGAAGGACGAGTTCGGTTACATCAATTGTCTTGGGCATAGATTTCGCTTTCTAACGGCGATGCTCCCATGCGGCTTTCCAGCTTGAATGAGAGCGACGCCAGTGAGTGGTAAAGGTCCTCGTTCTGCAGAATTACCCGCTCCGGGACCTGGATATGGGCCGGCGCGAAATTCCAAATCGCGCGGATCCCTCCAGTCACCATCAGGTTCGCCACGGACTGCGCGGCATCGGCGGGGGTGGCAATGATCCCCAGCGGGGTTCCCGTTTTTCGCACGAAGTCCGGGAGGAAAAAGAGCGGTTGAACTTCCGTGCCATGAATTCTTTGGCCGATTTTCTCGCAATCGACATCGAAAGCCGCGACAATCTGCATGCCGTGGCTTCGGAACTTCTCATATCCGAGCAAGGCACTGCCCAAACTGCCGGTACCCACCAGGACGGCGGCCTTCGGGCGGCTCCAACCGAGAAAGTTCTCGATCCAACGCAGGAGGTCGCCCAGCGGATAGCCGACGCGAGGTTTGCCGACGATTCCGGTCATTTCGATATCTTTGCGGACCAGGGTAGGATCGAGGTCCAGCACACGGGCAAGGTCGGCGCAGGAAACTACCTGGGCAACCCCAGCGGTCATCATGTCTTGCAGGCTCCGATAATATATCGGCAGTCTGCGGAGACTTGCTTCAGGTATTTCGTGGGGCCGCGGGTTGGAGCTGGGGGCCTTCATATCGAGAAACTTATATCGAGAAAACGTTCTCGATTCCAAATTTACCAAAATTCGCTGGAGATTTCAAGGTCTTAAGGTCTTTTTAATCACCATTTGAGGGCGATTGAGGGAGGAGATCATTGCAATGATTGAAGTTGGCGGCTACATGCGGGCCACACCGGCCGGCGTGGGTGTTGGGGACGGCCGACCGAGTCTCGGGCCGTCGCATGCGGCTGATTCCACGGGGCTTCAAGGGCACCAGGCAAACCCGTGCATGTCGGATTTCGCAACGAACGAAAACAGGTGTTGGCCGATGCAACAGCGGTCTACAATGGCGAATAGTGGTTAAGGCCACCGGAAAGGACGGAATCATGCGCCACGCCGACCGCTATACGAAGGTGATTCTGACGATAATTGCAATATTGCTGGCTTGGAATACGCTAGTTCGGTTCCATGTTCCCGCCGTTCACGCCCAGGGCACATCGTCGATATACTTTGTCGAACAGATTACGGCAGACTGGATGTCGAAACAATATCAGGCGGACCTTGCGGCGGCGATAAACAGTGCGTCCAAAGGACGGCAACTAATCGCTATGATCCCATTCGATCAGCAGGGAAAGTACCTTGCGGTGTATAAATAGCAAAGCCCCTGAAGTGTAGAAGTTACTTCCGGGCATGCTTCTCGTCGCCCCGGTCTACTGGCGCGGCCATCGAAGGGCTCTTGAGAGTTTGGCTAAATTGGACGCGCGAAGATTTCCGCAATCACCCCCGCCAGTACGGCACAGGCGCCGACGGACGGAAGCATTCCACGCGCCCCCAGGCGATCCGCGCGGGCAGTGCGGTGAATTCGCGCTCCACCGTCGCGCGGAGCCAGCCGGGGTCGGTCAACGCCCGCACATTCAATAGAATCTCGTGCCGTGCGGATGGCGAGGCATCGAGCGCGCCCTCCACTATGGGGTCCTGACCGTTCCCGGTGAGCGCGGCTTTCAGATACCCCGCGTCCGATTGCGCAAAAAGCTTCAGGTGCACGATGCGGATCTGCGGCTCCAGACGGTCGAGCAGCGGGCCGATCAACATGGGCGCGGAAATCGGCGGCGTGGCGTGGGCCGTCACGCGGACGTTGAGCCACGACAGCGCGGCTTCCGCCTCGGCGTATCGCGCATAGTCGATGTCGAGATTCCGCGCGCCCGCCGGAACGTCGCCGGAGAGCAACCGGTCGAGCCACCCCTGCACGCTCTCCCCACGCGCGAAAAGGAGATCGGCCTCGGCCAGTTGATTCCGGTAGAGGAAATCAAGACCGGGGTGGTCGAAGCTCCCCTGCGGATGGAGCACCACGGTCAGCGGAGCGATGCGGAAGCGGTCCCGATGGCCGCGCGCGAGCGGACGCAGGGTAGTCGCCACGATATCGGTGCAACTGCCGACGGCCTCGGCGAAAATGACGTCGGGCCGGTATTCCAGCAGGCGGCTGGCGGCGTCCACCAAGTCCGGAAAACGGCAGCAGAAGCAACCGCCGGTCACCTGGTCGCAAGGGACGCCCAGGGCGGCCGCGTAGTGAGCATCCACCAGGTCGTCACCCTGGTCGTTGAGGATGGCGGCGGCGCGCAGTCCGCGCTGCTGGAGCAGGCGCGCGGCGGTGAGGATGAGGGTGGTCTTGCCGGCGCCCAGAAATCCGCCGACTACCGCGATGAGGGGCTTCACAGCGCCAACTCCTGGCCCTCGGCAATGGTGGCGTTGGGCGTGGATTTCTTTCCGTTCACTACGGCGCTGCGCACCGCCAGCGTGCCGTGGTCGACGCCCAGAATGGCGCCGGCGGCGGTGACTCGAAACGTGCCCCAGCCGGTAGCGGTGCTCCAGAAACAGCGGAAGCCCGGGGCAGCCTTGATGGTGACAGCCTGCTCGCCGCCGTGATAGCGGAAGCCGCTGGCGGCCAGCAGCGTGCTCCAACTCGCCATGGCGCGCGCGTAGTGGTGGCCGCACTCGGGTTCGTTCCACGGATTGCGGCGCTCGCCATCGTAGCGCGCCCGCACATTGCGCACGGCCTCCACGCCTTCGCGCGTCATGCCGGCAAACAGCAGGTGCGCGGCGGCAAGGTACTCCAGCCCGGTCCACGACTCGGCATAGTAGGGGAACGGCACGTGCGGACGCTCGGCCTTGCCGTAATCGCAAACCATCAGGGCGGGCTCGTCGTTGAGCACGTAGGTGCGCTGCACGCTGTCGTGGCCTTCGAGCGTGCGTTTGTAGTTGTAGCGCCAGATGGAGTCGAGCGTCTTGCGGATGTTGGCCGGCGACACCAGCGGACCGAGCCCGGCCACTTCCGCCAGATACTGGCCGATCATTTGATCCAGCAGACAGCCGCCGCCCACCTGATATTCGGGAGATTCGGTATTGGCCGAGCCCATGTCGCTGGTCAAATTGGGCGCGATTTTCTCCTTGGCGATGCCGCGGATTTTCTGCACGTAGAATTCGCCATTAAAAAGATTGGCGTCAATCCACTGGCTGCCGCGTTCGAATAGCGCGCGATACGCCGCCGCGCTGGCAGCGTCGCCGGCTGCCCGCGCCATCTCCTCGCCGGCCCGCAGCGCGCCCAGATAGAAGATGCCGCATTGCGGGTTGGGGCCGTAAAACTCCACGTCGTAGGTGTTGTGCTGCACGCCTTCGAGGACGCCGTCTTTGTCGGCGTCCCATCCGCCGGGAATCCAGGCGAACTCGATGGCCTTCTTGATGCGCGGCCACATGTCGCGGAGCCACGCCGTATCGCCGGAAAGCTGCCAATCGAGGTAGGCATGCATGATTTGCCCCATCTGGCCATCGGCGGCGGCGAAGCCGAAGCTCTCGCCGTTGTGGGGGAGCCGCTCGCGAAAACGGATGCCGCCGTTCGAGTCCATCTGGTAGCCGAAGGCGGAGCCGCGCAGAGAGCGGGCGAAGCTGGGGAAAATATGGGCGGTCGCGGTCTCGTAGTTCCAGACGTGGGCGCAGCTTCCGTGGCAGCAGCCGGCATGGTCGTTGGCGCCTTCGAAGCCGTGGAATTCGCCGTCGGCGGTGCGGAAGCAGACGGGGGTGACCAGCGTGGAGAGGTTGGCGCTGGCGGCATCCTTAATAGCCGGCGGGATGGTGGATTCGCGCACGGCGGCGGCAAACCGGCGGGTCTTCTTTTCGAGCGCGGCCAACTGCCCGGCGGCATATTCGGCGGCGGCCCAGGCGTCGGCGAAGCGCGTGGTGTAGTGGTTGCCGAGCAGGGTATCTTCGTCGCCGCGCGCGGAGCTCCATCCACAGCGGCGCGGCGTGCGATTGGGGAAATGCCAGGCGAGCAGAAACGTGTAGTCGGCATGCGCGCCAGGTGCGAGGGTGCGGCCGAGCGAGAGCGCGCCCACCGGTCCGGGGTCTTGCGACTCGGGACCGAGCTCGCCATCGGCGGAAAAATCGTCCCAGAAGAACATGGGCGAGTTCCACCAGCGGCTGCGCTCCCATCCGCGCAGGTAGGTCACTTTGGCGTCGGCGGAACGAAGCGCCGAGAGCAGGAAGCTGCCTTTCAGCGGGTCGCTCGCGGGCAGTTCCGGGCTGCTCATCAGAATGCCGTCCAACCGGTCGGACGCTTTGTACTCGTTGACGCGCGTGTCTTTGGCCGCGGTGCGCCCGGTGGGATTTTCGATGGACCAGGCGATGGAGACCTTGGCTGGCGCCGTGCCGGGGTTGGTGACGCGGTAGCGCAGAATGGCCACCGGCAGGCCGGACTCGTCGGGCTCGTGAGGGATGAAGGGCGAGAATGCTTCGAGCGAGACTTTGACGGGCAGGGCGGAATCGGCGAAGTCGACGCGCGCCAGCGGGAATTCGCCGGTGAAAGTGGCGGAGGCCAGGCGTGTGAGCCCGGGCGCGTTATTGGCGCCCAGTCCGCTCGGGCCCGAGAAAGGCGGTTGCAAGCGCGATTCCAGCACGCGGGCGATGGGCTTACGGTTGCCGGCCTGGGCCCAGATGGCGGGAAATGCGTAGGAGGGCGCATTGCCTTTATCCGGCCGGTTGAAAATCTCCCAGTCGCGAAGCTGGCCGCGTCCGCCCAGGCTGATACATCCGGCGCAGACGCCGCCCAGTGGGAAGGCGATGGCGGTGAGACGCCGTCCCGTGAAGACGCGGGGGTAGGCGATTTCGGGAATTGTGGGCGGCGTTGGCACGGCGGGATTCGGCATTTGCGCGGCGACCGGCGTGGCGGCGCTGGCCAGGGTCACCTGCTTCAGAAAGGTGCGGCGCTTGGTGGGCATCAGCTATAGGGTATCGCGGAGCCATAATGGGGTACATGATGGAATTCCGTCGCATGGTATCGTCCGCCGCGATCCTTTTGTGTCTGCCGCTGGCACTGGCGGGGGGTGACGACTATTTTCCGCCGCCCGATAGCGCCGGCGGCTGGCGCACGCTTGCCGGCGCCGCGACCATCCGCAAACTCACCGGCATGGACATCGCCCGGCTGGACCAGGCCTTCGAATTCGAGAAGGAAACCAGCCAGCACGGCGGCCTGCTGGTGGTGCGGCACGGTTACCTGGTCTACGAAAAGTACTTCGGCAAAGGCGATCGCGAGGCGCATCCCGACATGGCATCCATCGGGAAGGCGTTCACCAGCATTTCCTGCGGGATCATGCTGGAAGAAATGCGCGACCGGATTCCCGAAGGCCTTGAGACCAAGGTTTTCACGCCAAAATACCTGCCCGAAGCCTTTCCGCTGAACGACCCGCTCAAGGCCGATATCAAACTGGGGCAGTTGCTGACCATGACCTCCGGCATGCATGGCGATGGCGGCAATCCGGGAATGGTCCTGGGCGAGGATCGGCCGCTCGATCCTTTGCCGCGTCCGGCCGCGCCGCAGGACCAAGACGCCAGCGCCCTGCAAACGCCTATATGGATCACACCCGGCGGCGGATATTCTTACGCCTCGGCCTCGCCCCACGTGGCCTCCATCGTACTGCGCCACCTTACCGGAATGGAGATGCAGCA
>Ga0182030_10017320_pt1 | contig 13917 bp, 12 predicted proteins | sample 812S3MmetaG_FD_121299 | JGI IMG/M metagenome (GOLD analysis project Ga0182030, IMG submission 121299) | Permafrost microbial communities from Stordalen Mire, Sweden - 812S3M metaG (Illumina Assembly) | ecosystem: Environmental > Terrestrial > Soil > Wetlands > Permafrost | place: Sweden...
CCATCGCCGTGGCGGCCAGGTTTCTCCTGTCAGCGCCCCAAAACGATGACTCGCCCTTGTACTACTACGGACTGCCGTCGTCGATGGTGGTCGCGGCGATTCTCATCGCTCTGGGCGTCGCGGACCGGCTCCGGCAGCAACGCGATGCCCTCACGGAAGCGGAACGGCGGGCCGAGACGGATCCGCTCACCGGGGTCCTGAACCGGCGCTCCTTCATCGAACGGCTGGACGCCGCCTGTCTGCGCGCCCGGGCACGCGGACTGCCGATCGCATTGCTGTTTCTGGATCTTGATCACTTCAAGTCGATCAACGACTCGTTCGGACATCAGGCCGGTGATGCGTGCCTGCGCGCGATCATCGAGCCGATATTCGCGGAGCTTCGCCAATCGGACGTGATCGGACGTTATGGGGGTGAGGAATTCGTCGTGCTGCTGAGCAGCGCCGATGCCGCCGCCGCCCAGCCGATCGCCGAGCGCATTTTGAAACGGGTGGCGGATGTCCGCGTCGCGGGATATGGGGCGCCCATCCGCCTGAGCTGCAGCATCGGGGTGGCCGCCAGCGACGCGCTCGGCGTTTGGGGGGAACGCCTCATTGCCAGCGCGGACGCGGCGGTGTATCAAGCAAAACGATCGGGCAGGAACCAGGTGCAAATGGCGCTTCCCATCACTCCAGCACCTGCGTAGGAGCCGGTTGTCGGCAGATGGCAACGCTTTGACATATGGCTTGATTTACCAGAATCTGGTCGCAAGGAGGGATGAATGCGGAGTCATTCGATCAGTCACTCGCGTCTAATGCGAGAATCTACTCTGCGTGTCCAGACTGCCTTGGAAAGTTCCGATGCCAATGAACAGCTGATCGCGCGGCGGATATTCGAGAATCCCGCGGCCTGGTCGCAGTGGGAGAGTGAACATTCGAACCTGATGCGCCAGCTCGCCAATTGTGGCCTGCAGCAAGCTCAGCTCGCCGCCTTGAAGCATGCCACCTTCCGGCTGCTCCACGGCAAAGCCCTTTTCCAATACATGCGCCGCAGTGAGATCCGGGGCGTCGATCGCACCCGCGTCATGGCGCATTTCCGGCCGGGGCGCAGCTATTCCAACGCCGTCGTGTCTGAACATAATGTCTTTCTGCGCAAGGCCTGCAGCTTCCTGTGCACCCGGCACGTCGGAAGCGAGGTGATCGCGGATCCGACCTTCCTCGATCCGATCCAGCGGTACGAGGAGCTCTATGCCGATTATTTCAATGTGTACTGCAGCACGTTGGTGGAAGACCCCGACGGCCGGGGCGTGTCGCAGGGTGCACTGCTTCCGCTGTTGAAAAAGGAACTGAACGAGTACCGGTGGGCGATTCTCGATCCCCGCAGGGCCCAACCGTGGCTTCGGCGCGAAGCCGAACTTCGCCGTCCGACCGGTGACACCCAGCGGCTTCCCACGTTGGGCGCGCGTTCGAGGGCCTGAAGCCGCCTCCAGCCTCGATCGCCTAGGCGCTATGACCACCAGGCGGCGATGGTCCCGTCGCTTTCTTGGTATCGTGGGCCGCCCCAGGACACACGGTTGAATCCGCCCTTGCACGCCGCGCGAATTACTTGTCGATGCAAGCCATGAGCTCGTCCGTCCTGCAAAGGATTGCGAACGGCGATTCCGCCGCAGTGCGCGAATGCATCGACGAGTACGGTGCGCTCATCTGGAGCCTCGCGCGTCGCCTGACGCGCACTCCGTCCGATGCGGAAGATGCGACACAGGAAATCTTCTTGGACATATGGCGCAGTGCAGCCCGTTTCGATGCCGCGCAGGGCTCTGTGAAGGTGTTCATCGCCATGATTGCCCGCCGCCGCCTGATCGACCGGCTGCGCAGGTCGACGAACGAACCGCCGATGGATCCCGTCGACGTGCTGGACACGGTCGCATGGTCGGATCCCGGAACGGCCTCCGAGGTGTCGGTCGAAGCCGAACAGGCCTCGCGCGCCTTGCAGCATCTGCGGCCGGAGCAGCGCCAGGTGCTGGAACTCGGCCTGCTGCACGGCCTGAGCCAGTCCGAGATCGCGGCGCGCCTGGGATTGCCGTTGGGAACGGTGAAGTCGTTCATGCGACGCGGCCTGATCGCAGTGCGCGAGTATATGAACATAGACGCCTCCGGCGTCTCTGCGGGGGTTTGATGTCCGAGTCGGGTTCGCAAAGTCAGCCGGACGACGCCTTGGTGGACTTGCTCGTCAAGCAAGCGACCGAAGGCCTGTCGCCTTCTGAACAGCGCGCGCTCGATGCCATGGACAGCGCATCCGCGACCCAAGCCCTGCGCGAGTTCGAGCGGGCCGCAGCGGCGATCGCCCTTGCGGCGGCGCCCGTTGACGGAGCCGTGCCGGCCGCGCTTCGGGCAAGGATCGAGAAGGATGCCCAAGGCTTCTTCGCGTCGCGCGGCGCCGCGGCGGCGCCCACTGGCGTCCCGAGGGGTATCAATCCGCGCGAGGCCGTCGGTAGGCCGTCCCCCGCAGCCGGGGCCGCGGCGCGGCCGGGCGGCGCGGGCCTGGCCTGGTTTGCCGCCGCTGCCTGCTTGTTGCTGGCGCTATTTGCCTGGTTCCGTTCACCGACGCCGCCGGCGGCACAGGTCGCCGAGGTATCCGCGCCATCGCCCGTCGCCCCGATCGTGACGGCGCCATCGGCGCCCGCGGCGCAGGCGCCCCTCACCCCGCCGACGCCGGCGGAGGAACGTGCCGCCATGCTGGCCCGCCCGGACACGATCAAGGTCGTGCTAGGGGCGACCAAGGATCCGGCCGCCGCCGGGGTGACGGGCGATGCGGTGTGGGATCCGGTCGCTCAAAAAGGCTTTTTGCACTTCGTCGGCCTCGCCGCCAACGATCCTTCGGTGCGTCAGTATCAAATCTGGATCTTCGACGGCGCCCGCGACAAGCGCTATCCGGTCGATGGGGGCGTCTTCGACGTGCCCGCAAACGCCACCGAAGCGGTGATTCCGGTTCGTGCGGATCTGCCGATCCGTCAGGCCAAGGGTTTTGCCGTGACCGTCGAGAAGCCGGGGGGCGTGGTCGTATCCGGCCTCAAGCACGTGCTGGTCCTGGGCACCGCCGGCTGAAGGCGGCCCGGGCCGGTTGGCCGGTGCCGGCCAGCCGGCCCGCGGCAGGATGCGCGTAGTCCGCGCCTCGTCAACCGTGCCCGTCAGAGCAACGCTTGCTTGCGCTCCTTGGCGGACGGCGGCGTCCATTGATAGATCCAAGTTTCGGTCAGGGGTCTGCCGTCGACGCGTAGGTAGAGCCGGATGTCGATCGGTTCGTTGCCCTCGTCGGGCGGCCGGACGTCGAAGAGCGCCCGATAGCCGTTGAATTCCTGAACAAAATGCGCGGTGACATGCTCCGTCTGGCCACGCGACGTGGTCACCACGGCCTCCACGGGGGCGTCCTTCGCCAAGGCGCCCAGCTCACCGCCGGAAAAGTCCACGGCGAAATGCCAGGAGTAGTACTGGCGCTTGACCCCAACGGTACCGCCGATGCCGGTGCGCGTGGCGAGCGTCTGCGCCAAGGGCGAGCCGTAGGGCATTCTCGTGCCCCAGTAGAGACGATAGCTGAACAGCAACTCCTGACCCGGCTTTGGCTTGTCGGCTGGATTCCAAAAGGCGACGATGTTGTCGAAGGTTTCGTCGACCGTCGGGATTTCGACCAGTTGTACCGCGCCCTTGCCCCAGCCGCCGTTGGGACCGGCCCTGGGCTCCACCCACAGACTCGGCCGCCGGTCGTAATAGACGCCGTCGTCCTGATAGTGATCGAAGTTGCGGTCACGTTGCAACAGACCGAAGCCGCGCGGATTGTCGTCGAAATACGAATTGAGATGCAGCTGAGGGGGATTGATGAGCGGCCGCCATATCCACTCGCCGGCCCCCGTCCACATCGAAAGGCCGTCCGAATCGTGAATCTCGGGCCGCCAGTCGTTCGCGGCGCGGCGGTCGTTCTCTCCGTAGAAGAACATGCTGGTGAGCGGCGCGACGCCCAGCCGTTCGATCGGCTTGCGCGGGTAAAGGGCGCTGTCGACGTTCATGATGAGCGTGCCACCCGGTGAGATCTGCATCCGCAGCGCACCGGAGATGCTGGGACTGTCCATCAGGGCGTACAGGGTCAACGTCCCGGAATCGCGCGCCGGCCGTTCGAACCAAAACGACGTGAACCGGGGGAATTCCTCGGGGCGCGGAAAGGCCGTGTCCACCGCAAGCGCGCGCGCGGACAATCCATACTGCCGCGTGTCGCCGCCGACTGCCCGAAAGTAGCTCGCGCCCAGAAATGCGGCCACGTCCGCCCGCCAATTCGTCACGAATTGGATCCGGAAGCCCGCGAATCCTGCGCGATCCTTCATCGTGGCCGGATCGACGCCGCTCTTGTCCCACTCGAACAGGCCGGGGTCGTAGAGGATCTCGCGGGCCTGCCCGTCAACGACTTCATACAGGTGCACCGGTTGATTGAACGTGCGGCCGACGTGAAAGAACTGCAGTCGGAACGCAAGGCCAGCGTCCGCCCAAACGGACCGGTCGGTGCGGAAGCGGATGGACTGATATTGGTCGTAACCAAGCCGTCCCATGCTCGCCGGCAGGGCATCCTTGGACTCCTGATAGGAGTTGCTGGCGAGGAAATGCGCCTGCCCCTTCAGCCAGGCGTAGTCGAACGGCTGCGGTTGACCGGTCCCGGCGGCGGGTACAGCCGCCGTTGCGGCGGGTTGGGCGGCGGCGGCGAGGCTTGTGCCAGCGGTCTGTCCGGCGGCCCAGCCGAGAGCCGATTTCAATAGCGTGCGTCGGGCGATCATGCGTTTGAATCCTCTAAATCGTGAATCCGGGTGGCTGCGCATCCGCCAAGGATGCGAGTTGATCGAGCAGTCGCGCATCCGCCGCGACCTCGACCCGCTCGGCCGGCGTGAGCCATCCGAGCGCCTCGTCGAGTGAGCGGGCGTCGATCAGTTTTTGTTCGGCGGTGAACGCGTGCGGGTCGGGCTTGCCGCGCGGACTTCGGGGCCGGGGCAGATTGCCCGCAATGTGCACCTCGCGCGCCCCGCGGTTGCGCGCCAGGTAGCGCAATCCGTCCTGGGGCAGTTCCTGGGGGTGCGCGAGCAATTCGGCGCGCCTCGCCACGAGCAGTGGCGTTTCGAGCTCCTCGGGAGTGCGCAACAGCGCGATGCGCTCGAGCGCCGTGCCGAGCGAGGCGCTGCCGCTGGCCCTCGAGAGGGGGACCGCGAGGAACAGTCCGATGAGTGCCGGCGACACCCAGGCGAGCAGCGACGGCGAGAGGAAATACACGATCACCGCGGTCATGCAGGAGAGCAGCATGTGCCGCTTGTGATAATGCCACGCATCCCCCCAGGTGGTGCCGCCGCTGTCCCGGCGTTGCGGCTTCCAACCGGAGTCGCGGCCCATGAACACCTCGAAAACATGGCTGCTCTGCACCATCATCAGAACCGGCGCATAAAGCGCCGACAGGATGGTTTCGAACAGGCAGCTGGCGAGGACGCCGATGACCCCGCCGGCGCCGCGGCGGATTCTCGGCGAACAAAGCGCGCGCACCAGTCCGAGTGCCTTCGGAATCAGCAGCACGGCCATGCTGAACCAAAACAGCGACATCATCAGCTCGACGTCGAACCGGGGCCAGGTCGGGAACAGCTGAAAATCGTGGTTGAAATATTCGGGCCGGATGAGGTGCGACTGAACGGCCAGTGCGAAGCCGATGAGCAGCATCAACAGCCACAGAGGCGAGCTCAGATAGCTCATGATGCCGATGCCGAGATGGAGTCGGCTGGTGAAGGACAGACCGGCCGCACCGATGATCTTCATGTGCTGCAGGTTGCCCTGGGCCCAGCGGCGGTCGCGCACTGCGACGTCGATCAGCGACGGCGGCGACTCCTCCCAGGAGCCGCCGCAGTCCGTGGCCATGCGAACTTTCCATCCGCCGCGGCGGATCAGCGCCGCCTCGACGAAATCGTGGGACAACACGTGTCCACCGAACGGTTTGCGGCCCTTGAGTTCCGGCAATCCGCAGCTCTGCGCGAACGCCCGCATGCGGATGATGGCGTTGTGTCCCCAGTAGTTGCAGCTGTCTCCGGACCATGCCGACAGGCCGCGGGTGATCACGGGTCCATACACACAGGCCGCGAACTGCTGCAGCCTGCCGAAGAACGTGCGTGCCCCGATGAGCTGCGGCGCCGTCTGCAGGATGCCGAGCGCCGGGTCCGCGTCCATCACCCGCACGAGACGCTCGAGCGTCGGCGCATCGATCAGGCTGTCGGCGTCGAGCACGATCATGTGGTCGAAGCGGCCGCCCCAACGCGTAACGAAATCTTCCACGTTGCCGGACTTGCGCGCAATGTTCTGCCAGCGCCGGCGGTACCAGACCGGCATCACGCCGGCCAGGGCGGTGCGCAGCCGGTCGATCGCGACGGTTTCACGGATCCAGGCGTCGGCGTTGGTGGAGTCCGACAGCACGACTATTTCGAAGCGGTGGGCCGGATCCCCCGCCGACGGCCCGGTTGATGCGCGGGCGTGCAGCGCTTCCGCCATGGCCTGCAGCGCGGCGGTCGTGCGCAACGGATCCTCATTGTAGATCGGCATCACGAGGGCGGTGACCGTGGATGCAGGGGCTGCGGATGGCCGCCCCGTCGGATCACGGCGCTTCGATGCGCCGGCCAGCACGGAGCCGGCTGCGAAGGCAATCCAACCCAATGACACGGCGAAGAAGAAAATCATCAGACCCTGCAGCAGCGTCATGCTCGCGAAGCGCACGACCTGCAGCATCTGATAGATGCCGTAGATGGAAACGCCGAGCGTCGTGACGATCAGAATGAACCGCGCATAGAGCACAGCCGCGGTTGCGGGCTCGCGCGTGCGTCGCGACGGCTTGTAGCGCAGGTCCTGCGCCGGCATGTCGAGCGGCGCCTCCGGCGGCATGCCCCCCGGCGGAGCCAGCGGTTCGTAGGCCACGGCGGAGCTCAGGTTGCGGTCCATCGGTAGAGCCAGGTCTCGCTGACAGGTGTGTCGCCATGCATGATGCGCATGCGGAGTTCGATCAGGTCGGCATCGTTCGGGTCGATCTCAAAACTGGCACGCAGACCGTGAATGACGTCGTTCGACGTCAGCGTTGCATTGGATATCTTTCCCGTCGACGCGCCGAGATCCAGCCGCAGCCCGTCGATCTTCTCTCCGGCGCCGGCGAAATCGAGAATGAACACCCTGCGCTTGCCGTCGAGGCTGGCACCGGAGCGCGTGGCGACCACCCAGCCGAGTCCCTTGGGCAGCGCCGGCTCGGCCAGCCAGGTGACACGATATTCGAAATGTGCGGGGTGGCCCGCCGTGAGCCCGTGCGCCGGCCGCCAGAATGCCACGATGTTGTCGTTGCTTTCGCGGCCGGAGGGTATCTCCACCAATTCGACCGCGCCCGGGCCCCAGTCGCCCATGGGCGTGATCCAGGCGCCGGGCCGCCGCTCGTATTGGTTTTCGAAATCCTCGAAGTCTCGTTGCTGCCGTGAGCGCTGCACCAGCCCGAAGGCCTTCGGCGGCTGGGTCGTGAAGCTCGAGACCTGCAGTTTCAGGGGGTTCGCCAGTTGTCTGAAGATGTGCTCTCCCGTGCTCGACTCGATCATCAGCCCGTCGGAGTCATGCACTTCCGGCCGATAGTCATCGAGCCGGCCGCGGTTCGTCTCGTCGAATAGGAACATCGACGTCAGCGGCGCGATGCCGACCACGCGCATGTCGCTGCGGGGGAAGACCGTGCACTCCACGTCCATCAAGGTCTCCGCGCCCGGACGCACGTTGAAGCGGTATGCACCGGTCGCCGATTCGCTTTCGAGCAGCGCGTAGATCACGAGGCTTTCCGCGCGAGGCTCGGGCCGTTCCACCCAGAAATGAGTGAAAGCCGGAAATTCCTCACCGGACGGTTCAGCGGTGTTGATCGCGAGACCGCGCGCCGACAAACCATATAACAGGTGCTGTGCCACGGCGCGAAAATAGGTGGCACCCTGGAATACCAGGAACTCGTCCCAGACCTTTTTGGAATTGATCTGACTGCGGACGCGGAACCCCGAGAGCGGCAACGAAACCTTGCTGCCCAGTTGGGGAAACGACGGGTTTATCTGAAACATCGCCGGAGTCGCCACGAGGTCCTGCGCCCTGCCGTCCTGCACCGTCGACACCGTGACGGCGACCGATTGCAGGTTGAATCCCGCGCGCAGGAGTTCGAGGCGGAACGGCAGCTGCTCGGCGCGCCAGATCCCGGCGTCGGGGTTGGAGTGGATGCTGCGGTATTGTTCGGGGCTCAACTTGTCCAGGCCGGCGGGAAGCGTGTTGCGTTGAGGTGCGTAAGGCTTCTGGGCGCGGCGTTTGGCCTCGTCCAGCAGGGTGTCAAACGTGAATGCGTACGTATTGGCATCGACGGGCGCGGCGGGCAGCGCAGCGGGCGGCGCGGCAGCCCGCGCCGCAGACCGGTTAGGGGGCGCGGCCGGTGAGCCCGCGGCATAGGCCACGGCCACGAGCACCCAGAAGGAATTGGCTGATGAAACCGGCAAAGCATCCACCCCAAAATAGCCCGAAAGCCTGTTGCATTGATTTGCCGGACCGCCATTGACGTCAGCATTCGACGCACGGGCGACCTCGTCGGGTTGTACGCCGTCTCTGCGCCGATACCTTGATGAAACTGGCGGGCGCTGTCAACGGGCAAACCCGGCCTCAGCCCCGCGCCTCGCCACGCCTGTTATAGTGCCTGGACATGTCGTCACCGCTCCTACCTGGCGCGGAGCCTCAGAGCGGACCCGCCGTACTGATGGTTCGGCCGGCCCGATTCGGATTCAATCCGGAGACCGCCGCCAGCAATGCTTTCCAAACCGCCCCGGGCGCGGCTGCGCCGGGTCGTGTCGCGGAGGCCGCTGCCGATGCGCTGCGAGAGTTCGATGTGCTGGCGGCCCAACTGCAGCGGGCCGGTGTCGCCGTCATCGTCGGCGAGGACACGCCCGCACCCGCCAAGCCGGACGCCGTGTTTCCCAACAACTGGGTCAGCTTCCATCGCGACGGGACCGTGGTCCTGTATCCGATGCTTGCGCCCAACCGGCGCCTGGAACGCCGCGAGGACCTGCTGCGCCAGGTGACCGCGGAGGGCGGCTTTCGCATCACACGGACGGTGGATCTGACCCATCGCGAGATACAAGGCAAGTTTCTGGAGGGCACGGGCAGCATGGTGCTGGATCGCGTGAACCGCATCGCCTACGCTTGCCTGTCGCCACGCACCGATCTCGACGCGCTGGGGGAGTTTGCGCAGCTGCTCGACTACGAGCTGGTCACCTTCGACGCGGTGGATGCGCAGGGCGTCGCCATTTATCACACCAATGTCTTGATGGCGATCGGCAGCCGGTTCGCCGTGTTGTGTTCCGACGTGATCCGGGATCCCGGTTCGCGTGCCGCGCTCACGGAGAAACTGGCGGGGACCGGACATCGGGTCATCGAGATCTCGACGGTGCAGATGGGCCGTTTCGCCGGGAATGTGTTGGAACTCGCCGCGCCGACGGGCAGGGTCATTGCCCTCTCCAGCAACGCGTGGGGAAGTCTCGACGCCGGTCAGCGCCGCAGCCTCGAAGGCGAGGGAAGCGTGGTCGCTGCCGACATTCCGGTGATCGAACGGCTGGGCGGGGGCGGCGTGCGGTGCATGCTCGCGGAAATCCTTCTTCCCAAACGTGTGGTGTCATAATCCCGGCCATGTTGGAACTTGGGATCAAGTCGCTCCTGGCCTATCTGCTCGGCACCTTGCTGGGGAGCTTGATTCTCGGCCGTCTGCGCGGCATCGACATCCGCAGCATGGGCAGCGGCAATGCGGGCGCCACGAATGCGTTGCGCACCCAGGGCAAGGCCTTCGGGCTGTCGGTTTTGGTGCTGGACGTGGTCAAGGGGGTGGCCGCGGTCCTGTGGCTTCCGGGACTCGTCTTGCCGGGCGTTGGATTGGACCCGGACGTCTCGCGTGAGTGGTTGTCGCTCGCGTGCGCGGGTGCCGTGATTCTCGGCCACGTGTATCCCGTGTGGTTCGGCTTTCGCGGCGGCAAGGGCGTGGCCACGGTCCTCGGCGTGGTCGGCGCGCTCGACCCGCGTCTTTTAGTGCCGCTGATCCTCTGTTGGGCTGCCGTACTGGTGCTCTCCGGCTACGTCAGTCTGGCGAGCATGCTCGCCGGTGTCGGGCTCGTGGTCGCGGTTATTTTCATCGATCCGCATGACCGCCCGTTGTTGGGGTTTTGCATTCTGGCCGCGGTGTTCGTGGTGTACACGCATCGCGGTAACCTGACGCGGTTGGCGGCCGGGACAGAGAACCGCGCACGACGCTTATGGCTGTTCCGGTCGCGGGCGGCATAGACTACTCGTCGCTGCTGATGCTGCTGGCGGACGGCCGGCTGCATTCAGGCGCAGAGTTGGCGAAACAGCTCGGGGTGAGCCGGGCCGCAATCTGGAAGTGCATCGACAGACTGCGACAGCGAGGAGTCGAGGTCAACGCCGTGCCGCGGCGCGGCTACTCGCTGCCGGCAGCGGTCGAGTTGCTCGATGAGGCTCGCATTCGTGCCGCGTTGCCTGCGTCAAGCGCCGCGCGCCTGCGGAAGTTCGAACTGCTCTTCGACGTCGATTCGACCAACGGCCGCCTCTTGTCGGCGGGTCCTCCGCCGTATGGATGGGGGGACGTGGTTCTCTGCGAACTCCAGCACGCCGGGAGGGGACGGCGGGGCCGCCTCTGGGTGGCGCCGTTTGGCGCCAGTCTCGCCTTGTCGCTTGGCTGGGCGTTCGACGGTGCGGCGCGGACGAGTCCGACCTTGAGCCTGTGCGTCGGGGTCGCGGTGGTGCGTGCGCTCACGCGGGCGGGGGCCCGGGGCATCGGTCTGAAATGGCCGAACGATCTCTGGCTCGACGATTGCAAGGTCGGCGGGGTGTTGTTGGAACTGCGGGCCGAGGCCAGCGGACCCGCCTACGTCGTGATCGGTGTCGGCCTGAACGTGAGCCTCGCGGCGGCGGCCCGCGAGGAAATCGAGACGATGGGCGGCAGCCGTGCCGACTACCGGGTGGCGGCGGTCGCCGATGCCTGTGCCGAGCCGCCCTCCCGGAATTTCATTGCCGGGGCGATCATTCACGAGCTTTTGAGTATGCTGGCAGACTTCGAGCGTTCGGGGTTTGCGGCCTTCGTGGATGCGTGGACGGCGCTCGACGTGCTGCGCGACCGGCCTTCGCGGATCGCGACCGATGCGACCACGGTGTCTGGGATCGCACGCGGCGTGACGTTGGAGGGCAACCTGCGCCTGGAAAGGGATGGCCAAATGCTCGAGTTCGTGTCCGGTGAAGTGAGCTTGCGCCCGGCTGGGGATGACATTTGACGGCGATCAAAATTTTTGTGGTGTTCCTGGCATTGTCCAACGTGGGCTACTTCCTCTGGTCGCACGGCATTGCGCAATCCCAGGACATTTCGCCGGCGCCGACCGCCTCCCTCAAATTGGCGTCCGAGGTGCCGGAAGCCACGCGGGCGGCAGCGGGCGGAGCCGCCGTGACCGGCGCCGATCCGGCGACGTCGGGCCCCGGTTGGCCGACCACCGGTGCGCCGGCCGCCGGTGCGCCGGCCGCCGGTACGCCGGCCGCCGGTACGCCAGCCGCCGGTACCGAGGGAGCACGCTGTGTCTCGGTGGGTCCGTTCCGCGATGTGTCGGAAGCCGCCCACGCCGCCAGCACGTTGCGCGTCGGCGGATACGATCCGCGGCAGCGTGTGGTCGAAGGGGAGGTTTGGGCGGGCGTGTGGGTGTACCTGCCGTTGCCGGCCAACCACGCCGCGGCAGATCAACTCGCCGCCAACCTGAAGGCGGCCGGCATCGATGATGCCCTTGAGATGCCGGGGCCGGTCGAAGGCTCGGTGATGTCGCTCGGCCTTTACAGCGAACAGCGGCGCGCGGACGCCCGGATTGCGCAGGCTAGAGCGCTGGGGTTCAACCCCGGCATCGCCGATCGCAAACGCACGGGCAATGTTTACTGGATCGACATCGATCTGAAGCCGAGCGACGGCACGCTCGATCCCAGCGCCTTGCAGGCCCAGGCAGGGCGCATCAACCGGCTGGAAGTGAGAGCCTGCCCTGACACCGCCACGGTGCAACCTTGAACTCAACGGTCTGGCGAGTCGGCCGCGCGGCGGGTGCACTCGTCGCCTACGGGGCTCTCGCGTTGTTTCTGGCGCTGATCGGGATGCAGGTCTACCACTGGATCAGGCAGGGCGAATGGACCCACATTGGTTTCGCCGAGGGTCTGCGTGCCGTGCTTGCGGGCTGCTGCGTCAAGGACGGCGATGGCGGGTTGCTGGCGGCCTTGGTGCATTGGATCGATGCGCCCGTGGACTGGCTGGGCTTGCACAAAGTCTTCGAGGTGCTGCCCGCCTCACTCATCCTGTTCGCCGTGAGCATCCTGGGAAACAGCGTTTTCGTGTACTGCTGCGACCGGATGGACGCCGTCGAACGGCCGGACTCGGAGCCAGTCTGAGTATGTGTGCGTTCCGCTCGAACGGATGAGCGGAGCCTCTGGCACCGCCCCGGTGGCCGAGGCCGCCGCGGATTTCCTCAAGAACACGCCCGCGGCCGCGTTTCACGGCAATCTTCCTCCCCGAGACGTCGCCGTGCCCTGAGTTTCCCGTTCCCGCTTCCGGCCAAGTCAGTGTCGGCGTTTTCTGACGCCGGGTCAGTGCGGGTCCGTATATACCGACGGTGGCCCCTGATCGAGAATCCGGGTGTTGCGACGCAAGCCCGCGCCGGTCCCGCGATACCTGGAGATTCCGCCTCATGTGCATCTGGCCACGAACCATCCTCTCATTGGCGGTCTGTTGGGCGGGAGCCGCCGTGGCAGCGGCGCCAACGGCGTTCGAACTTCCCGCCCTTGGCGCGGCCGGCCCCGCCGAACATCATCCCGGGAAGGTCATTTGGGCCGACCTGGTGACCCCGGACCTGGCCGCGGCCGAGACGTTCTACGGCGGGTTGTTCGGCTGGACCTTCAAGAGCATTCGCGCCGGCGACGCCGACTACGCCATCGCGATGCAGGGCGGGCACGCCATTGCCGGGTTGTTGCAGCGGCCGATTCCTGCCGGCGACCATCAGCAGCCGACGTGGCTCACCTTCATCTCCGTGCGCGACGTCGATGCCGCCCTCCGCGCCGCCCTCGCCCATGGCGCCAAGAGCCTGTCGGTCGCGCACACGTATGCCGGACGCGGCCGGCAGGCCGTGCTCGCGGACCCCAGCGGCGCGGTGGTGGCCGTGTTGGCGTCCAAGAACGGCGACCCGCCGGATGTTTTGGCCGCTCCGGGCGAGTGGATCTGGAGTTCGCTCCTGACCCGGGATCCCGCGCAAAGCGCCGCGTTCTACAAGACTGTGTTCGGCTACGAGGTTTACGACCTGCCGAGCGAAGACGACGCCGTGCACGTGATCCTCTCGAGTGATGACTATGCGCGGGCCGGTGTGCATACGCTGCCGCCGGGCGGGCGCCGCCACCCTCACTGGCTCGATTTCATCCGCGTCACCGACGCGGCCGAGGCCAGCCACAAAGCTGCCGCGCTCGGCGGCCGGGTGCTGGTCGAGCCACGGGAGGATCGCCATGGCGGCAAGATCGCGGTCGTGGCCGATCCCGCAGGCGCGCCGATCGGGCTGATGGAATGGTCGGAGACGGAAAACAACGCGGAGCCGAAATGATGCTCACGGCTGCAAAAGTTCGGCTGGGTGCGGCAGCAGCGGTTGCCGCGATGCTCATGTGCGCCTGCGTGGCGGGGTACGGCGGTTACGACGGAGGGGTCGGGTACGTGGGCGGATTTTATGAGCCATACGGCTATGATTACGGCGGCTGGGGCGGACGCTATCGTGTGGGACCCCCTCGCGGCGGTCCGAGAGGCGGGGACGGCCGCGGCGG
>Ga0182030_10017321_pt1 | contig 13917 bp, 10 predicted proteins | sample 812S3MmetaG_FD_121299 | JGI IMG/M metagenome (GOLD analysis project Ga0182030, IMG submission 121299) | Permafrost microbial communities from Stordalen Mire, Sweden - 812S3M metaG (Illumina Assembly) | ecosystem: Environmental > Terrestrial > Soil > Wetlands > Permafrost | place: Sweden...
ATGTGGAAGTAGCCACCGAAAGGTGGCCCCAATAACGTCGGGGCCGCGTTAGCGACCCCGCTCAAGCCGCTTTGAGCGGCTCACACCGTAAAGCCCCCGGCTCTGCCGGGGGATATTTACAGCCCTGCCATTTGTGGGCTGTGATGTACGCGCTGAAGCCCGTACCCTTCACCTAATCACAAGTTCCTGGACAGGTTCTAAGAGACGCGGGAACGGTTCGCGAATAGCTCCGGATTGGCGCAACGAAGAACCTGCAATCAACGATTGAGGGCAGGATCCGGGTGGCCGTAGACTGCACCGCCATCGACGCCAATATACTTGGCCTGACGGGCGATCTGTACCCAACTATCGCCGGACTTCTGCCAGATATTGGTGTAACGGCGGGGGGGGTGGTTTGCCGGCCATGGCACTGTTATGACTTCCCACGCATTTCGCAATAAAACCTGCGAAATGGATGGGGCGCGGTGCTTCTATTTATGGGCTGGAGCAATAAAGGGTAGGTGCGTTTGGGCAGCGTGACCTGGACCAGAACGGCGCCCAGCAGAATGGCTCCGACGGCCAGGATGCTGCCTTCAGGCCCGGTCACTCCGCCCGATAGAAAAGTCTGACCGGCGGGATGCGATGCGAGAAGACGGCCGTGGCAAAGGACGCCGCTATCGCCAACGCCATAAAGAAAAGACTGTGCCCAGTCCCACGAGGCATGAGCGCCGATGGCCCACCAGAGCGAGCCCGACCGCCAGAGCGAATAGGAAAACAGAAGCCCAACCAATCCCCCCGCGACGAGCCCAATCATAGACTCCGTTGAATGACTGCTGTGGCCAGCGCCGAAATCGATCGCAAGCAGGATGGCTGCGACCGTGAATCCGATGCCATAGCGATGCGCAACCCGCTTCGGAATCAGTCCGGCAAAGCCGCGGGCGAGCGTGTATTGGAAGTAGCCCCGAGTTAAGAATTCCTCCGATAAGCCCACGAGACAAAACGCCAGCAGCCACTTGACTCCATACAGAAGCGCTTGCGGACCGGAGAGCAGAATTCCATCGAAGACAAGCAGATGAGCGGCCCACAACACACCGACAAGCAAGGACAGAAGCACCAGGCCACACAGGAATCCGACGGCGAAATCGCGCGCGCGATGACGGCTGCCCCAGCCATAAGCGGCGTATGGACGGCGCTCAATCTTCGACATGATCCACAGCAGCAGTAGCACAACTGCAATCGGTTTTCCGTGCGAGATCAGCACGCCGCCCGGCTGACGGTTCTGAAGATCGCGCGAGGCATTCTCGGCATGTTGGAGAGCGGCGCCGAATGCAGGATGGTGCTTGCCGTACCAATGCGGTATTCCATCAACAATCGCCTGGCTCAGGAAAATCAACGCGAAATAGAGCAGCAGTCCCCAGCCGGCGCGCAGTCCCCAGTCGCCGAACAATACTTTCTGATACCAGCGCCTGGCGTCAGGCTCGGATGGTTTTGGATCAAGCATCGTGCCGGATTGAGCGATATTCGTATTCATCAATGACCTCCATTTATCGAGCAGGCAGCGAAGAATCTGAGCAGGAGTTGGCGCTGGCTTCTATCTCTTGCTTCAAGGATGGTGCTGGGCCCAGGACGCGATGTGCTGCGAGAGTTGGGTGTTGATGATGAAGTCGGAGACCGGATCAAACGCCCAGAAGAGGAAGCCGCCGATCACTGTTACAGCAAGTGGTCTCTTGTATCTCACGAGATCGAAAAGGAAGAGCGCGACAATCATGGCCATCGGAATAGCACCTATGAGGAATGGATAGTGGGCCATGAGAGGAAATGTCATCCGGGGATGGTCCATTATAGGAAATGCCATCCGTGAGAGTGCCGGACTCATCAGCATGGCGTTCGCGATGAGCATCAAGCGTTTGTGCACGATGCGGTTGTTCCGCTTCCAGACGGCGACTGCGACATAAGCGCCAAAGAAGAGAATGCCGAGAACATTGCCGATCAGGAAGGACGCGGGAGTAAATAAAGACGGTAGATGCGCGCCACGCATCAGTGTTCCAAATGGCGTAAGGACGCCAAGCACCACCATCAAGCCAGCGATGACAGCGCCGGCGACCCCGAGCTTGCGATGGAGTCGGATATTTCCCGCCGAGACTAAACTGGATTGGATCACGAACAGTATGATCCAGGACGAAAAGACGGCCCCATGCAAGTGGACGAGCAGGCTGGGCAAATGCGAGAACGCTGCCCCTCTCAGGAAATAACTGGAAGCGAAACCCATGAAGACAATCGCCAGCATGATGACTGACATAGTGGTGAAGAAGATGTCGTCAGCGCGTTTCCTGGTGGGCGCGCTCGGGCGCGAAATAATCCTGTTGACTGCTTGCGGTTTCAGCAAGGCGTTTTCCATGGTCTTTCTCCAAGTTTTCGTTCACAGAAGCTGTATTGCGTTGTGGGCGGCTCCGCTGAAAAGTTCAACGCTCAAAGGTGTTTTCGCGCGGACTCGGCGCGTTCCAAAAACCATTTCATCTGACGCTTTCTCCGAAACCATGTGCGGTAGTAAGCGAAATATAGTATCAGCCAGCTGATGGCAGCGACGAGCAGTACCCCGCCGATCTTCGGCAACACTTCACCTTCGTCATTCACGAACCCGACCACCATGAACGTGATGAAGGCCAAAAAAACAACCGTATTGAGCACAACCAGAAGCCAACGAGCCTTGTTGCGGAGAACCACGGTGTAGTCGCCGCTCTTCAAGGTAGGCTCTGCTTCCTTCAAGAGAAGCGGCAGTGCTTCGGTGGGAACCTGCTTGGTTCTCCACAGCTCGGACAGGCTGTCGGGCAGCCAGCGTTCGATGCCGTCGATCTCCGACAGGAGTGCGCGTTTGAAGTCGGTGCCCGTCGCCTTGGTGGATTCCGTGACGGCTGTACCGGAGAACAGCAAAAGGTACTCATTCAGCTTGAACGAACTGCGGCGGCCCTGGTTCCAGGGATCTTCAGCAGTGAAGGTGGCTGCTGTCTTCACTCTGATTGGCTTCATTACCGCTTTAACTCCAAACAATAAAACTTTGCCCACGCTCATATTTCCATCCTCCTCTTTTCGGTGAAATCGACTTGTTTTCGACTTGCGCATCCAGCAACTTCAAATGCACACCAGGCGACGATTGAAAGCCAATCGTCAGTGCTGTAACTCGAAGACGGTCGTCTTGTTGCCGGTATCGACCAGGGCGCGGCCACGCTGGAGGGTGAGCGTCATGCGATGACCGCCGATGACGACGGTGTAAATGCCGCTCTCGGGGTCGAAGAGGTTCCAGGTACCTGTGCCGCCATTCGAGGCGAGTATCTTGCCGTTGGCGAGAAACTTGACCGCTCCCAGCGGGGGTTCGCCTGAAATGCCTGACTTCTGGGCATAGACGCCGACGATTGGATCAGGACCGTCCGCTGCGTTGCCGAAGGAGACGTTTCCGGTGACGACGACGATGTACGGAGTCGTCTGGCGCACGAGCTTACTGTTGACCGGCGAGACGCCTACGAGGACGCGCGTGCGCTGGGTGACGGAGCCATCGTAGACGACGCCCGTGGGACCATCCTTGTGAGTGATTTGAGATCCGGCGGTCTTGGGATTGAAGACGGCAGCGAAGGATGGCTTGCCGCCCACGTCAAAGCCTTCCTGTGCGCCACTGAATGTCCAGGCGATGTGAAACTTGCCGGGCTCGGCGTAGAAGTAGTAATAGTGGTCGCCGACAAAGCTGTCGATGAGCGCCTGGTTGTTCCCCTGGTGCAAGGGCGCGGGGGACTCGGGCTTGAGCGATTGGGCAGCGGCCGGGCGCATGTTCAGCAGAGTGCAGGCCAGGACGCATGCGAGGGCAATGCGCACGAGCAGTGAACGGGAGTGAGTTTGGCAACGTTTCATGCGAGGTTACCTTTCGAGCGCAGGTGTGGTCCTTTGAAACGAGAGATGGGGAATTCGCAATATTGCGGGCCGCCTGAAAGTCGGCATCATGCGACTTCCAGGCGGCTCTTCGACGATCAGGGTTGAAGCGTAAGGGTGATATCGTGACTGATGGACCCGCTGGTCGCAGTTACGGTGAAGTTGAACGGCGACTTGGCACAGCCTGTCAAAGTGAACACCGCAAGCGCGAACACGATCGTCATTGCCGCGATTCGGCTGCGATACGACTTCAGCCTCTTGCGGAAGGAGAGAAGAAATGCCATGCAGCATGCCAGCACAGGAATCGCGGAACGCGAACCGCGTCGGAGCTGCGCCGTCGGTGACTGGTTGAGGGTGAGCTTCGTTGTGACCGTCGCAGCATTCGGCGTTACGGTTGATGGAGTGAAGACCGGCGTTCCGTAGGAAGCATCGAGACCAGTGACAGTGAAGGTGATGGGCTCGTTGAATCCAATGCTGGCGGACAGCGGAGCAATGTTGAGCGTCCATGTTGCGTTGGGGTTATATTGCGTGGGAGCTGTCGTCGAGAGGATGAAGTCGGAGGGGTTTGTGCCTCCGTTCAAGGCAACGTTCACATCTCCGGTGCTGAGTTTGACGTCGAGCGTGGCGCTGAACTCGTTGCCGGTTGCAGCCGGAGTGAAGGTGACAGCGATCTGGCAGCTATCGCCTTTGTTCAGGCTGGCCGGGCAGTTGTTGGTCTGGGCAAACGCAGTGGGGTTTGTGCCGGTAAAGGTAGCGCTCGTGAAACTGAGCGGCTCCTCGCCGGTGTTGCTCACATTCACGGTTTGCGCCGGGCTCGTTTTCCCGGCTGGCGTCGCCGGGAACTGGATGGTTGTTGGAGTAACAACGGGCGCAGCATCTGTGATTTCGTTTGCCGTCAGGTATCCCGTCACCGCATAGAGGGTCGTCGTTCCGGGGGGCGAATAGGGTATGGTGAGCGTGGCCGATGCGGTGATGTCGGGGGCAATGGTCCCCGTGAAACTAACAGCAAAAAGGCAGCTCGCGCCGGCGGTCACCGTGGCGATACCGTTGGAGTCGTAGTTGCAGTATCCATCGCCACCGGTGGCATACAACGCGAATGCGTTCAAGGGATCGTTGAGTATTGGGGCTCTGTACGAGAATGTAATCGGAAATGTTGAGGAGTTGGTCAGGGTGAAATCCATCTGGGTTGACTGTCCCTGAGGGATGTTTTGGAAGTTCAGATGATTGGGCGTGAGCGTAATCTGTGGCGAAGAGATGTAAGTCGTCCCTGTGAGCGCTACGGATGGGTTGGAAGACTTATCCAGAACTTCAAAGGTGCTGCTCTGCGGGCCAGAGGCAGTCGGCGCAAATTGCAGCGTATAGGTGCAGGAGGCGTTTGCAGCCACGTTCGGCGTGCAGGTGCTGCCTACAACGCTGAATGCCGAGTTGGTGTCGGAATAGTTATAGATGGTTGCCGCAGCCGGTCCGTTGTTATGGTATGTCACGGTTTGCGTGGCGGTCTGCCCCACGATGACCGTGCCGAAATCGATGGAGGTCGGAGCGAGCGTTTCCGATTGCGCATTCCCCGTGCCGGTGCATGTTAGAGCAATGGATTGCTGCACAATCGGTGACGGAAAGTTGGCGCCAAGATTCGCTGTCAGCGATCCTGACGCCGTGGGCGCGCAAGTGAGCGAGATGGCGCAACTGGCACCCGCAGCCAGGCTGGTTCCGCAGGTGTTGGTTTCTTCGAACGAGCTTGCGTTCGTACCGAAAAAGCCGAAGCTCGAAATTGTCAGCGCGGCGGTGCCGGCATTCTTGAGCGTGGCTGCTTGCGCGCCGCTGGTGGCGCCCACAGCTACGCTGCCGAAGTTGATGGTCGCCGGCGTGAGCTGAGGCTGCGGTTGGCCGGTTGACCCGGTAGCTGTTCCGTTCAACACAACGTTGAGCGGGCTGGACGGATTGTCGAGGTCGCCTGTCGAGTAAGTCGAGGTCAGCGTTCCAGCCGACTGCGGAGTGAATGTGAACGTGACCGTGCAGCTCGCCTGGGGAGACATGATGCCTCCGCAGTTGTTGCTCTGGGTGAAGTCGGTGCTGTCGGTGAGCGTGCCTTGGATCAGATAGATGCTTTTGGTGGTTCCGTTGAAAAGCGTCGCGGTCATTGCAGCGCTGGTCGAGCCAACGTTGGTCGAGGGAAATGTGATGGTGCTCGGCGTCAGCGTCAAAGTGTTGTTGGGCTGAATGGCCACAACGAACCCGTCGTCGCCTTTCTTCGAAACGCAACTGGTGCAGGTGGCCTGATAGGCGTTGGCGACCGGCAGATCGGTTGCGTAGGTCGCACCGACGATCAGGAACTGGCCGCCGCTCGAGAACTCGATTCGGCCAGGAACGGTAGAACTCGTTGTTGTACCGAGGTAGGACGAGATCAGCAGCGAATCGCCGCCGGACTGCGACGTATCGATCAAACCGAAGACTGTATCGACGTTTGCTGTGGGGAGAGTTCCCGTTTGCAGGTTGTTCTTGACCGGATAGCCCGGACCGGAGCTGCCAGCGAAGGCAATCTCTCCGTCGGAGGAAACCGCGATTTCGTCTGTTGTTCCCTGTAGGTAGGTCGAATAGAGGAGCGTCTCGCCATCCGGCGAAATCTTGCTTACATATCCAGACAAGGTCGTGTTCGGCAGCGTGGAATATGCGCCGTTCTTGATCGGATAATCGCTCTGACTCGTCGTGCCGGAGACGTAGATGTTGTCCGAGGAGTCGATGCGGATATCGCCCGCATTGAAGGTGCCGCCCGTTCCCCCCAGAAATGTGCTGTAAAGCACCGCGGTCCCGGCCGGATTGAGCTCCATTAAGAAGCCCGAGTTGCAGGAGCTTACTCCGCTGCATTGAGTCTGCAAAGCATCTGCGCTGGTTACTGGAAATGCGGCGTTCACGCTCTCTCCGTAAATCCACAGGTCGCCTTTGGAATCGAGAGCCAGCGAGCTGAGTGTGGAGGAGTCGACTGAGTTGGCATCGCCTATCTGCGTAGCGTAAACAATCGAGCCTGTTCCGGCTTGGGTGGTATCTACTTTCGCTACGAAGTCCAACCCAACCGTGAAGAGCGGATTCGTCTTCCAGATGAAGGCGGTGCTGGGATCATCTCCAAAGGATGCCACGCCGAGGAGGTAAACGATGCCGTTGTTGGCCGTGACCATGTAATGCGGCTGGAATGTGCCGAGACCGGAATTGACAGAGCCTGGCAGGCCGAAGCCTATGTAAGTGGAATACAGCAGCTTCGATCCATCGGCGGAGAGCTTGGAGAGTACGCCGCCGTTCGTCGTTTCGCCACTGTCTGCGGGCTGGCCGCCTGGGTAGGCGTTCACCTGCGGGAAGTCTGAGCCCAGGCTCGTGCCTGTAACGTAGATGCTGCCATCGCTATCCAGTGCCAGGTTAAACGCCTGGTCGTCATTGCTGCCGCCGATGTAAGTGGCGAAAATCAGCGTCTGCCCGGTCTTGTCCAGCTCGGCTACATAGATGTCCCGCTCGGTATCACTTCCGGCGTAAGGATTGTTTGGGCCGCATGTGTCGGCACAGGCATTGGGCGGATTGCCCAGAACCTTCAGGTCGGTTGAATCCGTTGTCATGAGGAGATAAATACCTCCGTCCGCACCGATCTTCACATCGACGAGCGAGTCGTAGTAGTTGCCGCCGAAGTAGCTCGCGTACAGAATGACGGGGTCGATGACCAGCGGATGCAAATGATCGTAGGTTCCGAGCGAAAAACCGATTTCGCCATGCGGCCGCGTGCGATAGCTGACGGATACTGCTTTGCGTGTGCCGTCCTGAGCAACCTGGTAGGCGATGGGGCGCAGAAGCCGAATCCCGTCTTCCGAGGTTTCTCCCTGCTGGAGAAGCAGGTCTCCGGTCTTTGCGTCGAGCCGAGGCTTGGCTCCGATAAATTGCATCCGGACCTGGCCAGGGTCGGCGTTGGGAGCTACCAGGTAATCATGTTCCAATTGGTCGCCGTTGCCGTAGTAGACAAGGTCGATCCCGGGGTAGACACCCTGCACCCGGACTCGGCTGAACTGGCTCACCCCAGTCCTCCACCGGCCGGGATCGTTCCCCAGCAGGTAGTTGCTATGGCCTGCGAGCAGGTCCTGACCGGCGGGCCTGGCTCCGAGATTTGCACCCTCCAGCAGCATGGAGACAGAGGGCTTGCCTGCCTCTCCGAATTGCACTCTTCCGCCACTGTCGACCCGCAATTCTCGTCCCAGTGTGCGACTGGACAAACCGCCCTGCAAGTTCGGTTCGAAATGTAGAGGCTGGCGCAACAGCGTCTTCCGTATCGCATCCCGCGAGGAGGAGATCGACGTCGCAGCCTGTTGCGGGACGCCCCGCCGCCGGACGGGAGCCGAAGCCACAGCTCTATCTGCGAAGGGCGTCAAGTGCCCTTTTTCATCTGTTGAGAGGGGAGCCGTAGTCATGCGACCGACCTGCCCCGATTGTGCAAGCGATGGGGTGCACGAGACCAGGATCAGGATCGCCGCGCCAACGAAAGGTAACTGCCTCAACAGCAGGGGACGTAGAGAGCGGGATGACCGGCGAAGCATGAAGCGCGAGATCAACTGCGAAATTCGGGGAATTGATGATGACATCAGAATCTCTCCTTGAGTTCTTCGAATGACTTTTTGCAAATCCGTACTTGACCCGCCGCGGAGACCTGCACGTGCAGGCCGGATTCCTGGAGCAAGCTGTGGATGCGGTCTGGGCCCACAGAAGCATTTCCGGCCATGCGCGGAACTATGCTGATCCAGGGGCTGTTGCAAGAGGGACAGACTGCCGCCGTGTTCGCAGTGTCCGGTTCACAATGCTGGACATCCAGGGTTGAACCCTCAACCGTGATCGTCACTTCGCGGTGCTGGAATTCAATCGAGAGCCGCCTGATTTTGTTCATGTCGTCCTTGCTGAAGCGCGGTGGATTGGAAATGCGTGATGGACCCGGTCTCGTTTCCTAGGCCGGTACTGAAGCATTGCTATACTTGGCATATCTGGATTCCGTTGTGGCTCCGGGTCTGCTTTCCCACGGCACAATCAGTTTTCCCACGGTCGCTCAAACGGCGTCCTCAAGCCCGGTTCAATCGCTTCTCAATTCAGGCTCAATTGACCTATGTCTCACATTGCGGATGGCTTAATTAAGTTCGAGGAGTATGCAATTGATCGCGCCCGATGGCAGTTGAGCTGGCGCGACCAACCCCTGCCGCTCAATCGGAAGACTTTCGACCTGCTTCTTTTTCTGGTGGAGAATGCCGACCGGGTGGTTGGTAAGGACGAACTGCTGCGCACCCTATGGCCGGAGTCGTTCGTTGAAGAGAGCAACCTGACCCAGCACATCTTCCTGCTCCGCAAAGCGCTCTCCCGGCACGAGTCGGGAGCAAAGATCATCGAGACCGTCCCTGGGCGCGGCTATCGCTTTACCGCTCCAGTCACCGCCGTGGAAACCGAGCCGCCGTCGGCCGCCGACCGGATGGTCATTAAAGCCAGCGAGTCCATTACCCGGATTACCCTTGAAGAAGAAGAGGAAGACACACCGGAGCCGTTTTCTCAAGAACTCAACGGCGCCCACCCCCTGCTGTCCGCTCCGTCCGCGAAGCATCGTATCTATTGGATTGCCGGTGGAACTGCCGCCGCAGTGGCGCTTTGCGTGGCTGGCTGGTTCGGCTGGCAACGCTGGCTCGATCACACAAGTGGAGCGCAGGTCCGGGTGGTGCTAACGCCCATGGACGGTACCACGGGCGATGCCGTCCTCGATAAAGCCCTCACCCAGGCCCTTCGCATGGACCTTGGGCAGAGCCCCTATGTGACGGTCGTGCCCGGCGGTACTGTGATGGCCACGCTAACCCAGATGATGCACAAGCCCGACGACGCGATCACCCCGGCCATGGCGCGCGAGGTGTGCGAGCGCACCAACAGCCAAAGCGTGTTGTCAGGGACTGTCTCGAAGATCGGCCAGCACTTCCTGATTACCGAAGAGGCGAGCAATTGTGTGGACGGGTCGATGATTGGCCAATCGAAGTATGAAGCAGCCACCGCCGAGGAGTTGCCCCATGCCATCGACAAGCTGGCCGCCAATCTGCGCCAGAAGCTTGGCGAATCGCGCCGCAATATTGCCCGCTTCGACGTGCCGCTGTTCCACGACAACACCCCCTCGCTCGACGCACTGAAGGCTTTTACGCTCGGCACGCAACTTATCCGGGAAGGAAAGTTTCCGGAATCCATCGCAATGCTCAAGACTGCCGTGGCGGACGACCCGCAGTTTGCGGCTGCTTACTACAATCTGGCAGTGGCCTATGCTTCGGCCGGGGATGATCTCCACCTGAGGGAATCCATCGCAAAGGCCTACAGCTTGAAAAACACTGCAATGAAGCCCACGCAGTTCCAAATCGAAACCATGTACGACTCCGAATATACGGGCGACATGTACGAGCTGGTGCGAGACTTTCAGAGTTGGGTAAACCTCTATCCAAATTCTTCACAGGCGTGGAGCGGACTGGCCGGCGCCCAGGGGGATCTCGGCATGGATTCAGAGTCGCTGGCCAGCCTCACACGTTCCGTCGAGCTTTTACCGCACAGTCAGGGCTTACTTGCCAACCTGGCCAATGCTCAGATAAGGACCGGCGACTTGAAGGGCGCGCGCACCACCTGCGATCGCGCCATCCATAACAATCTCGATGGAGATGGTATCCGCGTTCGCTACCTCCAACTGGCCTACCTGCTGCACGATGCAGCTCTACTCCAGGAGCAAAGGGCGTGGGCGCAGGCGCATCCGCAGGCTGTCGGAGTCCTTGGATTGGAATCTCAGATAGCGATGGCCGAGGGCCGCTTCGACGACGCGCATCGGCTGATCGCCAGGATTCGCGAACTCCACCAGCAGCAGGGTCTGTTTGGCCCGGACGATGAAGCGTCCAAGTTTGGGGCCGTTGACCTGATGCAGACCGGCGATGTTGAGGCAGGTAAGAAAATCTTTCAACAATCTCCTGTCGATATCGAGGAGGGACAGGAGGTGTTGGGGCTCGTCTACACAGGCGACATTGCCGCAGCCCGTTCGGCGCTCCACACAAACGAGACCAAATACCCTCGGGCGACGATGACGAATCGCTTCTGGGGACCCAGGACAAGGGCGGCAATCGCCATGGCGGAGCATAAGCCTGGCGAGGCCGCAGCGCTGCTGGAATCCACGCGTCCCTTCGACAAAGTAGGGCGATTTCTTCCCTGGCTGAGAGGCAGCGCATACATGGCCGCCGGCCAACCCGCTGCTGCCGAGAAGGACTTCCGGAGCGTTGTTGACCACCCCGAGTACGACCCCACTTCACCGTATATCTCGCTCTCATGGCTCGGCCTGGGACGCGCACTTGGCGCCGAAGGTAACCGCGCCGGCGCCATCGACGCATATCAGCACTTCCTGACTTTATGGGCGCATGCCGATCCCGATGCGACGTATCTCAAGCAGGCCAAGCAGGAGTTTGCCGCTCTTCAAAAGGTCGTCGCTCTAGCCAAATAGACACACCTCTGAATTCGGAAGTCTGAGCACCGCTCAGTGGCTCAGGGCCAATCACTCCTTGATCGAGGATTATTCTAAGCAGGTACTGAGGCGATTACGCCTTTCAATCGCCGCACATTTGGTTAACAACTGAATGCCACCGATACTCCAGAGACGCGACCACGAAACGTGGTTGACTCGGGAAGAACCGTCGCGACCGCCAATAGAGTTGCTACGACCATCTCCTGCAGTGGCGTTGTTTGCAACAATCCCTCTGTCAGCAAGACGATTGCCGAAAACAGCACTTGGCCGGGCAGGTCTTCCCGAAAATCTTGGCACTGTGATTGCCTCGCTTGTCTGGCTGAGCACCATCGAACTCATCGAAAACCCTCAGCGTCAATGCACTTTCAGGATGCTCCCACCACTTCTGCAACTCAGCGCCCGACATCTCAACGAGTCCGCAGTTCCGGCAATCCTCGTGTTGAGATCGAGCGTCCAATGGTGGGCTGAATCAAAGTCAGAACCCGGGGTCTCAGGTGTATGACAGGCCTCTATTTTGACGGGTCTGCATCTCGCAGATTGTCTTTAAGGATTAGAACCCAAACACCTCCCCGGAGCTCTGAATCTGGCAGGGAATTGCCATTTTCACTCGATTCAGCGATACTGATCTTGGCCCGAGCGAGAAGGACTTCTGCTGCCAAATGTCTTTACAAGTGACTGATGAGATGTCACTTGCCCCAAGACTGTGATCAGCACCTTTAGAACAGGCGGAAGTCGCGTGTTTGGCATCGAACCGAGCAGAAAGAAGGCTTACTAGCAGTATTTCGATGATCTCCATCGCTTAAGTATTTGATTTTAAAGGCGCTATCGTCCAGGGGTTAGGACGTGAGATTCGACTGTCGCCGCCCTCTTTAACTCCTCTAAAATCAAATAATTACCTCAAAATAATGGACTTAGAATGCGATTCCCCATGCGACCAAATTCTGTCGAAAATGCACCAAAATTGCTGCTTTTAGGCACTTTTTGCAGGCTCTGCTAGTAAATAGTGCTAGGAAAAATGAGGTAGAAATGTATCGCTGAACCCTTAAACTTTCTGGTGTTAGTGCTAGTAAGCAGCGCCTGACGGTTCTGGGCGGAAACATATCAGTGCGCCCTTAAGCTTTCTAGGGCTAGTGCTAGTAAGCAGTGCTAGGATAGACGGGTCCTAGGTTCGGAAAACATCGGGACTGACCTTCGCGAGCGAATAGGACGTACTGCGCCCCCCGGACGAATCTTTTCTTAGGACGCCCGTCCTGATGAGATCCTCAATATCGCGCAGCGCGGTATCCTGCGAACACTTCTCAAGCTTGGCCCATTTAGAAGAAGTGAGCTTGCCATCGAAGCCATTCAATAGCCTGTTGATCATACTGCGCTGGCGCTCGTTGAACTCCGTGCCGGCGAAGCGATCCCAGAAGCGCGCCTTGTTGAGCACGGCGGCCAGGGTGGTCTCCGCGTGGTCAAAGGCGCGCCCGAGACATGCCAGAAACCATTCGAGCCAGCGCGTAATATCGAGATCACCTTTCTGGGTTGCCTCTAGGATCTCGTAATAAGTCTTCCGCTCCTGCTGAATCTGGGCCGACATGCTGTAGAACCGCTGGGGGCTTCGTTCTGAACGCGCCAGCACCATATCGGCGATGGCGCGCGCAATACGGCCATTGCCATCCTCGAATGGGTGAATGGTGACGAACCACAGATGCGCGATACCTGCCTTGAGCACAAGGTCGGTCGAACTCTCCTTTTCAAAGCAGTCCAGGAACTTCTTCATTTCCCCGCGAAGGCGCCCGGCAACTGGTGCCTCATAGTGAACTCGCTCTTTGCCGATTGGCCCTGAAACGACTTGCATGGGGCCGTTCTTATCGTTGCGCCATGCGCCGACGTTGATCCGCGACATTCCGCTTCGGCCGGTTGGGAATAGCGCGGCGTGCCAGTCGAACAAGCGCTGCGCCCTCAATGGCTGATCATAGTGCTGAGTTGCATCCAGCATCATCTCAACAACGCCCTCGACGTTTCGGTCCGCCCGTGTCAGACCGCCAATGTCGATTCCAAGTCGGCGTGCGATTGAGGAGCGCACCTGGTCTCTATCGAGCTTCTCTCCTTCGATCTCGCTCGATTTGAGGACATCCTCGGTCAGGGTGTTCAATACTGCTTCCTTTCGAAGCTGGAAGCCGAGCCCCTCCATACGACCAATCAGGCGACCTTGCCGGTGTCGCACCTCGACGAGGCGTTGGGAAATCCGCTCGAAATCCCAGCGAAATTCCGGCCAGTTCGGCCGCTCGTGAATGTAAGTACCGCGACCTATTCTCCGCACCATGTGCAGAGAATATAGCGCGTATTCACCGCAATTTCAAGTTCTAATCTACGCATCCAATGTGGGGCTGCCCCCTTGGCTGAGACAAACAGTTAAGACACTATTCGCCGTTCGCTGCAAAAATCTCGACCGGCAAGACCACTTTATCGCATTCTGATGCCGGCTGGTGAAGCGGAGGCGG
>Ga0182030_10017322_pt1 | contig 13917 bp, 13 predicted proteins | sample 812S3MmetaG_FD_121299 | JGI IMG/M metagenome (GOLD analysis project Ga0182030, IMG submission 121299) | Permafrost microbial communities from Stordalen Mire, Sweden - 812S3M metaG (Illumina Assembly) | ecosystem: Environmental > Terrestrial > Soil > Wetlands > Permafrost | place: Sweden...
AACCAGAAGAGCCTGTCGCGGCGAATGTCGCCGCCGATGCCGAGGCCCCATGTGATCTCGTGGTCGGGCGGCGTGAAGGGCTGGGGCGTAAAGACCGGAACGGAGGTCGCGGTGGCCGGAGCTGTCTCCTGGACCCATTGGGTGAAGGGGTTGCGCGCGCCCCAGGTGTTTTGGCGGTCGAAGACAAAGCCCTGGCCGTGCAGGCCGTTGGAGCCGTGTTCTGTTTCCACATTCATGCGGCCGGCGGCGGCCCGGGCTCCGGCGGCCTCGACGTTTCCAGCGACAGTCTGGACGGAACGGACGGCGGCTTCGCTGACGGAAAAGCGCCCTCCAGACCAGGGCTGCCCCATGCCTTGCGGTTCGGAGATTCCCTGGGCTGACGCGATCCGCTCTTGCGAGGCGGGCGAGGAACCGGACGCGGCGCCAAAGGCCAACTGCGTGCCGACGCTGTCGATAGAGGTATCGGCGGATTGCGGTCCCGCGCCACGCAACAAGGCCTGCGACGAGCCGGCGGCGGGTGTGTCCAGAATGAACTCTTCCCAATGGCGCCCGGCCACTGGCAACGATTGCATTTCGGAGGCGGTGACGGAAGTGGTGACGGCGGAGGATACGGGATCGCCCTGCCGCGAGGCTGCCTGAATGGGGCTCGGATGCGGCAGATTCCACTGCATGGCGGCGCGAAGACCGTTGACTATCGATATGGGTGTGGCAAGATTCAGGCGGATGGCTGCAGTGGGGTCGAACGAGATCTTCGCGGAGAGATCGGGGACTGGGCGACTGATGGCTTCCAGGGCTTCGGATTTCTGACTCTGCGACGAGCTCAGGGCAGGCTCTCCACCCCGCGAACCAAGACCCGCTCGAGCGGACCCCGGTTCTCCACCCCGCGAACCAAGACCTGTTCGCGGGGACCCCGGTTCTCCACCCCGCGAACCAAGACCTGTTCGCGGGGACCCCGGTTCTCCACCCCGCGAACCAAGACCTGTTCGCGGGGACCCCGGTTCTGGTGCACCCGGTGTTGGTTCAATACTGGGCAAATCCGTGACGAGGGTTTGCTGCGATGACGCAGGCTGGAGCGTGGCGGTCAGCGGCTTGGTCTGGACCAAGGGCGGCTCTGGAACGATCGCTGTTGCGGGGCCTGGCACAGGGAGCGCAATCGGCGAGGGTTGGCGGAGCGGCGTGGAAGGCAGTGCTGCAGCTTGGGTTGGGGCCGGTAGTGGGCTCGGGGGTCGATTTTCGAGGAAGACTGAATGGACCGACGCCGGAGGGGAGAGGTCGAACTGCATGGCGGCCTGCACGCGGGCCTGGTGGCCGGCGGAGACCAGGATGCCATTGAGACGGCCGTGACCCAGTTGGGCGCTTTCGGCCTCGATGATGTACTCGCCGGCATCGAGCGCGGCAAAGCGGTAAGCGCCGTCTTTGGCCGTGGTGGCGCGCACCTCTGTGCCGGTTGCCTGGTTGTGGAGGAGGATGGTAACTCCAGCCAACGGGGCCGAGTGGAGGTCGGTGAGTTTTCCGATGAGGGAACCTGTGGGAGCGGTCTGTGCGCGAGCGGGCCATCCCGTGCCGAGAAGAAGCACGGCAACCGCCAGCGGCTTCACCCAGATCCGCTTCACTGCTGCCATCGAGACACCTGCTCACGGCAGAACCCGGGAGAAAGCACACAAAACACCCCGCCTGCCCGCTCTGGTGGCGGATCAGGATTTGGGCAGGGCCGGAAATGCTCATTCGAGCGCAGTTTCGGCCGTTCGCTAAATACCCAAGTGGAGTTGCATCGAATTCTATTCTGCTTTGGCTTCGGTGGGAAGTAGCAGATATCACAAGCGAGGCTTTCAGCGGCGTTCGGCACGGAAGATGCGGTTCGGGGGAGAGCGCGCCGGGGAGAAGGTTGGCCGGAGCGCGGCGGCTTAAACCGTGGAAGGAGTCAGTTTGAAATCGAGCGGGCCGGGTAGCGCCGCCGAAATGTTTCCACGACAAAGCCAACCAAACCATAAATGGCGGCATTCACAACCAGGACGAAGTAGAAGCTCATCCGGCGATGGGCTTCGAACGCGATTGGGCAGGTCAAACAAAGGATAGCCCAACCAAGACCGCCTTCGGCCCGCAGGTTCCGGTGAGTCGTCATGAAGTAGATTGACCAGGAGGCGACAACAATCGCGCCCGTAACAGCCCAAATGGCGATTCGGGTTTTCATCCCGCCACTCCCTCTGCCTTACGCCCCAAGAGTCTCACCAACCGCAAACTGACGCAATTCGATAGTCTGCCAATGGAGCCCGGTCCGATAGACTGAAGAGACGGTATCTCGGATCGAGAGAAACGTGAACAAGTCTATGGGCCTCGCCGACATTCCCTCGGGGGCTAAAGCCCACGCTTATTTTTTGCGTCATTTTCGGCACGACTGAAGTCGTGCCCTTTCAAAGCATCGTCTTGATGAGAGGTTCCCTAGGGTTTTCTGGTGCACAGTTGCAGTGCTGACTTGACCCCTGATCCCTGATCTCTGAACCCTTGTCCCTGGTTTCCCATGTTTATCGATGAAGCGAAAATTCGGGTGAAGGCCGGCGACGGCGGGAATGGCTGCATGGCCTTTCGGCGGGAGAAGTTTGTGCCCAGGGGAGGGCCTTCGGGGGGCGACGGCGGGCGCGGCGGCGATGTGATCATGGAGTCGTCCAATCGCCACAACACGCTGATTCATTTCCGCTACAACCCGGAGCACAAGGCGCAGCGGGGTGAGCACGGCATGGGCTCGAACTGCACCGGGCTCGACGGACGCTCCATTACGCTGCAAGTGCCCGTTGGCACCTCGCTTTACGACATGGAGACGGGCGAACTGGTGCACGATTTCCAGGAGCCGGACGAGCAGTTCGTCATCGCCAAGGGCGGGCGCGGCGGCCGGGGCAACCAGCACTTTGCGACCAGTACGCACCAGGCTCCGCGGGAGCACGAGCTGGGGCGGGCGGGGGAAGAGCGGCACTATCGGCTGGAACTGAAGCTGCTGGCCGATGTGGGACTGGTCGGCTATCCCAATGCGGGCAAGTCCACGCTGATTTCGCGCATTTCGGCGGCCAGGCCCAAGATTGCCGACTACCCGTTTACTACGCTTGAACCCAATCTGGGCGTGGTGACCGTGGGCGAGGAGCCGGATCTGGAATCCTTCGTCGTTGCCGATATGCCTGGACTGATCGAGGGAGCGCACCTTGGCTCGGGGTTGGGCGTGCAGTTTTTACGCCACATTGAGCGGACGCGGCTGCTGGTTCACCTGGTGGACGTGTCGGACTCGTCCGGCAGGCCCGATCCGGTAGAGGACTTCAAGGTGATCAACAAGGAACTGGCCAGCTTTGCGAGCAGCGTCGTCAAAAAGGAGCCTGACCCTTTTTCCAGCGATGAGAAGCCGGTTGCACCCGAGCATCCTTTGGCTGAGAAGCCGATGGTTGTGGTCGCGACCAAGATCGACGTTGCCAATCCGGAGAAGCTGAAGAAGCTGTCGGCTCACGTGAAGCGGCGCAAGCTGGAGTTCCATTCGATCTCCGCGGTGACCGGACAAGGGATCGACGAGCTGAAATGGGCGCTGGCGAAGCGATTGCGGCCTGACTATAGGGCCTGAGACGACCGGCGCTGGCGCGCGTTTCCTGGAGCGGGTAGTTTTTACCTCACTTGGGCGGGTCTTTTTTACTCGCCGTTCCTCAATTCCGTATCAATCCCCTTTGTCTTCAGCGGCCGCAGGTTTGGCCACCGGGATGCACATGCACCTGCGCACGATCATTCCATCCCCCTGGAGGTACTACCCATGCAATCTATCAAGCGCGATCTATCCTTTGGACTCACTGCAAGTGCCCTTGTGTTTGCTTGCGCGCTGGCCTGGGGAAGTCCGTTCGTTGGAACCGAGTCAAGAGCGGCGGCAAGACAGGAGCCGCAACAGGCACAAGCGCCACAGGACGAAACGAAGGCGAGCAAGTCCGCAACCTTTACCGGCACCGTAGTCAAGAGCGGCGACCAATTCATCCTGCGCGATTCGTCGGGCCAGGTGTACAAGCTGGACGATGCGGAGAGCGCCAAGCCGTATGAGGGCAAGGCGGTCAAGATCACCGGCAAACTGGACGAGCAGGCCAAGCTGATTCACGTGGAGAGCATCGAAGGCACCGAGGCCTGAGGCTTGACGCAACCAGCGCTTAGTAGGCCAATATTGGCGCATAACCAATTGACAGCAAGAAGGGGGCAGGACGAGCCGGTCTGCCCTCTTTTTGCTGTCTCACCGATTCAAGGGACGTGTTGTGCTTCGCCGATCTCTGAAATGAACGGTGTAATCCATTGTCCGGGCGCTCTGAGTTTGGCCGGACCTTCATTCGCAACGCCATCCACACAACAAGCGTTAACAGGCACTAGCGGCAGGCAGGCTGATCCTGAAATTCGTGTTTTTCCGTCATGGATGCAAAACCTTGTGCGCAGCTCAGAATCTGATCTTCAAGAGGACTGCTATGGAATGTGTCCGTCGATATGAAATCGACCTGCGTACGCATCGCGAGATAGAGATCGCTCAGCTTTTGCATATTGCTGAGTTCGGCAGAGAGTAGCGGGTACGCATTGCGGTCGTCGTCCGTAGATACTGCGGCGGAAGCAAGCGCCAGATTCTTGTCTGCCAATCTGCGCTGTGCCAATACCCAATCTTCCGACACCGGCGTATTCTTCTGGACCGCGTTAACGATGGTGGTTCGCCATTCCCGGACTGCGCTCATTTCTTCGACGCCCGCCTGAACAAAAGCTGTTGAAAAGCCCGCTTTTACATGGGGCGCGGATGCCTGCACCTCTGCAACCGAGGGGGGAAGCGTGAGAGTGGTCTGATTGGCTTTGAACGAAAGGGTTCCTTTAGTCAAGCGGGCGAGCGTTTCAACTTCCACATACGACTTTCCATTGATCTGAAGAAGCGTCGCTTCGCCCGAGTGTCCCGCGATTGTCAATGTGGAGGCCACACGCGGCGTTTGCGCACCGCCATTTGCCGCCAGCATTGGAAGAGCGGTGAGCATTGTCGCAACAAGAGCAATTCTCATTTTCATAGGGTTCTACCCGAGCGTGCTCTATCAGGTTCCCATTGTGCAGGTCTAGATACTGTTCAATCTTGAGCACCGCTGGCGGGGGGCCGCAGAACGTTCGATCTGTATTAACAGGTGAGGAAGCTCTCAATCAGCCTGGCGACTTGCTCAGGGACGTTGCGCATGGCCATGTGGGCCTGGCCTTCGATCATCTCGACGCGGGCATTGGGAAGCACCCCGGCCAGCGCTCGGGAGGCGTCGCGCATCGGGTGCTCGGGGCTGAGGCTGCCGACCAGCATCAGGACGGGACAATCGAGAGCGGCGTAGCGATCGACCGTCGGGTCGAGCGCGTCCATGGCTTCAAGTTCGCGAATCCAGCCGGGGGCCTGCGTGCGCAGGCGGGGCCATGCTTTTGAGGAGCGCATGGCTGCGATTGCCTGGGCCGGGAGACGGGTGAAGCGGCTGAGGCCGATTTCAAGGGCGGTGTCGAGATCGCCCTTGGCGATGGCGTTCCTGTAGGGCTCAAGGAACTCTCCGGCGATCGGTCCGCCGTAGTTGAATGGCGGCTCATAGACTACGAGCCGGGAGACGGGATGCCGCAGTGCGGCGCCGAGGGCGCAGATGGCTCCGTAGGAGTGGCCGATGAGAGCCGCGAGCGGGCCGGCCTGGGCGGTTTCTATATGATTGAGGACCGCCTCGATGTCTTCATACTCGCGGTCAAGAGAGTAAGGGAGGCGGCCGGTGCCGCTGTGGGCGCGTCCGCGGCGGTCGATAGTGTAACAGGTGTAGCGTGGGGCAAGGAGCTTGGCGACGCGCATCCAGTCGGTGTGGGTGGAGACGCTGCCGTGAACGAAAAGGAGCGCGGGGCCGGCGCCGAGGCGGCGCCAGGCGATACGGGTTCCGTCGGCTGATAGTGCAGAGCCTTCAATAATGAGGGGCTGCGCGTGTTCCAGGGCGGCTGCGGGCATTCTATTTCTATGGTAGTCGCCGGGGTGGGATAGAGTCCCGGAATGGGGAACGGGGAAGTTTGAAGTCCTATCGAACGCCTGGACTCTTGTGCGGCAATGCCGCATATTCACTGTGAGGATCAAACCACGAAGCGGAAGAATGCTGCAGATGAACTTGTTGAGGCAATGCGCGAGGCGGCTGCGATTGCACAGGGCAAAGCGGAGCCCGCGGCTGTTCACAAGTTTCCGCTACAACTGGAAGTGGATGTGCGCGCTGTGAGGGCGGGCACTGGCCTTAGCAGGGCGGAGTTTGCGAAGCGGTTTGCCCTTGACCCTCGCGCTTTGCAGGATTGGGAGCAGGGCAGGCGGCGGCCCGATCGCGCGGCACGAGCTTACCTGACGGTGATTGCCAAGCATCCGGAGGCGGTGGTAGAGACTCTGGCTAGCTGAGTCCTCTGCAGGAGACTTTTTTGCGGTTACACGGAGAAAGAAGAAATGGCCGGTTGAGGTTTTTGCCTTCCCACCCTTCGCTAAAAAACTAGAATGAAGCGAAGGATGGGGCACCCGGCTGGCTCAAGGGTGGGGCACCCGGCGCATCTCCAAAGAGGTTTCTTGCTTCGGGTGAGGCGAGATACGAGAGACGGTGGTAGCAACTGAAGGTGAGAAAGTGCATGTCACCGGCTTGCTGGTAACGATCAAGTCTCTCCGGCATGGAGTTGAGGACACACTTTCCCGGTAGAGACCACCCAAGAATGTGGTGGGGAGTGAGATCCCTCCCAGGTCCGAGGATCCGGACCTGGGGAGCCCATTCTTGTTGATTGCCGAAATGGGGCCTGGGCTACCCGAAACCCGGCTGGAGTTACCGGACGAGTTTCCTGCGCAGCACCCCTGCCAGTCCAAGTAAGCCTGAGCCGAACAGCGCCAGCGAGCCAGGCTCGGGAACGGGAGTCTCGTAGGTGATCGTTCCACCAGTCAAAGTGCCTTTATCCCCCGTGATTTTCCCGGACGTTAGCGTGAAGGAGTTCATGCCCGAATCGAGGGAGTCGGAGCCGTCAGGCAGCCAAGCTGTAGGGTCGCCGAACAGCTCAGGGATATACGGGTTCACATAGGTTACGATGAACTGTCCCTGAAAGGACCCCGTCGTCCCCGTTGTGGCTGAATAACCGCCGCCGTTCTCTTCGCCTTGAAGGCAAATCCCGCCGGGGCATTTTGACGAAAACACCGTGACATCGACGCCGGACCCGTCGGCGTAAGTTGCATTCAATGTCAGGCCCTTCCCCGTCCCGGAGGTTGTGTAAGAAGTAGCGGGGCCGGTAGTGACCGATGCAGTTCCACTGATCGGGAACGTGTTACTTGTATCTGTATCGCTGACCAGCACGAGGGTGCCGTTCCCGGAGATGAAACCAGAGGGATTGGCGGTTAGGCCGTTCTTTGCACCGCTTACGACCGAGAATGTGATGTCGTCCGCTCGCGCCACTCCGACAAGCGAAAGAACCAGTGCCAGGCATCCCAGGGAAAGTAGCAGTTTCTTTGTCATGTCTCTCTCTCTCTTCTTCCAGATATACCAAGAGCTATCCAGCTTGGTACCGAATTACCTTCTCTATTGCACTTGAGTGGCCGAACCCGCAATCCTAGCGACTGCATCCCGTTATCTGTCTGCAACTCTATAAACTTAAAACAGTTAATAGAATCCGTGACCACTGATTCTCGATTTGTCTAAGCGCCTCCAATTGTGGGCATTGTGCAGGGTTTTGCAGTGTCAAGGAAGGGATTTTCCATTTCAGCGAATTGCGCGAGGTCCTCTCAGCCGGGTGCCTCCTCCTTCCTGCGCTTTTTTGCAGGAAGGGTGGGGCAGCCTCACTTCATCACTGGGTCAAGGGTGGGGTAGCATTGGCGGCGGGGTTGTGAGTGAGGCGGAACAAGTTGACGACGGTTCGCGGTTTGTGGTCTCCCATCGCTTGAGCACGCTGGGTTAATGGTGGGCCACCTTCCGCAAAATTTAAAGGACTTATGGGCTTATCTTCGCAACTTCACAGGTTCTGTGAAGCGGGACCATGGATCGTAATAAGTTATTTATTATGAGCAGTTTATCTGGGTGCTGCACAGTTTAGCAATTTCGCAGGTTTTGTGAGGCCGACCCGCGCTGGAACTTTAAGGGAATTGTTTTGAATTGTTTATCGGCGACGTCACCGTTTCACAGCCCTAAAATCAGATTCGCGAGGAGGGGGGTGGGGGGTACAGCTGTCTGGCAGGGCGGGGTCGCAGGTTTGGAGCCGAAGTTCGGGTTCTCCGCAAGAATTTTATGAACGGCTTTCGACACTATCCGTAGATGTTCAAGGAGGAACTGGACCGTCGCCGATCGTGACATCTGGTGGCAGGCAGCATAAACGCGTGCCTCGTTCTATGTACGTTCGGAGACGGCGACGGTAATGTTCTTTGTTTTTCTCATGATATTCACGGTTGGGTGACAAGGCGATTCGGCCAGAATCCTTTCTTCGGATTGACCCCTACTAAAGATTGTGCGCCGGTAGGAGGTAATTTTCTGCAAAAGGAGATTGGGCAGGATTTGGCGGTGTTAAGCGGACAAGATATGTTCCCAGGTCTCATCCGCCGCGGGGAACGAGACCTGGGGCACCCGGCGCCCCGATGGTCGCGTCGACTTGAATGCTGTGCTTCCGGGATACATCGACTCTTGCTCCGTTCTATTCACTTGCAATTCGACCTGAGGATTAGTATATTGCAGGCATATACAGAGGCGGTTCATGCTCGTTGTTGGGCTCTACGTTGGATTCGACTGGGACGAAGGGAACGCCCGGAAAAACGAGAAGCATGGCGTCTCCAAGGCGGAAGTGGAGCAGGTTTTTCTCAACGCGCCGCTGCTGTTGGCAGACGACTTGAAGCACAGTCAACGGGAGCCGCGATTTCACGCGCTGGGCAAGACCGATCAAGATCGCTGGTTGCAAGTCACTTTTGCCGAGCGGGCCAATGGGACGTTGATTCGTCCCATCTCAGCGCGCGCTATGACCCGGAAGGAGAGAGCCGTCTATGAGCAAGCAGTTAAAGCCCATTCCTGAGTTTGCGAGCGAAGCCGAGGAGCGCGCCTTCTGGGAGTCGCCGGGAAACGACAGCACAGAGTATGTGGATTGGAGCAAGGCCAAGCTGGTGACCTTTCCCAAACTGCGGCCCTCCACCGAGACTATCTCTCTGCGCATGCCGGAGGATGTTCTGAACACCATTCGCCACCATGCGCGAAGACTGGATGTGCCCTATCAGTCGCTGATCAAGCTTTGGTGCGCGGAAAAGGTTGCGGAGTTGAAGACTCCTCCGCGCGCGGCCCGTCGGGGCAGCCGTTAGCGGTCCCTCCCAGGTCCGAAAATCCGGACCTGGGGCACCCGGCGATCAGGCTGCTCTGACTGCGAGGCGCGCGGAGCGGGATCGAGGGCGTGCTTTGATGACGATCTCCACATCGTGGCCGAGGACGACAAGAAAGCGCATCAACCGCTCTACGGAGAAGCCTTCAAGCTTGTAATTGAGCAGGGCGGAGACCTTGGGCTGATTGATCGCGAGGGCCGTGGCGACCTCGGCCTGCGTCAGTCGGCGCCGTTCCACGATGCGGCAGATGGCGGCTCCGAGGCGGCCCTTGGTGTCGAGTTCGACGGCATCCGGCAGATTCATGTCGGCAAAGATGTTGCCGCTGCTGGGAATCACTCGCACAGCGGTTCTACTTGGCATGTCTCTCCTCGTAATTACTATCCTACTTTCGGGATATTTCGTCGAGTGCGATTTTAATGTCCTTGCGGAAGTGGCCGGTCGAAGTTTGTGCTTTCCCACCCATCGTTGGGAAAAAGCGATTGATGGACCCTCAATGGTGGGAAATCAAGGGTGGGCCACCCGCCATTTAGATCGCCTCTACGGTCATCGCTTCTGCCATGGGAGACAAGTCGGTAAGTCCCAAAGGCACGAAATTCATCGGCTTCGGCGTCACTATTTCAGGATATAAATAGTCGTTATACAGGACACACGGCACATGCACTGAAGCTAGAAGTCGTCCATGTGAGCCTAATGACCTCTGGCCGGCGCCGACAGACTGATCACCCTCGCCCATATCGAACACGCCATTCTTACATTGCACGGAAACAATTGGCCGGTGAGGCTTGGAGCCAAGCGGCAGAAACCATAAGATGTCTAGACCGCCATCCTTATCTTTTCCCAAAAGGACATTCCCCGTAAATCCGAGAGTTTTCAAATGGGCATTAAACTCGGTCTGCTTGCGCTTTGTTAACCTTGGATGGCCAACCCGATGGAGGGAACCCGTTACTCGGCCCCTCAGTTTCTCTAGAACCTGCAGTTCGAACTCTTGGGAGCGTGTGCCGATGCTCCGAATGTTGCTCATCTGCTTAATGAATTGCAGGAAAGGCGTATCGACTGCGTCAAAGCGTCCGCTTTCCGGATCATAACTGAACGGGAGCGTCGAGCCCTTTTCGCGAAAATGACTATCGAGGGTGGTTACCGCAACCCGAATCGCTTGCTCAGTGGTTGGCGAATTCGTCTCATTCTTCAATTCATCGAAAAGGGTTGCGTTCTCTTCACTGACCTGTAAGTCTTCCCGCGTGATCACACGTGATGGCTCAGAGCAAAGTTCCTCCGCGACTACCTCAAAAAAAGCGAATATCGGGCTAGGCATGTTTTCTCAGATAGGCCTTGACTGCTGCGTTAAGTTCCTTCAATGCTTCCGCCACTGCGCTCGCCTCAGGCGTCTTGTCGTTTTCCAGAACCTTCTTGATCAGTAAGCCCAACTCTGTCACTTCCTTCGAAAGCTTACTCCGACTCTCCTCACGTGTATCCACATAAATTGCAGCCTCGCGCAATGACTTACCTCCGTGGAGCACGGCAGTAGCCTTTTCAGAGGAAATCACCGAGGCATATGTGGAAAGATCTCGTGTGTCATGGACCTTTTTCGCGCTCGTATCCCGCAGCCTTGTCGAGGCAACACGTGGGCCATATAAATCGTCGATCAGCACCTTCAGATTGCCCTTGTCGTATCCTCTTATCTGCAAGGTATCTGCATCTACATCAAGTTGTAAGTACTTCTTGACTCCTGTTCGTCCAAGCGCTTCGCCGAGGACCCAAAAGTCCTCATTTCCGAGTATGAATTTAGCCTCCCTTAAAAGGCGGTACGGCAAGAGGAATCGGCGTGCCTGCTGTTTTGAAAGTCGCACTTCCTTCAAGGTGCGTTCCAGGCTTCCCACACGCAGGATCTCACGCTCCAAAAATTGTGCCTTGGCGACAGGAGGCCAATCTCGAAACCCGAGCATATGGCGTACGCCAAGGTAGACCCGCATTTGGCTCTGTTGTACCTCATCGTCCGCTTGATCTGGAAATACTATGGCGGGGATCGTATCGAAATCATTTCTTCTGCCTTGGTATTTGACTTGGTTCGCACGTATCTCCTTAACTGCGGCGAGCCGCCGATTGCCCTCAACAACGACGTATTTGTCTCCTTGGCGCCTAACGACTAAAGGCTCGTATTCAATAAATCCGTTTTCTAGAAACGAGTCCACGAGTTCTGATGCATAGTGGGGCTCGCCAAATATAGCCCTCTGTATCTCATCCTGAGACTTGCCTTCGAGAGCACCACCAAAGCGCGGGTTCTCCGGATCAAAGAGAAGCGAATCGGGAGAGATACGTTGGAGTTCGGGACTCTTAGTCTTAGCCATTTTCACCCCATAGACCTTTCAGGTTCGCGACGACAGCCCTAAACAGTGGCGGAGGGACAGCATTCCCGATCATCTGGAACTTTTCGCGTATCGTACCTCTTCCCCACTTAAAATCCCTACTGAATCCCTGCAATGCAGCACATTCACGATAGGAGAATCTCCTCGCTGGCCCGCGATCTGCGAACACCCACTTATCTGTGTTTACGCGACGCAATGGGGGGCTAGATGGGTGGAGGGGGACGTGCCGCCAGTGTCCAACGATGCATGGACTAGGCTCTTCCCATTCCCTGCGGCGATTTCGCGACAGATAATACCAATGGAAAGGCTCCTCATTGAAATCGCCCACTGGCCATTTTGGGAATCCTTCTAGGACGTCGCGCTGAGATACGAAGGCCTGCTGCGAATCTGGTCCATGCGTTGGCCTAGGGAACGCGTAATCATACGCTAAGTCGGATCGAACGCCGACGATAAAAACCCGGCGTCTGGATTGCGGGACTCCATATTCCTGCGCGTTTAAGACCTTCCATTTGACCCTGTACCCGGCCAACCTATACCTACAAAGTTGATTGCCCAGCAGTTTTTGATTTGAACCGTAGGCCATTCCATTGACGTTTTCCACCACAAAAGCTTTTGGCTTGGTCAGCCGCAGCACGCGGTCATATTGCCTATACAAGAAATTGACGGTCTCTCCCCAGTCGCGCCGTCCGCCCTGGGTGAATCCTTGGCATGGATAGCAGCCGACTAGCAGATCGGCTGATGGGAACTTGGTAAAATCACCTATATCGCCGCATTCGATTTTGGCGTCAGGAATATTATCCTGATAGGTCAAACATGCGGGTTCGCAGATGTCATTAGCCCAGACTATATCGATGCCCAATCCTGATAGGGCCATATCTGACCCACCGCACCCGCTAAAGAGGGAAATCGCTTTTATCGTCTGGCTCATGGCACTAATCGGCTAATTCTACAGGAAATCCAGCAAAGTGGTGAGGATAAAGCACAAGTCCCGCAACCATGCGCTGCTTCGCAAGCTCATGGTTGCGGGACTTGTGCGCCTATTCTTCCTCTTCTTCCACCGGCCGTTTGGCGTTGGCCAGGATTTTGTCGGCTACTAACTGGGGGACTATGTCGTAGTGGTCCATTTCCATGCGGTAGCTGCCCTTGCCTTGAGTCATGGAAGTTAACAGCGTGCCGTAAGTCAGCATTTCGGACATGGGGACCTGGGCGTTGATGACCGTTGTGCGGCCCTTGGACTCCATGCCGGCTACGCGGCCGCGGCGGCTGTTCAGGTCGCCCATTAACGTTCCGGCGAACTCGTCGGGAGCTTCGATTTCTACTTTCATGATGGGTTCGAGGAGGCAGGGCTTGGCCGTTTCCATGGCCTTGCGGAAGGCCAGGCGGCCGGCCATCTTGAAACTCATTTCGTTGGAGTCGACGTCGTGATAGGAGCCGTCGTAGACGACGGCGCGGAAGTCGACGACGGGGAAGCCGGCTAGATAGCCGCGGGCGGCCGACTCAACGATTCCCTTTTCGATGGCGGGGATGAAGTTGCGGGGGATTGCGCCGCCGAAGACTTCGCTGGCGAACTCGAAGCCTGCGCCGCGCGGCATGGGCTCCATGCGGATTTTGCAGTCGCCGAACTGGCCGTGGCCGCCGGTCTGCTTTTTGTGGCGTCCCGGCGCCTCGACCTTGGTGCGGATGGTTTCGCGGTAGGGCACCTTGGGGGCCTTGAGTGTGACTTCGGCGTGGTAGCGCTTTTTGAGGCGGCTGACGATGGCTTCGATGTGCGGCTGGCCGGCGCCGGCGATGAGGAACTCATTGGTCTGCGGATCGCGAAAGAAGCGGATGAGCAGGTCCTCTTCCATGAGCTTGTGGATGGCGGGGGCGAGCTTGTCTTCGTCGGCGCGGGACTTGGGCTCGATGGCGTAGGTCATGGCCGGCTCGGGCGGCGTGGCGATTTCAACCTGAATGTCGGCGCCCTTTTGGCCGAGGGTGTCGCCGGTGAGGGTTTCGCGGAGCTTGGCGACGGCGCCGAGGTCGCCGGCATGGAGCTCGGGGACTTCGACAGCTTTGCGGCCCTGCATGACGGCGAGGTGGGAGAAGCGCTCTTCGGTGCGGCGGGTGTAGTTCTGCAGGGTGGCGTCGTTCTTGACGATGCCGCCGATGACTTTGAAGAAGGTGATGCGGCCGGCGAAGGGATCGGACATGGTCTTGAAGACGATGGCGCCGGTG
>Ga0182030_10017323_pt1 | contig 13916 bp, 10 predicted proteins | sample 812S3MmetaG_FD_121299 | JGI IMG/M metagenome (GOLD analysis project Ga0182030, IMG submission 121299) | Permafrost microbial communities from Stordalen Mire, Sweden - 812S3M metaG (Illumina Assembly) | ecosystem: Environmental > Terrestrial > Soil > Wetlands > Permafrost | place: Sweden...
AGCGTCAAATCCGTGCGCTCAGCGGCAGCGCCGCCGTAGCCGTGCTCGGGCAGGGACTGGTGTTTGGCTTGTTTCATAGCTATCAGGGCTGGAAAAACGTGGTCGTAATCTTCGTGCTTGGCGTGCTCTATGGATTGTTGGCCGCCTGGCGCGGTAACCTGCGCGCTAACATCATCTCCCACGCCGCAACCGATATTTGGGAGGGCTGGCTAAAGCTCGTGGTCTGGAGGTAAAGAGCGGTTCGGGGCTTTTCCCGTCCCCTCAACCCCATTCTCTGATCCCTGCTTCTATAATCGCCGCATGCAGTTCCTCAGCGATCCTCGACGGCGTTCCGTGCTGGTGCCCGGTCTTGGAGTGCTCCTGTTCATCGCCTTGCTGGGCGCGCTGCAGGCCTTCAACATTCGCACTCTCAATCCCGTCACCGCCGGCGAGACGCTGGTCTTCACCAGTCTCACCGTCGTGGTATTTCTGCTCCTGATGGTTCTCCTGATGCTCCTGCTCAGGAACATCCTCAAGCTCTATGCCGATCAGAGCAGCAGCGCGCTGGGCGCACGTCTCCGCACCCGCATGGTTCTGGGCGCGACCCTCATCGCCCTCACGCCCGCGGTGTTCATGTTTCTGTTCAGCTTCCTGCTCATGAATCGGTCGATCGACCGCTGGTTTTCGCAGCCCACAACCGAGCTTCGCGAGGACTCGACGCGGGTCGTTCAGGAACTCGCAGAATACGTCACCAGCAATGCGCGCGGAGAGGCTCAATCGATCGCCGCCTCCGGCGCGCTCGATGGCGACGCGCAGTCGCTCCAGAACGTACTTGCTGCGCATCGCGTCACGCTAGACGGTGGCTTCGTTGTGGTCTACGACCAGAATCGCCAAGAGATAGCGAATTTCTGGGCGCCGCTCGCTTCGAGCCAGGCCAGCATGGCTCCATGGCAGGACGAAGGCGTCCCCGGAGCCACGGCGATTCATGGGCCGCTTTCCTCCATCCTCCTGCCCGCCGCGCAGCGCAGCGACGTGCCGGTGGTCAAAGTTGGCGGCCAGGAGTATGCGGTAGGCATGGCGGCAACCGCCTCCGGCAAGATGGTCGTCGCCGCGCTGCCCATGCCCCAGGGCCTCAGTCAAACCACCGCGCGCATCCGCTCCGGCGCGGCCGCTTACTGGCAGCTCTTCCGCACACGTAACAGTGTCCGCACCATCTTCTTCCTCATGCAGTTGCTCATCACGGTCTTCATCTTCTTTTCCAGCCTCTGGCTGGCCATGTTCCTTTCCAAACAGATTACCCGGCCGGTCGAGGCGCTCGGCATGGCGATGGATGAGATCGCTGCCGGCAAATACGATCACCGCGTGGCGGCCATCGCAACCGGAGAGATGGGCGACCTGGTGCGTGCCTTTAATCACATGGCCGCCGACCTCGAGGCAAGCCGCCAACTGGCGCAGAGTTCGTCGGCGCAACTCACCGCGGCCAACCAGTCCATCGAGGAGCGGCGGCGCGAATTGGAGACCATCGTCGAGACCATTCCCAGCGGCGTGGTCACGCTCGATGGAGCCGGCGTAATCCTCCAGTCCAATCGTGCCTTTGCCGCCCTCATGGGGCTCCGGCAGGATGTCTCCCTCGCAGGCGAAAAAATCGCATCCTTGCTTCCATCCGAAGTAGCGGAAGATCTGGCCAGCCTCATCAGGCGCGGTCATCGCATGGGCGCTGCGTCCAGCGAGGTTGAATTCCACGCCCGCGGCCGCACCATTCATCTGGCCATCACCAGCGCCCGCCTTGAGCTCATGCGCGGACAAACAGGCAATGTGCTCGTCGTTGAAGACACAACGGAACTCCTGCGCGCGCAGCGCCAGTTGGCATGGAAGGAAGTTGCGCAGCGCGTCGCCCACGAAATCAAAAATCCGCTCACGCCCATCGCACTTTCGGCCGAGCGCATCGCCAAACACCTTGACCGCGGGCAGCCCGACTCGTCCAACGTAATTCGGAAATGCAGCGAAGTCATTCTCACATGCGTCGGAACACTGCGCTCCCTTGTCGATCAGTTCTCGGCCCTGGCGCAGTTTCCCGCGCCGCAACCCCGCGCCTGCGACATCAATAAGGTTGTCGATGAGGCGCTGGCGCTTTTTGCCGGCCGGCTTGATGGCATCACCGTGCAGAGGGACCTTGAAGCTGCGTTGCCCCCGGTCCTGGCCGATCCCGATGCACTGCGCCGTGCCCTGGCCAACCTCATCGATAATGCCGCTGAAGCCATGCAGGGCAGCCTGTTGCGACTCCTCGGCATTCGCACCGTCCTCAGCGAAGACGGCGGCGAAGTTGAGGTCACCGTCTCCGACACCGGGCACGGGTTGACCGACGAAATTCGCGAGCGCCTCTTCCTGCCCTTCTACTCCACCAAGCATCGCGGCACCGGCCTCGGACTTTCCATCGCCGCCAAAATCATCCAGGAACACGGCGGCTCCATTCGCGCCGAGGCCAACAGCCCCAAAGGCGCGCGCTTCCTGCTCCGGTTGCCGCTCATGGACCCAGGCGCCCAAGGCCCCGCCGTGCTTGAGGGCAACACTGAAACGGTGATGAAGGGGCTGCCTTCATGAACCACATTCTCGTAGTGGACGACGAAGCGGAAATCCGCACCTCGCTCGAAGAAATCCTGCGCGAAGAGGGCTACGGCGTAGCCGGCGCGGCGACTGCGGCCGAAGCGCTCGTCCTGCTTCAGGACGCGCCCTACGACGTCGTCCTGCTCGACATCTGGCTTCCGGACCGCGATGGCCTTGAAGTCCTGTCCGACATTCGCCAGCTCACCTCCGAAACCAGGCCTGAAGTCGTCATCATCAGCGGCCACGGAACCATCGAGAGCGCCGTCAAGGCCACCAAACTCGGCGCATACGACTTTCTCGAAAAACCTCTATCGCTCGATCGAACCCTCATCGTCGTCAAGAACGCCGTCGAAGCGCGCCGCCTGCGCTCTGAAAACCAGGAGTTCAAGCGCCAGTTCAGCGTCGCCTCTGTCCTCACCGGCGAAAGCGTTCCCCTCAAAGCGCTCCGCCAGCAAATCCGGCTCATGGCTCCCACCAACGGCCGCGTCCTCATCTATGGCGAGTCGGGCACCGGCAAGGAACTCATCGCCCGTTCCATTCATGCAGAGAGCCTGCGCCGCGAGCGTGTCTTTGTCGAGCTCAACTGCGCCGCCATCCCTGAAGATCATATCGAAGCCGAGCTCTTCGGCTACCGCCACAGCGTTCAACCCGGTGGCCCTCCCGAGCAGCGCGGCACCCTCGAGCGCGCCGACGGCGGCACTCTCTTTCTCGACGAAGTCGGCGACATGAGCCTCAAGACCCAGGCCAAGGTGCTCAGCGCCCTCGACGACCAGTTGTTCACTCCCGTCGGCGGTACCCAGCCCCTCCGCGTCGACGTGCGCCTCATCGCCTCCACCAACAAGGACCTCGAAGAAGAGATCGCCAAGGGCAACTTCCGCGAAGACCTCTTCTACCGCCTCAACGTCGTCCCCTTCTTCGTCCCGCCCCTTCGCGAGCGCAAGCAGGACATCCCCCTCCTCGCCCGCGAATTTCTAGCCGAGTTTGGCCGCCAGTACGGCCGCCCGCGCATGGAGATCGGCGAAGAGGCCCTTGCCACCCTCGCCCTCTACCACTGGCCCGGCAACGTGCGCGAACTCAAGAATGTTATCGAGCGCGTCATGATCCTCAATCCGCGCGCCCTCCGCATCGAGCGCAAGCACCTGCCGCCGCTCACCCACAAGGCCGGCACCCGCTCCACGGAAGAGTTCTCAAGCCTCCAGCAAGCCCGCGACGCCTACGAGCGCGAATACATCCTCAAGAAGATTGAAGAAGCCCGCAACAACATAAGCCACGCCGCCGAACTCCTTGGCCTAGAGCGCAGCCACCTCTACCGCAAAATGAAAGCCCTCGGCATCAGCGTCCGCGAGTAATTGAGCAATGGACGAGTGCCAATAACCCAACACTTGCGTAGCGCCCGGGTTTCGGAGGGAGCCGGAGGCTTCAGCCTCCGGGAGTGGGCCACGAATATGTGCGGCCTTTAGGCCCGGGTTTTCCTCCGTCTTCGGTCAAAACCCAGGGCGAGGAAGAAAAAACTCCATAAAAAATGACCTGTCATCCCGAGCGAAGCCGAGGGATCTGCGGTTGCCTTTCATCCCGTACGCGCAATACAGCATCCTCCCTTCGAAACGAAAAACTCAACCTATCCCCTGTCCGAAACCGAACGCACCCACCCACATTCGGACACCAATCGCCACCATCAAAAAACGCAACTCGTCCCTATGGCCTTGCCGCCGAACCACTTCAGGCGCCTCAATTCAGCCCAAAATTTGGCCCGCAAATTGCTGCCAACTCCACTGCAAGCTCCAAGCACGGAGGCCCATCATGGCATACTTCGAGCGCATCAAGGATGTAGTCGCAGGACCCTTCAGCCCCGAAATCATTCGCCAGCGCACAGCATCCGGCTGGCAGATGGTCTCCATCGAATGGCGTCGTGAGCTCCCCGACGGCGAAGCCCCAACCGAAAGCGCCTTCGACGAAGACATCCCCTACGGCCTCCGCATCTCCGACGACTGCAAGCGCCTCGAGCCCGATCCCACAGAGCACCAGGTGCTCATGGAAATCATGGAGCTTCTTACCCAGGACTTCTCCTACTCAATCATCGTAAGCAGCCTGAACGAGAAAGGTCTTCGTCAGCGCGACGGCCGCCCCTGGAGCCGCATCGCCGTCTTTAATATGATCCCGCGCCTCATCGAAGTCGGCCCGCAGTTCTTCTCATCCCAGGAGTGGGAACAACGCCGCCAGCGCTTCGCCCGCGCCAAAGCGCCAGATGAGCGTTAGAGCCTTTTCCTGTTGACTTACGGGCTGTTGTGCCCCAATCATCGCGATGAGTGGGCTAGGTACAACTACGGCACTCACCGCGTATCCGCCTGCTTCAGAATCGGCCCCAGCGACCCCGCATTGTCCCCCGTAGCCGGATCGACCCGGAAATCCCAAACCGACTGGCTGATGTCCGAACCGGAAACAATCTCAACCAGCGCATACTCGCCGATACTCAGCTTCTCTTCCGGCTGGATGCGCAGCCAATGCTTGCCGGCCACTACCTCGATCTTGGTGGGAATCACGTTCTCATCCTGCGTCACCTTGCCCGTCGGCCCCACGCTGATCGCGCCCACAATCCGCACCGCCCTGCGCTCGTCCACGCGCACAATCGCAAAGCCCGACTTGTCGGAGTGCGCCCCATGCTTACCGTCGTTCACCGCTTTTGCCTTGCTCGTATCCACTGTCACCGCATGAGCCAGCACCGGCTCGCGATCGTCCGTCACGTTCAGCGAAAGATAGATTGCCGGATCGTTCACGTGCAGGTGAACCTTCGCGTGTTCCCCCGCCAACTCCAGGTTCGCCTTCGACGCAGCCAGCGGATTCAGTATGCTCACACCGTGCCGGGTCTTCGTGTTCATGTTCAAGTCGACAGGGGTAAGCTCCACCAGCTCCGGCGTCCCTTCGTAGGTATCGAATGCAAACACGCCGTCCTCATCAGGAAGCTCAAGCCCCGTCGCCACCTCGGGCATGCGGGCCTTTTGCAGTTCGCGTTCATCGGCCTCTTCCTTGTCAATGTCCGCGGCCTCTTTCATCGCCGGCGAGGCTTCATCTCCCGTCGGCGCGGCATGGTCCCTTTCCCATTTGCGCGTAGCGTCCCAATCCACCAGATCCGTGGGCATCTCTTCCCAGTCGCCCCGTTCCAGCGAAAGATACCGGACTCGATCCCCGGCAATCGTGTACTGGCGCACCAACTGGAACGAGCCGTCCTTCAGAATCAACCGATGGTTCTTTGCCAGGCCCGGTGCGTCCGGCTTCAACACCAGCGGAGTCTGATCCTTGGCCGTCTTCTGCGCCCCGGCAGTGACCGCAGCCAGCAGCACCACTGCCAAAAGAGCGGTCAACAAGCGCCGTATCTCGGTGAATTGGTTCATCGCACACAGTTTAGACGAGTTTGCCTGCCCTACGTTGGCCTCCTAATGGCCTTGAAAACCTGGATTAGCGCGCAACCATCTCCAGCGCGTGCGCGTCCAATCTTGTGTATCCTTAAACGGACGGTCGGTAGATTGATAGGATTCAAGCCACAATTCCGCAAGGAACGCCGCGCTAAGTCACGTACTTTGCCGGTGGTGGCCGTTTTCTGCCTTGTTCTTCTGGCCATCTTTGCGTTCGTCCAGGTAGCGCACTTCCATCAAACTGAAGCTGCGGCCGACCAATGCCCGCTGTGCATTTCCATGCACTCCGCCGCCCCGGCCGCCGTTACCGCCGCCGCCGTTGTTCTGGTCAGGGTCGGCACTCCCACACCGGTTTCTCAATCCCGCGCCTTGGTCCGCTACTGGACCCCCAAGCTCTTCACACGCCCCCCTCCCGCCGGCTGCTAAACCGGTTTCGATTCCGCCGTTTAAAGAAACGTAAACGCAAAGTGGCATCTTCCTCAAGAAAATGCCACCTCGCGTGGTCTTCAAATGGCAGCACTTGAATCGAAACCGCTCTAGAGCCTCTCTATTCCAGTTCTGCTTGGTTCACGCGCTGCAATACCTCAAACCATGAGGCGCAGTTGCTACTCCTTTGAACCGTGCAGTCCCAATGAATCGGAGAGAGTGCTTCCCTTCGCACTGAAGACACCGCGGCCCCGTAAGCCGCGGTCCAACTTCCGCTTTCTTCAGCCATCATCAGGAGGCCTCCTATGCCGTTTAATCGCGGCTTGGTTCTACGTATTCTTCCCCTTTTCGCCCTCGTTTGTGCGGCGCTCTCCCTGCCCGCGCAAAGCGGCAAGGCCGGTGCCGTGCGCGGCTCCGTTACCGACCCATCCAGCGCCGTCATCCCCAGCGCCACCGTTCATCTCATAAACCAGGTCAGCGGCTTCGATCGCACCGCATCCACCGACACTCTCGGCCAATTCGAATTCCAGAACGTCCCCTTCAACAACTACCGCATCACCGTCTCCGCCACCGGCTTTGCTCCCCTCATCCAGAGCGTCGGTATTCAGTCCATTGTCGGCATCAATCTCAAGCTCGTCCTCCAGATTGAAGGCGCCTCGCAAACTGTCACCGTCGAGTCCACAGGCGACCTGGTTGAAACCGACTCCACTTTCCACACCGACGTTGACCGCGACATGTTCACCAAAGTTCCGATGGAGAGCCAGTCTTCCTCCCTCAGCTCCCTTGTCACCGAAACCACCCCCGGTGTTGCAGCCGACTCCAACGGCCTCTTCCACGGCCTCGGCGACCACGCCTCCAACTCCTTTTCCGTCGACGGCCAGTCCATCACCGACCAGCAGAGCAAGGTCTTCTCCAACCAGATCCCCTCCAACTCCATTCAATCCATCCAGGTCATCTCCGGCGCGCCCCCAGCCGAGTACGGCGACAAAACCAGCCTCGTCATCGTCGCCACCACGCGCTCGGGGCAGGGAATTACAAAGCCCACAGGCAGCATCAGCACATCCTACGGCGCCTTCGGGTCGTCCACAGCCGGATTTGACCTCTCCTACGGCAAAAAAAAGTGGGGCAATTTCGTCGAAGCAGACGGCCTCAACACCGGCCGTTTCCTCGATCCGCCCGAGTTCGTTGTCTTCCACGACAAGGGCAACGAGCAGAACATCTTCGATCGCATCGATTACACCTTGTCGCAGAACGATTCCATCCATCTCGATCTGAACTACAGCCGCTCCTGGTTCCAGACGCCCAACTCCTACGACAACCTCAACGTCCAGAACGTCGTCGGTGGGGGCGCAACCGCCGCTCCCGTCTTCGCCGTCATCGGCAATACTGACCAGCACTCCAAAATCGGCACCTACAACATCTCGCCCACTTACACGCGCATCATCGGCACAGACATGGTCTTCAACCTGGGCGCCTTCGTCCGCAGAGACGAATACAACTACTACCCAAGCGGCAATCCCCTCGCGGATCTCGGTCCAACAAATCTCCAGACCTCATCCATCTCCCAGTACCGAACCCTTACCAACACAGCCATCCACTCGGATTTCTCCTATGCCAAGGGGATTCATAACATCAAAGTTGGTGCGCAATACGGACAAACCTTCCTGCGCGAACACGACAACCTGGGCCTGGTCGACGCCACCTATAACTCGCCTTGCGTAGATCCTGTCAGCGGCGATCCGCTGCCCGGTTACACCGACCAATCGCAGTGTCCCGGTGGCGCATCCGGCCAGAATCCCAATTACCTTTCCGTCCTCGCTCCTTACGACTTCACGCGCGGCGGAAATTACTACTCCAACTTCGGTCACACCGATGTCAAGGAATTCGCGCTTTACGCCGAAGACGAGATCAAAGCCGGCAACTGGGACTTCAACCTCGGCCTTCGCGAAGACCTCTACAACGGCCTCACCAGCGCCAACCAGACGGAGCCGCGTCTGGGCATCGCCTACAACATCAAGCCGTCCTCCACTGTGCTGCGCATCTCCTACGCCCGAACCCTCGAAACCCCCTTCAACGAAAACCTGGTCCTGTCCAGCAGCGGATGCTCAAACGCCGTCCTCGCCCCGCTCCTCGCCTGCGCTCCGGGTTCATCGGGCACACTCGATCCCGGTTTCCGTAACGAGTTCCACGCCGGCTTGCAGCAGGCATTCGGCAAGTGGGCCGTCGTCAGTGGCGAGTACATCTGGAAGTACACCCACAACGCCTTCGACTTCAGCGTCCTCGGCAACACGCCCATCACCTTTCCCATTGACTGGCACAACTCCAAGATCCCAGGCTATGCGCTCCATGCCGATTTTCCCCAGTATCGCCACTTCAGCGCCTACTTCATCGCTTCCTCTGTAGCTGCGCGCTTCTTTCCGCCACAGTCCGCCGGAGCCGGAGCCACACCCCAGACTGGCGGCGCTCCCTTCCGCATCGATCACGATGAAAAATTCAACCAGACCACCCACCTGCAATACCAGATCGGCAAACGCGGTCCATGGGCCGGAGGCAACTGGCGTTACGACTCCGGTCTCGTGGCTGGTTCCGTTCCCTATGCCATCAACACCACAACCCCCGTCGACCTAAGCAGTCTCACCTTCGATCAACAAGCTCAGGCAGGCATCACCTGTGGCGGAGTAGCAGCCACCCGCACCTCGGGCTTCCAGTCTTGCGCCCCCTCGCAGTACTCCTCATCTCTTGTCAGCATCCCAGCACCCGGAACCGAGAACGACGACAAGAACCCACCCCGCATCGCCCCCCGCAATCTCTTCGACCTCTCCGTCGGCCAGGAAAACATCTTCCACAAAGAGCGCTACAAATTAGACCTCGACCTCACCGCCATCAACGTCACCAACAAGTACGCCCTCTACAACTTCCTCTCCACCTTCAGTGGCACCCACTACGTAACCCCAAGAGCCCTAACCGCCAAAATAACCCTCAACTTCTAACCCGGGCCCTGAATCCGCGTACCCACGTACCAACTCTGTGCCCCATTCAAGCCGCGCTTTTTGCGGCTTGAGTGGGATAGTAACGCCGAGTGCCCCAGGGTCCGGGGTCCCCAAGGACGGGTGTTGGTCCTTGGGGTGGGGGTCCGGGGTCCCCAGGGACGGGTCTTGGTCCTTGGGGCGGAGCTCACGCTTCTGAGACCGGGTACTTCATCTGCAAACTCTCAAACGCCCTTCACCCGCTGACTTGCTGACTCGCCACTTCCGCGAAGCGGAAGCTGAATCGCTGCCCTTGTTCCAATCCTCGGCCTTCGCAATCCCTCCCCTGCCTCGCATTCCATCGAAATGGGACGCGAACAACCCTCTCCACTCTCCGCCAACCATCTAATTAAAAACAACTTACAAGCTCATCCTTCCCCTCAAACTAAACTCCCGCCCATTTTTCCACTTTCTTCCCACCCCCATTCCTGCCATACTTGCTTGTGCCCACCAGGTACGTCCAATCACAACAATCCAAGAACGAGGTTGCACAGATGTCGGCAAAGTATGTCTTTGTGACGGGCGGAGTTGTGTCCAGTTTAGGCAAGGGTCTTGCCGCAGCCTCCATCGGCTGCCTGCTTGAGAGCCGTGGCCTGCGCGTCAATATGATGAAGTTTGACCCCTATCTCAACGTCGATCCAGGAACCATGTCGCCCTTCCAGCACGGCGAGGTCTTTGTCACCGACGACGGCGCAGAAACCGACCTCGATCTGGGCCATTACGAGCGCTTCACCCACGCGCCCCTCTCCCGCGACAACAACCTCACCACCGGCCGCATCTACGAGCAGATCATCCTCAAAGAGCGCCGCGGCGACTACCTCGGCAAAACCGTCCAGGTCATCCCCCACGTCACCAACGAGATCAAGAACGCCATGCGCAAGGTCTCAGCCAACGGCGCAGACGTCACCATCGTCGAAATCGGCGGCACCGTCGGCGACATCGAGTCGCTCCCCTTCCTTGAAGCCATCCGCCAGATGCGCCAGGAACTGGGCCGCGAAAACACTCTGTTCGTCCACCTCACCCTCGTCCCCTTCATCGTCGCCGCGCAGGAGCTAAAAACCAAGCCCACCCAGCACTCCGTCAAAGAACTGCTCTCCATCGGCATTCAGGCCGACATCCTCCTCTGCCGTTCTGACCGCGCCCTGCCCCGCGAAATGAAGCAGAAGATCGCTCTCTTCTGCAACGTTGAAGAAAAGGCCGTCATCGGCGCCACCACCGTTCCCTCCATCTACGAAGTCCCCCTCCGCTTTGCTGACGAAAACCTCGACGGCCTCATCCTCAAGTACCTCCACATCGACGCGCCCGACGCCGATCTCTCCCGCTGGAAAGATCTCGTCGACCGCTGCTATCACCCCAAAGACGAAGTTCACATCGCCATCGTCGGCAAATATGTCGAGTACGAAGACAGCTACAAGTCCCTCAAAGAGGCCCTCACCCACGGCGCCATCTCTCAGAATCTCAAACTCAAGGTCACCTGGATCGAAGCCGAAGGCCTTGAATCGAAAACTCCCGACGACCTCAGCTACGAGCCGCAGCTTGAAGGATTCGACGGCATCCTCGTTCCCGGCGGCTTCGGCAAGCGCGGCATTGAAGGCATGTTGAACGCCATCCGTTACGCACGCGAAAAGCAGGTCCCCTACTTCGGCATCTGCCTCGGCATGCAAACCGCCTGCATCGAGTTCGCCCGCAACGTCTGCGGATTGAAAGACGCCAACTCCAGCGAGTTCGATCCTGCCTCGCAGCACCGCATCATCTATAAACTCCGCGAGCTGCTTGGCGTTGAAGAGATGGGCGGCACCATGCGCCTCGGCGCGTGGACCTGCATCCTTCAGGAAGATTCACTCGCCGCCAAAGCCTACGGCGGCGCAACAGAAATCAGTGAGCGCCATCGCCACCGCTACGAGTTCAACCGCGAGTACGAAGCTCTGCTCACCGGCGGCGGCCTGCGCTTGAGCGGCACTACCCCCGACGCAACCTACGTCGAAATCGTTGAAATCCCCAGCCACCCGTTCTTCTTAGGCTGCCAATTCCACCCCGAGTTCAAATCCAAACCCCTCGAGCCCCACCCCCTCTTCCGCGAGTTCATCATCGCCAGCTACAAAAACCGTCAAGGGCGCCCTCAATTACTAAAAGAGCCGACAGTCGAGCAAGCAATTCGATAGGATCTTGGAAACGGCGAGAGGGGTGCCGGTGCGCCCCTGAGGGATTCGAATGGGCTCTGCGGCGGAAAATCGATGGAGTCGCCAGAGATTGTGGTGGTTCAGCGCCATTGAGGGCGCTTTCCTAGGCATCATCTACCGGCTGCTCTTCGATGTGAATGCGAAGTGGATTTCCAGTGGGAGTTTCCCGCTGATAATGACGATTGCATTTCTGACAATTGTCCCAATGTGCATGGGATACGTCGCAGTCGACAATTATCTTCGGAATGCTCCAATCGAAAATGTTCGATGGTTTAAATGGCTCTTCATCCCCTGGATTTCCGTTCTTATCGCAATGGCCGTTTCGCTGATTCTTAACTGGGAGGGTGCCATCTGTGTCATCTTTGCCGCTCCCCTCCTGCTGGGTTCCTCACTAATCGGTGGCCTGATTGCAAGATTTACTTGGAAGGGCTTGAAGCATCGGGCCCAGGGTACACTTAGCGCAGTCGCGTTTCCAGTTCTCGCCATTCTTATCGAAGCGCATGTCCCCTCTTTTCTAGAAACCCGATCCGTGGAAACTGACATCGTGATTCATGCGCCCGCAGCCATTGTGTGGGACAACATTAAGAGTGTGCATGAGATTGAATCTAATGAATTGCCCCAATCGTGGATTAATCGCATTGGCTTTCCGAAACCGGTAACAGCTACACTTTCACGCGAGGGCATCGGCGGCATTCGCCAGGCGACCTTTACAGGCGGCCTCGTATTTACAGAGACAGTTAATCTTTGGGAACCAGGGGCCGACCTGAGGTTTTCTATTCACGCCAATACCGATTCGATTCCAAAATCGACACTCGACGAGCACGTTACGATTGGCGGCGCATTTTTTGATGTGCTCGATGGCGAGTATCAACTCTTGCCACAGTCCAACGGGGTCCTCCTTCGACTCACGAGCCATGAAAGGCTTTCCACTCATTTCAATCCATATGCTGGAGCGTGGACGGACGCAGTAATGCGCGCGATTCAGAATCAGATTCTGCAGGTAATACGCAAACGATGTGAAAACGGTTAGCTTAATACGCAGGGTGCCCCAGGGTCCCGACTCTGGGACCTGGGAAAGCAAGAACTTGAACTGGCGGCTTTCTGACCCCTGATCCCTGCCCCCCGTTCGTTCACCCCAGCAGCACAGCCCCCTCCGCTTTCCCTGCCAGCGCCCGGTCAAAGGTGACCAGCCGAATTCCCGCAGCCTTCGCAAACGCCGCCAGATACCCATCCGCCCATTGCTTGGTCGATGCTTCGTCCCGCTCGGTGTACTGCCGAAACAGCGCATCGATCCCGCCCGGCTCTTCCATCATCCGGTTGCCCGGATTGGCGAGAAACGCGTCGTATGCGGCCCATGCCTGGGACTGAGAAAGCACATCCCGCCCCATCGCGCTTTGGTTGGTCAGCAAACGCAGCAGCCCAAGCTGGGTGAACCGGCAAAAATAGACAACGGCATCATCGTCGAGTGACTCGCCCCAGGACATGGCTAAAGTGTGATGTGGGTGAATCTCGTGGGCCAGCGCCAGCCACACATTCACGTCAGGGAAAAGGAATGTACTCGTAAACACCTTCCTCACCCAGCTTCAACGAACCGGGTTTCTCCGACCGAATTACAGGAAAACGTCGCCGGTCGCTCTGTCTTGGCGTCGCATTGCCCCTCTGGAGCTTCATTGCTACACCATCCAAAATAAACTCACGCAGAGTCGCACCCTCACTCGCGGCCCGGACTCTAATTTCGCGGTAAATGGGATCTGGTATGTCGAGACTGGTACGCATAAAGGCATATTAGCATATTTATGCTTTTATGTCGCCCGCTCGCTACGGCGTAACAATCCGCCCCGCCAAATCCGGCGCAACCATGAGAAAATGCCGCAGATTCCACGTGTAGATCTTCGCGGCGTCAACCTTGCGCGCGCACGCCAGCAACAGTGCATCGAAGACCATGCCGCCAGCCAGACCCATACGGGCCGTTGTACGAAGGGTGGCTGCATATTCTTCGGCGTCGAGGCTGACAACGGTCATCCTGGCCCCCATCTGCTCGACGACAAGGCCGGCAAGCTCGGGACGCAATCTCTTCCCACAAGGCAGACGCGACAGTACCGCATAGGCCTCGGCCAGCGTGTGCGCGCCGCAGGCCGCCGTGGCCGGTGTGGCGGCGGCCAAAAGCGCGTGGCTCCGTGCGTAGCGTGGATCGGCAGCGTCGCTTGCGGCGATCAGCACCGACGTATCCAGGAAGACTGCGCTCATGGCTCGTCAGAGAGTCCGGCAACATAGGCCATGCGCCGCTCGCG
>Ga0182030_10017324_pt1 | contig 13916 bp, 11 predicted proteins | sample 812S3MmetaG_FD_121299 | JGI IMG/M metagenome (GOLD analysis project Ga0182030, IMG submission 121299) | Permafrost microbial communities from Stordalen Mire, Sweden - 812S3M metaG (Illumina Assembly) | ecosystem: Environmental > Terrestrial > Soil > Wetlands > Permafrost | place: Sweden...
AGAGACAAGTGCATTTGGCTAATTGCAACCATAAATGCTACCGTCCGATTGGCGCGAGTTAGATTTCCCGCTCATTGCAGGGTTTATAGCGATTTCGGCGAGCAAGGGATTCATTGTCGGGAAAATGACACCGTGGATCAGATTAAGGTGAACGTTGAGATACAGAAGGATACAAAGTGCATTGTAAATCTGCCATTTAGCAGCACCTTGTATCTCTTCACTGCTTAAGGGATCTGTGCTTATCCTTCCGACCGTTTTCGATCTAATCGCTACCAAAATCGCTACCCAATCGTGTCTGCGTACTGGCCAGTCCACCGCCATAGTCGTAGGCGTCGGAGTCTCCCACGCAAGTCTCCTTTCAAGGGCGATGATCCGGTCGCCAAAGATCTTGCTCCGCAAACAGCAGCCATCAGAACGGCAATTCGTCGTCGGGGGTGTTGTTTACCGGCTTCACCGGCCTGAGCTTCGACAGAAGGAAGCGGCAGCAGCGGCGCAAATAGACGCGAAAAAGCCACTTCTCTGCAGCCCCACATCCGTAATACTGATTCTGTGACGCGATTCTGGAGTCCAGGGTGAAGTCGTCCTCGCTGTACTCAACGCTTTGGCAGGGCTGCGACAAGCCGGAATTCTCGTCTAATTCGTAGTCGTTCATTTGGATCCTTCCTTTGGATGTATTGGGTTGCGTTGCATGGTTGCCGCCGCTTGCGGCAGTGAACCTATCTTTGGTCGGGAGCTGAAGCTCTTTTGTCGACAGGTTATGTTGCTGCCTGCGGAAGAGCTGAAGCAGATCGACGTTCTGAAGCGTCTGAAGGAAGGCAAGATAAAGCTGAAGCACCCGAAAGACGACGACTTCAAGTTCGACTACGCGCGCCACGAAAATCTGTTCATCAACCTTCGCGCCGACCCGCCCATCGTAACGGAACTCTGCGATTGCGAGTGGGATGACGACGAATAACTAGCCGAAGTGCGCCTACTATTGGAGGTTATGGATGGGCTCAATCGAAGATTCGGGCGCGGCTGCATTCGACCGGCGACCTCCGGGTGGATAGGAAATGGCGGCAAAGTGGATTTTAGTCGACAGCGCGATTGCGGCTGGCATCTAGCCGGGTAGCCTGATTTCCGAGCAAAATTCGTTATAACATTCAGCGTTACATGAAGCTCCGAAAATCGTAGATAGTGTCTACCATGTTGGGATTCTGCTGAATGATGTTCGCAAAAGCGCCGGAATAAACCAGTGTCACTGGAAGCTTTTTGTAAAGCGTATTGTTGTTCCAGTCCATCTTTGTCAAACCCATTACACCGACACACGTCTCGTGCCAGCCACCTACGCCGGAGTATCGCCGGAGCAATATGGGGGAGGGGGTGGGTTTGAGCGCGCCCTCCTTGTACACATTAAATCTCGGATTCTCTATGTGAACTCCCTGGACGCTGCCTTGTGTCCAGAGAAGAGCTTCGTTCGGTGAGATCGCGAGGTAGGTCCCCCTTATCACAGGATAGTTATAGGCCGCAGGTGGCGTTTTCGTGTCGAACCTCATGCCGCGCCAATGAACATCTTTAATGATCTGCACGAGTTCAACTTCGGTTCCATCTCGGAAACTATCCAAAGCACCTAAAATCTCTTCCTCTTTGAACGGCGTGTTCTTGTGAATCGTTATCTTTTGAGGAACGCGCCCGAGATGCCCCCTTTGGTAGATTTCAAGACTGCGAGATAAGACGGATTGCATTTCGTAGTACGAAAGATAGGGGTTTTTCTGCGAATCCTGGGTGAACTCCTTCGCGTCATACGCCACAAACTGAAAGCCAGTTCCATCCGGATCGAAGATCTGACTACAACAGGTGCTGTAGAGATTGCCGCCCTTTCCAGTCTTCATTGCATAACTGATTCCGATATACGCTTCATCGTGATTGAGTCCCGTGAGCTTCCACGGTGTCCCACCGGCTTTCGCGAAGAGAGCCACACTCAAGCCCCACATCACGTTGGCGCGACAGTTTCTCTCCAGGCTTGATTGGAGAATGATCTGGATGGGGATGTTGGAGGGTGCGCAGAATGCTTTCACGTAGTTGTGTAGATCGAAGCCTTCACCCTCAAAACATGCCTCCCAGCTCGGCGGCAAAAAGATAAGAGCGCAGTCAAAACTGCTCCGCAAGAGTTTGAGTTGGGAGATGCACTGGAAGAGGCCCCGCGCGAGTTCCTGTTTCTCTCCGCGTTGTGCATGCTGGTCTAACTCGCTGGGGAAAGCGATTTTGAGCCGGTCATCAACGTCGCTGATAGGAACTCGGAAGAGCGCTTCAAAGCCCGGATAAGTCGGGTAGTAATTCGTGGCTTCGCGCGGCTTTGCCTGCTTCTTGAGTTCTTCAGTGATGCCAATCAGCTTTCTCATGTCCTGCTGCGGCGCTAATAGTGCAAAGCGCACGCAGCTTGGCGTACCAAATTTCAGGCTGTACGGGCCGTGATCGATCAGGCCTCGCAACGGATGTTTGTCGGTTCTATTGCCCGCGAAAACAAGATCAGGCTCCGGCACGCTTGTATATCCGGACAATTCGCTGGCTGAGGGGTTTATCACGACTGCCTCCGTGCGAAAGCGGTTCTGCTCGAAATCCGGAATGTTGGATTCTCCGCGCCGACACCGTCGTCAAACAGAGATAGATTGATTTCGGTGTTGCGCTCCGTCGTTCCCAGAACGATCTGCGCCCAGACGTCCAGGAGGTCGTTGAATTTCTTGTTGTATCTATCTCCTCGGCGCGCATCCAAAAACGCCACTGCCGCTCTGCGCCCGTATGCCGGCTCCATCCACACATCTGGCTCCAGTAACAGCCAAAGGTGCCCATCTTTGAAATCGACAGAGACTCTTACCGATTCGGCCCACGTTATCTTCTCCGGTTTCGGATGATCCTCTGTCACTGGCGTCAGGACACCGGGGACTATCCCCGAGGTCGCGCCTACGAGGGCTGAGAGAGGTTGGAGATCGGCTGGCTTTCCGGCGGTGCCGTCAGCAACCAGACAACCGCCATATCGTGAACCGTGAGGACGCAATGGCTTTCCGCGCGCCAGAGCCTTACATAAGGCTTCTTCGATGAAACCCCTAACATTTAAATTCCTGGGCGATCCTAGATCTGTGGGCAGATTGCGCTCCTGTACAGATTTCAAATCGCCGTGAAAGACGCTTTGGATTAGAGACCGATGGCCGAAACACCAGATACCGCCCGCCATCGTCAGGATCAATTTGCCATCGGAGTTGATGCGGGCCTTGTGGATGTCGTCCCAAGTCTTTCGATTCGAGAACGTCAGCTCGAAGCATTGGGCGGGGAACGAAAGAACCGGGAGTGCATTGAGCCTGATGAGCGGCTGCGAGCGCCCTTGTGCGGGAAGCGGAATCGAGACGAAAGCACTCGTCACTTTCCGCACCTGAGCATCCATCTTGTCGGGCTTGTCGGAAGTATTGCGCCAGAGCCGCAACAGAAGAGCATCGAATGTTTCAATCGGCACAAAATGGGCCTTGATCCCCTTTGCCCGCGCCCGCTCTAAGAGTTCAATTACGGCGGGATGAGGTTGAGATCCCTTAAGACCGGTCCAGAACAGTCCGTGAGGGAAGGGATTGGTCGTGTCGAGCACCGCACCGAAGAGATCCATGATGCTTTTGTCGCGACCACTATAACCCGTCACGACAAAACCAAATCGGTTGCCCGCATTGACCAAGCACCCCGCGAGAGAAGCGTTCTGATTCGCAAGGTCGGCAGGTAAATTCTTTAGGCTGTCATATCGAAAATCACCATGAAGCTTGCAGTAAATTGGAAACTCTTCGTTGTTCAGCGCCTGGTTAGCGGAGCGAGACCCTTCGAGATGATAAGCGGACAGCGACTGGCCCGCGACCTCTGCGACGGCTTTCTCGACAATGCTGTCGAAGTTTGTTGTAAAGGCCGCTCGGCTGAAACCACCGGCGATCAACGCGCCCAAGACGCGATTACCGACGGAGAGAGTAGCCTTTTCTTCTGAGAGTATGCTTTTCAGATACTGGCGTTGGCGTTCTTTGTCCTCGCCGAAAATCTTCTCGAAGTAGGATGGATATTCGTTCTCAGCCCACAATGCAGGAAAACCGCGCGATCCCATGAAGCTCTGAATCTTTGTGCGGATTGCTTCGTTTTGGAGGTCCTGTCGTGAAATGTCCTGGTTTTCCTCGCGGCAGTAATACCGGCGCTTCAGGTCCCAAAGGACATCTGTCGCGGTCGGCAGGCCTGCACTGGCAGAGGCACCCGCGCCCAGAAACCAGGCGAAGTTCTGAGGTCGGGCACAAAATAGACTCGTAAATTCACCCTGCTCGATGATGTAGTTTTGCTGGGTCATAGGAGATTCATTCATTAAGCAACAGTTCGGCCATACCATCGAGCTTCGTTTTGACCGCTTCCCACCCAGGCATGACTTGCCCGAGAAGACGGTAGTAGCGGCGGCTGTGATTATGTTCTTGCAGATGGCACAGCTCATGACAGATTACATAGTCGACGCACACACGCGGAGCTTTAACTAAGTGCGGATTTAGCAGGATGACGCCTGCCGGAGAACAGCTTCCCCATTGCTTTTGCATGCGAACGATCCGCCAATCAGGCATCGTCTTGAGCCAGACGATACGGTCTGCGATTTCGCACAGACGGCGCTCGAACGTGTGTGCTGCCCGGCTCCGATACCACGTGGCGAGACGTTCTCTGATTAGATCAGGCTCCCCGGAGGACGCTTCAACACAGATCTGTCCCCGCGCAAGCTTTACACTCGACTCTCGTCCGTTCTGACGCCTCACCTTCAGCTGATAACGGCGGCCGAGATAAAAGATACTTTCACCGCTTCTATAGTCTCGCGGCAGAGCTTGTGCGCGCTGACGCTTGGATTCGTCAACATGCCGCTTGATCCAGCGGGCGCGCTTCAAGACTGCACGATGGACAGTCTGCAAATTCTGCTCCTCTGGCGCATCGACCTGGACGGAACCATCCGAATGGACATGGATCGCCACTCTATTACGCTTGTCCGGCGTAAACCGTACTTCGTATTCAATGCGGTCGTCCCCGTACTGGAAACTCTTGCGCGGCATCAGGCAGTCCCCCTGCTTAGGCCAACACGAGTGATTTGAATGACTCGCTGGATCACTTCTTTCGCGTTGTCGAGACCGATCAAGTTGAAGAGACGCGGCAATAGAGCGCGGCGGATCTCTGTCTCAATATCCTGCGGATTGACAGAGTGTTCTGCCACGGCCTTCCTGACCGTATTTTCGATAGCAAACGCTTCGTCGATAAATGCGTGGCCTTCCTGCGGTCCCAGCTTCAGAAAATAATCATCTCCCAGGACAAGCCGGAATGTGCCGTAATAAGCCTTGGCGTGGTTGTTGCTGCCAAAGACATCGGGAACGGTGTCGATCTCGCGACCGGATACTTTCTGCTCAAAGTCCTTATACAGCATGTACTGCTTGTAAGGATGGTTAAACATCGCTTCGGCCTCAGCAATGGCCTGCTTCAGAAGCGCTGAGAATACGGCCTGGGCATAAGGATCGTCGGCAAGCTCTTGCTGGATGGTCTTGGTCAACCTGCTACGGATAATGTCAGTTTCGTTCCGGGTCTTTTCCTCAGACCATTTCTTCGGATCTTCGGTCTTGCCCAGTTTGTTGACGAGGATAACGCCATCTCCGTCCTTTACCTGCTGCCCGACGACATGTTTGTCCACAAGGCGACGAATCTGCTCTTCGTAAGCACTGTAGTCGACGGTTTCTTGCGCGTCCTGTTTTGCGATTTTGCGGAGGCTGGTAAAAAAGCGGAGATCGTTCTTGTAGGCCTGGATAAGATCTTCGGTAAAACTTCTGTCCTCGAAGAATGTGCGGGAGGACAGCGCAACCTTAAGACAAAGGCCGAAAGCCGTCAGAGCCTCATAAAAGTCTTCCCGCACTGCCTGCCGCGCATCATATGCGTTGCCTTCGACATCGTTCTCATACCGTGGCACGAGAATCTGCCGATATTGTTCCAGGTCCTGCCTATTCTCAACGGTGGCGAACACCGCCCAGAGTTCGTCATGCAGACCCGGCAGACGTTTGTACTCAGTGCTGACTTGGTGGTACAGCCCCTGCAAGTCTTCGATGTCGTAGCCGCCCTGCGTTTGGCTGGCAAGATCCTGGTACTGCGCAATCGCCGTATCCAACTCCTTCAGAATTCCGCGATAGTCGATGAGAAGACCGAATTCTTTGGCGTCATGCAAGCGATTGACACGCGCGATCGCCTGGATGAGGTTATGATCTTTCAGGGGTTTGTCGATATAGAGCACCGCGTTGCGGGGCTCATCAAAGCCTGTCAGGAGCTTATCTACAACGATCAGCAGATCGGGCTTGCCCTCGGTGCTGAAATCCTCAATTACGCGGCGTTCATAGGCATCCGCGTCATGGCCAACATTATCCTTCCACCATTGCTGGACCTCTGGCAATTCACTCTCATCGACATCGGAATGACCCTCGCGCGTATCAGGTGGAGAGATGATCACGGCGCTGCTTACGAGGCCAGTGGCATCGAGCGCCTTCTTGTACTTGATCGCCGACCGTTTACTGTCAGTGGCAACCTGGCCCTTGAGCCCCAAGTCAAGCTTCTTAAAGTTTTCATTAAAATGAAGCGCGATGTCCCAGGCGATCAGCTCGATGCGATTCGCCGATCCGTACACCGGACCTTTCTTGCCCCATTTCTTTTTTAGATCCGTCTTCTGGTGGTCCGAAAGTCCCAGGGTGATCTTGTCGAACCAATTATCAATCGCCTTTTCGTTGACCTCCAGCTCCGGCTTCCGTTCTTCGTAGAGCAGGGGCGTGACGGCTCCATCCTCCACAGCACGCTGCATGGTGTAGGCGTGGACGATAGGACCGAACTTGTTCGTCGTCTTTTCTTTCTTCAGAAGCGGCGTTCCCGTGAAAGCGACATACGCAGCATTGGGTAAGGCTTTGCGCATACGCTCGTGACCTTCGCCGCCATGGCTACGATGTCCCTCGTCGACGAGAACAATCATGTTTTCGGTCGGATTATGGCACTCGGATAATTTCGAGGCCGTATGGAACTTGGCGATGATCGTAAAGATTATCCGCTCTTTGCCATGACCGATGCGTTTGGCAAGATCGCGACCAGAGCTGACCTTTGCCTTCTCGCCTTCCTTCTTTGTGGCGATGGCCGAGCCGAAGGCCCCCCCGGAAAGAAACGTCTTCGAAAGTTGGTCTTCCAGGTCAATCCGGTCGGTAACAACAACGACGCGACACTCTTTTAGACTCCCGTGAAGCAGAAGCGCCTTGCAGAGAAACACCATCGTGAAGGATTTTCCAGACCCAGTGGTGTGCCAAATCACTCCGCCTTCACGCCCGCCGTCGGGCTTGCGTTTGTTGATGCGGCTGATCAGAGACTTGATCCCAAACGCCTGCTGGTGGCGAGCAGCGATCTTGCCGACCTTTCGGTCAAACAGTAGGAAGAAACGGATGAACTCAAGCAACCGCTCTTTGCCGAGAAGGCTGATGAGCATCCGGTCCTGGTCGGTCGGCAGCTGCGTGCCGGCCCACAGAGTCTCGAAATAGCTACGGAGATGAGTCGGGCGGTTCGCAAAAACCGCGTTCTTGACCTGATCGCTGACAGGAGCGTTCTTGATCGTGGTGAAATACTTTTCGTCAAATTCTTCCTCGCGCCAACCTGTCCAGAATTTCTTGGGAGTCTTCGTCGTGGCATATCGGCCATCAGTGCCAGAGACAGAAAGCAGGAGCTGCGAATAGGCGAAAAGCCGTGGAATTTCGTCGGTTCTCTGATTGCGGATGTTCTGGCTAATCCCTTCATCGATCATTGATTTGTTTGGATTGCCGGAATCAGGCCGCTTTGCCTCGATAACCACGAGCGGCAATCCATTGACAAAGCAGACAAGGTCGGGCCGGCGTGGGTGAGTGCCATCCGAGGAAAGCACTTCGAATTCCTCGGTCACGATAAAACTGTTAGCCGATGGATCGTCCCAGTCAATGATTGGAATGGTCGGGCTATGCTTCTTGCCATCGACAAACTCAGTGACGGTGACTCCGAGAGTCAGTTTGTTGTAGAGTTTCTCGTTCGCTGTGAGCAAGCCTTCGTGCAAGGGTGGGGCCGCAAGTTCGCGCACGACCTGGTCGATGGCGTTCGTTGAGAGTGGGTAGAACTTGCCTTTATACTCAAAGCGGCGCCTTCTCAATTGCTCCACCAATACGTTGGTCAGAACAACCTCCTGTGTGCTGCCACGCGCCGCAAGGCATCCCGCCGGCGAAAGATACTCCCAACCCAATGCTGACAGCACCCGCAGCGCCGGTACATGCGCGCTGTACGTTTCTTTGATTTCCGGTATCGTGTTCATCGCGTCATTCCGACCGCCACCAATGGATCTGGCGTCTCATTACCCATCACCCTAAGCTTGCCGGGGATAAGCAATTGCGTTAACGCTTGTTGTAGCGCTTGGAGATTCCCGAGTTGGGCTTTATGCTTGGCCACAACAGCTTCAGCACTCGCGAGGCAGTTTGCGATCCTCAGTTGTTCGTCGACGGTCGGCAATGGAATTGAGAGTCGAAGAAACTGGCCTTTGGGAAGGTTATAGCGGGTAGCGCCCTGCGCGAGATGGCTTATCGATCTGCGTACGCGAGGAGAACGGAAGAGAAAGCGTGAAAACTCTGGCGTCAAAACATCGAAACTGTGTGGGCGAAAGCCAAAACAGAAGCTGTTGAGATAAATCTCACCCACCTCGTCAAGTAACACCGATGACATGCCAACCTCGTTAGGCACCTCGGAGGACGTCGTGAAGAAGGAGTCCCCATACTTGACCCGATGTTGCCTTTCTCTGGGCTGGATAAGGACATAGTCCAGGTGAGACAAGTCGATCTTCGGATTAGTAAAGATATTGAGGTAGGGAATGTAGGGCACTCCTGTCCCGAAATCTTCTTGACTCTTTCCGGTCAATCCGCCGTATGTTGTTCCGAGGCTTCCAATGGTGTGGAGCTTCCAACCTTTCGTAGATGATTCCGAAAAGAATTTCTGTAGTAATGCGCGCTGCTGCGCGGCGCTGTTCTGGACAATCCTGCCGACAATGTTGATAGCACGTTCACAAGTCGTGAGAATCTTGCCGATGCGGCGCTGTTCCTCGGCCGGTGGCAAAACTACGGGGATGAGTGAGAAGTCTGGGTAATAAAGCCTCAGGCGATCTTTCGTGAGGCCGTATGAATAAGCCCAGAATAGATAAATCATCCGGGCGGATTTGAAGAAATACGAAGCGAAGACCGGGTCTATCTCCTTCGTTGGCGTTGCTACGACATATGCCGGGCTCACGATGGCGTCAAAACTCGCGAGGCCCGATGCGCCTTGCCACATGCGCATCATGTTGTACGCGATGTCGCCCTTACGAACGAGGAGGTGTTCTTCAGGCGACAAGGTCGTATCCGTCTTGCGATCCAGAGACTCCCGCAGAACAAGGCCCCCGCGAAGAGTGACCGAGATCGTGGGAAGGCCTGCAGTACCTCTCTCCCTGCGACTCTTAAAGACCTTTCCGAGTTTGGTCGTCCGCCAACCTTCAGGCACCATAACCGAGCTCCTTCAAATACGAGTCCATCTCAGCTTCAACCTTGGCCAGTTCTGCCTTGAGTATGTTCCGTTCCGCAAGTACGTCAGTTAGATCGATCTCCTTTTCCTCCTCAAATGTATCCACGTAGCGCGGAACGTTCAGGTTGTAATCGTTCTCCTTGATCTCAAGGATCGTTGCAAGATGCGCGTATTTTGCAACGTCCTTTCGGGCCTTGAACGTCGCGACGATTTTGGCAACATTCTCCTCGCTGAGCTGATTCTGATTCTTGCCGTCCCAGTACTCGCTGCTTGCGTCGATAAAGAGGACGGCCTCGTCAGACTTCTTACGCTTGAAGATGAGAATTGCCGCTGGAATTCCCGTGCCAAAGAAGAGCTTCTCCGGCAGCCCAATCACCGTATCGAGCAGATTCTCGTCGATCAGCTTCTTACGGATTTTGCCTTCTGCAGCACCACGAAAAAGAACACCGTGAGGGACAACGACACCCATGCGTCCGGTCTTCGGCTTGAGCGTCTCTATCATGTGGAGGACGAAGGCGTAGTCTCCTTTCGTCTGCGGCGGCAAGCCGCGGCGGAAGCGCCCGAATTTGTCGGCGGTCGCGCTGTCATAGCCCCATTTTTCAAGACTGAAGGGTGGATTGGCGACAACCACGTCGAAATGCTTCAGCGTATCCTCGCTATCGAGGAGCTTCGGATTGCGGATCGTGTCTCCCCACTCGATGCGGTGATTGTCTTCCCCGTGGAGAAACATGTTCATCTTCGCAAGCGCCCAAGTGCTGCCAATAGCCTCTTGTCCGAACAACGCGTACTTGCGCGAGCCATTAAATCGCCTCTGGACTTCCCTGCCACATTTCATGAGGAGCGAAGCCGATCCACATGCCGGATCGCAAATTTCGTCACCTTCCTGCGGTTCAACGAGTTGGGCTATTAGCTCCGAGACTTCCGGCGGGGTATAGAATTCGCCGGCCTTCTTGCCACCCGTCGCTGCGAAGTTCTTGATTAAGAATTCATAGGCATTGCCGATGATGTCGAGCTTGCCGACTCGGCTGGGGCGAAGGTTCAAATCCGGCTTTGCAAAGTCTTCGAGCAGGTGCCGGAGTATGTCATTCTTCTGAGCTTCGTCACCGAGCTTGGTGCTGTTGAAGCTGATGTCCTGGAAAACATCCTGCAGCTTATGGATGTTGGCCTCCTCAATCGCGTGAAGGGCCTTGTCAACACGCTCGCCGTTGCCAGCTTCGAAGCGATGTTCGTAGAGGGCGTAAAAGCTGGCGTCGCGCGGCAGCACGAATCGCTCGTTCTTGAGCATCTCTTCGATCAGCTTCGGCTTGTCTCCGTATTGCTTTTTGTAGTCGTCATAGTGGTCCTGCCATACATCGGAGATGTACTTGAGAAAGAGGAGCGTCAGGACATAGTCCTTATAAGTGCTCGGATCAACCACGCCGCGGAACGTGTCGCAAGCTCCCCAAACCGCTTGGTTGATCTTCTTTTGTTCAATTTCGTGATTCATCATTCATCTCCTGCATTTCTGTTGAGCGTTACGCCAATAACTTCCGAGCAACAAGGTCCAGTTCCTGCTGCCTAATTTCCATCAGCTGTTTCATGAGTTGCTTTTCGCGTACCGCCGCCCGCGCAAGGTTGACTAGGAGGCGCTGTCGTTCGAGACTCGGGATCTGCATAGGAAGCATCTCCAGCACCTGTCGGCGGATGCTGGTGATGTAGCTGCCCGTTGCGGATTGCGAGAAATAGCGCTGTGCGAGTGGCAGATTCATCTGCCACGCCAAGAACTCCGGCAGCACATTGCTCCGATCGTTAACACGGATCAAGAAAAAATGAGGCGAGCACACCGCGTTTGTCGGGGGCTGCTCAAGGCACACTGCAACATTCCGCTGACCTCTTGCGGAGAAGAGGATATCGCCGGGCTTAAGCCAATCCGGCTCGCGTCGGCTCGTTAGAACCGTTTTGGTTACCGCTGGCCAATCGACTCCCGCCTCAGCATCTACATTCTTGATCTGGACGACGGAAATGTCGCCACCGGGGACGTTACGGACGGCGTCCCGAATGGGATGGCCTGCCAAAACCCTGGCCATGTCTCGAAGATTTGTTGCTGTATTATGCATCAGGGGCAATGATGCAATACACCTTCGCTCCTGTCAACAAAAAAATGCGTCATGCGATATGACGCTAATATTTGCGGAACAAGCTGTCGCGCTGAGCCAATAGCTAGAGAGACTATTGGGACGTTCAGGTGCAGCGCTCAGATGTCTAGGCTATGTCTTTTTATTACAGCAAGATGATTGGCAAGGATCCCGTATTTCACGAGCCCTCCGCTTTATCTTTTAACCTGCGAATCCCGACTAGCTGAATATATAGTTGGTAAAGTCTCGTGAAGCCGCGAGCCGTTGAAGAAGCGCAACCTCCCAATGGTTCAATGGGCATTGTGCGGCTCTGTCGACGGCCATCTGTTCCAGCCTACGCTGCAGCTGGCGGCGGCCAAGGCCCAAACTCACCGGTGTGCGGAATGTTCTTAGTAAACGGGCCAACGTCGTCGATGCTTGCCTTGAGTAGCGTCGACCTAAATCTAGCGCTTGGAAATGACGTTCGAGGACCGGAAAGCTAGCCAAGGTCCCAGGATCGACCAGCGAATACCGAACGCTAAGTTTTGGCGCATACGTGATCTCGGGATTCAACAGACCGTCCACGCCGTCCAACTCAGAAAATGCGTATAAGAAAAGCCGGGCACCGTCCAGATGATAACGAGCCCTTTTCTTACCGTTGCAACCTTTGCAGATGGGCACAAGGTTTCTGGGATAGAGGGTAAATTCCGGAAAGATGCTTTTGGGTAGGTAATGATCGTGCTCCCACTGCTCCCCGAAATTGCAATAAGGGCACGTGCTGTTGCCTGTGTCCTCAAAATGTTCATTAAGTGCGTCCCACAACGCAGTGAATCCGCCAAGCCGACGAGAAAAGATCGTTTCAAGCGTCCTTCGGGTCGCCAGTGACAGGCCAACCGGCTCGAGTGCGTGTAAATCATCGGGCGTCGCCGCTTCGAAATCACCGTAAGCAGCTTCGATTGACGCGAGAGCAGCTGCGATGACAGGCCTGTGGACTGGTTTTAGACTCGCTTCAATATCGCTTAAGGTGGGTAGGCCGGCCATGTCTGCAGGCGCAACGTGTCGCATTTATTCTTCATCCTCTGACGTTAGGGACTCCAAATAGATTTGCGCTGGCAGGGGAAGACCGCGCTCGAACATTGCTTCGATCTGTTCTGCACTCATAAGTACAACCGGGAGGAACTTTACCAGAAGGTGTGGGATAGCCCCGTACAGATAGTCGCGAAGGACTTCGGAATGTCAGATGTCGGGCTTGCCAAAATCTGCAGGAAGCTCTTCGTACCTCTGACTGGGCGGGGATACCGGGCGAAGAACGCTGTTGGTAAAAAAGTGGCGACCAACCCGGCGTTGCCAACGGTTGAGAGGCAGTAATCGTCATTGAAACGGAATTGTCGCGGCCTACGGCTTGCGGTAGTTCGCACTGTTGGTGACGTGCGAAGGCGAACTTGTCGAAAGTCAGTGAACAAACAGCTGCGGACTCGGTATACTTTAACGCAGCGGAAAGGCCGCGAACTGTGGGCGACTCAGAAGTATTTCGAAGAATTGCAAATGAGCTCCCGGTTGGTGGGAGGCTAGATCCCAATTACCTCGTGACTGGTGTTCGGGCGTCTCGCGGAGAGTCCGCACTTTTCTATTCGATTCCTAGCAAGATGGCTGGGAAGCGCTGCCAGAAGTCTATCGTTGCATCAGAATTTGAGAAGGCATACCGACATCTATTGGATGAAGGGGAGTTCACCCTCACCTGGTTCAAAGAAAATTTGCCAATGACCGCGAGCCAAAGTAGCTCGTGCAGCTTCAAAGTCGTTGGCGAAGTATTCGCGTTTCTCGGGTTGGCACGGCGTATCCCTTCTGGACGCGGCCACAAGTATGTGCGGTCTGAGCAGACGTAGCCTTCGTTCGAGTTCGGTTCTGCAACGTACCCCGGGCTAAAACGTTTAGAGTGAGGCGGCTCCCAAAATGCGCAGCCTTTCGGAGCTCGAATGCCAGAGAACACTGCTTCATCGCTGCCTGCTGACCATGACCGCTTTTTTCTAAGCCATCTGCAGTCCGTCAAGGGCCAGAGCTACTGGTATTACAATCAGCGATTCCTGGGAAGGGGTGGCAATGGAGCCTGTTACGGAACTAGGATTTAAACAGGGATAGATGAGAAGATGCCTTCGCGGAAGCGAGGGCATTTCTCTTTTATGAGTTACATCGAGGGTGAGGGACGGAGTCAGGGGACGCTGTTTC
>Ga0182030_10017325_pt1 | contig 13916 bp, 9 predicted proteins | sample 812S3MmetaG_FD_121299 | JGI IMG/M metagenome (GOLD analysis project Ga0182030, IMG submission 121299) | Permafrost microbial communities from Stordalen Mire, Sweden - 812S3M metaG (Illumina Assembly) | ecosystem: Environmental > Terrestrial > Soil > Wetlands > Permafrost | place: Sweden...
CCTTCGATCTCTACACTGCCCGAGCACAAGGACGACTGCCGTCGCGCCGCCGAGGTTGTGGCTGCGGAACTCAAGCGCATCGGCATGGAGAATGTGCGGCTCATTGAGGCCGAAGGCCACCCGTTGGTCTACGCCGACTGGCTGCACGCGGCGGGCAAGCACGGGGTCCCCGCGGACAGGTCTTCGTCCGGGGGGTCGAAGCCGACGGTGCTGGTTTATGGGCATTACGACGTGCAACCGCCAGATCCCCTGGATGAATGGCTCTCACCTCCTTTCGAGCCAACAGAGCGCAACGGCAACCTGTACGCGCGTGGCGCTGTGGACGACAAGGGTCAGGTATGGGCGCAGGTGAAGGCGCTGGAGTCGCTGCTGGCCGCCAATGGCGCATTGCCATTGAACGTGCGCGTCCTGGTGGAGGGCGAAGAAGAGGTCGGGGGGGAGGGAATTGCGCGTTTTGTCGCCTCAAAGCCACCGGAGCTCAAGGCAGACTTTGCCCTCGTCTCCGATACCGAGATGTTCGCGCCCGGTCTTCCGACGCTGTGCGTGGGCCTGCGCGGCATGATCTATACCGAACTTGAGGTTCGCGGCGCGCGCACCGACCTGCACTCCGGAATGTACGGCGGCGCGGCGCCCAATCCCTTCATTGCCCTGGCGCAGATCATTGCTCGCTTGAAAGACGAAGATGGCCACATTCTCATCCCTGGCTTCTACGACGACATCATTCCGCCCAGCCCCGAGGAGCTTGCGGCGTGGCGCAGCCTGCCGTTCGACGAAGAGGAGTACCGGATCGCCGAGGTCGGTTCACGGCAACTGGTGGGCGAAGCCGGATTCAGCGTGCTGGAGCGCACGTGGGCTCGGCCGACGGTCGAAGTGCACGGCATTCCCGGGGGCTTTACCGGCGCGGGCGCCAAGACGGTGATCCCCGCCAAGGCTGTGGCCAAGGTCTCCATGCGCCTGGTTCCGGGCATGACGCCGGCCAAGGCCTTTCAACTGTACAAGGGCTACGTCGAGCGCATCGCGCCTCCCGGCGTGGATGTTGAGGTGCGCCTGATTCACTCCGGCGACCCCTGCCTGATTCCCGTCGACAATCCGTATATCAAAGCGGCAACCCTGGCGCTGGGCGATGTCTGGGGCCAGGAGACGGTGTTTATCCGTTCCGGCGGATCGATCCCAATCGTTGGCGATTTTGCCCGTCACCTCGGCCTGCCCAGTGTCATGATGGGCTTCGGCCTGCCCGACGACAACCTGCACGCACCCAATGAGAAGTTCTGCTTGAAGAACTTCGAGCTCGGCATTGAGTCGCTGATTCGGTTCATGGAGGAAGTGGGCCGTTGAAGAGGCCGGTCGGCGAGCCTGGATCCGAAGCCTCCGGCTTTGTTCTGGCCGGAGGGCGATCCAGCCGCATGGGCGAGGACAAGTCGCAGGTTCTGTTCGGGGGCAAGCCGCTGGTTGCACATGCGCTATGCATCTTGCAGCAAGCGGACCTGACGGCATCTCTTGCCGGCGGAGATTCGCGTCTTGCTGTTTTTGCTCCGATCGTGGCAGACGGCGAACCAGGGCGCGGACCTTTGGGCGGAATCTGTGCAGCACTCGCATCCACTTCCAAACGCTGGGCGGTCTTTTTGCCCGTCGATTCGCCTCTGTTGCCTGCCTCGTTGATTTCGTTCCTGCTCGATCATGCGCGGATCACTGGCAGAGCTGTCACTTTGTGCTCTGTTAACGGATTCGGCCAGACCTTTCCGGCGCTGGTGGACCGGGCAGTCCTGCCGGCGCTCGAAATAGAACTCGCAGCCGGTCGCGCTGGGTGCTTTTCAGCGTTTCAAGCCGCCGCGGCCGGCCTGGGCCAACCCGTGTCTATCCTTCCCGTCGAAATACTGGTACAGGCCGGACATATAGCGCACCCGGAAGCATTGCCAGCGACCCGGTGGTTCCTGAATGTGAACTCCCCGGCCGATCCGCGCCGCGCCGAGGCGCAAAGGCAAGATCGCTTTGGGGCGTTGATCGCGTAAGCTCATTTCATGGCAACCTTCGATCCCGCTGCCAATTCGGAACTCTCCGAGGCATTGGAGGGGGTATTCGCTGAAGAGCTGGAGCAGCCCGGACCGGCTCCGGCAGTAGCGTCCGAGCCAATTATCTCGTTCAGCCACGTCTCGATTGGGTTCGATGGCAGGCCGGTTCTGGAGGATGTGAGCTTTTCGGTGGATCGCGGCCAGACTCTCTGCATTCTCGGCCGCAGCGGCGTGGGCAAATCTGTGGCTCTGCGCCTGCTGATGGGTTTCCTGAAACCGGATTCCGGGACCATACACTTGGAGGGCCAGGAGATTACGGGCCTGAGCGAAGACGGCATGCAGGCCATACGCAAGCGCGTCACCATGGTCTTCCAGAACGGCGCTCTCTTCGATTCTTTGAGTGTGCGCGAGAATGTTGCCTTTCCGCTGCGGGAACGCGGGGGCCTTGTCGAGGACCAGATCCAACAGCTCGTGGATCGATTGATAGGCCTGGTGGGCGCCGAAGACGTGGCGGAGGCGTTTCCAGCCAGCCTCTCCACTGGGCGCAAACGGGCTGTGGCCATCGCCCGTGCACTGGCGGCGCAACCCGAGGTGGTGCTCTACGACGAGCCAACCACAATGGTGGACCCGATCATCGCCCGCCGCCTGGGGAATCTGATCCAGCGTCTCAAGCAGCAACTCGGGTTTACCAGCATCGTCGTGACCCACGATATGCGGTTTGCCGAACGGCTCGCCGATAAGGTGCTTTTTCTCGATCAGGGCCGCGCGCGGTACTTTGGGCCGCTTCAGGCCTTTGTTGGCTCCAACGACCCTCATATTCAACAGTTTTTAACGCTGGACGCCTACGTATTACCTTCGGAATGAGTAATTTATCATGTAGTAACTACGGAACTGTACGATTTTCCTTGCCACGCAGAGGCACTCCGGGGCTATGCTTAATGTGTTGGGAACTCCAAGGGGCCGCTTAGACGTTGTTGGGGAAGCCCCCATCGAGTTTTGGGGATGCCGCCGAAAGGTCCAGTTTGGTATAATTGGTTTGTTCTCATTGGTTTTCATGCCAGTGCAGGCTGTTTCTCAGTGCCCTTTCATTCAGTTTGGCTTTCGTTCTTTTGACCGCATCCAGTGGCGGCACGATGAGTTCGCATAGAACGACCAACAACGACCGGCTTGGTTCCTCTGTTGCCTGTAGCCGGCGAAGGAAGACGCGGAATGTGAGAGCCATGCATTGGCGCAACCGATACCGGTTTGGTTCTGTGTTGAACAGGGCGTTTTCTGAGTGAGGGGCAACTCGGAGCCGCAAATGAGTGTCCAACAGACAAAAGGTTAGGCTCTTCTTGGCATGCTGTTTTTTTTCTTGCATGGTTCATTCGTGGGAAGCTAGTTTCCACCTCTCCCTGAACGTTTGAGGTCTGCGGAACGCATATGGCTACATCGGAGTTCTGGCAAAGAGTTTCAGCTTCAGTATCTTCTTCTCCTGAATGGGCGGGTGGCGCAGTGGCGAGTCCTGTGCGCAGCTCCAGGGGCGCAGCAAAGCTGTGGATGATTCTGGATGGAATTACTGTCCTGGGAGCTGCGATCCTCGCGACGCTTTATGAGTTTCATACCGGGCCTATGGACGGCGCAAAGGGATTCTGGCGCGGCACGCTCATTCATGGGCGATCGATGGGAATTCTGCTGGCGCTTTTTTGCGGATTTACGATCACTCTGGTTGTCATCAGCCGGCGGCTTCATCTCTATACCCCGACGCGCCTGGCCAGCTATCTTCATGAGCAGAGGATGAGCGTGCAGGCCTGTTTTACCGCTGGTTTGCTCCTCACTGGAACGCTCTATCTCGTCCATGCCGAGGATATTCCCCGCAGCGTTGTGCTGATCACCGTCGGCCTGGTTACGGTTTCGCTCAGCCTGCGCAGGCTGGTTTACCGGATGCTCATCTACCGGCGCTTCGACCGCGGCGTGGGTACGAGGAACGTACTCATTGTTGGCACTGGGCCTGAGGCTCATGCACTGCGCCATCACCTGGAGAGCATCAGGCATCTGGGTTACACGTTCAAGGGTTTTATCGACCTTGCCGGCTCAGGTTCCCGTTTTACAAATACCTCCGGCGATGTAGTGGGCACGCTGGATTCGCTCTTTCAGCTCACGCGCAAGCAGTTTGTTGACGAGATATTCTTTACCACGCCATGCGAACGTGGGATGGTCCAGGATGTGCTTGAGCAGGCGCGCATCCACGGCGTTGACTTGCGCGTGGTTCCCGACATGTACGACGGTCTGGCCTGGGACAGTCCCGTCGAGTACATTGGCCAGTTTCCAACCATTCCCTTGCATTGCGGCCAGGTGCATGAGGTGGGCCTGCTCTTCAAGCGGGGGCTTGATATTGTTCTTTCCGTTTTGGCGCTGACGTTCTTCTTGCCGGTCCTGGTGGTGGTTGCCATTGCCGTCAAACTGGATTCGCGTGGCCCCATCTTTTACTTTTCAGAGCGAATCGGCAAGAAGGGACGCGTGTTTCGCTGCACCAAATTCCGCACCATGGTCCGCGACGCTGAGAAGCGCCGCGCCGACGTAATGCACATGAACGAACGCGACGGGGTGCTCTTCAAGATTTCCAACGATCCCCGGATTACCAAGCTTGGCCGTTTCCTGCGTAAGTATTCCCTCGATGAACTGCCCCAGTTCTTCGATGTTTTGCGCGGCGATATGAGCATTGTCGGCCCTCGCCCGCCGCTCGCCAGCGAGGTTCGGGAGTACAAGCTCAGCCATTTGCGCCGCCTTGACGTCACCCCCGGCATCACCGGGCTTTGGCAAGTCCAGGCGCGCCAGGATCCTTCGTTCGACAGCTATATTTCGCTCGATGTCACCTACATTGAGAACTGGAGCATCTGGCTGGATTTGAAGATTCTGGCCCGCACCGTTGGCGTGGTGCTTGCCGGCACAGGCTCCTAGATAAGCTTGCGGCTCCCCCGGCTGCATGGGCCGTCTTTCAATGAGGCGGCCCGTTCGTCTTTTGGGATTAAACTGAGTAAGTGAAGATTGCACTGGCCCAGATCAATCCCACTGTCGGGGATTTCCGCGGTAACCTTGAAAGCATCGTTGCCGCGAGCAGGCGGGCTGTCGAGTTGGGCGCTCGGCTGACGGTATTCTCTGAACTCTGCATATGCGGCTATCCCCCTGCCGACTTTCTTGAAAAGCCGAGCTTTTTGGCGCGCTGCCGAACTGCGGTCGATGAACTGGCAGCGGCAACCAGCGAGTTGCCCACCGCTGTGCTGGCAGGGGTGGCTCTGGCGGCTGCGGGGGAAAGCGGCAAGCCCGCCGTGAACGCCGCAGTTCTGCTGGATGGCGGTCGCCTGCTGCTGGAACAGCACAAACGGCTCTTGCCGTTTTATGACGTCTTCGATGAGCAGCGCTACTTCGCCCCGTCCCGGGCCCAGCAAGTTGTCGAATTGGATGGCGTGCGGTTGGCTGTCACGATCTGCGAGGACGCCTGGAACGACAAGAGCTTTTGGCCTCGCCGGCTCTACAATGTTGATCCCATGGAAGAGCTGATGCGTCAGCAGCCAGCCCTGCATATCAATATTTCTTCATCGCCCTTCTGGCACGGAAAGCGCGCCACAAGGCGCGAGATGCTGGCGGCCATTGCCCGGCGTGACCGCGTGCCTGTGCTCATGTGCAACCAGGTGGGCGGCAACGACAGCTTGATCTTCGACGGCTCATCGATGGCCTTGAATGCGCGAGGGGAGCTGATCGCTCAAGCCGCCTCTTTTGAAGAGGATCTGGTGGTCGTGGAGTTGAAGCCGCCGTTCGATGCGCCGGACAGAAAAGCGCTTGAGCTTGACTCGGATGGCGATACCGCGGCCGCATATCGCGCATTGGTCCTGGGCACGCGCGATTACGTTCGCAAATGCGGTTTCAGCAAGGTTCTTGTCGGCCTGAGCGGCGGCATCGATTCCGCACTGGTGGCGGCTATCGCCAAAGACGCATTGGGTGCTGAGAACGTGCTGGGCATTGGCATGCCGAGTCCATACTCCTCTGCGGGATCTATCGACGACAGCCGCCAGTTAGCCGCAAATCTTGGCATTCGCTTTGACGTAATCGGGATTAGCGGACTCTTCGAAGAGTACACGCACGCCCTGGAACTGCTGTTTGCGGGAATGAAGACCGATACTACCGAGGAGAATCTTCAGTCCCGGATACGCGGCGGGCTGTTGATGGCGCTATCAAACAAGTTCAACGCCCTCGTACTCACTACGGGAAACAAGTCGGAGATGGCAGTTGGCTACTGCACACTCTATGGCGACATGGTTGGCGCGCTGGCCGTAATTGGCGACCTGGTCAAGACCCGCGTCTATGCCGTTTGCCGCTGGCTTAACCGCGAAGGCGAGGTGATTCCTCGCGCGATTCTTGAAAAGCCGCCCTCCGCCGAACTGCGCCCGGACCAGAAGGACACTGACTCGCTGCCGCCCTACGAGGTTCTCGACCCAATCCTTGAGGCCTATGTAGAACGCTACGAAACCCCGGAGCAGATTGCCAGAGCGTACGGATTTCCCCTGGAACTCGTCCAACAGGTGGTGCGCCTGGTCGAGCGTTCCGAGTACAAGCGCCAGCAGGCGGCGCCGGTCTTGAAGGTCACCTCCAAGTCGTTTGGCATGGGGCGCAGATTTCCCATTGCCGTCAAGGTTCAGGTATAAGCTAGAAGTCGGGAGTTTTCCCACAGTTTAAGGAGAATCAGCTTGATCCGTCTGTCCATTCGTCATTCCGGCGTTGCTGTGCTGGTTGCGTTTTCATTGTCCGTCTTTCAGGCCGCTGCGCAGCAGCAGGTGCCTGCCGCGCCTGCCCAGGATTCGTCTGCGGCCGCCCCGTCCGAGCCCGCGCCCGCGGCGGCGCCCGTATTTCCCAAGCCCGACCCTGCCAACTTTACTGCCGCAACTCCTACCAAGGAGACCGTCAATGCCTTCCTGCAGACCCTCTGGGGTTACGACGACACCCGCATCTGGCAGGTGCAGGCGATCCTCAAGACCCAGGTGGCCGGTCTCAGCAAAGTGGTCGTTTTTGTAGGAGACAAGACGGGCAAGCAGAAGCCGACAGGCACCCAGTTCTATGCCTTTCCTGACGGCAAGCACATTATCGCCGGCGACGAGATTGTTACCTTTGGCGAGCATCCTTACGCGGATTATCGCGCCGAGATTCAGCAGCGCGCCGACGGTCCCTTTCGCGGCTCGCCCATGAAAGACCTGGAACTGGTTGAGTTTGCCGATTTCCAGTGCCCCCACTGCAAAGAGGCCCAAGCCAATATGGAAAAGCTGACAGTGGATTTCCCCAAGGCTCGGGTTGTATTTCAGGCCTATCCGCTGGAGAAGATTCACCCCGCCGCCAAGACTGCGGCTGAGTATGGGGTGTGCGTCACCAAGGAAGGCGGCAGCAACGCCTTCTTTACCTATGCAACTGCTGTGTTCGATGGCCAGGACGGGCTGGCTACACCGGACGGCGCAACGCTCACTTTGAACAGCGCCGTGGTCAAGGCTGGGCTGGACCCGGTAAAGATCGCAGCCTGCGCCACCACGCCGGCGGTCGATGCGCAAGTCGAGGCATCGGTCAAGCTGGCGCAGGACCTCAGTATCAACCAGGTGCCTACGCTCATGATCAACGGACGCCAGGTGCCCATCGGCGGCGCTACCTACGACGTGATCAAGCAGATCGTTCAATATCAGGAGAAGCTGGACGGCATCGCCCAGTAAACCTGGCCCGGTCGAAGAATTGCCTGGCAACCAGCCCCATCTCCGCTGTCATCCCATGGACTTGTATTGGGATGGCGGGGGATGGGGTTTCATTTTTGGCGAGAATTGGCTGCTTCGGGATTGCCGGAGCGTTCCCCGAATTGATCGGACCAGGGGCCGGGGCGCGCCACCTCAAGCGATTTAGTTCCAGCCAAAGACTGCTCCGCTGTGGTAATCTTCGCTGTTCCAATCTGGGAGGATACGGCGATGGGTTTGTGGCGTGGCATAGGAGTGTTGGCGGCTTGGCTTGTGGGGCTGGTGATGATTGCAGGCTTGGCGCGGGTGGCCGCGGCGCAAGCGGATTACCCCTTCCGGGACCCCAAGCTGGGTGACGATCAGCGCATTGCCGATCTGCTGGGCCGGCTGACGCTTGAAGAAAAACTGACGCTCCTGTCGAATCACCCGAACTTTCCGAGGCTGGGGATAGCCTTTTCCGGGCAGGTAGAAGGGCTCCACGGGTTGGCGCTGGGCGGGCCGGGCGGCTGGGGCGGCAGGGACAAGCAGCCTGTTCCAACGACGACCTTTCCGCAGGAGAAGGGACTGGGCGAGACCTGGGATCCTGACCTGCTCAAGAGGATTGCTGCTCTGGAGGGCTACCAGGCGCGCTTTGACTACCAGAATCCCAAGATTGACCGGGGCGGAGTGGTGATTCGCGCGCCCAATGCCGATCTGAGCCGCGATCCGCGCTGGGGCCGGACCGAGGAGTCTTATGGCGAAGACCCTTTCCTGGTTGGCACGCTGACGGTCGCGTTTATCCACGGTCTGCAAGGCCCCGATTCAAAACATTGGCAGGCCGCTTCGCTGATGAAGCATTTCCTGGCCAACGAGAACGAGGACAACCGCTCCAAATCCTCTTCGGACTTCGATGAACGGCTCTTTCGCGAGTACTATTCGGTGCCTTTTCGCATGGGCTTCGAGCAGGGTGGCTCGCGGGCAGTGATGGCGGCGTACAACTCATGGAACGGCACGCCGATGCTGATCCACCCAGTGCTGAAAGACGTGATGATCAAGGAGTGGGGCAACGACGGGCTGATCTGCTCGGATGGCGGCGCGCTAGGACTGCTGATTACCGCCCACAAGAGCTTTCCCGACAAGGAGCACGGGGTGGCTGCGGCGGTGAAGGCTGGCGTCAACAACTTTCTCGACCGATATATCGACGACCTGCGCAAAGCCTTGAAAGACGGGCTGCTGACCGAGGCGGACCTGGACGCATCCCTGCACAACGAGTTGCGCGTCTTTCTGCGGCTGGGCGAGTTTGACGCGCCTGGAGCAGACCCTTACGGCGAGATCGGCCACAAACCGGGAGAGGATCTCGGCACGGGCTCGGCGCTGGCGCGGCTGGCCACCGCCGAGTCGGTGGTGCTGCTGAAGAACGAAGGCAATACGCTGCCACTCGACCGCAAGAAGCTGAAAACCATTGCCGTGATTGGGCCGTTTGCCGACCAGGTGCTGCTGGATTGGTACAGCGGAACGCCGCCGTATGCGGTGAGCACTCTCGATGGGATTCGCGAGGCGGCCGGTCACGATGTGAAGGTGATGTTTGCCGGCACTGCGGACCCTGGGGAGGCCGCGGCCCTGGCTCGCAAGGCCGACGTGGCAATTGTGGTGGTGGGCAACCATCCGGAATGCAATGCGCCCTGGGCCCAGTGCCCAACGCCCTCGAACGGCAAGGAAGGCATGGACCGCAAGACCATTGTTCTGGAGCAGGAAGAGATGGTGAAGAAGGTATTCGCGGCCAATCCCCGCACTATCGAGGTCTTGCGGGCCAGCTTTCCCTATGCCATCGTTTGGAGCCAGCAGAACCTGCCGGCGATTGTGCATATCACCCATAACAGCCAGGAGGAAGGCCACGGATTGGCCGACGTGCTCTTTGGCGACTATTCGCCGGCGGGCCGTCTCACCCAGACCTGGCCCACGGGCGACGCGCAGTTGCTGCCCATCATGGACTACAACCTGCTGCATGGGCGGACCTACCTTTACAGCAAAGACAAGCCCCTCTACGCCTTCGGTTATGGGTTAAGCTACACGACTTTCGCGTATGAAGGGTTGAGTGTGAGCGCACCCAAGGTGGCCGCCGATGGCGCCATCCAGGTGACGGTCAAAGTGAAGAATACTGGTAAACGGGCAGGGGACGAGGTTGCTCAAATGTATGTGCAACATCTGGGCTCGAAGGTCGAGCGGCCACAGTTGGAACTCAAGGGTTTCAAGCGGGTGAGAATCGAGGCCGGGGCTGAGCGGGATGTAACGCTGGAACTGAAGCCTCGCGACCTGGCCTACTGGGACGCTGCCGCTCACCTTTGGCGCGTGGAAAAGGAACAGGTGCGTGTGCTGGCGGGCGGGTCGAGCGACAAGCTGCCCGTTCAGGCGTTAGTCGATGTCGATTCGAGTGGGGAGTTTAAGCCGTAGCCGCAAGGGCGGGTAAGAAATGGTGCGCCCGGAGAGAGTCGAACTCCCGACCTACTGATTCGTAGTCAGTCGCTCTATCCAACTGAGCTACGGGCGCACACATGCGGCTTCAAGCGAAACCATCAATAGATTATCAGGGTTTTTCGAGCGGCGCAAACACCTTCCCACGAGTTCGGCCGATGGCCAGCCCGCGGATCTTTGATCAGATCGCAGCAGGCGATTGCGCCTCAGGCGGCAGAATCGACGGCAGGGCATGAGGGGCTTCGGGTGCAAGCTCAAGGCCGGCTTCTCTAACCAGCTTGGTTACAGCAGCGGCGTTGAGCCGCGTGGCGTCGTATTCGATGCGCAGGGTGCGGGCGGCGTGGTCGAAGCTGAGGCGGCGGATGCCGTAGACATCTTTGGCGCGGGCCAGTGCAAGAGCCGCTTGCTCCGTGGGCGGCCCGGCATACGACAGCACAATCTCTACCGTGGTCATAGGGGAATGATAACAAGGCGGCAAGCCCTGAAGCGCGATCTACGCGCTACAGGCTCTTGAGGTAGGCGCGAACCTCGGGGCTTGACCAGTCCTGGGCGCCGATGAACTTGCGCCGAATCACGCCTTGGCGGTCGATGACATAGGTCTCGGGCCAGGCCTCTGAGCGGTAAAGCTTGGCTGCGGTTTGGCCGGGATCGCGGACAGTGATCAGGTCAACGTGACGCCGGGCGATGAAGCGGCTGTAAGCATCGGGGTCTTCGTCGATGCTGATGGCGAGGACGGCCAGGTCGGGCTGGTCGTGGTGCAGATCCAAGAGCGAGGGCATCTCAACAACACAAGGCTCGCACCAGGTAGCCCAGAAGTTGAGCAGCACCACCCGGCCCCGGTAGCTGGCCAAATGGACTGAGGCGGTTCCGTCGGATACGGTGAAGTCGGGAGCAACCTGGCCGGTTTGGGCGGGATGCGCGCCGCGATCGCAGGCGGGCAAGAGCGCCAACGGCAACAGCAATATCGATGTGAGTAAACGAGGGGACCGCACATCCTTATAATACGGAGCGAAAGGCCGCAACGAAAAGGTGACGCGCCATGGGAGAGGAAAGGCCGGCCGCAAAGGGGATCACTGGCGGTAGAGGATACGTACCGGTGCTGGGGCTTTCCGGCGAGCCGGGCAACCAGGTTGCAGTGCCGGGACAGCGGGGTTGGGCCGTCGGGACCGTCTACGACCAGCCCGAGCCCGAGGAACTTATCGAGCTGACTGTCGTAGTTCCCGCGCGCAACGAAGAGGACTGCCTGAGCGAATGCCTCCGGTCGCTCGTGAGCCAGTCGCAGGGCATCTTTGAACTGGCCAAGGACTGGGAATTGATTGTGGTGGACGACCACTCCACCGACCGGACGCTAGAGATCGCGAGCGGATTTGCCGGGGTCACGGTGATGCAGGCGGGCGAGCTGGAGCCGGGGTGGACCGGCAAGGCGAATGCCATCTGGACGGCGGCCCGCAAGGCGCGGGGGCGGTGGCTGCTGTTCACCGATGCGGACACGATCCACGAGACGGGGAACCTGCGCCGGGCGATCCACGAGGCTCAACGTCATAAGGCGGGGATGCTTAGCTATTCGCCGCGACAGATTGTCAGCGGATTGGCGCAGCGGTCGCTGATGCCGCTGGTCTTCAGCGAGCTAGCGCTTGCCTATCCGCCGGCCAAGGTCTCTGACCCGAATGCACGGATCGCTGCGGCCAATGGGCAATTCCTGCTGGTTGATAGAGAGGCTTACAGGCGTATTGGCGGGCACCCCAGCGTTGCAGACAAGGTGCTGGAGGACGTGGAACTCGCCTTTCTGGCCAAGCGGCGCAAGGTGGGGCTGCGCTTCCGCTATGCCGAAGATGCGGTGGTCACGCGCATGTACCGAACGACTCCGGCGATGATTGAGGGCTGGACCAAGAACCTGGCGCTGCTCTTCGACAACGCATTAGTGTTGGCAGCGTGGCGGGCGCTCGACATTCTGCTGCTGGCTGGGCTACCGGTGCTGGCTGTCGAGCTGTGGAACGCGCGCTTTGCCGCGCACGCGTTCCAATGGCTAGGCATGGGGTGGGTGCTGGCGCTCTTGTGGGTGCGGACGCTGTTCCGGTTCTACGCGCGGGTGGCCAAGTCCAACTTTCCTTTTGCGGACTGCGCCCTGGCGCCGATGGGTCTGCCGCTATTTGTCTGGCTGCTCTACCGAAGCTGGTTCCAGCATCGAATCCTGAAGCAGGTGAGCTGGAAGGGCAGAAGCTACTCGGGATAAAAAGAGTTCTATAAACCCCTCTCCAGCCTAGCCAATTCCTATCGTCCGGTGGTAGTGTTCTGACGTGCAACACTCGGCGCGCACCGCCCGGTGAGACGTCCATTCTGCTCGCTCATCGGGATTCCCTGAAATCGGTTTGAAGCGCTTCCTTCCGCATCTCCGCTTCAGCGCGACCGGTTGCCTCAGAGGTTCAACTATGGCTACCCTTACCATCGACCCGCTGGTCAGCCGCAGGACGGCTGACTTTGTTTCTCAAGATCACCGCATGTACATCGATGGCCGCTTCGTCACAGCGGCGTCAGGCAAGACCTTTCCCGTTTACAACCCGGCGACGGGCGACGTGATTGCTCATGTGCCCGAGGCGGAAGAGGAAGACGTGAATCATGCTGTGCTGGCAGCGCGGCGCGCCTTCGACGATGGGCCATGGACGCGCATGTCGCCCTCCGAGCGCGGCCGGCTGTTGTGGAAGCTGGGCGACCTGCTGGAACAGAATCTGAATGAATTTGCCGAGATTGAGTCTGTCGACAATGGCAAGCCGTACTCAGTAGCCCGGGTGGCGGATGTGCCGCTGGCGGTGGACATGTTCCGCTACATGGCCGGGTGGGCAACCAAGATCTCGGGGACGACTCTGCCCCTCTCGGCCGGGTACGACTTCCACTCGTACACCATGCGCGAGCCTGTTGGGGTGGTTGCGCAGATCATCCCATGGAACTTTCCGCTGCTGATGGCTGCCTGGAAGCTGGCTCCGGCCCTGGCCTGCGGCTGCACCGTCATCCTGAAGGTTGCAGAGCAGACGCCGCTATCCGGGTTGCGGCTTGCCCAACTGTTCGACGAAGCGGGGTTCCCGGCAGGCGTGGTCAACATCCTCACCGGATTCGGCGAAGGCGCCGGAGCGCCTCTGGCGGCCCACGATCTGGTGGACAAAGTCGCATTCACGGGTTCGACCGAAGTGGGCAAGCTCATCGTCAAGGCTGCTGCCGGGAATCTCAAGAAGGTGAGCCTTGAACTGGGCGGGAAGTCGCCGGTGATCGTCTTCCCGGATGCCGGTATCGAACAGGCAATTGCAGGGACCGCCGGCGCGATCTTCTTCAACCACGGGCAGTGCTGCTGCGCCGGGTCGCGCCTTTATGTGCACGAGAAGGTGTTCGATCAGGTTGTGGAGGGCGTGAGCAACGTGGCCGCCGATATCAAGCTGGCGTCGGGCCTCGATCCCGCTTGCCAGATGGGGCCGCTGGTGAGCGACGAGCAGTACCGCAAGGTGGTCGGCTACATCGAATCCGGCATCGCTGAGGGCGCGCATGTCGCCGCCGGCGGCACTGTTTCAGGCGTCGAGCGCGGCTACTTTGTGCGGCCAACCGTTCTGACCAACACCAACCCAGGAATGAAGGTGGTGCAGGAAGAGATCTTTGGGCCTGTTGTGTGCGCGGTGCCATTCTCCGACGACGATCTGGACCGGATTGTGAAGCGCGCCAACGACAC
>Ga0182030_10017327_pt1 | contig 13914 bp, 22 predicted proteins | sample 812S3MmetaG_FD_121299 | JGI IMG/M metagenome (GOLD analysis project Ga0182030, IMG submission 121299) | Permafrost microbial communities from Stordalen Mire, Sweden - 812S3M metaG (Illumina Assembly) | ecosystem: Environmental > Terrestrial > Soil > Wetlands > Permafrost | place: Sweden...
CCGAAGACGATCCCCTATCGCTTTTCGAGCGTCTTCAAATAGGCGATCAAATTTACGATTTCCCGGCTTCCTATTGAAACTCTAACGAAATCAAGGCTTTTAGAGTTTCAATAACATGTAGGGTTAGCTTCGGGGTTATCCGATTAGAATCCCACTTCCGGCCGCCACGGAATCCGGTCACTTTCAGCATCCAGCAGCCGGATAGCTTCGGCCGCGTCAATCCGGCCTTCTATCCATAAACAATAGATGCTTTTCGCGACGCGGTTTGCCGTCCTAATTATGTCAAGGCCAATCGCTTTTTCCCGAGCGATAACATTGGTTGTCTGCGCAAATCGGATAACCGGCGATACATAAGGCGCGTCAACCTCATCCGTATCGATAGGACTTTGTTCATTCATAATTATACTCCTTATTTCCCGCATCATGCGTCCACCATGGACGCGCGGGCAGGAGCATTCCAGCACAAGTCAATAGGTGTAGATAGCAATTTCAAAAGTAAAGGTGCGGAATTTCGTGGGATAAATCAGTGAAGCTTCGGCTCAGAGACACACCTAGGACGGCCGGGAAGGCGCCGGTGGGATAACCCTACACCCGAAAGCAGCGGGCGCTGCGCCTAGCTGGCGGGGATAAGGGCTTATCCGTATGAGCGAGGGGCGCGTGTGCCAATATGGGATCGCACTTCCTATATCGATGCGCCGCTCATTGTAACGCCGCGCCCGCGATATAAGCCGGTTGCGAATTTGTTGAACCGAATGAGATCGTCAAGGTCTGGCCGTTCGAAGCCGCGTGATACGTCAAAACGAAAACTGCCGCGTTCCATCCGCCGCCTGTTGAAGCCGCGCTAGTATAATCCGGCGAGCTTCCATCACTTAGATGAGCCGTGAAGGATGTCGGGCAGTTGTATTGTCCCACGTAAACATAGAGCGTGTGTGGGGTTAGACCGGCCGGAGCGGTGAACTCAATCGACTCGCCATCTGAATATGCATAGTACAACTCATCCGTAACCGAGCCATCTGGCGTACCATCTGTCCAGGTGAGCCCGGTTGAACCTTGGTTGTTATGGCTTGGGCTTGTAACTCCAGAGATTGCTCCAAGAACCGATCCGCCAGATGACTTTCGATCTACAGATGTTGTGCTGCTATATCCGAACGCAATCCAATCCGTAGTTCCTAAAGTTGTCAGATTAGCCGGACCGGTAGGATTAAGAACCACCGAGCCGGTCAACGTATAGGCGGTGATGACCGCTGCGGTCGCCGCAGTGGTTACTGAAACAACGCCACCGTGGCCGGTCGCTGTTTCGGTACATTTAAGCGTATGCCCAACATCGCCCGTCACCGGAGTGTAAGTGGAACTGGTCGCTCCGGATATAACGGCCGAAGTGTCTCCCCATATCCACTGGTAGGTAAACGATATCGCGTTAAACCAAATGCCTTGCGAGCACGTGACGGTCTGCCCAACCTGCGCCGACCCGGTGACGGCCGGAGCCGTTTGGTTGATTGGCGGATCGTTACCAACAGTAATGTTTAGCGCCTGGGCAACAAGCGAGCTTCGCCTGAGAGTTGCTAGGACTGCATTTGGGGTGCTGATCCCGGTAAGGTAGCCATAAGGCCCGGCCGGTATTTGCGCCCACGAGTCTCCATCTGAAGGAACCCCATCGGTCACCGTCACCGTTCCCTTTAGACCACCTGGAGTGAAGATGGCGCCTTGGGTTACATCTCCAAATGCCCAATAGAGCCCTGGGAATGAATATCCTGTCTCTGACATGAAGCCGTTGGTGCTCCAACAGCACGCATAAGGATTATTGAGATATGAAGTTGTGATCACTGGGGCAACCGTCCCAACCCCGGCGCTTTGTTCTATGCCACTAAAGATGAACGGGACCGATGAGGGCCAGAGCGAAAATAGAGTTGCCCAATTCGTTCCGCCGAAGTTGTATTCGTATCCTCCACTTGGAAATACACCCGCTGCATTAATGCCAAACCGAACCTTTTGGGCGACAAGCGCAGGGCCTGCAAGCGGTGAGTAGATGTCGGCTGAACTCTGTAGGAGAGTGACTATATCCCCTCCCGGCGCGACCATAGCCAATATCACAGAGTTATTCGGCGCCGCCGCTAGGCATTTACGGAAACCAGCTGGGTGGCCCAAATAAGAGGAGGGAGCCGGGAGCGACCCTGCGCCGCTATAAAGGCCCAAGGCTGTTACGCAATATCCGCCGGTCCCAACATAGCCCCATACTTGCAGATTTGGAATTTGACTAAAGCGCGCACAAGCTGTGCCAAACGGCGCCACGTCACCAAATCCGGTCAGGGAATATCCGATGAAGTTTATTAACCCCTGCTTATGATAGGCGACAACGTTCGCAAGGTCTTCTAAGTCATCCATGTCTCCGCCGATGTCAGAGTCCACGATGACGTTGTAACGAGCATTCGCTAAGGATTCGCGCCACATTGGTTCACCCGTGACATTCGGCCGTAAGATTGAATTGCTGATCGCTAATTGGAGTGACGCCCGATTGGGTCAGTAAATCCCAATAGATGGTCGTGATTGATGGATCCAAAACAATGGCAGGTCCGTAAGAGAGCCCGGCGCGGCCGGAAGCCCCGTCGCCAAATTGGTTCATCGAAAATGAGAACTGACCAAGCCAGCCCGCAGAGCCCGTGATCGCTACATAGATTCCGCCGTCTCCATTCGTATAGGATGGGGCGGCATCCCAAAGGTTGACCACGAGGGTCGCGCCTGCCCAATTGGCAGTTACGTTCGACTGGAGGCGCAGAGCCGATATAATCGGGCACCCAGGGGGAATTGCAAAGGACGGGACAACGATCGCGGTGTTAGTGACCGATGAAGCAATTAGGTCGCCAGCCGTATAGGCTGTGGTATTGCCCGGCCGCTGGAGAGACGATGTCCCTTTCCCGGTATAGAGGCTACGTTCCCTTGGGCTCCAAGCTGACCGTTCTTATCACCCAAGATAGATATGGGCCAGAAGTTAGTCCCGTCCGTGGCGAATTGGCCAACACCAGGAGAGCCGTCACCAAATTTGATTGGCTTTTGAACAAGAGTTAGTGTCATCATATCCATCCTTGAAAAAATAGGAAACCACTTTGCGCAGCATTAGAGAGGTCATACATCGCTTCAGATGAGTCTACTGTTGCTACAGTACCCAAAGACGATAAAGTTGCTGCAAAACTCCCTGTCCCTGCTACCATTTGATGATGTACGGCGGTTGATGGAGGTGGTGTTTTGACAACACGCTGCCGGAGACGTCCCATTGGGCCTTGTCTCATGAACCAAGACCATTCATACGCGCGTCTAAATTCGTCTGACATTATCGTATCCCAAAAGAGAAACACGGACGCACGCGCCGGGAAAAGGATCAAAAACCGTTTCACATGCGCCCGTGCCTTCGCGACCGGTGGTGAACCCGGTTGCTATCCCTTGGGCTGGAGTAAAGAGCCCAAGAGAATTGAAATACACGGCAGGCATGCCTGGATGTTGACAAACACGCCTGCCGCCGATTCCAACGCGGCCGGAGGATGGTGAACCATGAGCCGCGCTGGGACACGCCGATGCCAAGGAGGAGAAGGGGCAACCTCAGCAGCGGGAACTGTTATGCGTATATTCGTTCACCGCCCGCGAGTTGGTTTGATGCGGTGTAGCGCGTTCTGACCTCCTCCAGCACGATGCCATCGGCGTCAGACGGAATTTTCTGGTTCCACGGAACACGAATGAGCGGAACATGAAGAACCCCGTCGCTGTCCGCGAAATGTTTTTCGGCCTGGGATATGGTATCAAATTGCATCTGTTGACCGATTCTTTTTCCACCGCGATACATCGCAGCCTGAATAGTTATGCGAGTTGTTTCCACTTTTCACTCCTTTGTCTTGCCCAAAAGATAACGCGCCGTGTCCGCGCCTGCTTGCATCAATACCGGATCGAATATGGAACCGGCCGCTGGTGAATTACCGAATGCGGCAAGCGCTGGATCATCCGATGTGTTCGATGGCGGCGCAACCGCCGTCGCCTTGGGCGCCTTCACTAGACACGCGATTATGGCATCCTGAGTCATCGCATGCGGTTCTGTAATTCCAAGAAGGGTTTGCGCGAGTTCTTCACGGCCCTTCGTCTCCGGATGCGTCATAATCGCGCTCCACCGAGCGCGCTCCTGTTTGGCGAATTGTTCGGCTTGATATTGTGCGACTGTCATATCAATGTTCCCTATGGTTACAGTTACAATTTAACGTTGACGTCCAAAGCCCATGCTTTCCAGAAAGTCATTCGACTGTGAAAGTTCACTCGTGAGTGCGTCACGGTCGCGAGCATCGCGCATTCCATTTACGATTGCAGATGCGAAATGTTCCTGTCGCTCTTGCTGCGCACCGTTCAATCTGGCGAACCCTTGCCCAAGAGAGTTACCGGCCGCGCGGCGATTGACACTTGACGGCTTACGTGGCGCAACTTTTGGCGCAGAGTTGGGCGTGGGTTCGACTGGAACACGGCGCCGCTTATCTGGCGGTGGTTGAACAGTATCCGGTGAAGTTTGGTTGCCGATCTGATCCCAGTCATCCGGCGTATGCGCATCGCGAGGGTTCTTGTCTTTCATTCTGTTCATTTTCATTGTCCCTCACCGTCGCCACCCGTGTCGCCACCACTTGGTGCGCCAGTGGGCAAAACCAATTCAAGACGCGTGACATATCCTTGGTTGCCGCTGCGTATTAGCGAGTGGGTGGCCTTGTTAATAAGATATTGCCCATCGATCTGCGGCCGCGCGCCGACAATGTTAGCCGTCGCGCCATAGATAGCTGCTGGTTCTCCAATGATGTCGATCGTTCCCCCGCCGCGCAGTCGCGCTGACTCTGCTTGATTTGAAGCAGCCCGCTTCTGGGCCATATCTGCATCACTATGCTTGAAGCGATTGTTCAAGGTAGCAGTGGCATTTGACGACATTCCCCCGCTCGTTGCTGCTGCTGGCGCGTGAAGATCGCTCCATGTAGCAGTTGCAGGATTAAAAACAGATGCGGTGAAATTCTTAAACTGTGTCCGGTTGTATAGCGGACAAATATTCCAATCGATTACGTTTTCACCGACGACACATTCTATCATCGTTGAGGTATTATCATTTCTGGGGGCTATAACTGCCTGATTGCCCTGTACTTTAAAAGTGCCCCCAAATAAGCGTGCTATCCGTTCACCCCATTGAGTGAACGATTCATTCCCCATACTCCAATAGTTTCGAGTTATCTGGCCAAGTGCCCCTTTAACTGAAACCGAAACGCCTGCTGACTGGGCAAATTTTTGAGCGGCCTGTTCTAACGTTCCCTGATCCATATGTGTATTCTGCGTGCTCTTAACTGAGCTTCCTGGATCAGCGCTTACCGCGCTTATGATAAGAGTACGGCCGTGTTGTCGGCTACCAAGCGAACGAGGCTGATCCACTGTGCCTTCAAAGACGTGAATAGGTCCGGTATCCTGCCAACCAATTCCACAAATGATTGCTGCCTGCTCATCCGGGATTTGAAGTTGCCCACCGGTATCGTCAAGAACGATCTCACACGTATCGTCCATACTCTCGCCACTATCGATAATGGTCATATGAATTAGATATTTGTTGAAGGTGCTACTGACATCGATTCCGTTCATGGATACAAAGAAGACGGCCGGTGGTTGGTGAATAAGAGCGGCCATTATGCCTCCTCCCTGGAGAGCGATCGACAATATGAGGATATGTCCTCGAAAGGAGCGATGCGTGGCGTTGATGGTGGCACGATGGGTGCGCAATCATAATGATGAATGCGATCGAAAAATTCGGCACGATCCTTGCGGCTCAAAATTCTCTCTATAACCGGTCCAAGCTCCTCCCTGGGGATACAGGGCACTCCCGCCGCGATCAAACGTGCACGATTCCTGATTCGATGTGTTCGACTCATTCCGCTGCCTCACGAAATTCGAATTGCGCACGTGGCTCAATCGCTATCGGCGTAGGCTTCCATGTATCAATTTGATATAACCACTTGCTAATTGCGACCGCTTGCTTGCGTGTGGGGAAAGTGAAAACGTCAGATGTCCAATAGCCATCTGATTCTTGGGTGACTGGATATGCGCGGATGGCACGCTTGGTAACTGACAGAGTGGTGCCCATTGCTTCGCGGGCACCGGGTTGAGCCCAGCGTTGGGTGCTTGCGGCTGACATTGCTTCGCGGAAACCGGGTTGAGCCCAGCAGCGAACCAATGCCACTGATACTGCTTCACGAGCACCAGGTTGAGCACAATGACGAACTAGTGCGGCTGACGTTGCTTCACGGACACCAGGCTGAGCCATTCGGCGAGTTTGTGCGGCTGACATTGCTTCGCGGATACCGAGCTGAGCACAATGACGAACTATTGCGGCTGACATTGCTTCGTGAGCGCCGGGCTTGGCCCAGCGGAGAGTTGCTGTGGCCGACTTTGCTTCGAGGGCTTCATCTGACCAAATCATTCCGCTCACACCCTCACCACCATTAGTAAGATTAGCAAGAATCCCGGTTCCATTAACCTTTCGCCCAAAGAGAGCAATCAATTCAATTTCAAGTGCAAAGGCTTCTGCCTCGCTATCGCAGTCGATTCGTTCCTTGGGCACCTCACGACTTTCGCCATGTATTTGCCGAATGATATTTGCTTTGTGAGACCGCTCACCGGATCGCGCAGCCCCCTCATGTTCATACATACGTCTACCTTTACCCTTCCCAACATAGAATGGGATCAGGTGCGCATCATCGCGAAAAAGAATGTAGACGTAATAGATGATGGCGGTCATTTTGATTGGCTCGCCAAAAATTTCGCATTCTTTTTCGTCTTCGGATGCAGTGCTACTTGTTTGCGTTTGTAAGTAATGACGGCGCGCTTTTGTCCCGACGAACGTTTATCACCTTTAGACATGCTCATTACTCCTTTACATATTCACCTTCATGTGCGCGTAAAAGTCTGACTGCCTCGAAATCCTCCACCTCAAACGGTTGCCCAGGGGGCACAGCGATGATGTCGTCAGAATTACCTTGCGTGATTGGAATTTCGTCAGAGCCGAGTCCGGCCGTGGTATTGTACGGAGCGAACCGTGGACCAGGAACGTGAGCCGTGACGTTTTTCAGTTTGATCCAGACTTTGTTAGTTGGGGTGATCGGCGGCATGTCTGTCATTTCATTTTCCACGCATCTCTATTCTTGCTTCCCATTCCGGCGTGCCCGGCGTCATTCGGGCTAGTTTCCACGCGGCCAGTTGCTCACGATCGCGTTCTTCAATCTCCGCAAGGCGAACAGGATCGCCAGGACCGCGCGTCAATTGGAACACGCCCGCCTGGGACCATGCCCGTTTGCGTTTCGACATAGACCTTTGTCCTCTTGGGCATCCCATCACGCGAAACGCTCCCGGCTCCACGATGAAATTGGTGTGTACCGCTAGACCGGAATTGGGCCGCTTTACTTCAAGCGGTGTCGGCTCTATACTAGCTTCGTTGAGCATTTCTCATCCTCTTGTTCAGCATCATCCTCATACTCCTTACCAAATCCAGCGCGACCGGCGGCAACCGGCCGCGCTTTTCTATTCTACTGCCTCGAACGTAGGTGCCGCTATCTCCGCGACCGGTGCGAGATACGAAGGTAGTTTGATGTCGGTTCTGTACACCAAAATTAAATCTCTGAGGTGCTGGGCACATTGTACCTTGTACAACTCATACCGGCGCTTGTCCTCATATGCCCAAAAGGTATCAGGCTTGATTTCGTCGCTCATGGTGCACTTGTACTTTCCGCGCGAACCGCGACCGATACCGGTTGACTGGGTCACTGTTCCTGATCCTGTTGCTCTGCCTCGGTGGTGGACATCGCGTGATCTTGTATGTAGCGGCGAATGCGACGCGCGAGAATAATCGCGTCACCAACGGGCAACTTGTCGCCCGCGATAATCATATCCAACGCACGGATGGCGTCATCGGCTGTATTGATTTGCATGGGGGGCGCGAAGGCTTTGTAGTAACTGCGAACAATTCCGGCCATTGCCTCAGTCATCGTCATTAGGATGCTCCTCATTCACTGGTTCCGGTTCTGGCGATAATTCTTCAAGGCCAACTTGGTCCACATCGTCAGGGTTGAAATCTGGCGGAACGGCTGGCCCAATAAAGCGCTTGCCGTTGACCAAAAATTCTACCGGTGTGGCTTTGATTAAATCGGCAGCATCCTTGCGAGCCGTATCGACAATGCGCTCAATGACCTGCATCTGATGTTCGTTGAGTTTCAATTCGAGCCAAATTTTATCCGGAACCCCGAAAAAACTTTCCTGATGTGCCGCGAAAGTTTTCTCCAAAAGCGGTCGCGCGGTCTTCTCGAAAGAGATGAGACTGCCCTCGCACTGCTGGGTCTTAAGATTGACAAGCCTGGTTTGGGCCGCAAGCAACTTCTCCCGCGCTGCTGACTTCTCTGGGCGACCGGCCGCTTGTGCGCGAAGATGCCTCATGTGTACGAGGATGGAACGCTCCAAGTCATACTTGTTTGGCCCAACCTTCACGACAAGCTGACGCGTGGCAAACTTTTCGATGCTGACGGCAGCAACCCCGAACAAGTCACCGAGCCGATGCGAGTTGACGATGGTCATGACTCATCCTCATCGTCTTCTGGAGGATCGATGCCAAGCGCCAGAGCGCCGGTCTTCTCCCCAATTGCGTAAAGTAAAGCTAGCATCTTTTTGTTATCAACTGGAAGCATTGCACGGATGACAGCTAGCTCTGTCTCAAGATCATAGATGCGCTTCTCAAGGTCCTGCTTATTAAGTTTGTTCAAGGAACCCTTGGGGCGACCCGCGCCGCGTTCATTATATGGCATCTAGTGATGACCTGTATTGATGTACTTGCTAATTAATATCCTAGTATATCCTATTTTCGAAGGGATACTAGCCACGGCAATTTCACCAAAGCATCCTTTAGGATGAACACTTGAAGTTGTTGTTTCAAAACCTTACTTCTACCTGGCAGAAAAAATTGTTTCACATCTTCATACGCGGCGGCAGCGGTGCCCCTGCTTGAAACAACACTATGAAGGACCCGCTTACTAACAAGCTTTGGGTAATACCTTAGCTGTAGCCTGCGCCGGCCTTCGCTAACCGCTCCGCTTCCGCCATAGGCAAGCCCGTAGACGCCCCGGAACCCTTCCCCGGTCCGATCGTAAGGCCGGAAGGGCGAACCCTATCCGGCGCCCGGCGCTGGTGCGGGGTTGTGGGGCGGAAGGGGAAGGGGAAACGGGGAAGGCGCCCAACCGGAGCGGGGTTAATCGCTTTTTGATCGAAAACCGGACTTACTTTCGCGGTCCACAAGCCCGTCCGTTATAGCCCAAGAAGTTACCACGAGAGGGGGCTTAAGCGCGGCTGGGTACGCGGAGTACGCGGAGTACGCGGTTTTCTACCCGTAGCCCTACGCGCGTATTTTTCGCCTTAAAACGTGGTTAAGTTGAAGGTTAGAGCCTTAAAAAGCGAATTTAAAGTTCCCCTAGGTACGGGTAGAAAACCGCGTACTCCGCGTACTCCGCGTACCGATCCAGCTACACCTTGGGCTTATTTCATCTAAAACGGTATCCTTGCAGGCGCTACCGTAGCGGGCGGCGCAAGCCGATCAATCAATTGTTTTGCCGCTGCCAACCGGTCCCTCAGCACCAGTTCCTTTTTGGTGTAGATCATATGCCGCTTAGCACCAATTTTCCAACGGCCATCCGTTTTATTGTCTTCATTGCGCACCGCGACGTAGCCGCATGTTTCAAGGCGGTGCGGAATAGCGCGATTATTCCGGCGATCCGCAAGCCAATTCCCAAATTCGCGGCCATTAACACTTTGAACAATCTCTCCGAGTGTGATGGCTTCCGGGTTGCCCAAGGTATCAAGAACATCTGCTAATTCTGCATCTTCAGATGAACAATTTGCGTTGACGATAGCCCAAAAGGCTTCCGTCTTCACCGGTGGCGCTTTCGGATCAAAGCCCGACAGATTAAGCGATTTCAGATAAGCCGCGACATTTTGAAATCCACCGTTGAGATACCAACTCCAGAGCTTGGTCCAGTAGCCATCCTCGAAGTCCGCTTCAACAAGATCTGACCACGATACGTGATGGCGCCGATCGTTGGGCGGCAGATAGAGAGCTTCGGTGCGATAATTCGTTGTGATGATGATACCGCATATATTTGGAATGTAGTGCTCACGCAGATTTTTCTCGTCAACGGATAGGACATCGGGGGGATTAGCCATATAGATTTTCAAATGTTCGTATAGCGTAAAGCGATCGACCTCACCAAGATCGTGAGCTTCACTTACGCGCATAATCACGGCCTTCGTCCAAGGATTAAAGCGCCCCATTAAATTGATTGGGGATACCTCAGAGAAGTTCCAATGACCAACCGCATATTTCACCGGTTCAAGTAGCGTGTCTTTACCGATACCTGGCGCCCCACCTAGAACAAGTCCGTGATTGATTTTTATTTCAGGGTGCTGGACCTTCAAAGCGAGATATTTGATAATGTGGTCTTTCGTGTCGGGATAAATCTTGGTGGCATGATCAAGGAACGGACCCACATCGTTTGGATCACCAAGTTCAATTACCGGTGGCCGGTATAAATTAAAGCAGCACACACCTTTCTTTTCGATCCATCCGCCGCTATCAATCAAGCGGTCCTTAATCAACATCGGCTGGCCCGGCGCCCACGTCATCTGGTCCACCGGTTTATTTTTATCAAGCCATTTACTCCCGCGATTATAGGTTCGCTCGTCAACACTGGCGCCCGGCCACATCTCCCGCGTTGGGATAAAGATGTAAGAGTGCGATGGCATATAGGCGACGAAGTCATCAAGTGAGATACCATCCGCGTGCGCTCCTTGGGCTTTCCTTTGTTGCTTCTCTTTTCCAACGCTCTTACGCGCCCTCACCATCTGACTTAGCGCATATTTCCGTCGCACTCTCTCAGATTTGGCTTGATCCCGTATATGATCGTGGATCTGATAATCGGCATTCATAAGCACCTTATCGGCGCCATCATCGTTGCCAATTCCTTCTCGAACAAGTTCACAGGCCACATAAAAAACGGCGTTGCTCCGGTCGCCTTCGAACTCTTCATACTTGGGCGCGGTGATTGTATTCCGTAGTCTGGGCGAGAGCCCTTCCAGACCGGGCCACTGTCTTACCTCTGCGCCCTCCTGGGCTACATCGGGTGAGTCACCGCTCGCCGCCGCTTCATCACTTTCAAATGGGAAGTCCTCGTATGAGTAGACTCGCGTTGAGTTAAAACTCTTCACAGACGCAAGTCTACCAGTCTTATGATTCACAGTTCCAGGGAGCCGTGCGATACGATCTATGTTGCGACAATTGTCAGCGCCATATGCCTTTTCCAGCCCCCGCCCAAAGGACTCGATGCGAAGGGTTAAAGGCCCATCCTCAATGATGTCTTTCCCGTTCTCATCTTTTCCAGCAGCGAAACTATCAGTGGGGTGGGCCACTTTCAGTTTCCAGAAATACCAGAAGCCGCGCCCGCTATCGATTATGAGAGTTGGAAGGCCTGGTACACCGATTGGATAGACATCATGGTTGATACTCTTGCGCCAGGCCTTAAGCGCTTCATCATCTTTAATCGTTTTTGGAGGATCGATGTCAGCCCATAGATAGCGGGCTTCAGCAATATCAGTTTTGTTCGCCTTTCGATCAATCGGCTGTTTCAACGGATTGATGTCAAAATAAATATCCTGGTCTATGTTCTTAAGAGCGATCCAGGTTGCTACATCCTTCTCACGGCTCTCAGCCGAAACGAAGGTGACACACGTTAGCTCAGGCTTTTCGCCTTCCTTTCGTGAGATAGCAACGAGTGGCCATGCCTCTTGCCCAAAGAAGGCATTGAGGAAATCGATCGCTTTGGAATCAGACGCCGCAGCACCACCATCCTTCGCTATCGGTTCAACGCCAACCCAGCCGCAACCTCCTGGACCTTCGATGTGCTCACAGACGACATCCGGCCGTTCTCTTTCGTGGGGCGGGCAATATCGGTCTGCCAGCGACAGTTCCGCCAGATTATTAATGAACTGCTCGCCACCAACAGCTTCAAGCCATAGCTCTATAGGGTGGGGCTTGCCGAGTGTGTTATAAGAGGGGGCTAGATTTTCATCGAAAAATAGAGTATGAGTTTCGGCCATAACTTGAGCCTCCCGTTTGGGGTTGTTTGAGTTGAAGCGAGCCTGCAAGCACACTTCATTAAAGATCGGACGGCGCCCTCATCAGGCGCCGTTTCGTTTTTCATCGTTATCAAACACTCCGCCATGTTGTTCGATCGCTTTTTGAATTTTGCGGGCACCTCGATCAATCGCTTCTACATTTCCTTCCATGATGGCCATTTCCGAAAAGGTTTGTGACAAACCCTCAATCGCGCGGGCAATAATAGCTGCCCCCAAATTAAGTGCAGATGTTTGCATAAAAGCTGCCACTAATTCAGAATGCGTTGCCGAATACCCGTCACCAAACCTCCCATCGATTATATCAATTGCTCTGTTCATATATTCATGCGCCGTCATTGACGCTTGCCTCAGCAATGTTTCATTACTGGCTTCGATAGCGTTGTCACCCATCACTCACACTCCACCATTCACCGGACCATCCAGTGCATAATTGCGATAACTGCTCCAATCACCGTGAATGTTTGGAGCACCATAAACTTCATTATTTCCGATTTTACATTCGCGATCGCTGCTTGTAGATTCGCGATGTCCGTTTTTGTTGCCAGATCGTCAGCGGTCGCTTCGGATAGCGCTTCGGCAAAGGCATTCGCTTGGGCTAATGGAACGCCACCCGCTTGAAGCCTTCGCGAAAATTTGAGTGTGTCGAATAGTATGGTCACATTTTACCTCCACACATTCGGATCAATCGTTCACGCGCCGGTCGCGTCATGTGCTGCTGCTGGACATATTGAGAGTTATCTTTTCGCCTTCGCCATCGCCGCTGGCTTAGGGACATCGACAGGCATAGGTGTGAGTCCGCAACGTTCAATTTCGTTGACAAGGGCGCGTCGAATAACAGCGGCAACACTACAATATTCCCGTTTCGCAAGAACACGCACTGGCTCTTGTAATTCAGGCGGCACAAATACCGATAGCTGTATTGGATAGTCTGTCATTTAAGGCCTCTATTTATTTAAAAGGAATATTAGTTTAGTCCCGCGTAATGGTCCGCGTAAAGCGAAAAAGCGTTTACTTTCAAAAGCTTGCGGCAAAGCGAGGAGTCTAATCCCTTGAAATCGCGGGCGCTTTCGCGACGAAAAATTCCGTTGATACCCCCTTGGGCTATTCACGCTGTGCGCCGGTTTTACTCGCGTGACGGTTCAGGCCTATAAAACGCGCCGCCGCTTATCTTTGCCCAGGGAGACTTCAATGACTGTATGGGGATGCGCGCAAGTATTTTGCTTTCAGGAACATCGCGTGGCAGACGCTTTACTGCAACGCCATCAGATTGTAACTTTACTCCCGCAAATCAATCATCAGTTCATTGTCAGAGGACAGAAGCGCAGCCGGTTATATCCGTTGTTCCCTGGCTATTTATTCATCGCACTGGTGCCAGGTGAGGAGTTCAATTATTTTGCGCTCCGGTGGATTGAAGGTCTAATCCGCATCCTCAAGCTCGATGGTGGACGCCCGGCGCGAATGCCAGAGGTATTCATGGCGGACATATTGGCGCATTGCGACGATGACGGGGTTTTCATCGTTGACCCAGATGCGAACCGTTTGCTCAAGGGACAACGCATGAGGATCAAGCCCGATAGCGGCAATGCTTTCTCCGGTCTTGCAGCGATTGTTGCCGAAACCACGCACGCGGAACGGGTGCAGGTTTTACTTTCGATGTTTGGGAGCACGCGGCAAGTGTCGATCGCGCGCGGCGAA
>Ga0182030_10017328_pt1 | contig 13912 bp, 10 predicted proteins | sample 812S3MmetaG_FD_121299 | JGI IMG/M metagenome (GOLD analysis project Ga0182030, IMG submission 121299) | Permafrost microbial communities from Stordalen Mire, Sweden - 812S3M metaG (Illumina Assembly) | ecosystem: Environmental > Terrestrial > Soil > Wetlands > Permafrost | place: Sweden...
GCGGACCATCCGCAGGTTGGGACACCTGCGGCACGGCAGACTTGGAAGTCTGCGCTACGACCGTCGACGCATTTCATCGCGCTTTGAGACATTTTGTGGCTACAGTTTTATTTAAACCGCTCTGAATCTTACTTCCGCCAATTCGGTTGAGCGCAAGAGCAAAACCGTTTATAGTGAGGCTGTGTCATGAACCGGATTAGAACCATTGCAGCCTGTTTTGTCGCCATGAGCCTGTCTGGATTGCCCGGTTCCGAAACCCGGGCCGCCGACGCGAATCGCCGGACGGAAATCAAAATAAGGGCGATCGACTTGAAAGAGGCGGCCAAGGTAAGCTACGCGCGGGACATTAAGCCAATCATGGCCGCAAGTTGCGATGAATGCCACGGCCCGGATGATCCCAAAAGCGGTTTTGATGTTTCCTCACCCGCGACGCTTCTGAAACACGGCAAGAAAGCCGGGCCGGGCGTTATTCCTGGCAGGCCGGATGAGAGCGCCATTGTGCAATATATGCGCGGTCTGGCCAATGGTCCGCAAATGCCCAAGGGCGAACCCCCGGTAAGCGAACAGGATTTGCATTTGATCCGCTCATGGATTGCGGCTGGCGCGGTGGATGATTCCGCCGCGCTGGCCACCAGAGCCGCGCCTGCCACAACAGAAACGGTTGCCTCCGCCGGCGCGGCGAGAGACCTGATGGCCGCGTTTATTTTCGGCAGCGACAAGGAGCAGCAGTTCGCCGCGCGCCGGGCCTACCGGCTTTCGCTGGTGCCGCCCGCACCCAAACCGCCCGTGGTATCCAGCCCGGGCTATAATGAGATTGACCGGTTCATAGTCGCGAAATGGGAGGCGGACAAATTGCCCGAAGCAAAGTCGCCCCCGCCCGTTTGTGACGATGCGACTTTTCTTCGACGAATTTATCTCGATTTGACCGGCGTTATTCCTTCAGCCGAAGCCAGCCGGGCTTTTGTCGCCGATAAAGCTCCCGACAAGCGGGCTAAATGGGTGGATAAACTGCTTGCCGACAAGGAAGCTTATGCGGCGCATTGGACGCCGTTTTGGGAAGAGGCGCTGGCCAGTTCCCCGACGGTCGGCGGCGTGGCGACACATGGCAATTACACCGAATTTATTTATAACAGCTTTCTGGAGAACAAGCCTTATGACTTGATGGTGGCCGAGTTGCTTGATCCAACCCTGCCCGGCCATCAGCAATCGAGCGCGGCCAATGCCAATGGCAAAATCAATGTCATCGGTTTCGTCCGCAACGATGATGAGAAAGACACCCTTCAAACCGCCGCCAACACCGCGCAGGTCTTCCTTGGCACCGGGATGAAATGCGCCAGTTGCCATAACCATTTTCTCAACAAGGAATGGCCGCAGAAACGTTTCACCGCCTTCGCCAGTTTGTTCGGAAGCAATGACCTGGAATTGGTTCGTTGCGAAAAGCGCAGCGGACAGTTTGTGGCCGCGGCATTTCCCTTCGATTTGCCGAACACCCCAACGACTGTGCCCAAGGACATCGACGGCCGGCTGCATTATTTGACAACGCTGTTGATCGATCCGACCGACCCGCGTTTCGCCAGAACCTTGGTCAATCGCCTGTGGAAGCGCTATATGGGCCTGGGCCTGTTCGAGCCGGCGGATGATTTCCGCCTGGATCGCCCCGCCAGTCATCCGGAATTGCTGGAGTGGCTGGCCGATGATTTCATGCGCCATAGTTATGACATCAAACACACCATTCGACTGATCTTAAGCAGCCGCTCCTACCAGCTTCGCTACAACCCGGCGTTGGAAGATCATTTCAACGTGCAGAAGCCGGATGAGCCGCGTTATGCGCGGTCCCCGTCACTGCGCCGGTTGACTGCCGAGCAGTTCATTGACAGCATCCGTGAAGCGTCGGCTAAAAATTGGGATGGCCAAAGGCTGTATCGCACGTCCACTTCAACCGCATTGACCCGCGCCCTGGGCCGACCCGCTTCGCGCAACGAGATCAGCACCGGGCGCGCCGACGATGTCGCCGTGGTGCAATCCCTGGAAATGTTGAACGGGGACGAGCTGCATCAGTTTATTTACGACGGAGAAATCCTGGATGAACTGGCTGCGCAATCGGACCGCAAAAAAATCATCGAGCAACTTTATTGGGCGGTGCTCAACCGTCCGCCCACTGCTTCAGAGATCAAACTGGGCCTGGCTTATTTGAAGAAGAATTCGCCCGGCGCCAGTTCACAAAAAGCCGCCGCACCCATCGAAACCGTATGGCTGGATGACGAACTGCCCGCCGGAGCCACCACCAACGGGGAAGCCTGGCAATGGGCCACCGCACCCGTTGCGCCCGTGTTCAGCGGCCATCGTTCCCATACGCTGAAGGCCGCGGCCCAACCGCAGCAGCACTTTTTTACGGGGGCTCAGCCCCTGAAATTCGAACCCAAGTCGCGGCTTTTCGCGTACGTGTATATTGATCCCGCTAATCCGCCCAAAGAAATCATGATGCAATGGTTCCAGAATGATTGGGAGCACCGTGCTTATTGGGGGCAGGACAGCATTGGGTATGGGACGAGCGGACAGGCGAGCCGGCGCAAAATGGGCGCCTTGCCGAAGGCAGGTCAATGGATGCGGCTGGAAGTCCCGGCGGCCCTGGTGGGTCTTGATTCCACCGCCGGCATCACCGGCTGGTCGTTCGATCAACTCGGAGGGAAAGTTTATTGGGATAAGTCCGGTGTCGTTTGCCAGCCGCGAAGTCCCGAAACGGAACCTTTGGGCGATATGCTTTGGGCTTTGGTGGTGAGCCCGGAATTTCAGTTCATACGCTAAGTTATGAGAATAAACCGACGAAGATTTTTACAAACCGGCGCGCTTGCCGCCGCCGGGCTGGGTGTTTCCCGCTACGCCCGCGGAGAGAGCGCGGCTCCGGCTGCCGCAAAGCTCACGCCGACCGCGGATGCGATGATTATGATCTGGCTGCCCGGCGGGATGGCGCAAACGGATTTGTGGGACCCAAAAAAATACACGCCCTTCCGCGCCGGCATGAAAGGCAGCGAGATGCTTGGCACCTGCAAAGCGATTCCGACTTCCGCGGATGGAATTTTCCTGGGCGAAGGGCTGGAAAATATCGCGTCCGTCATGCATCACGGCAGCATTTTGCGGAGCTTGAGCTATGCGACAAGATTTGGCGCCGTTCACCTCAAAGCGCAGTATTACATGATGACCGGATACCTTTTTCCGGTGGGGGTCAAAGCGCCCAGCATCGGTGCGGTGGCGGCCCGTTCGCTGGGCCGGCGTGATGCACAAGTGCCGCCCTATATTTATATTGGGCGGGACATTGACACGAGCGATGACGAAAAATTGTTCATCAGCGAATATCTCGGCCCCGGATTTTACGGCGTCAATTACGCCCCGTTCATGATTCCGGAGCCGGCCCAGGGCCTTTCCACTCTGCGCGCCGCCGCGGGCATGAAACTGGACCGGCTGGACCGGCGCGAGGATTATCTCAGGGCCATCACGAGCGCAGCCGGACCGGAATTGCGGCAGGCACCCAAAGCGGCTGACTACATGAATGTGATGGAGCAGGCGCGGGCCATGATGGATTCGCCTGTCAAGAAAGCTTTTGATTTTGCCAAAGATGAGAAGCCGGAAATCCTCCAAGCCTATCAACCGAAAATCACCGCCGCCGGGCAACTTGATCCCTCCTATTACCACGGGAACCGTTTCGGCCAGGGCTGCCTGCTGGCCCGCCGGCTGGTTGAAGCGGGCGCCCGTTACGTCCAGGTCGAATATCAATACGGGCCGTTCAAAGGCTTCGACATGCACGAAAACGGCGCGCGCCGCATGGTTGAAATGAAAAAACAGATCGACGGCCCCATCGCGCAGTTGATTCGTGATCTGCATGAGCGCGGCTTGCTCAAGCGCACGCTGGTGTGCATTGCCTCGGAATTCGGACGCACCATTGCCACCGCCCCGGCCGCGGGAGTGGAACCGGAAGGGGAGGCCGAACGGCACACCGGCGAGAATCTGGTGCTTGACAGCGAGAAGATGTATGGATTTCACGGCCATTTCAGCAGCGGCAATCAGATGCTTTTCTTTGGCGGCGGCTTCAAAGGCGGTTATGTCCACGGCAAGACCGCTGAACACCACCCTATGCTGCCCGTGGATAATCCCGTTCCGCTAATCGATGCCCACGCCACGATCTACCGAGCGCTGGGCATTCCGGCCGATCACAGCTACGTGACTGAAGGCCGGCCCTTTTACGTGACAGATAACGGGAAGGGCAGGGCGGTGGAGGCGCTGCTGGCCTGAAAAAGACATTCTCACCGTGAATGAATCAGCGCTTTTTGGCCTTCGGTATTTCTTCCCCTACCGTTCCAGGCGATAGAAGCGGGTCGAGCCGTTGACGGCAGTTGAGGCCTGAAAGATGCCGGCGCTCAGTTGTGTGATGGTGGCAGTCGTCACAGGCACATAGCTGCCGGGCGGGTTGACGGTAGAGGAGCTTATGAGGGTAAACGCCGAAGCGGCTTCACTGGCGCCTCCGGTAAAATTAATCGTAACGTTAGTGCCGTTGAGCACGATGCTGGTAATCGCAGGCGCCGGAGGGAGAACTTGTATGGTTGCCACGGCCAAGGTGGCGGCCTGATTCGATCCGGGCGGCGACCAGACCCGCCATAAATTAAGCGAGGAGGAGGCCCCGTAAAGATTGCCCACATTGTCCCAAGCCGCGCAGGTGTATTGATTGGGGTAATCCAAATTGGTCAGGGTCTGGTTTGTGCCGCCGTTCATGACCGTGACAACTGAACCGTCGCCAGCGTTGAGCACCCGAATTCCCGGATAAACATCCCCTCCCCCAACTGTCGGCAGCGCGACCAGCGTAGGGTGCTGCCGGTTGTTGAGGACGGTATCCTGCACGCCTTCAAACGTGGCATCGCTGGTTCCGACGCCCCAAAGAACTTGGTTGGTGGCGGTGCCATAGGCATACTTGGAGCCGCCGCCTTCGGGAGGGAGAACACCAAGCTCCCAGTTGGTATATTCCATCGTTCGGAAAAAAGCGCTGTTGTAGTAGACATTTTGGGAAATAAATATGTCGAGATTAGTATCGACCATGCAACCTCCGCCAGAATTCTGGCTAAGGTCGGAACTGTCATTGGCGGAAACGGCCTGAGTGCCTTTGGTATCAGCCGGATCTGATGCGCCATTTTTCAGATGGTAAACCCAAACGCCCCAATTATTGGGTGAGTCAATGTCACACAGCCAGATGGCGGCGTTGGCCGTGGTGGTGGACGTAACATCAAAGTTGTTAATCCCGTAAACGAGATCGCCATAATCCGGGTTGCCGGAGTAGTTGTTGGGGCCGCCAAGAGTTCCGCCGCTTCCCTCGTCGATCACAATCTGATTGGTGGTCACTTGCATATCAAAAGCGATGACTGCACCCAGGCTGGTATAGTCAAGCATGTAAAGTCTGTCATCTTCCCCGATTCTCAGCCGGTAGGGGATTAATCCGCTATCACTGCTCATCGCACCCGTGGCACTGCCGCCTGCATCGTTGGTGGCATACCCTCCGTAACCAAAGCTGCCTTCGTCCGCCGGGGAGCCGTCGGCGTTCATCTTGTAGATACCACAATTCTGGGTGACGCCGTGTGCCGAGCCCCCGGCGGATGCGCAACCGAGCATGACGCGGCCATAATACGGGCTGTTGGAATTGTTATCCACGGCAATGCCTTGCGCATCAACCGCGACATTGTTAGTGGAATCAAGGCTGGTTTGGGTCCAAATAGGATTGCCGACCGCGGAGGCGATAATGCTGACAGAGTAAACTCCCAGCCCGACAGCTTCCCCGGACGAATTCGTGCCGCCCCACGGAACTGAGTTTGCACCGCGGACTGTGCCAACATTGGGGGAGGCGATCTGGATCGTGTCCACCACGTTGGTCCCGGACAGAATGTTGATCGTGACCCCCGCCGTGGCAGGTTCGTTGAGGATGTAGGAAATATTGACAATGCTGCCCTGCCCGCTGCTGATACTTCTCAAATTGCCGTTCAATTTAATATTTGAGGCAAAAACATTGGCGCGGGCCGTGAGGGCAGAGGATGCCAAAGCCAGGACCAGGGCAAGGTTTCCCGCCGTCCGCACGGATTGCAGAAGTTTGTTCGCTTTCATATTACTTTTTTGGTCTCCTTGACAAGAAAATGCGCCGCTCAAAGTGATTTTTCCTGCTATCGGCAACTTCTGCAGCATCTCACAAAATCTCCTCGGAGGCAACAGGTTTTCACTCAGGTTTTTACTCCATTTTGTCACGCAAACTTCGACTTTCGTCATTGCGCAAGCCGCGTTTTTGGACTAAAACGCTGCGGATGTCATTGGATTTGCAAGCGTATCTTCGGCGGCAAACGGCGGCGGTGGATAAAGCGTTAAATTATTTTTTGCCGCCGGCCGGCGCCAAACCCGCCACGATTCACCGCGCCATGCGGTATTCCATCTTCGCCGGAGGCAAACGCATGCGGCCGGCATTGTGCCTGGCGGCGGCGGAAGCTTGCGGCGGCCGCTGGGAAGATGCCATGCCGCTGGCCTGCGCAGTGGAATGTATCCATACTTATTCCCTCATTCACGACGATTTGCCGGCCATGGACGACGACGACCTGCGCCGCGGCAAACCGACCAATCACAAGGTCTTCGGTGAAGGGATTGCCATCCTGGCAGGCGACGCCCTGTTGACCGAGACTTTCGCCATCGCCGCCCAATGCAAGGGTTGGCCGCGTTACAACCATCGGGACATCATTTTGGAATTGGCGCAGGCGGCAGGTTCCAGGCAACTGATTGCGGGGCAAGTTGCCGATTTGGAGGGGGAAGGGAAAAAAATCCCGGCCCGGCAATTGCGCTATATCCACGAGCGAAAAACGTCCGCGCTGTTGTGTTGCGCGGTGCGCCTCGGCGGCATGAGCGCTAATTGCGCCCCCGGCCATTTGAAGGCCCTGACGGATTTCGGCTACAACGTCGGCCTGGCCTTTCAGATTATTGATGACATTCTGGATGTTACCCAGACCAGTGAGCAATTGGGCAAAACCGCCGGAAAAGACACCGCCGCAGAAAAGGCCACGTATCCATCGATTGTCGGCATGGACGAATCCCGGAAAATCGCCCGGCAGCTAACCACGCGGGCATTTCGGGCCCTGCAAATCTTCAAGGGCAAAGCCGTGGCGTTGGAAGCCCTGGCGGATTTTTTATTGAAGCGCGACCGGTAGCGAAAGTAGGTTGGAACCATGAATTTTGCAGCGTTAGGACAATTCCCCCAATATCGTCCGCGGCGGTTGCGGCAATCGGCGGCCATGCGCCGCCTGGTGCAGGAAACATCGCTCCGCGCCGGCCAGTTGGTTTTGCCGTTGTTCGCCCGGCCGGGGCGCAAGGTGCGCGAAGCGGTCACCTCCATGCCGGGAGTGTTTCAATTCTCGCCCGATGAGGTGGTGCGGGAAGCGGCGGCGGCGCAGGCGGCGGGAGTGGCGGGGGTCATTGTCTTCGGGATTCCCGAGCGAAAGGACGAAAAAGCGTCCGGGGCCTACGCCAGCAAGGGGATCGTGCAGCAAACGGTGCGGCTGCTCAAGAAGGAGCTGCCTGATTTTATAGTATTGACAGATGTTTGCCTTTGCGAATACATGAGCCACGGCCATTGCGGCATTATCGGGGGCAAAGATGGAAGGGAAGTGGAAAATGATGCCAGTCTGGCCTTGCTGGCCCGCACGGCCCTGAGCCAGGCCGAGGCGGGCGCAGACATTGTCGCCCCCAGTGATATGATGGACGGGCGGGTGGGCGCCATCCGTCAGGCGCTGGATCAGCACGGTTTTTCCGGGACACCCATACTTTCTTACGCGGCGAAATTCGCCTCGGCTTATTACGGGCCTTTTCGGGAAGCGGCGGAATCCGCGCCAAAATTCGGCGACCGGCGCGCGTATCAAATGGACGGGGCCAATGCGCTGGAAGCCCTGCGCGAAGTGGCTTTGGACATTCAGGAAGGAGCGGACATGGTCATGGTCAAGCCGGCCCTGGCTTATCTGGATATTTTGCACCGGGTCAAAACGGAATTTGGCTATCCCACGGCGGCTTACGCGGTCAGCGGCGAATATGCCATGATCAAGGCGGCTGGAGCCAAAGGGTGGATCGACGAACGGGCAGTGACATTGGAGACTTTGCTGGCCATGCGGCGGGCCGGGGCTGATTTTATCGTCACTTACTCGGCGACGGAGGCGGCGCGCTGGCTGACTGAGCGTTGACCCGCTCCTTACAGATCGTGGAACAAATGCAAAATGAGCACAACCACCACGATCGCAATGACAACGATCACGCCGATGAAAATCTTCGTGCCAGTATTGCTTTTCTTGGAAAAGGCGCTCTTTTCGAAACTGACAGTAGTAGACGGCTCCTGCCCCAGCTTGACGCCCTGGGGGATGATCATGGTTTGATCGGGCAGTTTCTTCGGTGAGGAGGCGGCAGGTTTGGCGCTGGCGTCTTCCAAACGCATCTCGACCTGGCCCAGCCGCAGAATCTGCCCCGGCTTCAAGGGAGCTTCGCCCGTCACCTGATTCCCATTGATAAAAGTGCCGTTGGTGGAATTAAGATCGCGAATGACCACGTCGGCGCCGCGCAACAAAATTTCGCAATGATGGCTGGAGACCGAACCTTCCGGAATCGGAAACGTATTATCGTCCACCCGGCCGATGGTGGTTTTATCCACGGTCAATTCGTGTGCCTTGCCCGTAAATCCTTCGCTGAGAATAACAAGTCTTGCCATATCGGCGATACTGATTATGTCCGTTCAATGCTGCAAGTCAAACGGTTTTCCTGTCAAATGTTTTTCAAGAGGGGGAAAACCTCACAGGCCCCCCTTTCGGGTAATTCAGGCCTTCTCAATCATTTCCCGAAATTGGGCGAATAGCGGCGTGGAATCATGCGGGCCGGGCGACGCCTCGGGATGATATTGCACGCAGAAGACCGGCTTGTTTTTATGGCTCATCCCCTCGACCGTCTGGTCGTTCAGGTTGATGCGGTCGATCACCACCTCGGACGGAAGGCTCTCGGGATCGACGGCGAAGCCGTGGTTTTGCGAGGTAATTTCAACTTTGCCGCTGGCCAGTTCCTTGACTGGCTGATTTGCGCCACGATGGCCGAACTTGAGTTTGAACGTTTTGCCGCCAAAGGCCTGGGCCAAAATCTGGTGGCCGAGGCAGATGCCAAAAATCGGCACGCCGCTCTTGAGCAAGTCAGCCACCGCCTGCACGGCGTAGCTCAGCACCGCCGGATCGCCCGGACCATTGGAAAGAAAAATACCGGCGGGTTTGTATTGCAGTGCCTCGGTTGCGGTCGTTGTTGCGGGCACGACCTGAACCTTGAAACCGTGCTGCCGCAGCCGTCGCAAAATGTTGTACTTCATTCCATAGTCATAGGCGACAATGGGAATATCTGCCGGCGGCAGGGCGGAGTCGGCAGCGGGATTATGCGGGCCGCGCGGCAAGTGAAAACTCCCGCTCTCCGCGTCCTTTTCATCCCACAAAAACGCTTTCTGATGCGTGACTATCTTCACGTAATCAGTCGCGCCCAGGCCGGGCCAGTTTTTGGCGCGGGCCACCGCTTCGTCCGGCGAAATATCTTCCGTGGACAGGAAACCCTTGAGCGCTCCGCGCACGCGAATTTTTTTGGTCAGGGCGCGGGTGTCGATTCCTTGAATGGCCGGGATGCCGTTTTTTTCCAGGTATTCGGCCAGGGAAAATTGGGCGCGCCAGTTGCTGACCACCGGGGAAAGCTCACGGATGACGAATCCCGAAACGTGCGGCTGCCAGGATTCCACATCCATCAAATTGACGCCATAGTTGCCAATCAGGGGATATGTCATGGTGACAATTTGACCTTTGTAGGAAGGATCGGTCAAAATCTCCTGGTAACCGGTCATGGACGTGTTGAAACAAACTTCGCCGCAGGCTTGGGCGCGGGCGCCAAAACCGCGGCCTGGAAAGACCGAACCATCCTCAAGGGCTAAAATTGCTTTCATCAAATAATCCGCTGCCAGCGGAATGTAGGGACATTCTCCGTGCGGTCAAGGCAAATAATAAAAAGCGCGGCTTTAGCGGCCGCGCTCCGATATGAGAATTGGACGATGAAATTACTTTCCCTTTACTTCGTCGAGCTTTGCGATCATGGCCGAAGGCCCGCCCGCCAGGTATCCCGGCTGCTCCCACAGTTTCGTTCCATCCGGCTTCAACACGATCAAAGTAGGATAGCCGTTGACCCCGTATTTTTCCTGCAACGCTTTATTGGCGTCCTTCACTGCGGTGGGTTGGGGTTTCTGCGCCGGGAAATCGACCTCGACCAGCACCAGGTTCTTGTTGGCGTAATCGACAAATTCAGATTTGGAAAAAGTTTCCGAATCGAGTTTTTTACACCAACCGCACCAATCCGAGCCGGTAAAATCGAGCAGGATCAATTTATTTTCCTTTTTGGCCTGGGCCTTGGCCTCGGGCAGGCTGGTCAGCCAATGCGCTTCAGCCGCAAGCAAGGGGCCTGTCATCCAGCACGTGAGCAGAACAATTGCAATTTTTTTCATAGTACGTCGTGATTTATTTGGCAACGCACAACAGGGTAGCTGTATTTTGCTTTCGCTGCAACAAAAAATGCTTCATCGTGTCGGCCGGCAACGGCTCGGATTCACCCACGCGCGTGTTATCTGGAATCCAAGTTCAACCGCCGTCTTCAATCTGCCGGCAAATTGGAACGGTTACCGGCAGCGCGATCTCTCCAACAACATCGTCAGCCTGACCGTCTCATCAACCCTGAACACGCCCGCAGGCGCGCTTGGCTTTGTCCGTGAAATTGGTTAAGCTGATCTGATGGCTATTATGATCGATCCATTCGGCCGATAATGTTGGCACAGCCGTGAAAAAAAAGATTTTATTTGTTGGTCAGGATGAAGTTTTTGGGCGAGAGCTTCAAGCCCAAATCCCAGGATCCGACGACCCGTGGAGCATTCAATTTGCCCGGTCGGGCGAGGAGGCGCTGGCGTTATGCTTCGACCATTCCTTCGACGCCGTGATTTCCGATGCCAGCCTCCCCGGCATGAAAGGGCCGGAATTTCTGGACGCTTTCATGCAGCGCCAGCCCAAGGCGATGCGGCTGGTCACCTCGGACCTGGCGGACGTTGAGGGGACGATGAAGTGCATTGGCCACGCTCACCATCACCTCCTGAAACCTTGCAGTGCGGCGACTCTGCTTGATGCCTTGCGCCAGGGATGGGCGGCGGAAAGATGGCTGCCCTCCGAACCCGCGCAAAAGCTGATCTCGCAAATGCGCCAGGTTCCCAGCCCGCCGAAGACCTATTTCCGAATCGTGGAGGAAGCAAAATCTCCCGCCTGCTCACTCGAAAAGATCGCGGGCCACATTGAGGAAGACCCGGCCATCACGGCGAAGGTAATGCAATTGGCCAACTCGGCTGTGTTCGGCCTGCAATTGCATATCATTCATCCGATGGAAGCCATCAGTTACATCGGGCTTGAAACCACCAAGGCGCTCGTTCTGCTGGCGCACACCTTTTCGTCGTTTGATCAAATTGCTCTGGCGGGTTTTTCGGTGGAGGAACTTTGGGTCCATTCCGTGCGCACCGGCCAGTTAGCCCAGCGCATCGCTCTGCTTGAGAATGCCGGGCTGGAGATCGCCCAGGAAGCCTTCGCTGCCGGGTTGCTGCATGATCTGGGGAAGTTGATGTTGGCGGCAAACAGCCCGGATATTTTTGCGAACACTTGCAAACTGGCCCGGCAACAACACTGCAATCTGTGGGAGGCGGAAGCACAAGAATCGCCGAATGTCGGACACGCTGAGCTGGGCGCAACCATTTTGGAAATCTGGGGATTACCGCGACCGATCACGGAGGCCGTGGCCCTGCACCATTGCCCGTGGCGGAACCACGAGCACTCCTTCAGTCCGGTCACGGCGGTGCATGCCGCCAATATCCTCGACCACGAAGCGCGTCCCGATCCCAACATCATACTGCCCTCACAAATCAATGGCGCTTACTTGAAAGAAATGGAGTTGGAAGACCGGCCCAATGAATGGCGCAAGAGACTCTTAGTGTCGGCGTGATTAAAGCAAAGGAATTGAGTCTTGACATTGGCGGCGGGGCACCCGAAACAATAGGATATGCCCGGTCTCTCTCCAGGCTTTTATGCGCAATGGCGCGCGCAAAATGAATCGCGCCTGCTCTTGCGCGAACGCGACGGGGCGCATCCGCCTGAACGCGTCCTGCAAACCGTCTGGCATCATCAACGACTGCAACGCGATCAACTGCACACCGTCGACGGCCGGGCGGTGCGCGTGCTCCATCCCGGTTTTTGGAATCACGAGGCGGGCCCGGATTTTCGTGGCGCCGTGGTGCAAATCGGCCCGGACAAGGCGCTCTCGGGCGACATCGAAATCGATTGGGAACGGCAGAATTGGCGGGCGCATCAGCATCATCGGAATCCCGCCTTTGCCAATGTCATCTTGCACGTGGTTTGGAGCGCGGGGCCGGAAGCATCCGACCCGCTGCCCACACTGGCGCTGGATCGATTTATCGACACCCCGTTGACTGAGATGCAAAGCTGGGCCGGGAGCGACCGGGCGGCGATTTGGCCGGCGGCTTTGCGCGGGGCTTGTTCCGGTTGTCTTGAAGAATTGACGCCGGAACAATTGGACGGCCTTTTGCAGCAAGCGGCCTTGATTCGATTCCAACGGAAGGCGCAAGAGTTGGAAATCCGCGCCCGGCAGGCGGGCTGGGAGCAGGCGCTCCGGGAAGGTCTTTTTCGCGCACTGGGTTACAAGCACAACATCTGGCCCATGCAGCGGCTGGCGGAACTCCTTCCGCGCCTGGGCGACGCCGGCCATTCCGTCCTGGCCTGGCAGGCGCGATTATTCGGCATTAGCGGCTTTCTTGACGCGTTCCACGAAAAGAGCGGGCAACACCAACATCTCCGGAGCTTGTGGGACCATTGGTGGCGCGAGCGCGAAAAGTTTCAGGAGATCATTTTACCAAAGAAGGTGTGGCGGCTGAGCGGCCTTCGTCCGGCCAACCAACCGCAACGCCGGCTGGCCTTGGCCGCCCACTGGCTGGCGACGGGAAACTTTGTGGCCAGGCTTGAAGCATGGTTTACCGCAGAATGGCTGCCCGGCCGGCTGTTGCCCTCGCTGCTGTCCTTCCTGCAACCGCCGCGGGACGATTTTTGGTCCTGGCACTGGAGTTTTCAATCACCGCGCCTGGATAAAGTCCAGCCGTTGTTGGGCGAATCGCGCGCCACCGATTTGGCCGTCAACGTGATCCTTCCCTGGTTTTGGAAGCGGGCGAGGGTGGGCGGAAACCAGCGGCTGACCGAATTGGCCGAGGCCCGATTTCTGGCGTGGCCGGCGGCGCAGGACAACAGCCTGTTGCGCCTGGCCCGCCAGCGTTTGCTGGGTGAAGAGGCGGCGCGCTGCGCCATCTCCGCGGCCAGTCAACAAGGATTACTGCAAATCGTGCGCGACTTCTGCGATCACTCCACGTCCGTCTGCGCGGATTGCATGTTTCCGGATGTCGTGCGGCAGTGTCAACGCACAAATAATTTGGTCACCGATACAAAATTGTCGGTCACTCGCACAAATATGTTGATCACTTGTGCAAATGATGGTGAAAAACAATTAGCCGAAAGAAAAATAATTAATCGAAAACGAAAACAATTAACCGAAATTCGGGTTTGCTTGGATTTGGAGAAAAAAGGCTCGGCGTCGAGCGTTTGATTACACTTCAAACGAGCCACTTTGCCTCGGGCCGAGAAGCAGTGTAAACGGCGGTTGAAAACTGTAGCGGGCGGCGGTCCAATAGTGTGGCACCCTTGGGTAACTAAACAACTCTGAGACCGATGGGTCAAGTCATAAAGCCCGGCTGCGA